>WNGN01003357.1_pt1 | contig 21284 bp, 20 predicted proteins | sample 5400561 | NCBI WGS metagenome assembly WNGN01 (sample SAMN13153379, study PRJNA577476) | soil metagenome | isolation source: 115 cm soil or saprolite under Garry oak tree replicate 2 | place: USA:California | collected 2016-06-15 | reverse complement strand
GCGAGGGCGTGCGCCGCTGGCGGTGCGCTACCTCTTCCTCCAGGCCCGCTATCGCAGCCAGTTCAACTTCACCTGGGACGCGCTGGCCGGGGCCGAGCGCGCGCTCGGCCGGCTGCGCGACCGGATGGCCGAATGGACGCGTGCCCCGGCCGCGGGGGCGGAGGCCGGGCTGGACGGGCCAGCTGCGGGGACCGCGGCCGCGCCCGCCGGCGCTCCGAGCCCGACCGCCGCCTACGAGCAGCGCTTCCGCGCGGCCATCGATGACGACCTGGACACGCCGCGAGCGCTGGCGATCCTGGGCGAGCTGGAGGCCGACGAGGCGCTCGCCCCGGCGGAGCGGTTCCGCGCGGTCGCCGGCTTCGACCGGATCCTCGGTCTGGACCTGGCCAGGGCCGCGGCGGAGGTCCTGCCGGAGGGCGCCGACCAGCTGATCGCCAGGCGGGAGCGGGCCCGCGCCGACCGCGACTGGGCGGCCGCCGACCGCCTCCGCGACGAGCTCGCCGGCATCGGCGTCGAGGTGGTGGACACCCGCTCCGGCACCCAGTGGAGGTTGCGGCGGTGAGCCCTTGGAGGTTGCGGCACTGAGGCTGTGGATCGACGTCAGCCGTGGCGGGCGGGGCGTCGTATCCTGCTAAGGAGCACCGCGGAGCATCCCTAGGAGCGCGGCGGACACCGCCAGATCGGGACGAAAATGAAGAACCGGAAGGGGAACGGCGCCGATATCGGCGAGGAGCGTGGGCGATGGGTTTGATGAAGCGGTTCTCGATGATCTTCAAGGCGAAGGCATCGAAGACGCTCGACCGGTACGAGGATCCAAGAGAGACGCTGGACTACTCCTACGAGCGGCAGCTCGAGCTGCTCCAAAAGATGCGCCGGGGCGTGGCGGACGTGGCCACCTCTCGCAAGCGGGTCGAGCTCCAGGCGCAGACCCTCCAACAGTCGGCCGCCAAGCTGGAGAACCAGGCGCGGCAGGCCGTCGGCCAGAACCGCGACGACCTGGCAAGGGAGGCGCTGACACGCCGCGCGGCGATCGCAACCCAGCTCGGCGACCTGCAGGTCCAGCACGACCAGCTCAAGACCGAGGAGTCTAAGCTGGTCGACGCCTCGCAGCGCCGTCTCCGGCATCGGCGAGGAGATGGGCGACGTCGGCCTGGCCATGCAGCGGGCCGAGGACAAGGTCGCGCAGATGCAGTCCCGCGCCGGCGCGCTGGACGAGCTCATGGCCTCCGGCGCCCTGGACAACCTCACGCAGAGCAGCGACCGCCTCGAGGCCGAGCTGAACCGGACCTCCGCCGATGTCATGGTCGAGGCCGAGCTGAGCCGCATCCGCGGTGAGCTGGGCGGCCCCACCACCGCCAAGCAGCTCGGCGCACCCGCCGAGACCGCCCAGGGCGCGCCCACCCAGGACGAGCGCCCCGCTGAGGAGACCCCGAGCGCGCCAGCTCAGGAGGAGCAGAGATGATCGTCCGGATCATGGGCGAAGGGCAGTTCGAGGTCTCCGAGGAGCGCGTGGAGGAGCTGAACCGGCTCGACCAGGAGCTCCAGAAGGCGGTCGATACCGACGACGAGGACGCCTTCCAGGCCGCCCTGCAGGGGCTCCTGTCCAGCGTCCGCACGGCCGGCGACCAGCTGCCGGAAGACTATCTGGGTCCGTCCGAGCTGGTGCTCCCGAGCCCGGACTCGACCATCGAGGAGGTCCGCGCCGTGCTGGGCGAGGAAGGCCTCATCCCGGGGTGATGCGCTAATGGCCCGTACCCGATTTCCCGCCGACCGAGGCCTGTCCAGCCGCATGGTGCTCACCATGTTCCTGATCGGGCTGGTCTACGTCGCGTTCATCGCCGTGCTGATCGCGGTGCGGATCCCGGTCGTGTGGATCGTGCTGATCGCCGGCGGATTCCTGTTCTTTCAGTACTTCTTCTCCGATCGCATCGCCCTGTTCTCGATGCGTGCCCACGAGGTGTCGCCGGAGGAGGCGCCGGTGCTGCACGGCATCGTCGACCGCCTCTGCGCGCTGGCCGACATGCCCAAGCCGAAGGTGGCGATCTCCGACTCCGACATCCCCAACGCGTTCGCCACCGGCCGCAACCAGAAGTCGGCGGTGCTGTGCGTGACCAACGGGCTCATGCGCCGGCTCGAGGAGCCGGAGATCGAGGCGGTGCTGTCGCACGAGCTGTCACACGTCGCCCACCGCGACGTGGCGGTGATGACCATCGCCAGCTTCCTCGGGCTGCTGGCGGGCTTCGTGGTGCGGTCCTCGATCTATGCGGGCGCCTACGGCGGCTTCGGGCGGCGCGACGACAGCCGCGACAACACCGGCGCGGTGATCCTGCTGGTCGTGCTGGCCTCGGCGATCGTCTACGCGCTCAGCTTCCTGCTGACCAGGGCGCTGTCACGCTACCGGGAGCTGTCCGCCGACCGCTCCGCCGCCATCCTCACCGGCCGGCCGTCCACGCTCGCGTCCGCGCTGGTCAAGGTGTCCGGCGACATCGCGCGCATCCCCACGCGCGACCTGCGGGCCGCCGAGCCGCTGAACGCCTTCTTCTTCGTGCCGGCGCTGGCCCCCGGCTTCAGCTTCTCGTCGCTGTTCTCCACGCACCCGACCCTGCAGCGTCGCCTCGACCAGCTCGCCCGCATCGAACAGGAGATGGGGCACGCCGCATGAAATTCCTGGACGTGCTGCTCGGGCGGACCAAGCCCAAGCAGGCGAACCTCGACGCGCTCTTCGCCCTGAGCAGCGCCGCCGTCACCCTGGAGGCGGCGCTCGGGATGAAGTCCTCCGGCGAGGCGGCGGTCTGCTTCAAGCCGGCCTCCAGCGCCGACTTCGCCTCCACCGCCGAGGAGCTGACCGAGCTGCTGGAGCTGGCGGTACGGGAGTCCGGCTCGACGCTGCGGGTGAGCGACGACCGCTTCGGCTACCGCTGGGTGGTGCTGGGCGACCCTGATCTCGAGGACCTGGTCACCAGCGCCCACATGGCCAATTCCACGCTGGAGGAACGCGGCTACGGGCCGCAGCTCCTGTGCTCGGTGTTCGGCTTCGACGCGGCCGGGTCCCCGGGATCCGGCCCGAGCCAGCACTGCTACCTCGTCTACCTCTACAAGCGCGGCACCTTCTATCCGTTCGCGCCGCTGGATGGCGAGCGCCGCGACAACGAGCTGGAGCTGCGCGTTCGCGGCGCGCTCGGCAGCGACCTGCCGATCGAGCCGGAGCTGGCCCGCTGGTTCGCTCTGTGGGGCATCCCGCTGGGGTAGGTCCGAGGAGCTGGCCGAACGGGCGGCCCCGGCCAGCCGCGCGGCGGTCGGATACGCTTACCGCTCTGGCACACCGGCGTGCCGCGCGGGAAGCCTCGCGCGTGCGGGTAGGAGGGCTTCGTGCGCGAATCACCAGTGGTCGTGGCTCTGGGCGGCAACGCGATCGCTCCGCCTGGGCAGCGCACCTCGCTGTCGGTCCAGTACGAGCTGGTCAGGGCCACCGCGGAGCACCTGGTCCACCTGAGCGAGCGGCCTCTGCTGGTGACCCACGGCAACGGCCCGCAGGTCGGCGACGCGCTGCTGCGCAGCGACCGCTCCGCCGACCTGCTGCCCCGGCTCCCGCTGGACGTCTGTGTGGCCGGCACGCAGGGCGACATGGGCTACATGCTGGGGCTGTGCCTGGACGACGCCTTCCAGGCAGCGGGCGTCCGCCGGTCGGCGGTGGCGCTGGTCACCCGCACGGTCGTCGACTTCGACGACCCGGCATTCCAGCATCCCTCCAAGCCGATCGGCCGCGCCTACGACGAGGTCGCGGCGCGCGGACAGATGGCCGCCAGCGGCTGGGTGATGAAGGAAGAGGCCGGGCGCGGCTGGCGCCGGGTCGTGCCCTCGCCGGAGCCGAGGGAGATCGTCGAGGAGCGGGCGATCCGGACGCTGCTGGCCACTGGCGCGGTCGTGGTGGCGGTCGGGGGCGGCGGCGTCCCGGTGGTCCGCCAGGCCGATGGCACCCTGGTCGGGATCGAGGCGGTGGTCGACAAGGACCTCGCGTCGGCACTGGTGGCTGCCGACATCGATGCCGAGGTGCTGATGATCCTGACCGGCGTCGAGCACGTCGCGGTCGACTTCGGGCTGCCCGGCCAGCGAGACCTGCACGAGGTCACCACGGTCGAGCTGGCCGCCTACGCCCGCCAGGGCCACTTCGCCCCCGGCAGCATGCTGCCGAAGGTCCGCGCCGTGCTCCGTTTCCTGGAGCGGGGCGGCCGCCGCGCCGTGATCACCACGCCGGAGCTCTCCGAGAAGGCCCTCGCCGGCGAAGCCGGCACCCAGGTCCTCCCGTAGGCCCGCCGCGGGCCCGTGGGCTGGCGCCGCCGCCACGGGCCGGTGGCACCCCAGGCGGCGGGCCCGTGGCGCCCCAGGCGGCGGGACGGTGGCGGCCCAGCCGCGGCCCGGTGCGCCCCAGCCGCGGGCCAGGGGCGCCGCGCCCTCCCTCAGGTGGTGAGGAGGCCGATGCCGAGGGAGGCGATGCCGAGGGCCAGGGACGCCATGCCGGCGTAAAGGAGCACGATCAGGCGGTTGGGGCGAAGCACGTCGCGGCCGGCCGAGGACAGGAAGAACCCTGCCGGCATCAGCACGGCGGCGGCCCAGATGCCGTTGCGGCCCAGAAACGCGCCCACACCGCTGACGTCGGCGGCGTCGACCAGGATCAGGCCCACCAGCGCGAGGGTCACCAGCACGCCGGCATGCGCGTGCCCGGCGCGGGCGAAGCTCTTCTGGAAGTCGGTCATCGGCACGCGGCCCCGCACCACGCGCAGCACGAACCAGCCGCCGTACTCGATGAACAGGATCGTGAGCAGGAGCACCCCGGCGGTGCTCCGGGAGTCGGACGAGAGTTGCAGCGTTGGGCCCATCGTCTCCTCAACCTTCCACAATGGAATATCGCAGGATCAGCCTGGACCTGACACAATGGAATGTCAAGGAGCCGGGTCGCCGGGGGACGCGGCACAGGAGCCGGGAACACGCGAAGGAAGGACACATGCCGGAACGACCGCTCAACGCCACCGCGGCCTCGCTGCTGGGGTTTCTGCACCAGGGCCCGCTCACCGGCTGGGACCTGGTGCAGACCGCGCAGGGCGAGATCGGCGACTTCTGGTCGCTGACCCAGAGCCAGGTCTACCGGGAGCTTGCCGCGATGGCGGAGGCGGGGCTGGTCGAGGCGGGCGAGCGGGGCCCGCGCGACCGCCAGCCCTACAGCCTGACCGAGGCGGGCCGCGCGGCCTTCGCCGAATGGGTGGGGCGCGAGCCAGGCCCCGAGAGCATCCGCTTCCCGCTGCTGCTGACCGTCCTGTTCGGCCGGCACCTGCCCCCGGAGCAGCTCGCGCGGTTCCTGGAGCGGCAGCGCTCGGTCCACGCCGACCGGCTCGCCGGCTACCAGCGCCAGCACCGTGAGGCGGTGGCGGCCGGCGCGAGGGACATCGAGCCCTACGCCCTCGCCACCCTGGAGTTCGGCATCGCCTACGAGCAGGCCGTGCTCGACTGGTTCGACGCGCTGCCGCCCAAGCTCATGGTCCCCGACGCTCCCGGGTCGAGCTCGGCTGGCCCACCGGGCACACCCAGCCCACACGGCCCACCGAGCCCGGCCGGCCCCGAACCGGCCTCAGCCGGTCCAGGGCCGAACCACGACGAACCACCGCGCCCCGAGCCGGCCGCAGCCGACCAGGAGCGTTTCGGGCCGGACCCCGCCCCCCACTGGGTGCCCAGCTCCCATCCGGGCACCGGGGGCCGGCCACGCTAAGTCGCTGTCGCCGCGTCCCAGCTGGTACGCGGGCGGGACGCGCAAACCCGCCGTAAGGTGGCGATCAGCTCACTGGTGCGGGTGCCCTTGGCCAGGCCGGCGTGCGCGCCGGAGTGCCAGACGGCGTCGGCGAGCTGGTCGTCCGAGTCACCGCTCCACAGGACCACGCGGGTCTCGGGATGCCGGCGCCGAAGGGCCCTGGTCGCCTGGATGCCGTCCATCCCGGGCATGGACACGTCCATCAGGATGACGTCGGGATGCTGCTGAGCGGCCTGGACGAGGGCGTGGGCGCCATCACACGCCTCACCCACGACGGTCAGGCCGGCCAGCGTCAGCGCAACGCAAACTCGTTCTCGCAACGGGGCACTGTCATCCACAACCAGTACCCGCAGCGCGTCGGTGTCGGTGCTCGCGGTTGGCATCGCGACCCCCTGCGCAGTCTCGGGCAAGCCGTACAACGGTCCCCCCTGCTCCCCGTATCATCATTCACGCCAAGTGCCGATGCAAGTGCCGATGCAAATATGCAGATGCCAAGTGCAAGTAGCACTCGTAGCGTATGGGATAAAGCAGGCGCAGTCCAGAGCAGGGCGAAAAGGGCCGCCGCGGCCGGCCGCGGCGCCTCGGTTGCCAGGGGAAAAACTGCTGGCGGCGGGTCGGATCAGCGGCCGCCGATGGGGTCAGCTCTCGCCGCCGATATCCACGTGGTAGGCCTCGTAGACGAGGTCGGCGCCACGCCGCCGGTGGCGGGCGAGCAACTCGTGCAGGAGATCGAGCCGCCCGCGGAGGTCCGGCGACGGCAGGCCGTCGTCGGGCAGGTCGTCGAGCGAGGACCTGATCGCCTTGGCGATGCTGACGTGCTCCCGCTTGAAGCGGGCGATCTTGTTGGCCAGCCGTGGGGCGATCTCGAGGATCTCCTCGTACAGACCCCCGGTCGTCTCGGTGACCTCGACGTGGACACCGAAGACCACCTTCAGGTGGTCGAGAACCGGCGCCAGGCGCTCGGTGGTGGCGGCACCGGACGCGTCGAGCACGTCGCGGAATTCGTCGATCGCGCGTCGCAGGCTGAGCCGCTGGCCCTTGGCCTGCTCCAGCGCGCGGGTCGGCGTGGTGGGCGGCTCGTAGGCCTCGCCAATCTCTGCGCGCATGCCGGCTCCCCTCTCCCGCTTGGATGGCCGTCATCGACGCATCGTCGATCTGGCAGTCTTACGTACCCACTTGCCCCTTGTCACTAGAAATCTTGAGGCCGAGGGGTGTGAAGGTCATGAAGAGGTCGTATCAGCCCGATGTTTGTGTCACATCGGCGCTGCCGAGGCGGTGGACGATCATCCGGTTGGTGGCGGCGCGCAGGCCCGGGGTCCCGGCAACCAGGACGATCAGGTCGCCTTCGCTGGCCACCCTGGCGGCGCGCAGCCGCTGGTCCGCCTGCTGGACCATCTCGCCCAGCTCCAGGTGCGTGTCGACCGGCGGCAGCGCGCGCACGCCCCAGTACATGGCCATGCGGCGGCGGGTGGCCTCGTGTGGGGTGAGCCCGACGATCGGCACGCGGGGACGGAAGCGGGAGACATAGCGGGCGGTGGCGCCCGTCTCGGTGAAGGCGACGATCGCGCGAGCACCGAGGTCGGCCGCCGCCTGCACGGCTGCCTTGCAGGTCGTGGAGGCCACGTCGAGCGGGCCGCCGGACGGAGGCGGGGGCGGGTGCAGCAGGCTCGGCGTCGACTCGGCCTCCTCGGCGATCCGGCGCATGGTGGCCACCGCCTCCACCGGGTACGCGCCGATGGCGGTCTCCTGCGACAGCATCACCGCGTCGGTGCCGTCGAACACCGCGTTGGCGACGTCGCTGGCCTCGGCCCTGGTCGGACGCTGGCTCGACACCATCGATTCGAGCATCTGCGTGGCGGTGATCACCGGGACCCCGCAGGCGTTGGCGCGCGCGATGATCTCCTTCTGGAGCGGCGGGACCTTCTCGACCGCCAGCTCCACCCCGAGGTCGCCGCGGGCGACCATGACCGCAGCGGCCGCGTCCAGGATGCCGTCCAGGTGCTCGATCGCCTCCGGCCGCTCCAGCTTGGCGACCAGCGGGACGTCAGCGCCGAGCTCGGCGATGGCGCGCTTGGCGTCGGTCACGTCGCCGGCCCTGCGCACGAACGACAGCGCCAGATAGTCGACGCCGGCCTCGATCGCGGTGACGAGGTCCCTGCGGTCCTTGGCGGTCAGCGAGGGAGCCGAGACGCGCACGCCGGGAAGGTTGACGCCCTTGCGTGAGCGCACGGTGCCGCCTCGGCGCACCACGCAGGCGACCCGCCGGCCGGAGACCGAGCGCACCTCCAACTCGATGGCGCCGTCGTCGAGCAGCACCCGGTCGCCGGGGCGGAGATCGTCGGCGAGCTGCTCGTAGGTCACCGGGATGGCCGGAGGCGGCGCGCTGGTGGCGCCGGCGATCAGCTCGCAGGAAGCGCCGGCGGCCAGCGGGTAGCCGTCGCCGGCCAGCACGCCCACGCGGATCTTGGGCCCCTGGAGGTCGGCGAGCACGGCCAGGCTGGCGCCGCGCTCGGTGGCGGCGCGCCTGGCGATCGACAGGCGCTCACGGTGCTCGGCCGGCTCGCCGTGTGAGAAGTTCAGGCGGGCGACGTCCAGCCCGGCGTCGACCATCGCGCCGATCACCGCCGGGTCGCTGGAGGCAGGCCCGAGGGTGGCCACGAGCTTGGTGCGGGTGCGCTGCGCGCCGATCATCACGCGCGCAGCCTAGCAGGCGCAACGGGGCGCCGGCCGGGCGGGATCTACAGGGTGACGCCCGCCCTCCACCGGTCGGGGACGGTCCCCGCCCGGCGCGGGCGCCGCCCGAGCAGCGCCAGCGCGACCAGCACGACCAGCCAGGGCGCCGCTTGCAGCAAAACGGCCCCCGACCCGACCAGCAGGAACGGGGGCACGGCCTGGAGCGCGCCGAGCAGCGTGGCGGCCACCAGCCCTGCGAGCGTCGAGCGGCCGACCAGCACGCACACGGCCAGCGCCAGGAACCCCCGGCCCTGCGTGATGCCCGCCTGGTAGTGGCCGGCGAGCTCGACCGACAGCCCGGCGCCGGCCAGCCCCGCCAGGGCGCCGCAGATGGCGAGCGACGCGTAGCGGAGCCGGTCGGTGTCCAGCCCGGCGCCCTCGGCGATCCGCGGCGCCGCCGCGGCCGCGTCCAGACGCAGCCCGGCGACGCCGAAGCGCAGCGCCGCCAGGACAGCGAGCCCGATCAGCAGCGCCAGCGGGACCAGCGGCGACAGCGCGCCGAGCCAGGGGACCGCGATCGCCGGCAGGTGCTCCAGCCTGGGCGAGATCCCCGTCGCTCCGAAGGCGCTGGTGGCCAGCGGCCGGGCGGCGCCGAAGGCGAGCACGTTCAGCGCCAGGCCGGAGACGACCTGGTCGACGCCGAACTGGATGGTCGCCAGCGCGTGCAGCAGCGCCAGCCAGACCCCCGCCAGCACCCCGAAGGCGATGCCCGGGCCGGGCCCGAGGCGCGGCGCCATGGCCGCGCCGACGCAGGCGCCCGCCAGCATCGTGCCCTCGAGCCCGAGGTTGACCAGGCCGGCCCGTTCGCACACCAGCGCGCCGAGCACCAGCAGGTAGAGCGGCACGGCGGCCTGGATCACCGCGCCGCTGAACGCCGGAGTGGCGACCCATCCGAGCCCGCTAGGCATGCGCACCCTCCGTGGCGTCGTCGATGGTGGGCTCCAAGAGCGGCTCCTCGGCGGGCTCCTGGACCGGTGGCTCCGGCGCGGTGGCCTTCCGGCCGGCGGGCTCCTCGACCCTCTTCCTGGCCGGACGCCTGACGCCGCGGGCGTGGTACGAGACGGTGACGCCACGGACCACGCGAGCGGCCAGCACCGCGGCGAGCACCAGCGCGACCTGGAGGGCGATCACCCGGTTGGGCGACAAGCCCGCGACCGGGCCGGCGATCGCGCCCGCGCGGTCCAGCAGCTCCAGCGCGAAGGCCGCCAGCACCATGCCGAGCCCCGACGCCCGCCCCGCCAGCGCCACGGCCACCGCGAGCAGGCCGTAGTCGGGCAGGTGCACGACCGCCACCGGGGCCGGGGCGGCCGGGCCGGCCAGCGGGGCGGCGGCCGAGGTGCCGACCGCGCCGAGGCCGCCGGCGACCGGAGCGCCATGGGCGAGCACATCCTGGAGGCCGACCAGCCCGGCGACCGCACCCGACAGCAACAGCGCGGTGGTGGCCACCAGGCGCGGCCGGACGCCGGCCAGCAGGGCCGCGCGCGGCTGGTCCAGCATCGCCCGCAGCCGCGGCCCGACCCTGCTGGCGCGGAGCACCAGCACCATGGCGACGGCGCCGAGCAGCGCCACCGGCACCGTCCAGGTGAGCAGCGACGGCCAGGCCGCGCCGGGAGCGATCTCGCGCAGCGGCACCGCCAGGTTGCCGATGCCGGCGCGCGGCCGGGCGGGCGGCGGCTGCCAGGCGAGCGGCATCGCGGCGATCAGCGCCACCGCCACGAAACTGCCGAGCACGGTGGTGATCGCCTCCGGCACGCCGCGCCAGGCCCGCAGCAGCGCCGGCAGCAGCGCCCACGCCAGGCCCGCGGCCATGGCGGCCAGCACGGTGACCGCCAGCAGCAGGCCCGCGGGCGCCCGCAGCCGGTCCTGCACCAGCACCGCCGCCAGCGCGCCCGGCTCCGGCCGCAGCAGGGCGGTGCCGGCGAGCGCGCCTGCCGAGCCGGACACCGAGCCGCCGAAGGCGACCAGGCCGGTCCACGCCAGCGCCACCGCGAGCCCGGCGGCTACCAGCCCGGCGAGCCGGGCGGCCACGCCCACGGCGGTCACCGGACCCACCCCGGGACCGGGCCGAGCAGCCTGGGTGGTTCCGGCGGCGCCCCGGGCGGCGGCTGGGCGGACAGGCGGCTCGGCAGGAACCCCGATGGCGACAGCGCCATGGCGCGGGCCAGCTCGGACTCGCTGAGCCAGCGGCCGTCCAGCTCGCCGGCGGCCCGGCCGCCGGCCATGACCGTGACGCGGTCCGCGGTCGCCAGCAGCTCCTCGGTGTCGGCCGTGGCCAGCAGCACGGCGGCGCCGGCGTCCCGTGCCTCCCGCAGCCGCGCCCACACCAGCTCGGCCTGCCGGCGGCCGAGGCCCCTGGTGGGAGAGGCGGCCACCAGCATGCCCGGCGGCCCGTCCAGCTCGCGGGCGAGCGCCATGAGCTGCCGCTCCCCGCGGGTGAGCTGGGAGGCGAGCGTGCTCGGATGCGCGTCCACCCCCATCCTGGTCGCGTGCTCGGCGGCGATCGCGGCGAGTGCCCGGCGGGGGGCCGGCCCTGGGGGGCGCGGGCCACCGCGGCGGCGGGGACCGAGCGCGGTGTTCTCCCACAGGCGCAGCGAGCCGACCAGCCCGCCGGGCTCGTCCGGAGGTGGCAGGTAGCCGAGGCCGAGCGCGCGCCGGGCCGGAACGCCCAGCCGCGTCAGGTCGTCGTTGCCGAGGTAGACGCGGCCGCCGTCGTGCTGGCAAAGGCCCACCAGGGCCTCCGCCAGCGCCAGCGCGCCGTGGCCGGTGGTGTCGATCAGGCCGTGGATCTCGCCGCCATGGACGTCCAGGTTCACGCCGGCCACCGGCTCCTCGCGCCCCTCGGCGACCCACAGGCCCTTGACCTGGAGCACGGCCTCGCCGACGCGCGCCGCCAGCCGCTCGACCTGCAACGGCTGGCGGGCCTCGGAGACCATCTCGGCGATCCGGCGGCGGCCGGCCCCGCCGGCGGCCATGGTCGCCACCGATGCGCCCTGCCGCAGCACGGTGACCACGTCGGCCAGGTCCAGCAGCTCTCCCGGCGAGCGGCTGGCGATCAGCAGGCACTTGCCGATCGAGCGCAGGCTGTCGAGCGCGGCGAGCATCCTGGCGGTCTCGCCGGAGGAGAGCCCGGTGGCGGGCTCGTCGAGCAGCAGCACCTCGACCCCGCGCCAGGCCAGCGCGAGCACCTCGACCAGGCGCCGCTCGCCGACGCCCAGGTCCCGCATGCGAGCGCGCGGCTCGACCGTGACACCGAGCCGGCCGGCCAGCTCGCTGACCTCCGCGGCGGCGCGGCGGCGTGCCAGGCGCCCGCAGCGCCCGGGCTCGGCGCCGAGCACCACGCTCTCGGCCACGGTGAAGCCGGGCACCAGCGCCGGCTCCTCGGCGACGTGCCCGATGGCCAGCTCCAGCGCGTCGCCAGGTCCCTCGATCCAGGTGGGCCAGTTGCGGACGAGGAGCTGGCCGCGGTCGGGCCATGCCAGCCCCGCGAACAGCTCCAGGACGGTGCTCTTGCCGGCGCCGCGCTCGCCGACCAGCAGGTGCATGTCGCCTTCCGCCACCCGGAGGTCCACCCGTTCCAGCGCGCGGTCGGGACCGCGGGCGCAGCCGCTGTCGCGCAGCTCCAGCACGGTCGGCAGGCGCAGGCCGGGGCGCTCCGCCTCGGCGCCGATGAGACGTATGGCACTGGTGATCTCTTCCAAGCTCGAGACCTCCCAAGCTCCTCGATTGGAGCGATCCGGTCGGGAGGCTATCAACAGCTCCAGCTCGAGGCGAGCACCTTCGCCAAATTCCCGGGCCGCGCCCGGGGCGCCAGCCCTACTGCTTCACGTACGGCTGGCCGTCGGCGGCGGGTGGGCGGACGCGGCCGACCAGGCCGGCGACCGCCAGGATGGTGGCGATGTAGGGCGCCATCAGCAGGAACTGCGATGGGATCGGCACGTTCAGCACGGCCAGGATGCTCTGCAGCGCGTCGGCGAAGCCGAACAGCAGCGCGGCCGCGAACGCGCCCAGCGGGCTCCAGTGGCCGAAGATCATCGCGGCCAGGGCGATGAACCCACGGCCGGAGGTCATGTTCTTGGCGAACGACCCCACCGATCCGAGCGTGAAGTAGGCGCCGCCGAGGCCGGCCATCATGCCGCCGAGGATGACGTTGCGGTAGCGCACCGAGAGCACCTGGATGCCGACCGTGTCGGCGGCACGCGGGTGCTCCCCGACCGCGCGGACCCGCAATCCCCAGCGGGTGTGGAACAGGGCCACGTGGACGACCACCAGCAGCACGTACATCAGGTAGACGAACGGGTTCTGGTCGAACAGCACCGGCCCGATGATGGGGATCTTGGAGAGCAGGGGGATCTCGACCGAGGAGAACACGTTGGGGCTGTTCAGCGTCGCCTGGTGCGTGACGAGCACGCGGTCGGTGAGGAAGCCGGTCAGCCCGAGCGCGAACAGGTTGAGCACCACGCCGACCACGATCTGGTCGACCCGGTAGCGGATCGCCAGCACCGCCAGCAGCGAGCCCATCAGGCCGCCGACCACCACCCCCGCGATCAGCCCGTACCACAGCCCGTGGGTGGCGCTGGCGACCAGCGCCCCGGCGAAGGCGGCCACCAGGAACTGCCCCTCGATCGCAACGTTGATGACGCCAGAGCGCTCGCACAGCACCCCGGACAGCGCCCCGAGCGTCAGCGGCACCGAGCGGAGCAGGGTGCTGCCGAGGAGCCCCACCAGGTTCATGGAGTTGTCCTTGGCCGCCCACGCCAGGAATGCCAGCATGAACAGGGCCAGCACCCCGCCCAGCACCAGCCCGGCGCGGCGGCCGAAGCCCCGGACGATCTGGTGGGCGCCGAGGTAGGCGCAGATGGCCGCCAGCACCAGCGCGAACGGCCGCACCGGGATGACCGCGTCGGGGATGCTGATGGCCGGCGCCTGGTCGAGCACGAAACGCGCGTCCGCCGAGGACGGCACCCCGACCCCGAACGGTCCCGCCATCACGGCGGCGAGCACCAGGTACACCACGCCGGTGACCCGGCGGCGCAGGTCGGATACGGTGCGGCCGCGTGCGAGCACGGCGGGCGTGCCGACGGCCATGGTCAGCCTCCCCATGCCTTGGACACCGGCCCGCCGGCGACCGTCCGGGCGGCCTTGACGTGATAGATCGCCCGCACCAGCGCGGGCGCGGCCACGAAGATCACGATCAGCGACTGGATCACGGTGACGATGTCGATCGGCGTGGAGGTCGTCGCCTGCATGTTCAAGCCGCCGGCACGCAGCGCCCCGAACAGCAGCGCCGCCAGCACCACGCCGAGCGGGCTCGCCCGGCCGAGCAGCGCCACGGTGATGGCGTCGAAGCCCAGACCTCCGGAGAATCCCGGCGCCAGGCTGAACTGGAGGCCGAGCACCTGGCCACCTCCGGCGAGCCCGGCCAGCGCGCCGGACAGCACCATCGCCATGACGATGGCGCGCCGGACGTTGATGCCGGCGGTGAGCGCCGCCGTCGGGCTGGCGCCGGCGGCGCGCAGCTCGAAGCCCCAGGTGCTGCGGCCGAGCAGCCAGGCGACCCCCACGGCGGCCGCCAGCGCCACGATGATGCCGGCGTGCAGCCGCAGCCCCTGCCCGGCAAGGTGCGGGAGGCGGGCCGGCACCGCCACGATCTTCGAGATCGGGTCGGCGCGGCCGGGCCGCCGGAAGGTCGAGCTCGCAAGCAGGTACAGCGACAGGTTGGCCGCCACGTAGTTCAGCATGATGGTGGTGATGACCTCGTGGGCGCCGGTGGTCGCCTTGAGGATGCCGGGGATGAAGCCCCACAGCGCCCCGCCGGCCAACCCGGCCAGCAGCGCCAACGGCAGGTGCACGAACACCGGCAGCCCGTGAATCGCGAAGCCGACGTAGCCGGCGACCAGCCCGCCGGCGATCACCTGCCCCTCGGCGCCGATGTTGAACAGCCCCGCCCGGAAGCCGAGGGCGATGCCGAGCCCCGCCAGCATCAGCGGCGTCGCCGACACGATCGTCTCCGACAGCGCGCTGGAGCTGCCGACCGCGCCGGACAACAGCGCCCCGTAGGCGGCCGTGATGGCATCCCAGGAGGCACGCAGCGCATCGCCGGGGGCGGCGAAGAAGTAGCCCCAGGTCGACAGCACGCGCTCGTCCGAGAACACGATCAGCACCGCGCCCACCACCAGCGCGGTGAAGATCGCCAGCACGGTCACCAGCACCGGCCCCGGGCTGATCAGCTCCTCCAGGAACCGTGAGGCGAAGGAGCGGCCGGGTGGCGGCGGCGGCTCGGAGACCTCGGGCGCCTTGACGGCCGGCTCGGTCAACTGGCCACCTCCCCCACCGCGCCGGCCATCAGCAGGCCGATCTCGTCCCGGTCGGCGCCCGCCGGACGCTCGCCGACGATGCGGCCGCGGAACATCACCACGATGCGGTCGGCCAGGGCCATCACCTCGTCCAGCTCGGAGGACACGATCAGGACGGCATCGCCCTGGTCCCGTGCCTCCACGATGCGCCGGTGGACGTACTCGATGGAGCCGACGTCCAGCCCGCGCGTGGGCTGGGAGGCGATCAGCAGCCGGATCGGGCGCGACAGCTCCCTGGCGATGATCACCTTCTGCTGGTTGCCGCCGGAAAGGGTGCTGACCTGGACGTCGACGGAGGGGGCGCGGATGTCGAACTCCCTGGCCCGCTCGACGGCCGAGGAGCGGACGGCGCTGTTGTCCATCACCGGACCGTGCGCGAACGGCGCGGTGTCGTAGCTGTTCAGCACCAGGTTCTCGGCCACCGAGAAGCTGGCCACCAGGCCGTCCTTGATACGGTCCTCGGGCACGTGGGCGACGCCGGCGCCCAGCACCGAGCGGGGACTGGCGTGGTCCATCCGCCGGTCCGCGAGCGTGATCGAGCCGGCCAGCGGCGGGACCAGGCCGGTCAGCGCCTCCACCAGCTCGGTCTGGCCGTTGCCCTGCACGCCGGCGACGGCCACGATCTCACCGGCGCGGACCTGCAGCGACAGGTCGTCGACGGCCAGGTGGCCACGGTCGTCCAGCACGCTGAGGCCGTTGACGTCCAGGACCAGCTCCCCAGGCCTGGCCTCGTCCTTGGGCACGCGCAGCAGCACCGAGCGCCCCACCATCATCGAGGCCAGCTCCTGCTCGCTGGTCTCGTCGGGCACGGTCGAGCCGACCACCCGGCCGTTGCGGAGCACGGTGATGCGGTCGGAGACCGGCAGGACCTCCTTCAGCTTGTGGGTGATGAACAGCACCGAGTGGCCCGACTTCTGCAGCGACCGCATGATCGAGAACAGGTCCTCGGTCTCCTGCGGGGTGAGCACGGCGGTCGGCTCGTCGAGGATCAGCAGCCGCGCGTCGCGCAGCAGCGCCTTGAGGAGCTCGACCCGCTGCTGGACCCCGACCGGCAGGTCCTCGACCATCGCGTCGGGGTCGACCACCAGGCCGAAGCGCTGGGAGAGCTCCCGCACCTCGCGCCTGGCCCTGGCGCGGTCGAGTATCCCGCCGCGCCGGGTCGGCTCGATCCCGAGGATGGCGTTCTCGGCCACGGTGAACACGGGGACCAGCATGAAGTGCTGGTGGACCATGCCGATGCCGGCGGCGATCGCGTCGGCCGGGCTCTGGAAGCGGACCGGCTGGTCGTCGATGAGGATCTCGCCCTCGTCGGCGTGGTACAGACCGTAGAGGACGTTCATCAGGGTGGTCTTGCCGGCGCCGTTCTCGCCCAGCAGCGCGTGGATCTCACCGTCCCCGACGGTGAGGTCGATGCCGTCGTTGGCGACCACGCCGGGGAACCGCTTGGTGATCCCCTTGAGCTCGAACTTCAAACTGCCTCCTCAAGGGGGCCCGCGCGGAGGGCCGAGCCGATCCGGCCCCCCGCGGCCCTGTGCGCTACTTGTAGTCCTGCGGCTTGACCGAGATGCTGCCGCTGATGATGCCCTGCTTAATGGTGTCCAGGTCGTTCTTGACCTTCTGAGGCACCTGACTGTCGAAGTCGTGGAACGGGGCGATGCCCACACCGTTGTTCTGCAGAGTGCCGACGTAGGTTCCGCCCTTGAACTGGTTGTCCACGGCGCTCTTGATGGACGTCTGCACGGCCACGTCCATGTGCTTCTCGATGCTGGTCAGGAACAGGCTGCAGAACTGCTGGGCGCTCACGCAGCCGTCGGTGTCGACCCAGACCATGTGCTTGCCGGCACCGGCGGCCTTGACCGCCGCTGCGGCGCCGAGGCCCACCGGGCCGGCGACCGGAAGGATGATGTCGGCGCCCTCACCGAGCAGCGTCTCGGTCACGCGCTTGCCGTTGTCCTGGTTGGTGAAATCGCCCGTGAACAGACCGTTCTGCTTGAGGGCGTCCCAGCCGAGGAGCTGGACTTTGGCGTTATTCTGCTTGTTGTAGTACTTGATCCCGGCCCAGAAGCCGTCCATGAAGATGGTCACGGTCGGGAGCTTGATCCCACCGAAGGTGCCCAGCTTGCCGGTCTTGCTCATGGCGGCCGCCACGTAGCCGGCGAGGAAGGCGGCCTGGTCGGTGGAGAAGGTGAGCCCGAGCACGTTGTTGTTGGGCACCTCACTCGGCTTGTAGCCAAAGTCGACGATCGCGTACTTCTGGTTGGGGTTGGACTTGGCGCTCGCCTTGGTGGCGTCGCCGAGCAGGAAGCCGACCGTCACGATCAGGCCGCATTTCTGTTGCACGAACGTCTGCAGGTTGGGCGTGTAGTCGTTCGAGGTGGTTGACTCGAGGAACTTCACCTGCACGCCGAGCTGGGACTGGGCGTCCTGCATGCCCTTCCAGGCGGTGGCGTTGAACGAGCGGTCGTCGATGCCGCCGGTGTCCGTGACCTGACATGCGAGGAACTTGCTGTTGGCCGATCCCCCGGACGATCCAGCACCCTGGTTGTTGCTCGGTTTGCTGCCGCACGCGGCCGCAACCAGCGAGACCAGGGCGAGCACCGTCAGCGCCCGGAACTTCATCCTCATGGCTCCATCTCCTGTCCCACCGAGAGCTCATACATCGAGACTTCGCATCCGAGTCGTGCGGAGTGTATCCCGCCGCATGACGGCGGTCACGAGCTTGACAGGCGCCTGGCCTGGGAATGAAACGCCCACCGTCCGCCTCGCCGCCGGCACCCGTTGCTCGGTGGCCCTACGTAGAATCCTGAAGATCATGCGCCGTGTACTCATCGGTCTCGTCGCCGCCGTGGTGCTCTACTTCGCCGTCACCACCGCGTTGGTGGCGATCTGGATGGACAAGGACGAGCACCCCAAGGTGGACGCGATCGTCGTGCTCGGGGCGGCCCAGTACGACGGCCGGCCCTCGGCCATCTATGCGGCCCGGCTCGAGCACGCGGTGGATCTCTACCGCAGCGGCGTGGCGCCGCTGATCGTCTTCACCGGCGGCAACGAGCCAGGCGACCGCTTCACCGAGGGCGGCTCCGGGGCGCGCTGGGCCATGCAACATGGCATCCCCTCCGACGCCACCCTGGTCGAGGAGACCAGCCGCACCACCTACGAGAACCTCAAGGGCGCCAAGCGGGTCCTGGACATGCACCTGCGCAGCCCGCACCCCAAGGTGGTGGTCGTCTCGGACCCGTTCCACATGTTCAGGGCCATGAAGCAGGCCAGCGACCTGGGCCTCGTCGCCTACCCGTCGCCGACCCGCACCAGCCCGATCAGCGCCAGCCATGCCAGCCTGACCGCGGCCGTGCTCCGCGAGGACATCGCCCTCGGCGGCTACCTCATCACCCGTGGCCGATGAGTGGGAGCGCGGTTCCCATGGCACAGGCGCGGTTCCCATGGCACAGGCGCTCTTGGGAGGGTTCGGGGGGGAGCGAGCTCCCCCCCGAATGGAACGGGGACCCGCGCCGAGATCACCCCCCCGAAAGGTTCTCAACTACACAGTTAAGGGAGGCCTGCTTGGGCGTCACCGTGGTTGACCACCCCCTGGCGGCGACGATGCTGACCGCGCTCCGTGACGTCGCCACCCCGCCGCCCCTGTTCCGGCTGCTCGCCAAGCGGCTCGCGCTCACCCTGGTGGTCGAGGCCAGCCGCACCGTGCCCGTGGCCGCCCGCAAGGTGACCACCCCGCTGGCCGAAACCGACGGCACCGAGTTCGCCGTCCCGCTGGTCGCCGTCCCGATCCTGCGCGCCGGCCTCGGCATGCTCGAGGCTGTCACCGAGCTCTTCCCCGAGGTCGCCGTCGGCTACATCGGCCTGGAGCGCGACCACGCCACCTTCCAACCCTCCGCCTACTACACCAAGCTCCCGCCCCTACAGGACAGCTACGTTCTCCTCCTCGACCCCATGCTCGCCACCGGCGGCTCCGCCGCGGCCGCCTGCACCAGCCTCTACGCCGAGCGCCCCGCCCGCGTGACCCTCCTGTCGGTGGTGGCCGCCCCCGAGGGCATCGAGCGCCTCAACAACGAGCACCCCGCCCTGGACATCGTCACCACCGCCGTCGACGACGGCCTCGACGAGCAGGCCTACATCCTCCCCGGCCTCGGCGTCTTCGGAGACCGCCTCTACGGCACCTGAAACCACCCACCACCACTCCCCCCCGACTTCCCCCCAGCCCGGGCCACCCCGGCGCACCCCGCCGTGCCTTCTGACCCACCCGGCCCAGATTCGCACGTTCGCCCCGCCCCCCCGTGGCGACAACTCCCTTAGACTGCGGTTCAATCTTGAACCTGACGAAGCAGACAAGGAGCGCGAGCGTGGTTCGAGCGGGCCATTGCGTCCCGGTCGCTCGCCACTTCCTGGGCGAGGGGCTGCTTGCCCCGCTGCGAGCCCTGGCCGGCGGCACCGGGCTCGAAACGGCTGGGGCCACCTTCCTGGCGCGTGCCTGCCGGGCGCTGGGGGCCGACGAGGGCGCCATCCTGCTCGCCGGCGACGGCCTGGCCGCACCAGCTCCCAAGGGACACGGCGCGGGCGTCCACGGCGCCACCGCGGCGGGAGCACCCTCGTTCCTGCCCGGCGTGCACCACGGCAGCCCGGGCCCGGCGGGCGCGCTCGGCTCCAGGCCGCGCGACGCCGTCGTGGCCGCCACCGTCATGGCGGCCGGCAGGCCCCGGAGCAGCTCGACCCCGGTCCCGGAGCTGTGGTGCCCGATGGTGGTCCAGGGCAACCGGCTGGGCGTGCTGGCGCTGCGGCGCCAGGGCCCGCCGCCCTTCGACGGCGAGGAGCAGGTGCTGCTGGAGGCGCTGGCGACCAGCGCCGGCATGGCCGTGGACCGGCTGCGCTTCCACCGCCTGTGGTCGCAGAAGCTGGCGCAGGCCGACGCCGCCCACTCGCAGCTCCTTCGCTACGCCGACGACCTGCGCGCCACCTACACGGCCGAACGGCGCCACGCCGAGGAGCTGCGCGGGGCGCTGGACGCGGTGGAACTGGCCTACATCGCCACCGTGCGCGCGCTGGCCACCGCGGTCGAGGCCAAGGACGTCTACACGGGCGGCCACCTGAGCCGCGTCACCGCCTACGGGGTCGAGGCCTGCACGGTGCTCGGCGGCGATCTGGTGGAGCTGCCCGGCCTGCAGTACGCCTTCCTGCTCCACGACCTCGGCAAGATCGGCGTGCCAGACGCGGTGCTCAACAAGGCCGGGCCCCTGACCGACGACGAGTGGGCGCTGATGCGCCGGCACCCGGCCATCGGCCTGCGCATCCTCGAGGGCGTCCCGCACATGGACGTGGTCCGCGAGGTGGTCTACTCCCATCACGAGCGCTGGGACGGGGCCGGCTACCCCGAGGGGCTGCGCGCCGAGGCGATCCCTCGGGCGGCCAGGGTGTTCGCGGCGGTGGACGCCTTCGACGCGATCACCACCGACCGGCCCTACCGGGCGGGGGCCAGCCTCGACGAGGCGCTGGCGCGGCTGCGCGCCGCCTCGGGCACCCAGTTCGCGCCCGGCGCGGTCGAGGCGATCCATCAGGTCGACCCGCAGCGCCTGGCGGAGATCCAGGCGACCTCCCGATCCAGGGGTAGCCCCCCGGTGGAAGGGGACGGCTAGGCATGCGGCGCCTTCGGGTGCAGCTCACGGTGCTGCTGGCCCTGCTCGGCCTGCTGGTGGTCGCCTGGGGCGCGACCGTGTTCCTCGGCGCGCACACGGCGGCGGACTCCAGCACCGCGATGGAGGTGATGACCGACCGCGGCGAGCAGCTCCGCCGCGACGTCGACGAGCTCGGCACCAGCTTCATCGAGGCGGAGTCCAGCCAGCGGGACTTCCTGGTCACCAGCGATCAGGACGCGCTGCGCAGCTACGACGAGGCCAGGAGCCGCACCGCCGAGCTGATGGCCGCGGTCCGCACCGGCGCGGCGCCCTGGCTGGACCTGACCCCGACGGTGGAGGCGGTCGCCGACGCCTACCGGTCGTGGATCCGGACCGAGCAGCAGGAGATCGACGACCACCGGCGCGCCGCGGGTGGCCAGAGCCGGGACCAGGGCGGCACCGGCGCCGGGGAGGTCTGGACCGGCGAGCGGACGCTGGCCGCCGACCTGGCGCGCTCGCGGCGCGATTTCAGCGTGCTCAGGGCGCGCCAGCGGATGCTGGTGAGCGAGCTCTCCTCGATGCAGGTCGCGGCCGCCCGGACGCAGGCGTCGACCTACCGGACCGCGCAGAAGCTGGCGCTGACCGCGGCCTGCATGGTGCTCGGCGCGGTGGCGCTGCTGGCGATCTACCTGCGCCGCGCGGTGGGCGGCCCGGCGGTGGCGCTGCGCGCGGCCTCCGGGCGGCTGGCCGGCGGCGACCTGGAGACCCCCATCC
>WNGN01000991.1_pt1 | contig 21299 bp, 19 predicted proteins | sample 5400561 | NCBI WGS metagenome assembly WNGN01 (sample SAMN13153379, study PRJNA577476) | soil metagenome | isolation source: 115 cm soil or saprolite under Garry oak tree replicate 2 | place: USA:California | collected 2016-06-15 | reverse complement strand
TGGAGGCGCGACCGCCGAGGCCGGCGCTCCAGGCGCCCGACCGCTCAGGGTTCCATCGAGCGGGGACGCATTCGATGGCGGCGCACCCCCCGCCGGCGAGCCGGACCGACGCGCCTGGGCCTGGAGATCGTCGGTGCGCGAGGTTGGCGGCGGAGCTTGGGCGCGGCGGAGCATGGCGGCCTCCTTGGCGTGCGGCGCTCAGATGGGGTCGGGATCTGGCTGCACGCTACGGTCCGCGGTGGGCACGCGTCGTCGGCCTCGCTCGCGAATCAGCGCATGGTTCCTCGGAGGGAGACGGCCACCAGCTCCCCCGCAAGAGGGAGCCCACCTTCGGCGCGCCGCACCGGCCCGCCGGGGGCGCGCCCCGACGAAGCTCCCGTCGGAGGCCAGGCTGCGCGACGCGGCCTCGTCGATGAGGCTCGTGTCAGGCGCGAGGCTGCGGAGGCGGGGCCGCGTCGGCGGGGGTTGGGTTAGAGGCTGCGGGCGGCCATGGGGGCGAAACGAGAGTACTGGCCCTGGAAGGTGACGGTCACGGTGTCGGTCGGCCCGTTGCGGTGCTTGGCGACGATGAGGTCGGCCTCGCCCTTGCGAGGAGACTCGGGGTCGTAGAGGTCCTCGCGGTAGATGAACATGACCATGTCGGCGTCCTGCTCCAGGGCTCCAGATTCGCGCAGGTCCGAGAGCATGGGCTTCTTGTCAGACCGCGCCTCGGTCTGGCGGGAGAGCTGCGAGATCGCGATCACCGGGACCGCGAGCTCCTTGGCCAGCAGCTTCAGGGCGCGCGAGATCTCGCTGACCTCCTGCTGGCGGCTCTCCACCCGCTTGCTGGGCTGCATGAGCTGGAGGTAGTCGACGATCACCAGGCCGAGCCCGTGGCGCTGCTTGAGGCGGCGGCACTTGGCCCGCAGCTCCATCATGGTGATCGCGGCTGAGTCATCGATGAACAGGGGCGCCTCGGCCAGCCTGCCGAGCGAGCGTGTCAGCCGGGTCCAGTCCGAGTCCTCCATGCGCCCGGTGCGAAGCCGTTGCATGTCGACCGAGCATTCGGCGCACATGAGCCGCTGGACCAGCTCGGTCTTGCTCATCTCGAGAGAGAACACCACCGTGGGGACGCCCGACCGCACGGAGGCGTTCCTCGCGACGTCCAGGCCGAGTGTGGACTTCCCGACCGCCGGCCTGGCGGCAACGATGATCAGGTTGGAGGCCTGCAGCCCGGAGGTCAGGCGGTCCAGCTCGGGGAACCCGGTCGCGACGCCGGTGATCTCACGGCTGTCGTTGTGGAGGCGCTCGATCGCCTCCAGGGTGCTGGTGAGGACCTCGCGCAGGCTCTGGTAGTCCTCGGTGACGCGGCCCTGGGCGACCTGGTAGACCCATGATTCGGCGAGATCCACCGCGCGCTCGGTGTCCTGCGGCGTCTCGTACCCGAGCTGCACGATCCTGGTGCCGGTGTCGATGAGGCGGCGCAGGATGCCGGCCTCCTTGACGATGCGCGCGTAGTAGCCCGCGTTGGCGGCGGTGGGCACGCTCGACACCAGCGTGTGCACGAACGGCGCGCCGCCGACGTCGGCGAGCTCGCCGCTGCGTCGTAGCTCTTCGGCGACGGTCACGGGGTCGACCGCCTGGCCGTGGGAATAGAGGTCAAGGACCGACCGGAACACCGTGCGGTGGGCAGGCCGGTAGAAGTCATCCTCGTGCAGGAGCTCGAGGACCTCGGCGATCGCATCGCGCGACAGCAGCATCGAGCCGAGAACCGATTCCTCAGCTTCGACGTTGTGCGGGGGAACGCGCTCGTAGGTCGGGGAAGCGTTGGGCCGAGGGCCTCCGTCGGGGACGGAGCGCATGGCCATAGGGTCGAGCCTCCTTACGCTTCCTTGGCTACGCGGGCACGACCTCCACGGTCATGTTCGCCTCGACCTCCGGGTGCAACCGGACGGTGACGCGATGGGGGCCGGTGTTCTTGATGGCGGTGTCGAGGTGGATACGGCGCCGATCAATGCGGGTCCCGCCCGTCTTCGCGACCGCGTCGACGATCTGCGGTGTGGTGATCGAGCCGAACAGCCGGCCTTCCTTGCCGGCCTTGGCTGGGATCACGACCCGGAGCGACTCGAGATGGGCGGCCACGGTCCTGGCCTGCTCGAGATCGGCGATCTCTCTGGCGATGCGTCGGGAGCGGATGCCCTCGGCCTGGCGCACCGCGCCCGGCGTGGCGAGCCGCGCGAGGTTGCGGGGCAGCAGGTAGTTGCGCCCGTAGCCGTCGGCGACCTCGACGATGTCGCCCGGGGCGCCGACGCCCCGAACCTCCTGGTTGAGGATGACCTTCACGTCGTCGACCTCGCGCTAGCGAATGGTGTAGGGAAGCAGCGCCATCTCGCGGGCGTTCTTGACCGCCGTCGCGACGTCGCGCTGGTGCTGCGCGCAGTTGCCCGTGACCCGCCGGGCGCGGATCTTGCCGCGGTCGCTCATGAACTTCCGCAGCAGGTTCACGTCCTTGTAGTCGATGTAGTCCTGCTTGTCAGCGCAGAACTGGCAGAACTTGCGCTTGGGCTTGCGCTGGAACGTGCTCTTTGGCATACAGCCGGTTACCTCCTCACCGGCCTCGGCCCCCTTGGCCTCGGCCGGTCCTCACTCGTCTCGAATCATTCGGGTCCATGGTGCTCGGTCCTGGGACGGGCCGCCGGTGCTGGGACGAACGGCCTCGGGACCCTGGGCGAAGGCAAGGTGGCCTTCACCCAAGGTCAGCGACCCAACCCCCGCAGCGGTCATCGACGGCACTCGATCAGAACGGCGGTTCGTCGTTGAACTGGCCGCTGTTCCGTTCGCCGCCCGCGGCGTTGCCGGAACTGCCGGACCAGTCACCACCACCACCACCACCACCACCACCACCACCACCGCCACTGCCACCGCCACCGCCGCGAGAAGCCCGCTCCACCTTGGCGGTCGCGAACTTCAGGCTCGGGGCGACCTCATCGGCCTCGACCTCGGTCACCGAGCGCTTCTCGCCCTCGGGCGTCTCCCAGGAACGCGTCCGTAGGCGGCCCACCACGACGGCACGGCTGCCCTTGGTCATGGACTCGGCGACGTTCTCAGCCATCTGCCGCCAGACGTTGACCCGGAAGAACGAGGTCTCGCCGTCCTTCCAGTTGTCCCCGTCACGGACTCGCGGGGTGACGGCCAGTCGGAAGTTGGCCACGGCCGCCCCGTTGGGCGTGAACCGTAGCTCTGGATCGTCGGTCAGGTTGCCGACCAGGATCACTTGGTTATCGGTAGCCACTCGAAGAACACCTCATCGCACATCCCGCGCCGGCGCACGGCCGGACACGAACCGGTAGAACGGGCCGCGGATCGATCCGGAGCCCTGCACCGAGGTGCGGGGAGGCGCGGACCCGCGGGCCAGCGGGGAAGGAGACGTTGCCGGTCGGCTGATCAGGCGGCCTCGGGGCGGACCACCTTGTGCCGGATCACCTCGTCGGCCAGACCGAGCACTCGCGAGAGCTCGTCGACCGCTGTGGGTTCGGCTTCGACCACGACCACGGTGTAATAGCCCTCATTGATATGCCGGATCTCGTACGCGAACCGGCGCTTGCCCCAGTGGTCGATGTTCTGGATCTCGCCACCTCGGCTGCTGACCGTGGTCAGAAACCTGTCGACCGCCGCCTTGGCGTCCTTGTCTTCCAGGCCGGGGTCGAGAATCAGCATGACTTCGTAACGGCGCATGTCACCTCCTCTGGACTGAGCGGCCCCCGGCGGTCGGGAGCAGGAGCGTGAAGCCGACCGAGGGTAGCAGCCGACCGTTGTCCCCGGCAACGCGCACGGCCACCGCCCTTGGCGGGCCATCGCTCCGGCACCGCCCGCTGGTGGGTTCCGGATGATCACCCCAGCCATACCCCGCAGTTTCCCACCACCCCCCGACAGTCGCAGACGGTTATCCACACCCCCCTTCCGGGGCCGGGTGGCAAGCCGGCGGGTCGCCGCGCCCATGGGCGGCGAGTGGGGTGGCACGGCGAGCCTCCGACCTCCTAGCCAGGGGTGGCGGGAACGACCTCGGGACCTTCTTCAGGGACGGTCTGCTCGACCTTGGGGGCACCGGCGCGGAAGGCGCGGACGGTCAGGACGCAGGCGGCGACCAGGAGGAGGTTGCGGCAGGTCAGGACACTGATGTCGACCCAGTCAAGGTGGCGGAGCTGGGAGTAGCGGAAGGGGAATTCGAGCTGGCTCAGGACGGCCGCGGCGGCCAGCGTCCACATCGCGCGACGGCCCAGGCGCCGGTCGGCGAGGCCCGCGACGGGGGCGGCCAGCCAGACCAGGTACTGCGGTGACAGCACGCGGGTGGGCAGCACGAAGGCGAACACGCCGATGGCGAAGGCGCCGGCCCAGTCGGCGGGCCCCAGGCCCCGACCTCCGGACGCCGCCGAGCGCCGCCACACCAGCCACGCCGCCCCGACCAGCGCCGCGGCGGTGGCGACGGTGGACGCGAGCTTCATCGCGCCGGAAATGTCCGATTGGAGATCATACGCGCCGAACCCGTAGGCCGAACGCGCGGTCACGCCGAACGCCAGATGCGCAAGATCGATCAGATTGGCGGGCAGGCTCTCGATCTGGACCCCCCGCCGGATGTGGTAGAGCAGCGAGCCGATCGTGCCCGAGCCCGAGATGATCAGCGCGGGGACCAGGGTGACAGCGAAGGTGACCAGGAACGGCGGCACGGTGCGCCGCAGCGACCGCCGCCATCCCTCGGCCGGCACCAACCCGAGCACCAGCAGGGGAGCGAGCACGGCGGGGAAGAGCTTGGCCGCGGCTCCATAGCCGAGCGCGGCCGCCGATGGCCCAGCTCGGCCCTCCGCGGCAAGGGCGGCGGCCAGCAGCACGCACACGGCGGGGATCAGGTCGAAACGCAGCACCAGCAGCGGCCCGATCACCACCATCCCCAGCGTGTAGGCGACGGGGATGCGGCGCCGGCCCCGGTCGGCCGCGCGGGCGAGCCGCCAGGCGGCATAGAGCCCGAGGGCGTCGACCAGGATCATCTCCAGCGCGAAGGCCAGCCGGTACCCGGCGCCGGTCCCGACCACCAGCGCCGGCATCAGCGTGAACGGCACGCTGCCCGGCGGGTACTCGATGGCCACGTCGCGGTAGGGAAGCTCGCCCTGGAACATCCGCTCGACCTTGGCCCCGTAGGCGCGGACGTCTCCATAGACGCCGGAGGAGTACAGGCGTGGGTTGAGCGAGATGACCAGCAGCAACAGGCGCGTGACGACCCAGAGCCACACGAATGCGGGGATCACCCGCCGTACAGACCAGCGTGGCTCGGATCGTTCCCGAGCGGTCAGCTCGGCGGTTGCGGTACGCACGGCCATCGCTATCCGGTGTCGTTCGGATCAGACGAGCCTAGCTGATCCCTCTGGATTCCCTGGCTCGTCGGGCCCGGGCCTTGCGACAGGGTGGTCGTCGGGATCGAGAAGGTCGAGGTCGGCGCCGGCGGCTGGGTCGTCTGCGGCGGCAGCGTCTTACGCGTGACCGTCGGCGGAGGGGCGACCGTGGTCGTCGGCGTGGTCGTCGCCGAGGTGGTCGTCGAGTTCAGCACGATGCCACTCAGGGTGGGCTGCCGGAACGGCAGCGGAGCCAGGTTCCTGGTGGCCTCCAGCATGAACCGCTTCCAGATGATCGCGGGCAGCGACCCGCCGGTCACCTCTCGGATTCCATGGATGTTGACGAGCCGGTGCGGCGGCTTCTTGGGGTCCTTGTTCTCGTAGCCCATCCACACCGAGGTGACCAGGTTCGTGTCGTAGCCGACGAAGCGGGCGTCCACCGAGTTGCTGGTGGTCCCGGTCTTGCCGGCGACCTCGCGGTCGGGAAGGCGGGCGGCTGTCGCGGTGCCGCCCTCGATCACGCCGCGCAGGGCCGCCGTGATGGTGTTGGCGATGTTCGGCTGCACGACCTGCGTGCCCCTGCCCTGGTGCCGCTCCACCACCCGCCCGCTGGAGTCGCTGACCTTCTCGACCATGTAAGCCGGGTCGTGGATGCCCTGATTGGCCCAGGTCCCGTAGGCCGACGCGAGCTGGAGGGTCGAGACGCCGCTTGCGCCCAGCGCGAGCGGGACCACGGGGTCCAGGACGGGCTTGCGCTCGGAGGAGAAGCGCCCGTCCTCGATCACGTCGCCCAGCCCAGTCCGCATCCCAAGGTCGGCGACCCGGTTCGGGCCGACCTTGTCGATGAGCTGCACGTAGACGGTGTTGACCGAGTGCTTGGTGGCGTCCATCAGGGTGATGTCGCCATAGCTCTCGGTCCCGAAGTTCGTGTACTCGTGACCTTGGACCTCGAACTTGTTGGGCCCGGGGAAGACCGAGTTCACCGAGTAGCCCTCGTTGAGCGCCTCCTCCAGCACGAAGGGCTTCATCGTCGAGCCGGCCTGCCGCCTGGCGTCGGTGGCGTAATTGAAGGGCTCCTTGGCGAAGTCCTTGCCGCCGTACATCGCCCGCACCGCGCCCGTCTTGGGGTCGAGCGCCACCAGCGAGGCCTTGGGATCGCCCCGCTCGTTGAGCACGCTCCGGACGGACGCCTCGGCCTCGTGCTGCATCGTCAGATCGATCGTGGTCTGGACGCGGAAGCCCGCTTGCGCCAATCGGGTGGCGCCGTATTTGTCCAGCAGGTACTGGCGCACCTTCTCCAGGAAATAGGGCGCCTTGGATTCGGCGATTCCGCTGGAGGGCACGGTCGAGCTCTCGCGAACCGGCGTCTTGATGGCGGCGTCCGCCTGCTTCTGCGTGATCCAGCCCCGCTCCACCATGACCCGCAGCACGAAATCACGCCTGGCCTTGGTCGAGGTGAAGTTCGGCTTCTTCGAGTAGAACTCCGGCGCGCGGATCGAGCCCGCCAGCAGGGCGGATTGGGCGAGCGTCAGCTTCTTTGCCGGCCGGTTGTTGAAGAAGGCCCGCGAGGCGGCGTCGATGCCGTAGGCGCCCTTGCCGAAGTACACGGTGTTCAGATAGAAGCCGAGAATCTGGTCCTTGGAGTATTTCTTCTCCAGCTTGACCGCGATCACGGCCTCTTTGAGCTTGCGGAACAGGTTCCGCGAACGCCCGACGCTCGGGTAGGCGTTCTTCACGTACTGCTGGGTGATGGTCGAGCCGCCCTGGCTGACCCCTGCATGGCGGAGGTTGGCGAGGGTCGCGCGCAGCATCCCCTTGTAGGAGATGGCGCCATGCTTGTAGAAGTCACGGTCCTCGGCGGCGAGCACCGCCAGTTGCATCGTCTTCGGGATATCGGAAAGTGGCACGATGCGGCGGTTCTCGCTGGGGGAGAGCGTGCCGATCTCAGCGCCCTTGCGGTCCAGGAAGACGGTGGTCTGAGCGGCAGGGACCTGGTCGAGGACGGGGACTTTGGCGAAGGCGTAGACGAGACCCACCAGCGAGCCGGCAATGACGGCAAGCATCGGCACGATCAGCCACAGCGCCCAGCGCAGGACCCGCTTCAGGCGGGAGCGCTCGGGGGGTGGCGGGTGGCGGGCCGCTCGCGAAGGTAGAGGGGCTCGCGACGGCGTAAAGGTGGGCGGTCGTGCAGCCATGGCCGAACGACTCTACCGTAGCTCAGCGGAAAGGCCGAAACGGGGCGGTCGGCGGAGGGAAGCAGACCGAGCCGGACCGATCAGCCGGCGTGCCTGCGGCCCAGCAGATAGCACTGGGTGAGGTGGTTCCAGAAGCACTCGGTGCAGACCTCGACCACGTAGCAGACGCACTCCTCGACGGAGCGGTGCAGGTCGGCCAGACCGTCGCTGGGCCAGACCCTGCCGGAGAGCTGCCGCAGGGAGTCCCCGAACACGTAGGTCACGTGGACGAGCGAGTTCTCGGCGCACACCGGGCACGGCGCCATGGTCGCCTCGCCGACGTTGCGGGCGGCGCGCAGCAGCTCCGGGTGGGCGTCGCAGACCTCTTGCCTGGACAGGCGCCCGCCGCGGAGGTCCCGCAGCGTCGCCCTCTTCACCAGCGTGTAGTCGACCAGCCGCATGCTTCTCACGTTCCGAGCAGGGAGTCGGATCAGGGGGAGCCCCCGACCGCGGCTCCAGTTTACCCATGGGCCCAACACAACAGAACGGTCCGCATCACGGTAACGGCCCGCAACGGCGGGCGACCGGCTTGACACCCGAGCGGGGCCGTACCTATCGTGGCGATACATCGGACCGATACATTTGCCAGACGATGGCCACCTTTGGGCCACCAGATGGCCACGTAGGGGGACGTGCTCGTGCTCGAGCTAGCAGTACTTGGACTCCTCAAGGAGGCACCGATGTCGGGCTACGAGCTGAAGAAGCAGCTCAGCGTCAAGCTCGGCGCCTTCTGGAGAGTCAGCTTCGGATCACTGTACCCATGCCTCAAGCGGCTGCTCGCGGACGGCGCGCTCGAGGTCGAGGAGAACCGCTTCACCTCACGCAAGAAGCACGTCTATCGCTTGACCGAACGCGGCGAGCAGCTCTTCCTCGAGCTGCTCGAATCGGCCGACGTCCACGACCTCGAGCAGGACCGCTTCTCCATGCGGCTGGCCTTCTTCCGGTACCTGCGCCCGGAGACGCGGCTCGACCAGCTCGAACGACGCCGCGGTTACCTGCAGGAGCGTCTGAGCCACCTGCGCGCCTCGTTGCGCGCGGTCCGCGACCGGCTCGACGCGTACACGCTCGAGCTGATGGACCACGGGCTGGACGAGCACGAACGTGAGATCGCCTGGCTCGATCGGCTGATCGCCGCGGAGCGCGGCTCCGCGTCCGGCGACGCCCGACCCGCGACCAGGTCCCGCTCCACCACCACCCTCCAGGCCGAACCGGTGCCCGAGGGCCCTGGGCTCGCGGCCCAGAACACAACCGTCCCGCGCGATCCGCGCCTGCCCACCCAAGCCGGTCAGGCCGCGCCAACCCGATAGAGGAGTAGCGATCAGGAATGGCAAAGATACGCGTCGCGTTCGTCGGCGTGGGCAACTGCGCGTCATCGCTGGTGCAGGGCGTTCACTACTACCGTGACGCCCAGCCGGGCGACGACGTCCCCGGTCTGATGCACATCGAGCTCGGGGGCTACCACGTCAGTGACCTCGAGTTCGTCGCGGCCTTCGACGTCGACGCCAAGAAGGTCGGGCGCGACATCTCCGAGGCGGTCTTTGCCAGCGAGAACAACACCATCCGCTTCGCCGACGTGCCGCCGCTCGGGGTGGAGGTCCAGCGCGGCCCGACACTGGACGGGCTGGGCAGGTACTACACCGAGACCATCAAGGAGTCCGAGGCGGCGCCGGTCGACGTCGTCGCCGCGCTCCGGCAGGCGCAAGTCGACGTGCTGGTCTGCTACCTGCCGGTGGGATCTGAGCAGGCGGCCCGCCACTACGCCGACGCGGCGCTCGAGGCCGGCGTGGCCTTCGTCAACTGCCTGCCGGTGTTCATCGCCGGCACACCGGAGTGGGCCGAGCGCTTCACCAAAGCTGGTCTGCCGATCATCGGCGACGACATCAAGTCGCAGGTCGGCGCCACCATCGTCCATCGCGTGCTGGCCCGCTTGATGGAGGATCGCGGCATCACCATCGACCGCACCTACCAGCTCAACTTCGGCGGCAACATGGACTTCAAGAACATGCTGGAGCGCGACCGGCTGGAGTCCAAGAAGATCTCCAAGACCCAGGCGGTCACCTCGCAGGTCGACCACGACCTCGGCAAGCACAACGTGCACGTCGGGCCGAGCGACTACGTTCCATGGCTGGACGACCGCAAGTGGTGCTACATCCGGGTCGAGGGCCGGGCCTTCGGCGACGTGCCGCTCAACCTAGAGCTCAAGCTCGAGGTGTGGGACTCGCCGAACTCGGCCGGCGTGGTGATCGACGCGGTGCGCTGCGCCAAGCTCGCGCTCGAGCGCGGTATCGGCGGGCCGCTGCTGGCGCCGTCCGCCTACTTCATGAAGTCGCCGCCGGTGCAGTACACCGACGACCGCGCTCGCCGCATGGTCGAGGACTTCATCGCGGGCGTCGAGCCGGCGGAGCCGGTGAGCGCCACCAGCTGATTTCGCCAAGCCCGTACGGGGGCGACGGCGCCGCCTGTGGACAACGGCCGGCGCCGTCACCCCTTCTTGCTACCTTGAGACAGCGCCAAGACGGGATGCAGCAGTCGCAACGGATTCGGAGGCTGGTCGTGGCAGGAGGCGAATGGTGGCGGCACGGGGTGATCTACCAGATCTACCCGCGCAGCTTCTCCGACGCGAGTGGCGACGGGGTGGGCGACCTGGCGGGGATCACCGCCCGCCTCGACTATCTCAACGACGGCACGCCCGACTCGCTCGGGGTGGACGCGATCTGGCTGTCGCCGTTCTATCCCTCGCCGATGAAGGACTTCGGCTACGACGTGGCCGACTACACCGGTGTCGACCCGCTGTTCGGCACCCTCGAGGACTTCGACACCCTGGTGACCGAGGCGCACGCCCGAGGCATCCGCGTGGTCGTCGACCTGGTGCCGAACCACACCTCCGACCAGCACCCGTGGTTCCTGGAATCGCGCTCCTCGCGTGACAGCCCCAAGCGCGACTGGTACGTCTGGGCCGACTCCAAGCCCGACGGCCGGCCCCCGAACAACTGGATGAGCGCCTTTCCCCGCGCCGGCCGGGCATGGACCTTCGACGAGCCCACCGGCCAGTGGTACCTGCACTCGTTCCTTCCCGAGCAGCCCGACCTCAACTGGTGGTCGCCGGAGGTCCGCGCGGCCATGGACGAGGTCATGCGCTTCTGGCTGGACCGCGGCGTCGACGGCTTCCGCATCGACGTCGCCCACCGCATGGCCAAGGACCCGCAGTTGCGGGACAACCCGCTGGTCGCCATGGGCGACGAGGACGATCCCACCGGCCAGGCCCGGGCCAGGCGCCTGGCCGAGATGCAGCTCGAGCTGTACGACGAGGACTGGCCGGAGGTCCACGAGATCCTCCGGCGCTTCCGCCGCACCCTGGACGCCTACGACGACCGCATGGCCGTCGGCGAGGTCTACCTGCTCGACCTGCGCAAGCTGGCCCGCTACTACGGCAGCGGCCGGGACGAGCTGCACCTGGCCCACAACTTCGTCTTCCTGCACCAGCCGTGGAAACCGGAGGCGTTCCGCTCGGTGGTGGACGAGTACACCGCGTTGCTGCCGGCCGACGCCTGGCCTGCGCAGTTCCTCGGCAACCATGACCACTCCCGGGCGGCCAGCCGCTACGACGAGGGCGGCAACGGCCCGGCCCGGGCGCGCGTCGGGACGATGATGGTCCTGACCCTGCGGGGCACGCCGTTCCTCTATTACGGCGAGGAGCTGGGCATGCTCGACGGCGAGATCCCGCCGGACCGGGTCGTGGACGTGGACGGACGGGATCCCGAGCGCACACCGATGCAGTGGGACGCCTCGCCGGGCGCCGGCTTCAGCCTCCCGGGCGGGGGAGCGGCTCCGCCCGAGCCGTGGCTGCCGGTGGCCGCCAGCGCCGAGCGGATCAACGTCGAGGTCGAGCGTGAGGACCCGACCTCGATGCTGTCGTTGTGCCGCCGGCTCATCTGGTACCGCAAGGGCTCGGAGGCGCTCCGCTCTGGCAGCTACCGGTCGCTGCCGGACGTCCCCGAGAGCCTCTACGCGTTCGTGCGCGAGGCGCCGGTGGAGCGGCTGCTGGTGGTCCTGAACTTCGGCGGCGCGCCCGTCCACTGGCCGGCCGGATCCCACCTGGGGGACAGCGCCAGGATCGAGCTGTCCACCGACCCGGACCGCCAGCCCGGACCCGTCAGCCTGCCGGACCTGGTCATCGCCGGCGACGAGGGGGTGGTGCTCCGGCTCCCGTAGGAGCCGGACGTGGCGACCCGGAGCTTCGCTGGCCGCTCGAGCCCGCCATGGTTCGGGCCTCAGCGCTGCTCGCCGGGGCCGGGGAGCTCCAGGCCCTGGTCGCGGGCCCAGGCGAGCAGGGCCTCGGTGGCGTCCTGGGTGGACATGGGCCCACGGTCCAGCCGCAGCTCCAGCAGGTGGCTCAGGGCCTTGCCGACGATCGGGCCGGGAGGGACGCCGAGCAGCGCCATGACCTCGTCGCCGTTGAGCGGCGGCTTGATCTTGGCCAGCTCCTCCTCGGCCTCCAGCCTGGCGATCCGCCCCTCCAGCTCGTCGCAGGCGGCCGCGAGCTGCTTGGCCTTGAAGGGGTTGCGGGTGGTGCAGTCCGAGCGGACCAGGAAGTTCAGGCGGTCCAGCAGGTCCCCGGCGTCGCGCACGTACCGCCGCACCGCCGAGTCGGTCCAGCCGAGCCGGTAGGTGTGGAACCGCAGGTGCAGCAGCACCAGGGTGCGCACGTCCTGGACCACCTCGGTGGGGTAGCGCAGCTCGACCAGCCGGCGCTCGGCCATCTTGGCGCCGACCACCTCGTGGAGGTGAAAGGACACGCCGTCGGCTCCGACCCGGCGGGTGCGCGGCTTGCCGATGTCGTGGAGCAGCGCGGCCAGGCGTAGCACCAGGTCCGGCCGGTCGGCGTCGAACGCCGTGGCCCGCTCCACCACCGCGATGGTGTGGGCGAGCACGTCCTTGTGGCGGTGCACGGGGTCCTGCTCCAGCGCCAGCGCCGGCAGCTCCGGCAGGAACTGGCTGGCCAGGCCGGTCTGGACCACCAGCCACAGGCCCTTGCCAGGTGCCCGGCCGAGCAGCAGCTTGCTCAGCTCGTCACGGATGCGCTCGCGGGAGACGATCTCCAGCCGGCCGACCCGCTCGGTGATCGCCTCGACGGTCTCCTGCGTCGGCACCAGCTCGAGCTGCGCCACGAAGCGGGCGGCGCGCAGCATCCGCAGGGGGTCGTCCTCGAACGAGGTCGCCGGGCTCGACGGCGTTCGCAGCCGGCGGTTGGCGAGGTCGGTGAGCCCGCCGAACGGGTCGATGAAACGCCCGTCCGGCAGGCGGACCGCCATGGCGTTGACAGTGAAGTCCCTGCGGGCAAGGTCCTCCTCGATGCTGCGGCCGAAGGTCACCTCCGGCTTCCGGGAGTCCTCGTGGTACAAGTCCGACCGGAAGGTGGTGATCTCCAGCCGTAGCGCGCCCTTGCGGACGCCGACCGTGCCGAAGCGGGCTCCCTGGAGCCAGACGCCGTCGTCCCAGCCTCCCGCCTTGACGATCTCGAGGATCCGGGTTGGATCGGCGTCCGTGGTGAAGTCCACGTCGGGCGACGAGCGCTCGAGCAGCGCGTCCCGCACCGTGCCGCCCACCAGGTAGAGCTGGTGACCGGCGGCGGTGAAGCGTTCGCCGAGCTCGCGCGCGACCTTGGCGAACGGCGACGCCTGCAGCAGCGCGCCGAGCGCCTGGCGCTGGGCTGAAGATAGGGAGGTCATGACCGGAAGGATACCGAGTGAGGGTCGGCTTCAGACCTCGCGAGGCGACCGTCGTGACGATTGGTTCCAGGGAAATCCTGATTCAAGGGGTTTAGGAGGAAACCAGGCAGGGCAACCACCTTCGGAACAGGAGGTGGTCGGATGCAGGAAGCCAGGAAAATGAGCCGGGCTGAGGCGGGCCGAAAGGGCGGGCAGACCACAAAGAAGCGCTACGGAGACGACTTCTTCGGCAAGATCGGACGCCTTGGTGGCAGGAAAGGCGGCGAGACCACCAAGCAGCGGTACGGCATCGAGTTCTACCAGCGGATCGGCCGCAAGGGCGGCTCCCGCTAGGCGCGACCCCCCGCGAAGCTGGAGCCTGTAGCCGCGACGGCCGAGGGTTCGACCTCGGCCGTCGCGGCTATACTCTGCTTTCCGTCTCGGTACGTGATGACCGAATCCCATGGTGGAGAGGCTGTGCGCTCCAGCATCGACGTCCACAATCATCTGCTGGCTGACGACATCCCGCATGAGGTCTCCCAGCTCTCCGGTCCGTTGCGCGATCTCAGCGCGGCGCCGGGGGTGCTCGGGCTCGAGGGGGTCACCGTCGGCAAGCCCACCGTCCTGACCAACGGGGACGGGGTGGTGCTGGTCCTCGCGCCGGCCGAGGAGGACGTGGACGTCGCGCAGGTTGCGGAGCTGCTCGGCCGCCAGGAGCTGCATCCGATCGAGCCGGACGAGGCACCTGGCCTCACCGGCTACCTGCTCCCGTTCGTGCCCCCGGTGGCGCTCGAGTGCCCCGTCACGGTCGTGCTCGACGAGCAGCTCGCCCATCAGGACGTGGTCTACACCGCGGCCGGCGAGCCCGGGGTGATCCTCAAGGTCCGCGGCGTCGACCTCGTCAAGATCACCAGCGCGGTCGTCTCGTCGGTGACCGGGACGGCCGAGCGGTAGGCCTCCTGGCGGGATAGGCTGCACCCATGCGAACCGCCCGAGCTGTCTCGGCCGGTGGGGTGGTGCTCAGCGAACCGGCGGCCGACCCCCAGGTCGCGCTGATCGCTCGGCGCTCCGCCGGTGGAGCGCTGCAATGGACCCTGCCGAAGGGGACCCAGGAGCCGGGGGAGAGCATCACCGACACCGCCCTGCGCGAGGTGCGCGAAGAGACCGGCCTCGAGGTGGAGCTGCTCAGCGAGCTCGAGACCATCGACTACTGGTTCGTCTGGAGCCCAGAGCAGACCCGCTACCACAAGTTCGTCCACTACTACCTGATGCGCGCGACCGGGGGAGACCTGTCACGGCACGACAGCGAGTCGGAGGAGGCGCGTTGGTTCGCCGTCGGCGACGCCGGGCAGATCATGGCCTTCGACAACGAGCGGCATCTGCTCGACCTGGTGCCGGTCGCGCTCGGCCGCTGGAGCGCCCGCCAGTGAGCGCCGGCACCGCCGCCCCGGCGCCAGCCCACCGCTGGCGCCTGGCGACCGTCGGGCTGCTCGGGGCAGTGCTGGCGATCGTGGGGACGGCGCTGCCGGCGCGGGCGCAGCAGAGCGGCGCGTCGAGCGACCCGAAGATCGAGCTAGCCCTCCAGGCCATCTCGTCGGTCACCGGGCCCAAGACCCCGCTCGCCTACCGCCTGGCCGTCCGCAACGCCGGCTCGGCGGAGCTGCGCAACCTGCGGATCCAGGGGAGCATCGGCGGGCCCATCGGTACCCGCTCCGAGCTGGAGCAGCTCGCCAACGACCCCGACAGCCAACCCGGAGGCCTCGCCCCGATCCAGTCGTGGCGGCCGGGCGACGGCAGCGCGGTCGTCGCCCCCGGAGCCACGCTCGGGCTGCCGGTGCACTCGGAGCCGCTGCCCGCCTGGCTGCGGATCCACACACCGGGGATGGTCCTGCCGCTGGTGCTGCAGGTGAGCGCGTCCAGCGACCAGGGGCCGGCCTCCAGCCGCCTGACCACCTTCGTGGTCGCCACCTCCGGCAAGGTCCACAGCCCGCTCCGGATCTCGCTGCTGGTGCCGCTGCACGAGCAGACGCACCGCAACCCCGCAGGGGACTTCGTCGATGACAAGCTCGGCAAGCTGCTCGCGGCGAACGGATCGCTCGGCGCGATCGCCGCGGAACTTGCCCGGCCCAACGCGCCCAAGGTCAGCCTGCTGATCGACCCCCTGCTCACCGACGAGGCCACCGCCATGGGCGGGAGCTGGAAGCTCAAGCGGGGCGGCCGCAGCGAGACGGTCTCGGCCGGGGATCCACGCTCCCTGGCCGCCAAGAAGTTCCTCCAGGACCTACGCGTGGCCGCCAGCCACAACCTGCCGGCCGCCCTCCCGTACGCCAACGCCGACCTGCCGTCGCTGGTCCGGGCTGGCTCCGACGCGGATGCTCTGGCGCCGCTGCTGTATGCCCGCAAGCACCTCAAGGAGTGGCTCGGACCGGACCCCGACTCCTCGCTCGCCTGGCCCGTGCCCGGCGCGATCGACGCCGCCACCCTGAAGGTGCTGGCCGACGCGGAGGCCGAATCGGTGGTGCTCGACTCCCACCTGCTGCCGACCTCGGCCTCGACCACCCAGAACGCCACCGTGGACCTCGGCTCGGGCCTGGGCGGGCTGGAGCACGCGCTGGTCCCCGACCCGGCGCTGTCGGCTGCGCTGGCCGACCCCAAGGGGCGTTCGGAGCCGGGCCAATGGGCCCAGCGCGTCCTGGCGGAGACCGCGATGACCTGGCTGGAGCTTCCCAACGGCGCCAGCCGCGGGATCCTGCTGGCACCGCCGCAGAACTGGCGCCCGACCCCCAGCTTCTTCCGTCCGCTGGTCCGGGGGCTGGCGGGCGTGCCCTGGCTCGACCTGACGCCCGCCCAGGAGCTGGCCGCCCAGGTGCCGCAGGGACCAGGCAAGGGCGACCGCCCGCTGGTGCCGTACACCCAGGCCGACGTGAGCCTCGGCCTGCCAGCCAGCTACCTGCGCAACGTCTCGAACGTGAACTCGAAGCTGACCAGCTTCAGCCGGATGGTCCCTGGCTTCCCGGAGCTGGACGACTTCGACCGCGACCTGCTGATCGCCCAGTCGAGCGACTGGCGGACGCGTTCGGACCAGGCCAAGGGCTCCAGCTTCGTCCGCGCCGTCGGCCAGGGCATGCGAGCGGTCCAGCGGCAGGTCGGGGTGCAGCGCACCCGCGTCACGCTCACCTCCAGGAACGGCGCGATCCCGATCACGGTGACCAACGCCAGCTCGCAGCGGCTCATCGTGGTGCTGCGGCTGTCGTCGCCGCGTGTCGATCTGCCGAAAATGAGCGAGCCGTTCACGGTGAACCCCAAGGAGCAGGTCACCCGCAGACTCGAGGTGGGGACCAGGACGACCGGGACCTTCCCCATCCGGGTTGACGTCTTCACGCCCGACGGCAGGGTGAATATCGCCCGCGATCAGGTCACGCTGGTGTCGACGGCGTTCAACCGGGTGGCGCTGATCCTGGCGGGCGGCGCCGGCGGGTTCCTGCTGCTGTGGTGGGGCAGGAAGACCGGGTGGCGGCGCCGGCGGATCGACCCGCCGGCCGAGACGCCGGACGGCGCGTCGTGAGGAGGACCCCGGTGGAGCCGGAGCCGAACCAGGAGGTGCCGGTCAACCAGCCTGCCGAGCCGAGCCTGGCGCGCTCCACCCTGCTGATGGCCAGCGGGACGCTGCTGTCGCGGGTCACCGGGCTGCTCAGGGTCACCGTCCTGGTCGGCACGCTGGGCGTCAGCGAGAGCCGGCTCGCCGACGTCTACAACGTCGCCAACACCACCCCGAACATCATCTACGAGCTGGTGCTCGGCGGGATCCTCTCGTCGATCTTCGTGCCGGTGTTCGTCGAGGTGCGCCGGACCCGCGGCTTCCGGCAGGCCAACTACGTCGCCAACGCGGTCATGACCATGGCGTTCGTGACCCTCAGCCTGCTCGCCCTGGTCACCGTGCTGGCCGCGCCGTGGATCATCCGGCTCTACATCCACTCGGGCAGCCCGGCCGAGCGGGCGGAAGCTCAGCGCCTCGGCGGGCAGCTGCTGGCCATGTTCATGCCCCAGATCGTGTTCTACGGGGTCGGTGCGGTCATGACCGGGCTGCTCAACGCCAACCGCCGCTTCGGCGTGCCGATGTACGCGCCGGTCCTGAACAACCTGGTGGTGATCGCCGTCGGGCTGACCTTCCATGCGCTGGTCGGCGGCAAGGTCCCCCAGCTGAGCGAGCTGACCGCGGGGGAGAAGGCGCTGCTGGGAGTGGGCACCACGCTCGGCGTGGTGGCCATGACCATGGTGCAGTGGCCCTTCCTGCGGCGCATCGGCTTCCGCTTCATGTTCGTCTGGAACCTGCGCGACCGGGCCATCCGCCAGATGGCGCGCCTGTCGGCCTTCACCGTCGGCTACGTGGTGACCAACCAGCTCGGCTACCTGGTCATCCCCCTGCTCGCCTACGGCGTGCAGGGCGGCTACACCGCCTACACCACCAGCTTCACCTTCTTCCAGCTCCCGCATGGGGTGTTCGCGGTGTCGGTGATGACCGCGCTGCTGCCGCCGCTCAGCGAGCAGGCGGTCGCCAAGGACTGGCGTTCGTTCCAGGTCACCCTGGCGCGCGGCATCCGAATGACCGCCGCGATCCTGCTGCCGGCGACCATCGGCTACCTCGTCCTGGCCGAGCCGATCGTGCACCTGCTGCTGGCGCACGGCGTGGTCAGCCCGGACTCCAACAGCACGCTCCTGCTCACCAGGACGATGGTGATGTTCGTGCTCGGGCTGGTCCCGTTCTCGACCTTCCAGCTCCTGCTGCGGGCCTTCTACGCGCTGCAGAACACCCGCACCACCTTCCTGGTGAACATCGTCTGGCGCTTGGCAGCAGCATCGCCTACACGGTCGGCTCGGTGCTGCTGCTGTCCCGACTGGTGCCCAGGATCGGCGGCCTGGAGCTGCGGCCGCTGCTGCGGGTGCTGGCGCGGATGCTGCTGGCCAGCCTGATCATGGGCGCGGTCACCGCCGTGGTCGCCGGACTGGTCGCTGGGGTCGTGGGCGAGCGGACCGTCGGCTCCCTGTTCACCGTCCTCGCCGGGGTGACCGTCGGTCTGGGGACGTACCTGCTCGCGGCGAAATTTCTCGACATCAGCGAATTGGGCCTGGTGATGGGCATGCTCCGCCGTCGGGTCGGTCGGAGTACCTGAAATCCTCAGCTCCCTAAATACTCTCGAAATGCTTGACCTTGCCTCTGCGCGGTGGCAGAACTGGACGCGGCCGCTGCCCCGACACTGAGGAGCTTCCCCTGCTGCCCGTGCATCCTCCGCGTCCGCCGTACCGTGCTGCCATCGCTTGCCTCGCGACCTTCGGGCTCGTGATCGGCCTTGCGCAGCCTGCCCATGCCAACGCCGGCCCGACCTCGCCGGCCGCCAGGATCGCCCGGCTGCGGGCCGAGGCGACCAAGGTCCAGGCGGACATCGACCACATGAACGACCAGATCGAGGTCGTCGTCGAGCAGTACAACGCCAACCACGAGGCGCTGACCCGCACCCAGGCCGCGCAGGCGGAGACCGAGCGGCGCATCGCTCGGGCCGAGCGCGATCTGGCCGCCAGCCGCCAGCAGCTCGACGAGCGGGTGTGGGCCGTCTACACCGGCGGGTCCCGCGCCGGCGCCATGGCCGAGCTGCTGAGTGCCACCAGCCTGCACGAGGCCCTGACCACCGAGAAATACCAGGAGGGCGTGGTGACCGCCGACCAGGCCGTGATCGCCAGGGTCGAGCGGGCCAGGCGCGGGCTCGAGGCCCTCGCCAAGGAGCAGGCTGCGCAACGGCACGCCGAGGAGGACCTCCAGGCTCGCCTCGCGCAGCAGCGCGCAGAGATCGATGACCGGCTCGCCGAGCAGCGCGCCTACCTCGCGCGGCTGACCGTGGCGGTGCGGCGGGCGGTGGCGGCCGAGCGCAGGCGCCAGGAGGAGCTGCGCCGCCGGGCGATCGCGCGGCGGCTGGCCGCCCTGCGCGCCGCCAAGATCCGCGCCGAGCGGGAGCGCGCGGCCGCGGCCGCCAAGGCCCGCGCCGCGGCGACGGCACGTGCCCGCGCCACCGCGGCCGCCCACAAGGGCGGGCGGGCCGCGGGCCGCGGCGGTTCGGCGATTGCCGCGCGGGCGACCGCCTTCGCGCTCGCCCAGGTCGGCAAGCCCTATCAGTGGGCGGCGACCGGGCCGGGCAGCTTCGACTGCTCGGGACTGACCCAGGCCGCCTACCGCAGCGCCGGCCTGGCCATCCCGAGGGTCGCGGCCGCCCAGTGGTCCAGCGGCCAGCACGTCGACCTGGGCGATCTCCAGCGCGGAGACCTGGTCTTCTTCGCCTACGACCGCCAGAACCCGACCACCATCCACCACGTCGCCATGTACCTCGGCGATGGCCTGATGGTCGAGGCGCCCTTCACCGGCGTGGACGTTCGGGTCAGCTCGATCGGCCGGAGCGACTATATCGGTGCGGTCCGCCCAACTGATAACGGCGACCTGGGGACGAACGAGCGGTGAGGTCGGCGACGCCTGCTAGACTTCCAGAGTCAACGAGTCCAGGGATCCGGTGTCCCGCTGCCCTCCAGATGAGCATGTCGCAGGTCGGCTCCGGTCTGCCCCGTCTCCTCGCTGAGCGCTACGAGCTCGTCGAGCAACTTGCCTCGGGGAGCATGACGAGCGTCTGGCGCGGTCACGACCGCGTCCTCGGTCGAGACGTGGTGGTCAAGGTGCTGCATCCCGACCTGGCCGCGGACGCTGGCCTGCGTGGGAGTTTCCACCAGGAGGCCATCAACGCGGCCCGCCTCACGCACCCCAATATCGTCGCGCTGTACGACACCGGCGAGCAGGAGGGCGTGAACTACATCGTCATGGAGTTGGTCGACGGGCCCACCCTGCGCGACGTGCTGAACAGCCACGGCCCGCTCCCTCCGGCGGAGGCGGCGCGCCTGGCCAGCGAGGTCGTCCACGCGCTCGAGTACGCCCACCAGGCCGGCGTCATCCACCGCAACCTGAAGCCCGCCAACATCCTGCTCTGCGACGACGGCAGCGTGAAGGTCGCCGACTTCTCGATCGCCAAGGCAGCCACCGCCGACGATCCCGGCAGCACCGGCGAGTTGCTGGCCGCCGGCGGCTACATGGCCCCCGAGGCCGCCGGCAGCGGCGACCCGGACGGGCGCGCCGACGTCTTCGGGCTGGGTGCCTGCTTGTTCGAGATGCTGACCGGACGGCCGCCCGCGACGGTGCCGTCCCGGGGCAACAACGGCCCGCTCTCGCCCCGGGCGATCCGGGCGGGCGTGCCCCGCGAGCTGGACGCGGTCGTGCTGAAGGCGATGATGCTCGATCCCCGCGACCGGTACCCGACCGCCGCGGCGATGGGCTCGGCCCTGGCCAGGGCCGCCGCCTGGGATGGCGAACGGGGGTCGTTGCTGGTCGAGCAGCCGCTGGCGCCGCCGCACAACGAGCATGCGCCGGCTCCGGGCTTCCTGCGGCACGAGGGCCGCTGGCTCGGCTGGACACTGGTGGTCGTCGGTCTGGTGGCGGCGCTGGTGGTGATCGGCGCCGGCCTGAACAGGAACGGCATCATCAGCCTCCCAGGCACGCACCAGACACCCGGGAGCACATCGCCCAAGACCACCTCGCAGCCGGCGACGGCGCTCAACATCGTCGACGCGCATGCGTACGACCCGTTCGGCAAGCCGCCCACCGAGAACGACGCCCACGCGAACAGGGCGATCGACGGCGACGCCCAGACCGCATGGGAGACCGAGCACTACTCCTCCCCGGACTTCGGCAGGCTCAAGCAGGGCCTCGGGATGGTGCTCGACCTCGGCAGCTCGAAGCGGGCGCGCCAGCTCCAGCTCCAGCTCGTCAACGGCGGGGCAAACGTCGAGGCGTACGGGTCGGACTCGGTGCACTCCAGCTTCGACGGGTGGACGGCGAACCGGCTCGCGATCCGCCCCGACGCGCCGCAGAGCTCGACCCTGGACTTCTCCGGCGACGCCAGCTA
>WNGN01000684.1_pt1 | contig 21313 bp, 21 predicted proteins | sample 5400561 | NCBI WGS metagenome assembly WNGN01 (sample SAMN13153379, study PRJNA577476) | soil metagenome | isolation source: 115 cm soil or saprolite under Garry oak tree replicate 2 | place: USA:California | collected 2016-06-15 | reverse complement strand
CTCAAGCAACCCGTTGGTGAATGGACCAAGCAATGGGAGCGCCGGTTCATCGCGCCGATCCGCTTGGGCCCCGCGGCGCCGTGGGGTGCTACCACAGTGGCGCTGCTGCTCGGTGCGGTCGCCGTTTTGGCGGTGATGCTGATGGCATCGCGGCGACAGGTCCGATGAGACCGCAGAATCGCTCGGCCACCCTGGTGGTGGTACTCGTGATCGGTGCGGCGATCCCGCGCCCAGCGGTGTCGCAAAATCGTTGGGAGCGAGACGTGCAGAGTCAATTGCAGCGTGCGGTCAACGCGGTCACGACGAACGCGCGTAGGTCGCCGCTCTTCACGAAAACTGGGCCGCTGAATGAGGAGGAAGCGGAAACGTTCCTGGTGACCCTCGAGCGCGGGGTGACGTATTCCATTCTCGGTGTGTGTGACAACGATTGCTCGAGGCTCCAGCTGCTCCTGGCGACGCAGAGCAACGAGCTTGCCATCGACCGCAACAGTGAAACCTTCCCCGTCCTGCGGTTCACGCCCAGCGCGACCACGGTGTACCGCATCCGCGTCGTCATGGAGGGATGTCGTTGGAATCCCTGTTGGTACGCGGTGGCTGTTGTGCCCGTGGGCAAAAACCCGCCCTAGCGGATAGTTTTCTGGTGTGCGCGCGTGCGTCCCCATCATCATCGTGGCCCTGGTCGCTATCGGCGGCCTCACGTGGGCCATCATGGCACTGCGCCGCTCGCTGGCGCGCGAGCGCCGGCTCGCGCGCGTCGATGACCTGACCGGCGTCCGCAACGCCCGCGCGTTCCGCGAGGCGGCAGGGGCCGAAATCGAGCGGGCCCGGCGGTACCAGCATCCTTTCAGCGTGGCGGCGGTCGACCTCGGCACCCGCGTGGGCGACGAGCTGGTCCGCGCGGCTGCCACGGTGTTGCGCGGCGCGCTCCGCGCGACCGACACGGTCGCCCGCCTCGGCCGGGATGAGTTCATCGCGCTGTTGCCGGAAACGACCGCCGCGTCCGCCCGCATTGTGCTCGACAAGCTCCGGGCCGGCCTGACCGATCTCCGCACCGGCGACGGTCGCCAGGCCACGCCCGCGATTGGAGGCGTGACGTTCCTCAACCCGCCACAGGCGGTGGAAGAGATCGTGCGGGCGACCGACGAACGCATCGCCGAAGCGCGGTCCACAGGCGCACCGTCGCACGTCACCTGGAACGATGCGCCGCCTCCGGTACCCGGTTTCGAAGGACGATGACGCGGCAGAACATCGCGAGCGGCGCGCCGTGGGAGCCGGTCGTGGGCTATTCGCGCGCGGTGCGAGTGGGACGCGTCGTCCACGTGTCCGGTACCACCGCGACGGACGCCAGTGGCAAGATCGTCGGCGCGGGTGATCCGTATGCCCAGGCCGTTCAGGCGCTGCGCAACATCGGCCGGGCGCTCGAGCAGGCGGGAGCCAGTCTCCGCGATGTGGTGCGCACGCGCATGTACGTGACCGATATCGCGCACTGGCAGGCCGTCGGTCAGGCGCACGGGGAGGTGTTCCGCGACATCCGGCCGGCTTGCACCCTGCTTGCCGTGACGCGACTCGTCGATCCAACCATGCTGGTTGAAATCGAGGCCGAAGCGATTCTTCCCGAATGAAAATCGTGGTGAGCGGGTCGACGGGACTCGTCGGCTCAGCGCTGACCCCAGTGCTTGCGTCGTTGGGCCACGAGATCCTGCCCCTGGTCCGACGCCGGCCGGCGCCGGGCGAGCGGGTCCTCGCGTGGGATCCGGAGCGCGCCATGATCGATCGCGACGGATTGGAAGGGATCGATGTGGTGATTCATCTCGCGGGCGAAAAAGTGTTTGGTCGTTGGTCGCCCGCCAAGAAACAGCGCATTCGCGAGAGCCGCGTGCAGGGGACGCGTCTGCTCAGCGATGCACTCGCGGGACTGACCCGTCCCCCGCAAGCGCTGCTCGCCGCATCGGCGATCGGGTACTACGGCGACCGCGGCGACGAGGCGGTCAGTGAATGGAGCGCCCCGGGCGAGGACTTCCTCGCGTATGTGTCGCGTGATTGGGAAGGGGCCACCACTGTCGCCGCGCGCGCGGGCATTCGCGTCGTCAACATGCGATTTGGGGTGGTGCTGACGACGGCGGGTGGAGCGCTCGCCAAGATGCTGCCGGCGTTCCGTCTCGGGTTGGGCGGACGAGTGGGAAGCGGCAATCAGTATCTGAGCTGGATCACGCTGGACGACACACTCAATGCCATCGTGCATATCCTGGCGACTTCCAGACTCGCGGGACCGGTGAACCTGACGGCGCCGAGTCCCGTGACAAATCGCGAGTTCACGCGGACGTTGGGGAAGGTCCTGGGCCGGCCGGCCATCTTGCCGGTTCCGGGGTTCGCGCTGCGCATCGCGTTTGGTACCGAAGGCGCGGCGATGTTACAGAGTGGGCAACGCGTCCTGCCGGGGTGTTTGCTCGCGTCCGGGTTCCATTTCCGTTTCGACACGGTCGAGCCCGCGCTGCGTCACTTGCTTGCCCCCTCCGAACGCGGCCGGTAGTATCGAGCCATGACGGTTCCCGACGTCTACAGAGACGACCCTGACGACGCGCCGCAAGAGCCCGAGGTATCCAAGCGCTCGCGGGGCGTCGCTTTCTTGTTGTCGTTCTTTGGCGGCGTTTTTGGATTGCATCGCTTTTACGTCGACAAGCCCCGCACGGCGATCGCCATGCTCGTCACGTTTGGCGGTATCGGCGTGTGGTATCTCTACGATCTGGTCCTCATCGCGGCGGGAGAATTTCGGGACAGCGAAGACTTGCCGCTCCGCAACTGGGGAGTAGCAGAGTCCTCCTACGAGCAGCACCGCCTCACGGGCCGCGCGGAGCAGCGAGTCAACGAGCTCGAGGAACAATTCGACGCCTTGCGCCAGCAGTTCAACGAGCTGGCGGAGCGCGTCGATTTCGCGGAACGAATGCTCGCACAGCAGCGCGAGCCTCCGCGACAACAGCTCCCCCGCGGATCGTAGCCCCCCCCGCCCCCATGCGCATTGGCGTGCCGAAGGAGATCGCCCCCAACGAGCGACGAGTCGCCCTGACGCCGGACGTCGCGGGCCGCCTGGTCAAAGGTGGCTACGAGGTTTTGATCGAGCGCGGCGCGGGATCGGCCGCGTTTTTTCCGGATGCCGCTTACAGTGCCGCTGGTGCGAAAGTCAGTGATCGGTCATCAGTCTTCAGTCAGGCCGATATCGTGGTTCAGGTGCAGGCTCCTCAGAGCGCGGAGCTCGGGAATTATCGCGAAGGCTCCGCGCTGGTCGCGTTTTTCCAGCCGGCCCCCGACTACGTGCGACAGCTCGCCCAGCGCAAGCTCACCGCGTTCACTCTCGTGCTCCTGCCCCGGATCACGCGGGCGCAGCCCATGGACGTGCTGTCGTCGCAGGCGACTGTGGCGGGCTACAAAGCGGTACTCCTCGCTGCCACCGCGACCGGCCGCCTACTGCCGATGCTCGTGACGGCGGCCGGCACGCTCCCGGCCGCGCGCGTGCTCGTGCTCGGCGCCGGCGTCGCGGGTTTACAGGCGATCGCGACGGCACGCCGACTGGGAGCCATCGTGTCCGCGTTCGATGTGCGCCCGGCGGTGAAGGAGCAGGTGCAGAGTCTCGGGGCCACGTTCCTCGAGATGGCGATCGAGGAGCACGCCGAGACCGCCGGCGGCTATGCGAAAGAGTTGTCGGAGGAGACGCACCGCAAGGAGCTTGCCTTCCTGGCCAGTGCCGTCAAGGATGCCGACATCGTGATCTCGACCGCGGCGATCCCCGGCAAGAAGGCGCCAGTCCTGATCACGGCGGCGGCGGTGCAGGGAATGAAGGCGGGAGCCGTGATCGTGGACCTCGCGGCCGAGACGGGTGGCAACTGTGAGCTGACGGAGCCGGGCGCGGAGATCGTGCGAAACGGCGTGTCGATTCTCGGCCCGCTCAATCTCGCCAGTACGTTGCCGTTCGACGCCAGTCAGATGTACGCCAGGAACCTGGCCGCCTTCCTCGGCCATGTCGTGCAGGACGGCAGGCTGCGGCTGGATTTCGAGGACCAAATCATCCGCGACACGTGCGTGACCCACGCGGGCGAGGTGCGGAAATCATGAGCGACTTCGGATCGATGCTATTCGTGTTCGTGCTGGCGACCTTCATCGGGCTCGGTGTGATCCGCCGCGTGTCGCGACTGCTCTACACGCCGCTCATGTCGCTCACGAATGCGATCTCCGCCATCGCGGTCGTCGGCTCGATCGTCGTGGCCGGTGCCGACCACCCGCTCGCGATCCGCATTCTTGGGGCCGTCGCGCTATTCGCTTCGATGACGAACATCGTGAGCGGCTTCATGATCACCGACCGCATGCTCAAGATGTTCAAGAAGCAGTAATGCATCTCATCGGCGAGCTCTCCGCCGTCCTGGCGACGGCCCTGTTCATCTTCGCGCTGTACTGGATGAACGATCCCAAGACCGCGCGCCACGGGGTTATTGCGGGCGTGGTCGGGATGACGGTGGCCGTCGTAGCGACCTGGATCCAGCCGGAAATCATCCATCATGGCTGGGTCGTCGGCGCCATCGCTGCGGGATTCGTCGTCGGCGTGCCGTTGTCGCGCGTGCCGCTCACCGCTGTCCCCCAGCGAACGGCGCTCTCCCACGCGTTCGGCGGGCTCGCCGCCGGTCTCGTAGGGACGGCGGAGTATTTCCTGTGGCGTAGCGGCTCAGCGACGGCGGAGATGACGCACTTCCGTATGAGTGCGCTCGCCGCCGAAGTCATTCTGGGATTCCTCACCTTCACGGGCAGCCTGATGGCCGCGGGCAAGCTGCAGGAAGTGCGCTGGATTCCGCAGCGCCCGGTCACCTATCCCGGCCAAAACTTCGTCAACATCGGTGTGCTCGCGGCCGCGGTTGCGCTCGGCGTTGCCGTGGCGCTGCATCCGGGCGCACCATGGGTGGAGCAGGCGTTTCTCGCGATTGCGGTGCTCGCCCTCATCTTTGGGGTGCTGCTGATCATTCCCATCGGCGGCGCCGACATGCCGACCGTGATCTCGATCCTCAACGCCTACGCCGGTCTCTCCGCGGTCGCGATGGGATTCGTGCTCGACAGCAAGCTGCTCGTCACCGCCGGCGCGCTCGACGGCTCGAGTGGTCTGATTCTCTCGATCATCATGTGTCGAGCGATGAATCGCTCGTTCACCAACGTGCTGTTCGGCGCGTTCGGTAAGGCGCAGCCTGCGCTGGCCGCGGGTGAGCAGAAACCGTGGAAGCAGGAGACGGTCGAAGGCGCAGCGCAGCTGCTCGAGCAGGCGCGCAACGTCGTGATCATTCCCGGCTACGGGATGGCGGTGGCCCAGGCGCAGCACAAAGTGCGCGAGCTGTACGACGCGCTCACCAAACGCGGCGTGACCGTCAAATTCGCGATTCATCCCGTCGCAGGGCGGATGCCGGGCCACATGAACGTGTTGCTCGCCGAGGCCAACATCCCGTACTCCGCGCTGGTCGAGATGGACGAGATCAATCCCGAGATGCCGCAGACCGACGTGGCCCTCGTACTTGGGGCGAACGACGTCGTAAACCCAGCCGCGCGCTACAACAAGGGCACGCCGATCTACGGCATGCCGATCATCGATGCGGACAAGGCGAAGACGGTGCTCGCGGTGAAGCGCAGCAAGAATCCCGGATTCGCCGGCATCGACAACGAGCTGTACGTGCAGGACAACACGTGGATGTTGTTCGGGGATGCGAAAGCGGTGCTGGGTGAGCTAGTCAAGCAGTTCGGCGGCGGCGGGATTCACTGAGTTTCTATGCATACGGCGCAAAGTTTATGCGTTCTTGCGGGCGCCCCGGAACGCCTACACGTTTTGTGACACATCCATTCGGAGTTCTTACCCATGCGCCAAAACGTTATCATCGGTCTCGCGGCCGCCGCTGCTCTGAGCGCCTGCGGTCCGACCGATCACCGCGCTGTCTCTGGACCGCAATTCGACCACGTCCAGGACCTGGACGGGACGCCCGACCTCATTGTGGACGGCAAACGACTGGCGGATAGCTGGGTCGTTTACGACCAGACGTTCAGTACCACTGCCTGCAGCGTTGTCGAGGGAGGAGTGGCGCCCGGTGAGCACCGCGTGCTGCGGTTTACCGTCAGCACCCCCAACATCGGCGATGCTGATATTTTCATCGGCGATCCCAACGTGCACGTCGCCGCCAACGACGGGCTGTTCGAATTCGCGACCTGCCATAACCATTACCACTTCCGGCACTACGCCACTTACCAGCTCATCTCGGCGAACGACGGTCACATTTGGCGCTCCGCCAAGCGGGGCTTCTGCATGATCGATGTGACGCCGTGGCAGAGCGATGGGGGCGTGGGGTCCTGGGTCTACCACAGCTGCGGCAGGGTCGGGATCCCAGGCAACCAAGGGATCAGCGTCGGATACGCCGACACGTACTTCAAGTTCCTCGGTGGGCAGTACTTCGTGCTAGACGGCGGCGACGGGCAGGCGCCTGTTCCGCCGGGACAGTACATCATCCGCATCACCGTCAATCCACCATTCACGGCCGCGGCAGGTGAGCCGTGTCCCCACAGGGACCTGAGCGCGTTCTGCCACCAGCTCCCTGAAAGCGACTTCACCAACAACGTGGCTGAGGTGTCGATCACTATCCCAGACCGGCCGGGCAAAACCGGCTTCGGCCCGGGGTCCGGTAACCTCACGGACACCGAGCTCATCGACGACGAGAATCGGCCGGACAAATAAGCACGGTGAGACCCGTCGAAACGAAAGAGGCGGCCTCGAGGCCGCCTCTTTGATTTTCACCCTTCTGCAGCTCACCGCCCGCCGCACGATGTCGGATTGGCGAGGCAGAACGAGTTCGAAATCCGCTCGCTGATCGTGATCGGCAGGAACGTCCCCGGATCGGCGATCGCTTCCGAGCCGGCCTGCCAGATATCGGCAGGCACACCGAAGCGATATTCGTCGAACAGGCGCTTGCCCTGCATGAACAAGTTCCGCTGCCGCTCGTACTGCAGCATCGCGAGTGCCGTCGGGCCCACGCCCGTGTACGCCGTCAAGCCGTCCAGCGCGCGCTCGGCGTTGATCGCCGCTTGGAAGCCCGCGTTGTTGCTTGCGGCCAGGGCGGCTTCCGCCACGATCAACTGCAGCTCGCGTGCAGACAAGAACGTCAGCGGTCCGTACCGCGTGTGCTTAAGGAAACCGTCCGCGGTGCTCAAGAGGAACCGCGTGAGCTCTGGATCGGCCTTGTTGTCGATGGGGTCTTTGAGCCGGAGGCTGTCTACCGCGACAGTCTTGCCGCCGGTCGCGCAGCCGGACACGCTGCAAATCGGGTACACGTATGTCGACCCGATCCGCATTTCCAGCCGCTCGTTCACCTCGAATCCGATATCGGTGCTGATCGTCGTCGGATCGTAGTGGAATTGGTAGCGCCAGTCGGCCACTCCCAACGTCGTCGCCAGCGCAAGTGCGGCGTTGGCATCGGCCACGGCACCCGCATCGTTCACGAGCGGGCTTGCGACGGGAACAGTCGCTGGGGCCGGATTCAGCTTGGTCCACAGCGCGAGGTAGTAGCGAGCGGTCGCCCGTTCCGCCGTCAGAGCGAGCTGCAGGTCCTGGTTACCCGTGGCTTGAGCGATCGCGAGACCACTCGTCGCGTACGCGATCGCGACCTTGTACACGGAATCCATTTTCGCGGCGCCGAGCGGTGCTGCTGCCGTGGTGCGATCGGAGCCGATCGGGAAGTTGTCGAACAAGTTCCCGATCATGGTATAGATGATCGCCCCGGACAGATACGTGCGAGCGAGATCGTTCCGGTCGGGCAGCGTGTTCGCGGCGTCGAAACCGCTCAGGCGCTTGATCGTCTCGTCGGACCACCAGCGCGCCTCCCCCACGTAGAAGAAGGCCGCGTCCACGAATTCATTGGTGGGCTCGGAGATCGTTCCCTGGTCCAGGGTCTGCCAGGCGTCGCGCGAACCGATCCATGTGAGCTCGTCGGTCGCCATCGAATAGGGGGTCAGGATCTGGCCCCATGCTCGCGCCACCGTCGCCAGCACGCCGCTCGCCTGTGACGCGGCGGACGCCGGATTGCTGAGGTCGGACTGGTTGACGTTGTTCGGGTTCTTCACGTCCAGCAGGCTGCTGCACGCGGCGAGCGTAACCACGCTCGCTACGCCGAGCAGCCGGTACGAGCGATGCGTTTTCATGGTATCACTCCTCTCCGGTGCTCGGGTTAGAAGCCAAACCGCACGCTGAATGTAAAGCGCCGTGGCAATGCGAGACCGAACGCATCGATGCCCTCGCCGAAGTTGGATTCGATGCCGTTCAGGTCGGAGCTGCCCGCGCCGCGTCCGTATTCGTTCAGCTCGGGATCGATGCCGGTGTACGGCGTCCACAGCATGAGATTCCGCACGGAGGCTTTGAGCGACACGTAGCGTAAGCCCAGCCGTCTACTGGCCCACGCGGTTGGCACGTTGTAGGTCACGCCCAGCTCGCGCCACCGCACGAACTTGCCGTTTTCGTTTTGATTGACCCCGTCGTACGGCGTCAGGGCCCGCAGCTTGAGCCATTCTTTCGCCGCGTCCACACGCTGCTGCGCCGTGCTCGCCGGGTTCAGCATCGTCGCCTCCACCCGCGCGCCTTGTTCGGAATTGCGTCCGATCGTGGCGTTCGAATTCCGGAAGGCGAAGGTGAGGTTGGTGATCGTGTAGTTCCCCACCTTGTACTCGAACAGGGACGACAGCTCGAAATTCTTGAACAGCGTGGCGGAGAGACCGAACGAGCCTGCCCAGTCGGGGGTTGACTTGCCGAGGTAGTGATCGAGGAAGTCGCCGTTCCCGTTCTCATCCACGCGAATCGGAAGGAGACTGCCCAGTGATCGCGGGGTTCCGAGAGCTGCAAGCAGATCGGCGTCGGTGTCGAATTGGCCGTCGCCGTTCAGGTCATATGGGTTCTGACCGGGCTGCAGGCAGGCGTACGTTGCCCCTGCCGGCCGCTGGCTGCACGGCCCGACCAGCTTCGCGCCGAACAGCGAGTTGGGGGCGTATCCCTCTTTGACGAAGTTGCGGTAGCGGGGATAGCTGCCCCCGACCTTCAGCGGCGGCGAGCCGCCGAGGCTCGTCACGATCTCGTGCAGGAACGCCGCGTTGCCGAAGACTTTGAGCGAAAACTCGGGCCGGCTGACGGGGAGTACGTTCACGCCGATCTCCCAGCCGTGGGCATCGACCCGGCCGATGTTGGAAAGCTGCACCTGCCGGAACCCGCCTGATGGGGCGTACTGGCGCTGATACAAGGCATCGCGCGTCACGCGATTCCAGTACGTGACCTCCAGGCCGGCGCGGTCGCTCAGGATGCCGACTTCGCTCCCGACCTCCCATTCGGTTGCCTTCTCAGGCTTCAGGTTCGGATTGCCCAGGTTACTCGGCGCGAGCCCCGGTCCCAGCTCGCTCGTCAGCGGGGAGAATGTCGTAAACTTGTCGAACGCGCCGGGCTGAAGTCCCGATTGTCCGATCGCGGCACGCACACGGAACGTCGAGAGCTGAGACCGCCACGCCGAGCTGCTCCAGCTCGAGAGCGAGCTCGGTTGTAGCGAGATGCTCGCTTTGGGATAGAACACGCCCTGGGAAGTCTTACCGAAGGCGCTGTTGCGATCATACCGTCCGCCCAAGGTGAGAAATGCCCAATCGCGGTACGCCAGCTGGTCCTGCGCGAACACGCCTGCGTTCACCGTCGACAGGAAGCGCTCGTAGATGCTGGGGGACGACCCGGCGCCGACGATTTCGAGCCCGGGCCCGGGGAAGTGCTCGCCACCTTCGCCGACATCTTCCACCTTCGCGACGAAGCCCTGGCCGCCGCCCACGAGGGTGGACTGGAAATCGTCGCCGAGCTTCGTCGACCAAGTGGCCTTGGCTTCGGCGGTGATTTCACGGCGGGTGCGATCGTCGAGGAACTTGTAGCCATCGGGATCGAAGCTGATAAAATTGTCGACGTTGTAGCCGAACGGCGCAAAGTCAGTGCTCACCTGGTTGACGACATCCACGCCGAGCGTCGCGTCCAAGGAGACCTGCGTCACCGGCTGATAGGCGATGTTGACGCTGCCGGTGAAATGTTTGGCGTCCTGTTTGATCTGCTCCTGCATGTCTTCGCGCACAGTCCCAAACGCAGGTTGCCCCAGCGGGTTGCCGGGCGCGAGCGGGCTGTTGGGGTTCCCGTCCGTTGTGCACTCGCCTGTGCCGGTGGGTACGCCACCCGCGAAACATTTCGCCTGCTCAGGCTTGCTGAAGATCGCCGACGAAATGGTGCCATAGATGTTGTTGTTATTCGACGGCGTCATGTGAAACCGATCGACGTACTCCGCATTCACCTTCACCTTCACGTTGCTCGCGGGCAGGATCACGATGCTCGCTGAACCCTGGGCAAAGCGATCGAGATCATTCGCCGGCCCGAGATGGCGGTTTCCGAAAGGCCCGTCATCATGGCTGTAGCGGCCGTTCACGTAGTACGTGACGGCGCTCGTCCCGCCGCTCACCGCCCCCGTGAACGTGTTCGCGTAACCCGTTTCGAACAGGTTGTCGGTGACGCTGTTGCGGGAGAAGGGCACGAACGCCTGAACGGTCGTTCCGTAGAACTGACTCAGCCGCGTGGCCTGCGTATCAGAGCGTGCAAAGCCCCAGTTCGGCATGTAGCGACTCTTCGGGAAGCGCGAGATGCCCTGCTCGGTCATGAAATCGAACGTCGGGGCGCCGCGCGATCCTTGCTTCGTGAATATCTGAATGACGCCGGCCGACGCTTCCGTGCCGTACAGCGTGGCGGCGGCAGGGCCCTTCAATATTTCGATGCGCTCGATGGACTCGGGATTGATGTCGTCGAGGCGCGATGGATACCCACCCCCGCCCGTGCCGATGTAATCGCCGAAGCCGCCGCCGCGGTCCACGCGCACGCCGTCCACGTACACGATCGGCTCGTCCGGTTGCGACAAACTCGCGGCTCCGCGGATCCGGATGCGCGCGCCTTCACCCGTCAGCCCGCCGGACGGCAGGATACTTACCCCCGGCTCCCGTGCCGCAAGCATCTCGGACACGTTTTGGACCGGCGCGGTCTTGAGCTGATTGGCGTCGATCGTGGCGATCGTGTTGCCGAGCTTGCGCCGCTCGGTTGCGACCCCCGTGCCCGTGACGACGACCGCATCGAGTCCGATCGCGACCTGCGGCATCGCAAAATCCGCAGTTGCCGGTGCGTCCGGCGTGACGGTCACCGTCTTGTTGCTGCTGCCGTAGCCGACGCGGCGGATGCGCAGGATCACCTGGCCGAGCGGCACGTTGAACTGATACTGACCGGCCGCGTTGGTGAGGGTGCCGAGGTCGGTCCCGACCACGCTGATCAGCGCGCCGTCGAGCGGGCGTTGCGTCGCGGCGTCGCTGACCGTGCCTTTCACAGTGCCGGTAGTTTGCGCCGCGGCGAGGAGTGCGCAGGCGCACGTCAGCGCCACGCAGGCACCCAGGGTGCGCAGCGCACTCGTCCAACGAAGCGGAGAGTTCATCTCCACCTCCTGTTTAGGGAAATGCGGAATTGAACAGCGCATCGGCATGAGTGTTGCCTGCTGTTCAAACGGGACTCGATTTTTGTTCACTGCCAAAAGCAGCCGACCGAGAACGGCGAGAACCCGGCCGGTTGGTAGGTAGGGCTAACGTGACCCCCGTTCGCTGGGTCGTCAAGGAGCCTCTAGATTGGCGGGATGCGGCTTGCCGTCATCCTGTCTCTCGCCGCTGCCGGCGCCTGTGGCTCAGAGTCGGTCGAGGTCCCACCGCCGGTGGATGCGCCGTTCACGGCCCTCACAGGCGGCTGGCTCCACACGTGCGGGATGACCACTACCAAGCATGTCTATTGCTGGGGATGGAACCGGGACGGGGAAGTCGGGGACGGATCCACAGCCGATCGACCCTATGCTAAGCAAGTCTCACAATCCTTTACGTTCACCATGGTCACGACGGGCGGCGGGCATTCGTGTGCGGTGGCGACCGGAGGTGCAGCCTACTGCTGGGGGCTCAATCTGACCGGCCAGATCGGCGATAGCTCGGTTATCTCTCGGTCGACACCCACGGCCGTTACCCGTGGCTTGTCATTCGCTCAAGTATCAAACGGCGGCACATTTACTTGCGGGATCACTGCAACGGATTCGAGTGCCTACTGCTGGGGCTGGAACCACGATGGAGAGCTAGGCAGTCGCCCAATCGAGACTTGCTTTACGCCAGGCGGCGTCGAGCCCTGCAGCCGTGCACCGATCCCTGTCGGAGGGGGCCTACGATTCTTGACGATCAGCGCGGGCGCGCGACACGTGTGCGCGCTCGCCCCCGACAGCACGGCATACTGTTGGGGCAACAACGGCACAGGTCAGCTCGGGAACGGAACCACGGCGGATACCGCGTTGCCAGTAGCGGTGTCGGGAGGTCTCAAGTTCAAGGAGCTAACGCTGGGCTTTGACCACAGCTGCGGTCTCACCGCCGCGGGCGACGCATATTGTTGGGGCGACAACACGTGGGGCCAACTCGGCGAGGCCGCGACCAGCTTGGCCCTCGAACCTACTGCTGTAAACGGCGGTATCATCTTTCTGACGTTGAGCGCGGGCGCGGAGCATACATGCGGAATCGGGACCGGCAACACGGCGCAATGTTGGGGAGAGAACGCGTCGGGCCAGCTCGGCGCGGCTGCGACCGAGACGTGTACCTCCGCTTCGGGGAGAACGGTCGCACTGTGCAGTCACCTGCCGCTGCCGGTCAGCACGAATCAGATCTTCGGGTCCATCTTTGCGGGCGGCCACCACACCTGCGCCATCACGACTGGCGGCAAAGCGTACTGTTGGGGCGAGAACAGCAACGGCCAGCTTGGCACAGGCAACACGAGTGGGAGCGACGTGCCAGTTCTCGTCGCGAATCAACCGTGACACCCCGCATCGTGCGCGCGGCGTTATTGGTTGGCCTGATTCCGGTGTCCGCTTGCCTGAGTTACACGCCCATGGGCAACGTCACGCCCGTGCGTGGCGCTGAGGTCGTCGCGACGGTGACGCCGCTCGACGCGCGCGTGGGCGAAATTACGGTCCACCACGTGACGCACGTCGCAGGGCGTGTGGCGTTCGCGGATTCGGACTCGCTCGTGATCGCGGGCACGCGGTTCATCTCGGAGACGGGCACCGAGTACGGCAGCATCGGCGATGCGGTGACGATCCCTCACGCGCAGCTCCTCGAGATCAAGCGGAAACGAGTCTCGGCGTGGAGAACGGGGATCGCGTTGGGCCTGGGCGGTGCCGCGGTGGCGGCCATCGTCACCGGCGTGGGACCGCTCTCCGGCTTTGGCAGCGGGGGGGGCACCACAAAGCCACCGCCTTAGCGTTTCCAGCTGTTGTTCTCTCGCGCCACGTCGGGATAGATACGGCGCGGATCGATCACCACACTCGACAACCGCTTGGCAGTAGCGAGACGATACGCGAAGCGACTGCCAAGGTCCCACATCTCGACCGGGAGGTTGCGGGTCTCTGTCGCCCCGTCCGCATAGCGCAGCTCCAGCGTGACCGGCAGCACTATCTGGCCGCGATTCGATAGATAAAGGAAAGCACTGTCGCTGCCGGCCCGCACCGAGTCGATGGCCTGGTCCAGCCGGGCCGTCGTGTAAATCCAGTTGCGCCAGAACCAATCGAGATCGCGCCCCGTCAGGTTGCTCATCGTACGAAAGAAATCCGCCGGCTGCGGATGCTTGAATTTCCAGCGGCCGACGTACTCGCGAAACGCGCGATCGAATTCCTCACGACCGAGCACCCCCTCGCGCAGGATCGACAGCATCAACGCGGGCTTCTGATACGCCGTCCAGTAGAGCTGGCGAACTTCGTCGGGCTTCGTGATCATCGGCTGCTCGCTGCCCGCAATTGCGGTCGCGGCGTAGGCGGCCAGGAGCTCACGCCGCACGGTGTCGGCGTACGCCGTGCCTTTAAAAAACGCTTCGGCCGCATCGTAGTCGGCGAACGTGTTGAAGCCCTCATCCATCCACGGATAGCGGCGTTCGTCCGAACCCACCTGCATGGGAAACCACTGATGACCCAGCTCGTGCATGAGCACCCAGTACTGGTCCTCCCGCTTTTGGAGCGAGGGGCAGTAAATGACCATCGGGTACTCCATGCCCTCCACGAGTCCCTCGACCGCGGAAATTTGCGGCCACGGATACCGGCCGAGCGCGCCGGAGAAGTGTCTAAGCGTGGCGCGGACCATGGCGTTCGCCTCTTCCCAGGGCGAGGCATCGGGATGGTAGAACGTCTGGACCAGGATGCCGTCCCACGTGCTGGCATCCCAGCGCAAGCCCGAACCGGCCGCCCACGCGAAGTCACGGACGCCGCTGGCCGTGAATCGCCACGTCTTGGTGCCGGGCACGGGTCGCGCCGCGTTCGCCGTCGCTTCCGGGCGTGTGACGACCTGCACGGTTTGTCCCGGGTCGGTGAACGCGCGCGCGAGCCGGGCGCGCTCCTGCGCTGAACGCACCACCGACGGGTTCGCCAGTGCGCCGGTCGCGATCACGGTGAATCCCGCGGGCACCGTCAGGCTCACATCGAAATCGCCGAATTCGAGATAGAACTCCCCCGCGCCGAGGAAGGGCAGCGTGTTCCAGCCATGCACGTCGTCGTAGACCGCCATGCGTGGATACCATTGGCCCAGCTCATAAAAGCGCGAGCCGACGCGGCCCATGCGGCCGCCGCCGTATGGCGGAATCGGAAAGTGCCAGGCGATGTCGAATGTGATGCCGAGATCCGGCCCGAGCGGCCGGGGCAGCTCGACGCGCATCATCGTGCCAAGCACCTTCGTCGTGAGCTGCCGCCCGGCGGCCGCAAAACGATCGACCGTGATGCCCCCGACGAACCCCTTCGCGCTGAAGTCGAAGACGACGCCACCGGCGAACAGGAGCGGCGGCTGGTTCAGAGCGCGAGAGATGGAGTTGGGGCCGAAGATGTTCTGGTCGAGCTGCACCCAGACGTAGTCGAGCGTTTCCGGTGACCGGTTGACGTAGTATATGCGCCCTGTGCCGCGGAGCACGTTCGCCGCCGTATCAAGGGTCGCCTCGAGCGAGTAGTCGGCGCGCTGTTGCCAGTAGCGCGGCCCCGGGGCGCCCGACGCGCTGCGCACCGGCGTCGCGGGCGGCAACGCCAGCGGGCGAAACGGCGATGAATCGGCGACAGATTGTTGCAGAGCCAAGAGCAGGACGAACATGCAATTCTCCTAGTGAGTCGCGATGAGACGCGCGGCGCGATGCGCAATGCCCATCACGGTGAGCATGGGATTCACTCCGGATGCGCTTGGGAAGGTGCTCGCGTCCGCCACGTACAGGCCGCGGATCCCCCACACCCGGTGTTCCGCATCCACGACCGACGTGCGCGGGCTCGTGCCCATGCGGCACGAGGCCATTTGGTGGAAGGTGACGAGCAACAGCTCGTTGGGTCCGCAGCCCGCGGCATCCACGCGCCGCAGCCAGTCGTCGCGCGCGTCCTTCGATCCAGGGCGATAGGTGACGGCACGCGCCAGCGGCAGCCAGATCTCGCGGGCGCGCGCCGCTTCGAGCAATTGCGCCGCAGCGCCGATGGCCCGACGCAGGTGCCCGCGATCGTAGCGCGACATGCGGTAGTCGATGACTGCAGCGCCAGCGCGGTCCACGCGCACGCGCCCGCCGAATCGATCACGCAGCAGGATACCCACGAGCGCCGTCTTGGGCAGCTTGGCCATGCGGTCGCGATGTCCCGCCGCGGATTCCCAGGGGACCGCCAGCGCCTGCAGCGAAGGATGGATGGGCACCGTCTCGAACTTGAATCCATAGCCCGCGTCCAGATCGGCGAATTCGTCCGAGTAATGGGCCTGGACCGTGCCGGTCCATGGACGCACGTCCTCGTCCATGTCCGCGAACACCGCCGTCGCCGGATGCAGGGCGAGATTCCGACCGAGCGCGGGAAGGCTCACCCCGGACCGGAGCAATAGCGCCGGTGAATGCACGGCGCCGGCGGCCACGACCACAGCCTTGGCACGGATGTGCAGCGTGTGGGCCCCCCCGCCGACGCGTGCTTCGACACCGCTGGTGGCGCTGCGATCGATCACGACACGACGCACGTCGCAACCCACGACGATGCGTGCACCCTGTGCGGCCGCATCCTGCAGGTACGTGATCAACGTCGATTGCTTCGCACCGCGACGACATCCCATGCCACAGTAGCCACACGCATCGTCCTGCGAGCAGCCCCGTACATCGCGCGGCAAGAGTCCATGATGCCACTGCAGCTGCTCGAGGCCGCGAATCAAGACCTGGTCCCGCCCCGACGGTCTCGCATGCTCGGTGTTGACGCCGAGCCGGCGCGCGACCGCATCGAGGGCGCGTGTGAACTCGTCGCTTTCGAAGTGTGGCAGGCCGTGCTCTCGAGCCCACTCATGGCGGACGGCATCGGGTGTCCGGAAGCTGGTCGTGTAGTTGATCACGGTCCCGCCGCCGAGCGTCGATCCCTGCAGCACGACGAGCCCCAGATCACGGGTTGCGAGTAGGCCACCGGCGTCGTACAGCGTCTCGAGGGCCTCGCCCTCTTGGTGCGTGAAATCCGCTTCGTTACGATAGCCGCCCTTTTCGAGCACGATCACGTCCTTTCCGGCGGCCGTGAGCTCTCCTGCGACGACGCCTCCGCCTGCTCCGGAGCCGACCACGACGACGTCGCAATCGAGGGTCGTGTCAGCGGAGATGGCGAGTGGACGAATCGGCTTGGGCGTCTTGGGCGGCGGGGGGGAGCTCAGTGGACCGGGATACCCGATGGCCCGCGCCGCTCCGGGTGTCGTGTAGTGCGTGACCGTCGTGAGTCGCTTCAGGGCTTGAAACGCTTTGCGCCGCTGCGGCAGGCGGCTGGTCGCCCAGCTACGCAGGCAGCGTTCGCGTCCGGCCGCGGACATGCGCGTGAACGATTTGGGAATGCCACTGAGGAGCAGATTGACGGCAGCGACGTCGAGCAACCGCAGCAGCAGATCGAGCTCGGCGCGATCGGCCGGGCGGGGGAGCGACGCGATCTTGCGCGCGACCCGTTCGCTCAGATCCGGTGCGCCGTTGGGTACTAAGGTCGTCGCGACCGCACGCAGAACATGCTGCGCGACGGGCGAAAGATTCAACGCGCCTGGACGAACGTCAGCTTGAAGCCGTCAGGGTCGCTGATCATGAACACGCGGTCGCCCCAGGGCATGTCCTGCGGCTCCTGATCGAGCACACCGCCGCGCGCCTTGATCTCCGCGGCCAGCCGATCGAGGTCCTGCGCCGTGTGACACCACACCCGCGTCCCCAGTCCCTTCTGGCGATCACGCCCCTTCTTGAAGTCATCCTGGCCGAGCATGAACGTGGCGGCGCCCGCATGGATCTCGCAGCCCGCCAGCTCGCCGTTCTCGCGCCATTCATCGCCGATGACGAATCCGAGGACGTCGCGATAGAACGCCATGCTGCGCTGGAGATCGGTCGCGGTGAAGGAGGGAGTGAGTTGGCGCAGGCGCAGCGTTTCAGGCTGGCGTCTGGGCCGCGGGCGATCCTTTGGTGCCTTGGCTTTGGCTTTGTTGGTAGCCATGCGGATTAGCTCCAAAAACTCGGGGTCTCAAAGCGTAGCGAACCGGGCGGCGTCTCGCCAGATTCCCCGAGTCGATCATCCCCTTACCAGCCCAACGGAGACCTGTGATGGCCACCAGCAATGCCGTAGCGACGTGGGAAGGCAAGCTCAAAGAAGGAAAGGGAACCTTTAAAGGCCAGAGCGGAGCCTTCAGCGGGGCATTCAGCTTCGGCACCCGGTTTGAGGGGAAGAAAGGCAGCAACCCCGAGGAGCTGATCGCCGCGGCACATGCAGGCTGCTTCAGCATGGCGCTGTCATCCGCGCTCGAGAAGGCTGGCCATCCCGCCACCCGCATCGAAACGCGGGCGGCGGTCACCCTCGAAATGGTCGACGGGTCGCCCAAGATCACGCGCAGCGTCCTCGACGTGCGTGGCAAGGTCGATGGCATCGATCAGGCGGCCTTCCAGCAGGCTGCTGAGGGCGCGAAGAAGAATTGCCCCGTGTCGAAGGCATTGCAGGGCAACGTAGACATCACGCTGCAGGTGAAACTCGTCTGACACGACGCAAGCGCTGGATGGTGTACCTCCTGCGCTGCAACGACGGTTCGTTGTACACCGGCATCACGAACGACTTACCGCACCGGCTTGCGTCGCATCGCAGCGGCACAGCGAGCGCATACACGCGCGCGCGACTCCCAGTGACACTTGCCTATCAAGAAACCGTGACCGATCGCGGCAGCGCGTTGCGGCGCGAGGCCGCCATCCGGCGCCTGTCGCGGGCCGAGAAGGTGACGTTGTGCAGCGCCGCGACGTAAAGCTTGCGATCGCCGCCGTCATCGTCGCGGCAGGGTGCATCAGCGCCGGCATCTGGCAGCTCGATCGCCTGGCGCAGCGGCGCGCTCGCAATGCATTCCAGATGGCGAGGCTCGCGTTGCCCGCACTCGAAGTGCGGCGCGGATTGTCGGCGGACAGCGCGCGCGGGCGGCGCGTGCTGGCACACGGGGTCTACGATTTCGCGGCCGAAAAGATCTGGCCAGGACGAAGCTTCGAGGGAACGCCGGGCGTCGCACTGATTACGCCGTTGCGACTCACTGACGGTTCCTCCGTGCTCGTGGATCGCGGATGGGTGTACTCGCCGGACGCGTTCCACGTGGACCACACGGCGTACCGGGAGGCCGATACCGCGCAGGTTACGGGAATCGCCATGATTCCTCCTCGCGGTCGTGGCGACGTCGATGAATCTGGGTTTCTGCCATTGGTGATTCAGCTCGATGGACGGGATCCACCGCGCGGACTGCCACGACGCTGGCCGTCACCGGTGTTCGACAACGGCCCGCATCTGTCCTACGCCATTCAGTGGTTCAGCTTTGCGCTGATCGCTCTGGTGGGGACGGCCGTAATGATTCGTAAAGGTCGTTGAGCAGCTCGGTCCCACGCTCGATGCGCGCCTCATCACGCGCGTTGCGCTGGACGATGCCTGCGATCATCCGCTGAAAGCCGGGCGTCTCCTCCCGCCCGAACTTGCCGTCTTTCACATCCGCGTCGTGCACCATCTCGGCGATCGCGCGCAGCGCTTCATCCTGTTCGAGTCCAAACCGGTGGAGGAGCGTCTCGAACGTGCAGTGGTCCCCTTCATGCGTGTACTGCCCTTCGAACATGTCGAAGCTGATAGATCCTTCGCGGGGAGCGCCAAAGGCAAAGCGCGCCTTGGGATCGATGAAGCGCTTGATAAGCCAGGCGCTCGCGATTCGATCGACATGGACATCGGGTCGTGTCACCCAGACGCCGCCGCGCCTGGTCCGTGGCCGCTCACGTTTGCGTCCCTCGTGATTCGCCGCTTGTGCCTTCAGTCTTGCCATCGCGCTTTCCGCCGTTTTTCGTCCGCCAGCTCCGAAGTGGTCCAATGCCGTGACGTCGCGCAGGCGCCGTTCCAGTCGCGCGATCTCCGCCGGCGATTCGACCGTTTCGGCAATCCGTGTCACCTCGGCGTACTCGGCATCCCGGGCGGCCTGGAAGAGATCTTGGATCTGGTCGTCGGAGAGCCCATCGACGAAGCTCGCTCGGCAGACCGACGCGTCGCCGCCGCCCGCGGTGATTTCCTGCCGCAGCCACTGGAAGTCTTCGCTCGCCTGGGCGCTGAAGGGCAGGGCATAGACGGAGTTCTTGATCGCCACCGCGCCGAGCGCCTGCAGGCGCCGCCAGATTTTGACGCGGAAGTAATCGGGTTTGGGCGGCAACTGGTGAATGAGCAACAGCCAGCGGCCTTCTTTCATAACCCGAAGTTCCGGATCGGTGAGCGCAGCGGCGCCCCCCAGGGGGTGACGTCGGCACCCAGCTCACCCGTGATTGGATTGAAGAAGTGGTGTGCGGCGACCGCGCCCGTCACGGCGACGATCTCTGGCCAACTACTGTATCCATGAAATGATACAATTGTATCACAGAATGCTGGAACTGCGCAAGTGGCGGCCGCCAGAACTACCGTTTTGGCCTGAGTTTAGCGATATTGCCCGACCCTACAAAACAGCTAAACAAAGGAGTCTACATGGCGGCAGCCCTCCCCCTGAAGCGCCCCGTCAAAGTCGGAGAACTGGTGCGGCGCCGGCTGCGCGAGTTGAAGCGCACCCCAAGCGAGTTGGCGGATGCGGTTCAGGTGTCTGAGATCTATATCGCTGACCTCGTTGCCGGACGGCGGCGTCCCCCGGCCCCGGGCCGGATGGACGTCTACGCCCCGATGACCAAGTTCCTCAAGCTGCATCGGAACGACCTCCCGACCTGCGCCAAGGCGGAGCGGGACGGGGAAACCAAGAGCAAGCGCCGGCCGCATCCGGAGATTCGGCGCCAGTTCCTGGCGCTGTGCCTCGATCCCGTCCGGGCCCGTGCCATCGTGCGGCGGCTGGGTCGCAAGGACGGCGTGACCCTCGAGCGCGTCATCGTGGGCCGCCTGCTCGAAGTCGCGCAGGGGTTCGTGCGTCGCCAGCTCGATGACGATGTGGGTATTCGCATCGCGGCGAGCCGTGAAGGCTGCACCTATCTCGAGTGGCGGATGAAGCTGATGGAGTTCCTCGATGCGACGCCCGAAGGGCTCACCCCGGATGACGGCGCGGAGTTTGTGCGGCCGCGCATCGCGGGCTGGGACATCGATCTCGATACCCACGCCATGCGGATCGTGCTGCGGTCGCAGGACCCAGCTCCTCGCCAGGTTAGGGCGTTGAGCATCTGACAAGACGGTAGACAAGGCGACGGTAACGGACGGTAGATGAGGCGACGGTAAGGGGAAGCACCCTTACCGTCGCTTTTTTACCGTCGCATAATTTACCGTCGCAGTATCTACCGTCGCCCTATCTACCGTCGTTTTATCGGAGACTGCATGCTTCCCCTGCTCGTCGCAGCGACTCTGGCTGTACAGCAACCGCCCCCTCCGCCTTCGCAAGACACGACAAAGCGCGACACCACCAAGGTCAAACTCGACTCATTGCCGCTGAAAACGACGCGTACCGTGAGCTTCGAGACGTCGGAGGGTACCTGGATCTCGCTCTACATCTCGCCCGACGTCAAGACCATCGTGTTCGAGCTCTCGGGCGACCTCTACACGATGACGGTGACGGGCGGCAATGCGACGCGCATTACCTCCGGTCCGGCGTTCGATTCGCAGCCGCGCTGGTCCCCGGACGCCAAGCATCTCGTCTTCCTATCCGATCGCAGCGGCGCCGAGAATGTCTGGCT
>WNGN01002527.1_pt1 | contig 21374 bp, 18 predicted proteins | sample 5400561 | NCBI WGS metagenome assembly WNGN01 (sample SAMN13153379, study PRJNA577476) | soil metagenome | isolation source: 115 cm soil or saprolite under Garry oak tree replicate 2 | place: USA:California | collected 2016-06-15 | reverse complement strand
GACCGAAGCGACGACCAGCGCAGGGGTCATCATGTTCCCAACGGGACCGGAAGACTCCAGAGATATTGCGAAAGAATACGGCCTTACGCTCCGTACTAGGGACACCATGCTTCGACTTCCAGTTTGTCCCGATGTCTCGGTTTCGATGAGGACCAAAGTGAATGAGTTCTCAGGACCCGACATCGAGCCTGTGATCAGCGATGGCGAGATACCAGTACTCTCCAAGATCCGCGATACACGCGTTCACTTGTCATCGGTGGACTTGGTTTCCGAGTACGAAAGGCTGGTCACCGGGGGACTCGAAGAAGTTCCGAGCAGAAAATTTCGTCTTGTCACAAAGTTTCCATTCTCGTATCGAGCAATCCCTTCTTTCATCAGGAGTCGAGCATTCAGGGCCCCGGATGCTGTCACAGAACTTACCGAGGACAAGCTCTTTCCTGTTGAATGCCTTCGGGTTGTCTTTCTGGCAAGCCTGGTTATCGCGGGAGGACGTGCAATACCGCGTATAGCTTTCTGGAGGAAAGGAAAGTCCCACGCGCTAGCAATCACCCACGATGTGGAGACAAGGCTTGGCCTTGAGAAGGGCGCGGGAAGATGTGCGGAGATAGAGTCTAAGCTGCGAGTGAGTTCGACTTGGAATATTCCCAGCGAACGGTATCCCCTTTCATCCCAATTACTGATCTCCTTGGCAAGTGCTGGGGAGGTTGGGGGGCACGATACGAAACATGATGGCCGGCTGATTTTCGAGAGCTTCGAGAACAAGGTGGAAAGGGTCGGCAGGTGCAAATCCCGACTTGAATCCCTCTGCAAAAAAGAAGTTCGAGGGTTCAGGTCCCCTCTACTCCAGCATGGACGAGAACTACTGGGCGCGCTGGGAGAGGCAGGATACATGTACGATTCTTCCGCGCCGAGCTGGGAACCTCTCTCGCCCACATCTCTCAGGCAGCATGGGGTCGGAACTGTCTTCCCATTCTTCGTGTCAGGTGTGTTAGAGATTCCGGTTTCTCTACCTCAGGACCACCAGCTCATCAGGGTGAGCGGTCTTGCCACTTCGGAGGCTGTTGAGGAGCTCTTTCGGGTTTCGCAGTGGATCCGCGGCGTCGGTGGCGCGTGTGTTCTATTAGTCCACCCGGACTACGAGTTTGGCCAACCGGAGAACGCTGAGGAGTACTATCGCCTTCTCGAGAAGTTCACGTCTGATCCCGAATGCGAGATTCTAACTCTAGTAGAATTGGCTGAGTGGTGGACTCATCGGGCAAACTCCCGCATCGAGACGCACAACGGGAACGTGTCCATTCAGTATGGGGACAAAGGCCGGCCCGGAGATCTTCAGCTTGAGCTTGTGACCGGGTATGGTCGTGATGGATTCAAGATCTCCCGCCTCGATAGCCCGAAAATCGCGTCGCGACATGGGGACATTCGCAAGGAGGAAGAGTTTTCCTGATCAATCTCCTCCTTGTTGCCTGGATTCTCGTCGGCCTCGTCCATGTCGGAATTCCTCTCGCATACTTTGGCGCAATGGGGAGATTGGCCTCCTCGAGAGGCTATGGCCTTAACCTCTCCAAGGAGTGGGAGCCAACCGTAAGCATCATCGTTCCAACATACAACGAGAGCCCGGTAGTCGAGAAGAAGCTACGCAACCTCGCCGAGATCGATTATCCAAGAGACAAGGTCGAGCTTATCGTGGTTGACAGTGCTTCGTCTGATGGGACCGCAATGCAAGCTCGGAGGGCCTTCGAGGAAATGGGCTTCAAAGGGACTGTGTTAGAGGAAACAGAGCGGAGAGGTAAGGCTTCCGGGCTCAACACAGGTTTGAAGCGTGCGTCAGGAGAGCTCGTCTGTATCAGTGACGCTGAGTGTTTGTGGAACAAGGAGACTCTGCGAAACGCTGTAAAGTATCTCTCGGATCCCTCGGTCGGCTCTGTTTCGGGGGTTCATGCTAGCCAGGCGCCGGGGTCTAGTCTGCCTGTCGGCATGGAGAATTCCTACCGGTCGATCTACCGCGCGGTGAGAATTGGCGAGTCCAAGATTCACAGCACTCCAGTCGCCGAAGGGGAGATCCAGCTTTTTCGTCGGGAGGATCTGCCAGGTTTCGACACTCGGATCGGAGGGGATGACACGGATGCGGCCTTGGCAATGGTGGAGAAGGGACTCCGCGCAATTAGTGCAGAGGACGTAGTGTTCTTCGAGCCGACCCCTGGAGTTTGGGGTGCTCGGTTCAGGCAGAAGATAAGGCGAGGCCAGCACGTGATCCAGGCATTTCTTGGTCATCGACGCCTGTTCACTAGACGCTCAACTCCAGCGGGAATTATCTTTCCGATGGAGTTTTTCCTGTACGCTGTCAACCCGATTCTCTTTGTCCCATTTGCCGCGTTGACGATCTGGGTAGTCGCAATCTCTCCACCCGTTCTGTACTTGTCCCTAGCGGGGCTAGCTGTGATAGTCTTGGTCCCCAGTCTAAGGCAGATGGGCGCGACCTACCTGACTAACAACGTGATAATGCTGGCCGCCCTGTATCAGGAGGCGCGGGGCAACAAACAGCTGACTTGGGAAAAGATCGAAGAAAACCGGCTGGGTCAATGAACGACTCAGTTTTGAGATTGGGCCCGCGCCCCGTATCGGCAAGTGATTTCAAATTCAGGCATATTACCAAATGCACCTTTGGATATAGGACTATACATTGGTATCCGGTTAGATTTTTGTTTCCATTCGCATTTCGTTTCAGAGTTTATTACTGCCTCAACTCCTCCATTATGGTTTAGGGTCCAGAGGGCGTCATGGAGAGCATAACATATGTGAGTCCCCGATATCCTCCGTATATTGGAGGGGTGGAGACTCATGTCTCAGAGCTCACCACAAGGGCATCTGGCCGGTTTCGCAGGGTTTCTGTTGTGACCACAGACCCCTCAGGGAGCCTTCCCTCGACCCAGAGCCTAGGGAACGGTTCGACGATATTCAGAGTGAGATCCTTCGCACCGGGGGGAAACTATCATTTTCCAATGTCGGCGAGTTTTGTCAAGATCCTTCGATCTTGTCGTTCGCGTATTCTCCACTTGCATAGCATACACGATGTTCCAGGTCCACTAGCGGCAATCCTTGAAAGCAAGAGTGGTAGCTCCATTGTCTTCACTCCCCATTTTCATGGAAAATTCAGCTCCAGCCTTGGAGAGCTATTCTTCGAAGCATCTCGGCCGGTGTTGGGCATGGTCATGGACAGGGTGGATTGTATTATCTGCGTGTCCGAGTTCGAAGCGGGAATAATGGGCGAGGCCTTTCCCAGTGCGGCGCGCAAGATCACCGTGATACCTAACGGTGTGGACTCTGAACTTCTCTCTCGGTATTCATGGTCTCCGCCTGCATCTCCCAGGATCCTTTTCGTCGGCCGGTTGGAGAAGTACAAGAATGTGGACAAGATCTTGACGGCGTTTGCCGTCTTGAAGGCAAAGCACCCCTCTCTCAAACTCACTATAGTGGGAAGAGGACCGGCCAAGGAAGAACTCTTGTCCCAAGCAGGGCAACTCAAGCTAGGTTCAAGCGTGGAATGGCTCGAGGGATTGACGAAGCCGGAGCTATACGAGCTCTACGAGTCGAGCACCCTGTTCGTTCTTCCATCCTATCTTGAAGCTTATGGGATCGTGGTTGCGGAAGCCGCGGCTGTTGGCACCCCTGCCATAGTGGCGAACTCCTCCGCTTTATCCGAGTTTGTAACCGCCGGGCTGGCTACTCCTGTCGAGCCTCCAGTCGAGACGGAAAAATTGGTGGACGCTATGTCCCTGGTTCTGGAGAACCCGGAATCATACTCGTCCAAGAGTAAGGCCTCCGATTTGATTCTGTCGTGGGATGACGTGGCCATGAAGACTTTCGAAACCTACGGGTCGCTGCTTTGAGAGGGTTGGTCATATGAGGATGGATTTTCTCGAATCGATGGGAATAGTAAAGACCGCCCGAAAAGAGGCTGATTCCATCACCTTGGCTCGGGTCCTCCTCCGAAACGAGCCCCTGCCATTCAACTCTGAAAAGTTCGTGGAGCTAGCCAGGCTCAACAAAGTAGTCCTCAGGACAGCTTCCCAGCTGAAGATTCCTCCTCCAGTCCGAGAGCAGGCCAAGGTGGAGGCAGTTGAGGCGTGGGAGTTGTTCGATCAAATGAGCCGCGCCTTGGAGGAGCGAGGAATCCCCTTCGTAGTGATAAAATCTTTCGACTCATTACCTGACATCGGCCATGACCTAGACTTTCTAATCCCTTCGCCATCTGAATTTCGCAAAGCAAAGGATCTACTGGTGACCAACTACAAAGTACGCCCACAAGATCTGACACACTGCGACAAACTTGTAGGCAAATTCAGCTGCTACCTACCGAAGTTCGTTCATGATTTCGAAATCTATCCCACCATCAGTCAGCTCGGAGAAGAATACCTGGCGCCGGAAGACGTTCTGAAAACTCGCAGAAAAGAGAATCTGAACGGTCGTGAGGTTTGGCTAGCATCTGACGTTGATGGAGTTCTGATAAGAGTGATCCACGCGATGTTCCGTCACAACTTCCTGAAACTCTCTGACATCCTCGATTTTGCCAATATGACCCGCAATTGTTCCAGTCACGAGATAATCAGGGGGATTGAGGGAACCGGGACCCAGGATGCTTTCCTTTTCTATCTCTCCACCTTACAGCGGTTCCTAGAGGCGTGCGAGGTCGATTTTCCGCACGTTACAAATCTCAAAAGAGAGGCTGAAAGAAGATTCGGACGCGACAGACTTGCCTTTCTGGGAAGGGACAGGCTGGTTCTGCCCTATCGGATTCCGGTCCCTGCGCTCGTAATGGTATTCCTCCTCAAAGCCGGGCGCGATACCGCGAGGGGCCGCTGGCGAAGTGCGGTTAGATGCTTGCTCGCTCCTCCACTCGTGTTCTTGAACTTTGTCAACGCAGTCTCAAGCGATCGGCTTCTCAAGAAGGTATGGTGAACGCGAATCTTGCTGGTGACACTTAGCGGGACCCATGGAACAGGCAAGTCCACCAACGCAGGTAAGTGCTACTACCTTCTGAATAAACAAGGTCTAAAATTCTCCTATCTTCGGCATCAAGATCTCCTTGACCCGCTAGGTTTTGTACTGAGAAGGGTAGCAAGGGTCTTTGGCTTCAAGGACACGGCCGATTTTGAGAAGTTAGAGCCTGTACGCGTCATTTCATCATTGTACTATCTACTTGTCTATCTTCCCTTTTTGGCGGGCGGAATAAGGGCCCGTGGGCTCCTCGGCTACAACACCGTAGCCGACAGGTATCTGTACGACCTCATCGCTGGTTCCTGGGATAATGGGATGAGGTTGCCTTTGGAAAATCTCCTCTCGCGTTTGGTTCCTCGGCCTGACATCTCCTTTGTCTTCGATGCGAGTGAGAAGAGAATTCTCGCTAATCGGCCCGAGCATACTTTGCAATACATCATGAATGAGAAGCAACAGTACAACAAGCTCGTTCGAGTTTTCGGACTTACGAGGGTTAGCACTGACAACCCTCCTGAGGTTGTGTGGAATTACATACTTCACGAGATTGAAGCTGCGTTCTCCCGCCAGAACCAAGGGAGATCGAGTCTAGGTGCTCAGCTTTGAAGGCGATGATAATAGGCCTGGATTCTGCCTCTCCTCATCTCATTGACAAGTGGATAGATAGGCTTCCCAATCTCAAGCGTCTTTCTGAGAATGGGGTTCACGGGGTTCTCGAATCCATCGTGCCACCTTCAAGCGTCCCTGCGTGGCAATGTTTTGCAGCAGGGAAGAATCCGGCGAAAATTGGGAATCTGGGTTTCCTCTACATAGGCAGAGATCTGCGCATAGTGCATGGCAAGACGACGCCCGATATGGGATGCATCTGGGACATTTGCTCTCAAGCCGGGCTTAAGGTCGGCGTCTTCAATGTTCCCGGGACATATCCTCCTTACCCGGTAAACGGGTTCATGGTCTCCGGCTTTCCCGTCCAGCCAGGGAAGGCTTGGTCGTATCCAGCTAACCTCATGAAGAAATTGGACTCAGAATTGGGAGGCTACGAGGCTGACGTACCTCTGGCGAAGCCGTCAGAGATGAAAGGCGGAGAGAAAGCCTACCTCTCAGAGGTCGAACGGCTGCATTGGAAGAGCGTCGAGTCGGCAAAGCTGCTCCTCGACTGGTTTCCTCTAGACCTGTTCGTCATGACCCTTCAAGGCCTCGACATGGTTCAGCACGACTTCTGGCAGTACATGAAAGACCCTCAGTCGAAGTACTCTAACGTCGTACTGGACTGGTATGTCAAGATGGATGAAGCAATCGGAAAACTAACGCAAGGAACGAAGGAAGATACGTACGTCCTGGTCTTGTCAGACCATGGATCAGCTCCGGTTGCGAGCACTCTTTACATCAACGAGTTCTTGAGGTCTCAAGGGCTACTATCATGCAACGATAACGGCGGCGACATGGCGAGGAGCAATGGATCATATCGGAAGATTCGACAGCTCGCAATAAAACATGTACCCGCAAACATTGTGAGGACCCTCTACAATCTTTCTCCAGGTTTCATATCAAACAAGCTAACACTCTCAGCAGAGATGGAACGGGTCCTAGTGGACCTCGTTCGAAGCATTGATTGGACTCGAACCCTGGCTTTCTCTACAGGTGGACACGAAGCAGCCATCTACGTGAATTCCCATCCAGAGAGGCCTGCGGAACTATCAGATTCCGCAGCTCGCTCGGAAATAGTCCGCAAGATCTGTAACTTGATGAGCGACCTCACAGATCCGACTTCAGGCGAGAAAGTCCAGTCCGTGTTCCACCTCGGAGAAGACGTCTTCAAAGGACCATATCAAAGCGAGGCACCCGACCTTTGCGTCGAACTTTTCGAACGAGATGAGAAGATTCAGGTCAACCCGCGACTGGGGTCGCGGAAAACATGGAGTTCGAACTCGCACTTCTCCGCTACGCACGTCAGAGACGGCTTTTGGGCGTTAGCTGGTCCGCGAGTCAGACCGGGGATTACTCAAGATGCCGGGATTCTCGACCTGACACCGACCCTGCTAAGCCGCTTGGGCTTGAAGGTTGCAGACGATTCTGACGGACAGATCCTCGATTCCATATTCGCTGCGGGGAGGTTGCGTTAGGTTTGTTCTATGGGGATTGGTTAGATGCGTAGACGCAGGCTCCTGGTATCCTTCTCGGGCATAGATGGAAGCGGGAAGACTACCCAGGTTAAGTTGCTGGAGAATCGGCTAAAGCAGAACGGAATTCCAACTGTTAGGATGTGGTCTAGGTGGAGCCCGCTGTTATCGCTTCCTCTCCTGCAAGTTCTTCGCTGGAGTGGCCAGTTAAGAGTTCACAAGAAAGATTTCTTGTCTATTGTGGAGTTTCAGGACCACAAGAACGAGGGGGTCGCATCTCTCTGGTGTTTTGCGACACAACTGGAAAATTTCCTGAAGACCAGTTTGAAGATATCCCTTCCACTCGCGCTTGGGCGAACTGTCATTTGCGACAGGTACACGCTTGACCTACTAGTCGATGGAATGTCCGATCTACACGACTCCCCGAACAGTCTGAGGCTCGGCTTCAAACTTCTCAGGCTTCTACCACGGCCAGACCGGGCTTTTCTGATCGACACAGACGCTGAAGTAGCTTTCGAGCGGAAACCGGATCTGCCTACTGTTTCGCATAACGTGGAGAGGATTCGACTCTTCCTCAGCCTGTGCAACAAAGCCGGGGTGAAGGTAATCAACGGAAGACGATCACCTGATGCAATCCATCAGGACGTTTGGAGCCTTGTGTCAGGGATGATTTCTTCTAGGTGAGTGATTAGATTTGGAAGTATGTTTTGTTGGAGACGATGCGCATCCGCCCTGGAACCACGCCGGATCCATTTTGACAAGGCGAATGATCGAATGCCTCTCACCAAGGGTCAATTGCACCCTCATTACAACCCAGATTCCGGAAGAGGCGAGATGCCTCAAGCCAAGTTGGAGTACGCTCGCCATAAGACCTTCAGGAACGAGCAGTCTCGATGCAATCAAGCTGGGAATACTGGCGAGTCAAGATTCGCACGACATTATCCACGTTGTCGGAGCCAGCGCGATGATATTCTCACCTGTCTACAAGTTGCTAGGAGCCCACGGAGCAATCGTTCGTCAGATTTTCACTCCTCACGACAGAAATGATGGATTGGTGCGCCCGATGAGACGATTCGTGAACAATCTCTTCGTTGGTGCGTATGCGTTTACAAGTCCTTGGAATGGTCCTTGGGAGAGAGATCTCGGGCATGGAATGAGAAAGTTCCTGCTGAGGCCCCCCATTGACTGTGAACTATATCGTACATCTAATGTACACCGCAATGATGCTTCCCCTAGCAGTTCACACGAATACACCGTCCTCTACCTGGGACCTCTATGGCCGTCTAGATTTCCAGCACAAAGCGTTCTGGGGGCTGTTAGATTATTGCTCAAGAAAGGATTTGATGTCGGACTCAAAGTGCTGACCAGCACTAGAAGTGCGGCTTGGCTCGGTGAAGAGGTTTTAGCGCTTGCTAAGCGCCTCGGTGTTGATGGAAATGTTGTATTGGAAAGGAAGGACCTTCCAGAGAGCGAAAGGGTCGCCGCTTACAATTCGGCTGACGTGGTTATCTTTCCCTACGTGGGTCCCGAACCCGAGCAGCTTGCTGATCCGCCGTTTGCGATCTTGGAAACTATGGCATGCGGAAGACTCGCTATCTCTACTGCGGTGTTGAGTGTCCCAGAGATTGTTAAAGATGGAGTCAACGGCTTCCTGATCGAATCGGCTTCATCGGACCATATCTGTAAGGGGGTCATCCGAGCGTTGACCTCTCCAGACAAGGACGCTCTAGGAATTTGCGCACGAGATAGCATTCTCAAACATTTCAGCTATCCGGTGGTTCGCCTGAGCTTGCTCGAAGCATACGAGTCTCTGATGGCGCGTTGAATTCGCCCTATTTTGCAAGCATGGCTAGTAGCAACACGCCCCGAATGGGACACGGGTTTGTCGAGGTCACTGTTACGGCAAGCGAGGTCAAAGCCCAAACAGACTTCTCAGATACCTCTCCGACTCATTTCGCATAGTCACGCCTGAGGCCTCACAAGCTGAGGGCAATGTAATCTTCGTTCTGCTATTCCTTGTGCCCAATTATGGCTGGAGTCACCGCGTTTTCCATCAAACGGCGGAGAAGCTGGCCACTATTTATCTGAGACTAGAAAACACTGCGTCATGGCTCGATAGCCAAGCGTGGCTAAGGACTGGAATTCTAGTTTCGGAATCTCTTTCACGTGGTTACGTGGAATATGCTCGGGACTTTGTGTTCCGACGGTTTATCTCTCGACTCTGTGTAACACCTAAAGACGCGCGTCACCTTGAGTTCTGCGATCGAATGCAGGGTTTTCTGAGCGCTCAGGCGGCTTGATAGTCCTGGGATAGGCTAAGTGTCTACGTCTCCTGGCCAAGATCGCAACTGACGCGGTCAAGGCTAGCCCCGCGGCGAGCCCGATCAGAAGCTGAGGGGATGAGGAGAGGATGTTGATCAGGCATTGGAGACAGAACCCACTCGGAATCGATTGACTCGTGAAGAATTCTGACATTACCGTTGCGCCGCAATCGTTTCCTGATACTAAGCAACCCAGAGACCAATTAGATTCGACCGTGGCAAGCCAGTTCAGGTGTGTAAACTTGGTCGAGGAGGAGTAGTGGAGTTTTGCTCCTGGACCAGCAACTGCGAAGTAAACTGGAGTTGTTCCGTATGTTCCTGTAGTCGGTTCGTCGAATGTAACTACAACAGTCGCGGACGCGTCAGTCTCAAATGTCTTTGTAGTAAGTATCGCAGGGACAACTACCGAAAGCCAACTGTTCGCCTGTTGCACGCTGCAATCATGACTATCATCGATCACGTTCGGGGTCACCCAAGAGAAGCTGGGAGCAGTGCCGTTAAGGTCGGCCACCAAGCTGCTGATGTCAGTTGCGGTTACAGGTGTTCCACACGTGGTCGCACCACCACTCGAACCAGAAGGCACGACCAGCGGGCATCTGGTTGAGTTGTTTACGATGTTACCGAAGTAGACGAAGGGATTGTGGCGAGCGACATAACCTGTTCCTCCATTAGAACGGCCGTTACCGTTGCAGATATTTGAGCCGGGCATCCCTTCCATGTAGCCCTTCCAGGATATTCCAGCCGTAGAAAACCTGTCTACAATATTACAGAGGCTTGAGCAGGTCCAAGGGGAAGTAGTGCAACCCGAGTTTGGGAGGAGGTCAGAGGTACATTGCCAGGTCTGTCCAGATAATAGACCGAGATAGTTGGGTAAGCTCGGGTTCCAAGAAGAAGAAACTGGACCAACATAATCGGTACCGTTCGCGTATGAATCGCCTAGAGAGATCATGTATGGAGCGCAACCGCCACAAGTTACAGATGATAGCGGATGGTTCTCCATAATGATGAAAACGATGTGGTTGGAGTAATGCGCGCCGGGTGATGCGAAGGCAGGAAAGCCCAAGGGGCTTAGGCCCTTGATGGGAAGGATGGCCGTCTCTGCCGCGATGATCATTCCCAGCAGGATGAAGCACGCGAAAAAAGTCTTCGAGGGTCTCCATGAAAATCTGTTGGACCTCATGACAAACCCAGTCTTCCTGTTGTGTCAAGCCTGCATCGTCTGGCTGGGGCCTCCAGGGAGATGTCTTTGATCATCGAGGGTCCCTTGTTAGAGCTGTGAAGATGAGACCTGAGGCCTTGGCGGTCTCGTCCCGTTCTTTTCAAGGCGTTCTTGGCTCTCTCGAACCATCTCTGCCCTCGGTTCCCGCAACTACCCGGTAATATATACAGGGATTCCTTTGCGCCCACTCCAGACGTAGGAATGGGATTGAAGACTTGGTGTCTCGTAGTTGCCCATGTAAGAGCCTGATTCGCTCTTTCTGGTCATTGTCGTTATCTGTCGGTCAGGGTTCTCCTAACACGAGGTTGCGCTGCAATCGCTCGAGAGCTCTCATACATGTTTGACCTTCGTCCCGGCCAATCTCACTGGTTGAGAGATCTTGCTCTCCGACGAGCGGCCGCAAGTTGCAGTCTAGCTCTTACGTGGAGAAGGGCGATCGTTGACACTAAGCCAATTAGCGCTCCCAACGCCACCAGCCACGCATACATAGTCATGCCTTTCGGCAGGAGGCAGCTAAGGCATAGTCCTCCTGAAGGCTGACTCGCGTTGCCTTGGAAGTTGAATGTTGCAGTGGCCGAGTGGACAAGTTGTCCGCTAGTCGCAGTGATAGTTAGTGTGTGGCTGTCGGGGTTGGTTGCGCTGCATGAGACTGTGGCAGTGCCTGATCCGGCTAGACTGGTACTGCTGATATTTGTGCAGCCGAGACCGTTCGGCACCGTGTCGGTCAAGGCTATAGTGCCATCGAATCCGTTCAGAGCGCTTACCGTGATAGTCGTCGTACTGGATTGTCCGGCGTTTACCGCTGCGGGTGTCGAAGCCGTTAGAGTAAAGTCGGCTTGATTCACTGCGAATCTGGCTGTTGCAGAATGTGTCAGAGAGCTACTGGTTCCGGTTATCGTTAACGTATGAGTGCCTCCCGTGTTCGCAGTGCAAGTCACAGTTGCGGTTCCAGAGCCTGACAGGGTTCCTGGACTAATAGGGTTGCATGCTAGCCCTGAGGGGACCTGGTCAGAGAGTGAGACCGCTCCGGTGAAACCGTACAACGAAGCGATTGTGATTGTGGAAGCGGCAGATTGGCCGGTGTTGACCGCGCCTGGTGAAGTTGCAGAGATAGTGAAGTCTGCTGTCGGGGGGCCTAGGGGTGCGAAGGCTAGCAGGCATCCCCATCCGATGGGGTTGCTGTTGCACTGTAACGAGCCTAATGTTCCGGCGCCGGGCGTGTTGGTCCAGCTTCCAGCAACCCACCAGACCCAGTTTATCCTCTGAGGAGAATTACTATCATAGAGATTTGTCAGAGTCTGTGCGAAGTGAAAGGAGACGACTGAGTATCCTGATGAGCCTGATAGAACCTCATCGGGGGGAACCTGTGAGCCCGTGCTTGTTCCTCCTTCAGTGTTCAAGGCTGTTCCAGGATGACGAGTACCATTGGTAACCCATGTAACTGTGTAGACTGATGAATATCCTACCGCCCTGCGACAAGTTTCCGAGCGGGTCTGTCACCATCGGATAGCCCGCGGCCATGTTGGAGTCAGAGAACCCGCATGAGGCGCTGCACATGCTCTGGACTACAATCCAGTGAGTATCACCGAGGGCTCTAACCTCGTTGATGAGAGCCTGGAACGCGGAAGATAATCCTGCGACGTCCGTGTTGCTCGTCATGTGGGGCTCGTTTAGACCCTCCCAGATGATCTGGGAGTATGAAGATGTGAAGTTTGCCACGAGGGATTGCCAGAAACCGAGCCAACACTGCTCGCTAGAACTAGTCTCGAATTCTGTATAGCCGTGATAGTCTACTATTACCCAGAGACCATACTGTTTCGCCAGCCCTATAACCTGGCCCAGTTTTGTGGCGTCATAGCTTCCCAGTATACCACCATCAGGTGGTATAGTGCATGTCGGCTCAAAAGCGACCCTGACAGTGTTGTATCCCGACTGGCTCAGTGTCTGCATCTCGGTCTGGATATCACTCAACGTCTCACCCAGCCCAACACCACCCCAGCCGATGAGTACAGGTACAGAACCACTCGTCGAAGCCGGAGCCACATTCAAATGGCGACTGATTGTAACTGCCTTCCCGGTGCTATCTGGAATATTCAAGGGGACAAATATCGGACCGGCTAATGACAGAACGAGTAGGACACATGCAAGGCTTCTTCGGTTTAGACCTTGAACAACAATCATTTGTTTTTCAGTCCGATCAAGCCGTTACGACTCCATACGCTGTCAGCGGGGGTAATACGGTGTTCGAAGCGAAGAGCAGGACTCTCTTCGATGAGCGAGTTCTCCAACGAGGATTAAGATAGTCTCATGGCTTCCAAAGGCACTTCCGAACCGGACAGGCGCTCGTCCAGTTCTTGAGCCGAGCCTAACGTGGACTATAATGTGGACAGATTCAACCATCTCTTTCCTAACTCTCAACGCTGAACTCCTATCCTATGCTCCTGATTTTCTTCCTCACATGTCCGGCGACAACAGACAACAATAAGGCTGGACCGTTGGGATTCACGAGTTGTCGGGAGCCTGGATTCTGGGTGTCTTTCAGAGCACGCTGCCGCATCCACGAGTGGAGTGTTCCGACTAGAACGAATCACTCGAAAGCGCCTCAAAAATCTTTCTAGCCATTTCCTATGAATTGAGACAATGTTATCCTTATTCTCATTACTACTGTTTCTTGCCGGGTGTTTCGGGGGGCAAATCTTCGAGTTTCGGAAAAGTCTTACGATGGCGCTTTCTGACAAATGTCATGATACCGATAACCAAAGTCAGCGCAACCGGGAGGCCGATCACTAGCAGTGACGCTGTGGGGCTTTTGAAAAAGCATGTAATACAAATCCCTGATTGGAGTTTGCAGGGTGGACCGTTCGTGAAGACCTCGCTCATTGGAGGCGCCGAGCCATCGTTCGAGGTCAGATTCTGCAACCCCCAGTTCCATTCGATTGTGGATAGGAAGGAGTAGTGGGAATAGTTCTCGCCGCAGACATAGCGATTTTTCACTTGGGGCCCTGCCCATACGGCATAGACGCAGTCGCCACTTCCTACTGGACAGGTGCCAGCACCCTGGCGGAGATCCGTGCCCTCATCATAGACTATGAAGAGTGCCGCTCTTTGGGTTGTAAATATTGTACTGCTCAGTATCTTTGGAACTATCATTGAAAGATAGATGTCTCCTTGACTTGTTCCGTTGTCGCAAAGATGATGCCATTGGTCGCATGAGGACGGGCTTAGCCACATGAGGTTGGATGCGGTCGTGGTTGATTTGAGGTCGTTTAGAAATATGTCCGGGTTGCCTGTTGTGTTTAGAGGCCATATCGTGCTTGCGTTGACGAGGTTTTTGCATCGTGTCGCGTTGTTATAGATGTCATAGAAGTAGTTGAAGGGAAGCGGTTGACCTCCAGGCCGGCAACCACCATTGTAGTCTTCCGCGTAGGCTTTCCATGTGAGCCCGGCTTGGTCGAACCTGTCAACGATATTTGTCGCGTTGATTGGGCAACATAGATGGTCGCTACCGCAGGGCTGGGTCGGGAAACACTCCTTGGTCATGTTAAAGGTGGAGCCGCCGATAAGGGCAACATAGTTAGGAGGGCTTGGATGAGCGAGTCCCGTGTAGTGGGACAGCAGTGTGTTGTCTTGCGCCAGTTGAACATGATAGGGAGCAGAGAGAGTAGCAGGACTGCAACCAATTACCATGGCCCCCACTATGGGGCATAGAGAATGGTTTTCCATCATGACGATGACGACATAGTCAAAGGCCGCGCTTCGTGGCAAGGTTGCTAGCGGTCCTACGAGATTTTCGCTGTTGATTCGAGCGGACTGGTCCGCCGTAACGGCGGTTCCGAGCAGAACGAAAAATATGAAAAGAACGCCTAGGGTCTTTCTCAATCCAGTCCCTTGGCAACATGGCGTTCCCAATATTCAAACCTCCCTGTTTTACTCAATTGATTCGATAGGTTTCAATCCCCTGCGTTAGGAAGCTCGCCCAGTCTCAGGATCATAGTTCGAGTGTCAGTGTCTCAACGTCTTCATATCAAGACTGCGATTTCAATCGTTCTAATCATAAGGAAATCTGACGATATCAGCCTTCCCTCCAAGCGTTTTTACCTAGGAGTTGAATAAATACGAAGTCAAGAAAATTCCTTGTTGAACCCGCTATCGGAGACTTGACCCATATGGAGAAAGCAGGATTGCAAGAGGCGATCCCGATTAATCAGGGTTTATGCCGGTTCCGGGGAGAGTCAATGGAGGACTTGGGGTCCTTTGGAAATTGCTAAGCCCTTCGGATGGGTTGGAGTCGAAAGGGTAGCCGAAGTGGAACGTCTTCAACGGAATGCATTCGTGAGAGAACTGAATATTTCCGGGGTTCGCGAATATCAGACTCTGGAGATGACAAAGTGTTAACTCGATCGCGGAAACGTGAATCTGGACAACCTGTGGCGGGTCATCGACTAGGCGAAGCCCTTATCGACCTACAGACTATTATCATTGTTGGATTGTTGTACTGGTTGCTTCGAGAAGAACAGTCTAACGCCTACCTGCGCGGTTGGCTCTCGAGCAACTTTCCATTAGGATTGTATCTCCTTAGCCCTCTGACGGTTGTCGCGATCAGCGGAACTCTCTTGGTCATCACTGTGTTCCGGATCGCATTCTTCGTCACAGGCAAGGACTCGGCTCTAGTGGGTGGAGAAGTTCTTTACCTGCTGAGGAGGCAGGGGAAACATCTTCGAGAACTTGTCTCAACCGAGGTGACTAGCATCTCGGCCCTAGTACTCGCATCCTCTGGTGCGGCGTTAACTCTCTATTCCTATTTCATCATCCATGTTGTCCCATTTACCGCGTTGGGTATCTCGTGCATCATCCTGGGTTTTACCATAATATCGCTACCTCGCCACACCGGAGGCGGTCCAGGGATGAGAGCCATGCTTCAAGGAGCCAGCCTAGGTGTCGAAGCTCTACTCGAACAGTACAACGTCGAGAAAGCAACCTATCTTCCCCCAGTTGAGGGCGGGGAAGTCTTCGCCTATGTCCCACTAACCCCTGACATCGGGGCTGTCAGTCTGAGCGAGATGAGGCGGGCTCCCAAGACTCTCTCTGGAAACGGCCAAAGGGCCATGCTTGTCTACCCGGTCGGCTCGGAATTGGGCAAGATACCTGAATTTCAAGACGGGCTGTCTCTTGAAGAGAGGCTAAAGTATATTCTTATCGAGTCGACCGAGATTTGCTCCCGAGTGATGGTGGAGGAGACAGGAAACGCTATAGTTGTGGGAATGGAAGGCGCATATGTGGATATCCAAGGACAGAAATACCGGAAGTCGCTGGGTAGCCTTCCCTCAAGCATTGCTGCCTGCGTTATCGCGGCATTGCATGATAAGCCCGTGACCTTGCTTGAAGAGAGGAAGATGGGAGACAGACTTATTGCCCGTTTTCAGCTGCTTGAATGAGTTGAAAGGAGAGCTAGACGGTTGCGGCGAGAAAACGCTTTTCTTATGATTCTGGCGATCCTGCTTTTAACGTCTGTAGTTCTGCTTTCAGCGTGGGGAGTACAGAACCTTTCTGCTTACCTGAGCCTCTTCACACTGTGCTATTTCGGGGCTTCATTTGTTTTCAGGCCCAAGAGAAGAACAATCGACTTTGTAGGTTTAGGTCTCCTGTACTATAGTGCTCTCTTCATAGCGATAGCGTTCGGATTGTAGGGGTCTCATGCGGCAGCTCCTCGTTTTACTTCATTTGGCCACTTTCGGAGTATGCTCTCTTGTCATGCTGTTTCAAGCGTATACGCATGAGCTGCCCACGCTGGCGTATTATGCTGCCCTGGTCCTTTTCATCGCTTCTGTCGTATCCTCGATTATTCGGGGGAGCGAACACCTTGCTGTGGTGGGAGTCTTCTCCTTCTTTATCGTGCTTCGATTGATGTTTTATGTTTCTACCCTCTTTCTCGTCTTTCCCTTTGGCGATCCATATGGCCAGTTCGGTGTTTTGCGAGCATTCGACCAGACCTCTCACATTTCGATCGTGTTCCCTAACATTCCTCCGTTTGATGCGACCCTCTACCTAGCAGTTCTTACGAATCAGTATTCCCAATGGCCAGGATTCCAAATTCTAACACTAAGCTTCTCTAGGATAACCGGCTTGCAACTGCTCCAGTCGGCAATGGGGATAACGATGATTCTCGACGTCGGTTGGTTCATGGTTGCGTACTCGGTGGTCAGGAAGGTTCTTGGTAGAACGTTTGTGAATCTTCCGAACTCTGTGGCTCTCTGCTTGGCGATAGTATCGGCGCTACCGACAACCGAGATGCCATCTTATTTCAAATACGATTTTCCGGCGACACTGTTCCTCCTCGTTTCCCTCTTATTCCTGTTGCGGGTCTACGACAATCACGACCTCAAAGTCCTGATTCCGCTCACAATACTCAGTGTCGCGATGACAGTCACCCATAGCATAACCAACCTCTTCTGGGTGTTGTTGCTGCTACCCTTCGCGCTCTGGACAACCGCACCTCGGCTTTTCGTAGCTCTGTCTTCGAAGATCCCTTTCGTTTTCGGGCGGTCGATTCTGTGGCCGAAATTCATGCGTCAACCTCCGCTGCACGCTCTCTTCGTCTTCGCTTTGCTCTCATTCTTCTCCTGGTCAGCGTTCTACGCTGTATATCTGGTAAGGTACACTAGCGTCTCGGCGGGAAAGGTTCTCTCCTCTTTTTCGTTTGCCGCTCTCTCAGGCTCCCGACTCCCCACCAATCAGAAGCATATCGCTATGCTGACACCCAAATGGCTGCTTGAGCTATTGACTGCCCGCGACTATGTGTTTCTCGGTCTTCTACTGGCAGGGCTGCTGACGTTGGTCTTAGTCCCGACTCTGGTCCGGAGGGCCCATGTGAAGATTCTGCTTCTGACTGTGGCTCTGATTATCGTCGTCACGGAGTTCTCGGAGGCCTTGAATTTCGGGGATCGTGCGTTTCTCCTTTTTGCCCCGCTTCTCGGATTTCTCACCTTCGTTCCCTTAATCATCCTAGGGTATCGCTGGCCCAAGCCGAGTAGGGTTGCCGCCGTCTCGTTGATGGTGTTGCTGATGTTGAGCCTAGGGCTCGGGTTTTGGGGATCCTCATACGCTCCCACCGGGCTCTATGCCCAAGGAACAGACCCCTCGTTGGCGAGCGGCAGGCCTTTGACATGGCCAGGGGTTGCTTCTTACCTATCCGTTTCTGGCAAACAGAGTTGTATTTTGACGAACGAGATCTATGTGACATCATTGGGCATTCCGGTGGAAGAGTGGAATATTTCCAAAGTGATTGGAAACGTCCCCCCTACGCCAGGCTGCCTCGTAGTAGTCTACCCGCATCTTTTTTCGGCCCCCGGTGAGAACGCGTCATCATTCGGCTTTGACGATCCCTACAAGCCTTATCAAGGGTTCTCGCGCATCTCGTTCTACGATCATCTCTACAATGATACGGACAAGATTTTTTCGACTAATGACGTGAGTACGGCGACAATCTACTACTATTCGTGACAACAACCCATTTCCGATCGGCAGCTTCTCGTATTGTCCATAGAGGTCGCCTCCCATTGCCGGTTCGTGGTCATTTCGTCGAGCGCGTCAAGCGAGGTTTTGTTACTCTCCCATCATCACCTTCGCGAGACGATAGTAGGAATACCTTCTAAAAACGGTTAGAAGTAGCAGCCCAATGGTCACGATCCCAAGTGACAAAGCCACGGGGAACAAGGTAATGCCGAACGGCGTGAAGTTCAGCGCTAGCCCAACTAGCGTCGTTAAAGCTAGGCTCATTACAAAAGAAACTGATATTCGAGTGAGGTAATCGAGATCGTCCCTTTTGAAGTAGATGAATTCGACAAGGGCATACCCGGGCAGAAATAAGACCAATACGGACCCGAAAATGTAACGTAGGAGGAGAGCTAGACCGGACGATGCAAAGACGAGGCCGAGCGATGCCATGGTTGCGACCGAGAGCTCCCAGAACCAAAAGGAGATGGGAGAGAGAAGATAATCCATAAACCGCTTGTAGGGGACTGGTTCCCTGATCACAATTTTCTTGCCGACCTGCAACCCTAGGATAATCGATACGATCCTATCAAAATTGTAGGGCAGCTCGTTTGATAATTCCTTAACGAGCCTCGCAAGCCGGATAGGCTGCGTGGCTGATTTCTGAAATACGAGAGTCTCGATCTGTTTCGCAACCTTCGACTCGTTGGCTTGGTCTCCTCTTCGACTCATCTTGCGATATAGTCGTGCGGCATTCTTTCTTATCGGCAAGGAATCGGTGGCTCTGTCTATGCCGTAACGTTTAGCCAAATGTAATCCCATAATCCTGTGTATTCGAAGTTGGAAGCGGGGACATTATAGGACCATAACTCGAATATGATCCTCGTATTGTTTCCCGCCTGGTTGACGCTAAGATCCATCGGGAGTGTCCATGTCTGATTCTCTCCGAGGATGCGCCAGAAGGCCGCTAGCACCGGCGCGTTAGCGTATGTTGCATTATTCACTACTGTTGTTTGGTTGCCGAGCTTAACAAGCAATTGATAGTTCTCGACGTTGCCCTCATGGTTTCCCACAAAACCGTAGAGCCGAAACAACTGATTCACGGCCACACTAGTTGGATATCCCTTGGCTGTTCCGTCGGGACCTAGGATACCTAGTTCCGAATATTTTGGTTCTCTCACTGGTATCAGGGGTGTCAGAGCAGCCGCTACGATAAGTAGGGTGATGGATGCTAAGATGATTGTTGCTGTCTGCTTATTCATCCTTCTTTTCCACAATGTGATTTCTGTAGACGTACAACCATAATCGTCTGTAAGCCCGGTCTCCCCTAAGATAGACAAGGGCAGCTATGCCAAGCGTGGCCACAGCGGTGCCTAGGGCTCCATACAAACGGAGTTGGCGCTCCATAGAACCGCTAGTTGAGACGAGGGTAGAATTCAGGGAAACCATTTGGGCTATTGCAGTTGCGTTAGAGAGGTCGGTGACGGCCGCATTTGGGTCTGTCGCATTTTCCGAGGTGGCCTTTTGGATAAGGGAAACGGCCGTGTTCAGTTTTTCGACAAGCGCGGTCACGTCTCCACCGTTCTGTTCAGCGTAATAGACTGAGGAGAAAGCGTTGTTAACGGAGTTGTTCGCGGTAGCTAACTGTCCTCCATCAGCTTCGTGTGAACGAATAGGACTAGTCGAGATCACCAGAACTATCAATGTGATGGTAATTATGCATCGCCAGAGGACTGAGAGGCTCAATCGTTTTCCACGTTACCTCGAATTCTGTCGCGCTGGGCTACATATCCTTGAGCATGAGTTTGGATGCAGTTGGTTAGCTCTCTCCTCTGGGAGGAATCTCTAATAGTCGCACCAGACGTTTCTGGGCCTCTGTTCTTGACGACCTTCCTAGCTTGGTTCCGTGGGATAATCTCGATCTCGCTTCCTAGATACTCCTTTTGAAGTGGGAAGAATCAGACGCCTTTCCAATAATGGACTTACCTCGGTTCAAGTGCCCTGAGTAGTAGTAACCAATATGGCGAAGGTAGTTATCGCTCGAACATGCTGGAGGACGGAATCTGGGACAAATTCTCGACTAGGCTGGAAGGGTGACTAAGGGTCGGTTCTTGGGAATCCTAAGCAACAAAAAGAATGATTCGGATACCAAATCCTAAATAGATTGCCTGTCGGCTTTACGTTTCGAAGCTAATATGGAGCTATAGAATATGGGAGGTGTCAAGAACAAATGAAGATAGAATTTACCGCTAAAAGAGTCAGACTGGCCAGGGTGGCCATAGCATTAGTCGCAATATCGTTAGCAGGCTACGTGGCGTACGCTGCAACTCAGCTCGCAGTCAGCAACACTGTCACTATCAGTCCCGCTAACGGAATAGGAGTTTCCATCAGTCTAACAAGCCCCGCTTCTTGTCCTGCTAACGGCAATGCAGCCTACCAGACTGCAAGTTTCACTAACACGAATCCATGGTCAATTAATGCTGGAGGCAGTAGTGTACAGTATTTCTGTCTTGAAAATACTGGTACTGGAATTGATGCTACCCCAAGTATTACAATGGGCACCATAACTGGTGTTACGTGCACAACAGCGCCCTGTCTAACACTTACCACAAACCCTGCAACAATTCCTGCAATCGCACCAGGGGCTGTCAGCAGTCCGATTGCTGTAACCGTAACTTCCACCGCCTCGTCTGCTGGTACCGGAAGCTTCTCGGTTACAGTGGCCTAACCTCCTGATGAGCCCGCGAAATTCGGGCGAAACCCACACACTTTTTCTGGGTCGAGGTAGCGGGGGCTGCGATCTGTGAGACCAGATTCATTGTCCGGCACTCATTCCGGATACGCTTACATGGATAGAATCGGTCCGTCAACCCGTTTGGAGAAGACCAATTTGTTAGGAGAGGGCATTTGCGAGTCAAATCATCGTCACTTTCTCTAATCCTCACCTGAAATAGGCAAGAAAAATGCGCACACCGATAATTTCCTTCCTGTTCCTGACGGTTATACTAGTTTCAGGTGCGCTAGCAAACACGACTCTGAGCGTAAGCAATTCAGTGTATATTCCTCTGACGGTGGGACGATGGTTCGATTATGTGGTGGTTATCATGATGGAGAATCATTTCCTCAACAACACATACGGGTTATCAGTCCTGCCTAACAGCTGGAACAGTAACAGTAAGACGTGTCTGGGCAATTGCACGTATTTCAACTTGCTGGCAAACTCGAATGGGC
>WNGN01000710.1_pt1 | contig 21404 bp, 17 predicted proteins | sample 5400561 | NCBI WGS metagenome assembly WNGN01 (sample SAMN13153379, study PRJNA577476) | soil metagenome | isolation source: 115 cm soil or saprolite under Garry oak tree replicate 2 | place: USA:California | collected 2016-06-15 | reverse complement strand
AACCGGCAGGTCCGCCGGTTTGGTCCCGCGGAGAATACGATCGACATAATCCGCCGTCCGCAGGATGGCATCGCCGACAAGAGTCCCGTACGTGACAAGCGCACCAGCGTAGGCATGGGCTTCGAACGCAAAGATCGAGGGCATCAGGTGCGCTATCGCTTGCTGGATAATGATATCGCGATTAACTTCCGTGACAGCGTGTGGCAATGCAATGACGCCCCCGCTTTTCCCGCTTTCGGTGAACTCAACAAATGCACGCTCGATCTCTGCCGCATTGTGAACACCGGCAGCAGTTGCTTCAACGTGGAGGGGGCCAGCCAAATCCTCGATCGCTCGCCAAAATTCTTTGTGTATGGTCGTCTCTGGGTGCATCAAAACCAGCACGCGTCTCGTTGCCGGCGAAGCTTCCCTCAGCACCTCAAGCCACTTGCCGCCCATGGACGACCAGGCCGGGCTAGATTTTCGATGAAGCCGCTTTCGACCGGACCGGCCACCCCGGCGAACACGATTGGAACCTGGCCGCTGACCGGCTTCAGTACGGAAACTGCCAGGTTGCTCGTTGCCACAATCACCTCGGGGTGCGTCGCTAGCAATTCATCGGCTTGGCGGCGCATCGTCGCTGTATCGCCATCCCAGGTACGGACCTGAAAGCCGACATTGCGGCCTTCCACCCAGCCGAGTTCCGCAAGCCGCCCTTTGTAGCGGGCGAGTAGGTCCTGTACTTGCAGCGGAGACCACCATATCCCAACCACACGCAAGTTAACTTGAGCCCGAGCCCGCCATGGGCACCCGGCCGCCACAGCGCACGATCCCAGAATAAACGCACGCCGATTCATGATGGCCCCACGATCGGATGATGAGACGATCTGATTCTACAGCACTTCGAGACAGGCGGCCATCATGGATCGTGAGTCTTGCGTCAGCACCAATGTCTCAGTTGGGTCAAAGACGGCGGTCGCAACATGTCCGCAATGAGTCCGCTTACCCCCCGATAGCGGCTGGAGAGCAGACATCGCGCCTGGTCGGTTCCGTGCCATAAGCGGTCATCGAGTGCCCCGCCTCGCTCTTGAGAAGGTAGCGTGCGCAGGTCCCGCCGGTCGGCAACAGGCGTGGTAAGCTCCATCCACTCGTGCCGCGCCTCAGTGTACAATGGCAGCCCAAAGGCATCGCCAATGGCTAGTCCACGGCAGGATCACCCAGAACGCCGACTTGCTGCCATCCTGGCAGGCGGAATGGGGCGGCGGGAGTTCATCGTGCTTATTGGGGCGGCGACATTGTGGCCGCTTGCTGCGCGCGCCCAGCAGGCCGAACGAGTGCGACGTATCGGCGTGCTGATGGGCATTGCCGAGGACCACCCGGAGGCAAACGCCCGCCTGGCGGGATTCCGGCGGGGACTTGAAAAACGTGGATGGTTTGAAGGCCGTAATGTCCGCATTGACTATCGCTTTGCGCCGGGTGGCACTCAGGCGCAGGTGCTGGCGAAAGAGCTTATCGCCCTGCAGCCCGACGTGATCCTCGCGAATTCGACCCCGGTTGCTGCTGCCGTCCAGCTGCAGACCCGCACGATTCCGATCGTGTTCGCTGGCCCCTCCGACCCGATCGGCTCGGGATTCGTTGCCAGCTTTGCGAAGCCGGGCGGCAATATGACCGGCCCAACGCTCTACGAAGCCAGCGTCACCGGCAAATGGCTTTCAATGCTCAAGGAGATTGCGCCCAACCTTGTACGCGCTGCCTTCCTGAAAACCCCCAGTTCGGTTCCCTATTTTGAATACTACATGCATGCGGCCCTGGAGCTCTCCCCATCGCTCGGGATCGAGCCTGTAACCTGCCGGGTTGAACACGAGAGTGCTTCCGATATTGAGCGTGCCGTCGAGTCTTTCGCGATCGTGCCGAATGGTGGCTTGGTCGTCATGCCCGACACCACGCCAATCAACTACAGCGATCTCATCATCGGGCTGGCGGCGCGCCATCGCTTGCCAGCGGTATACTTTCTCCGCTCATTCGTCACGGCCGGTGGCCTGATGTCGTATGGGGCGGACATCGTCGAACTGTTTCGCCAGTCAGCATCCTACGTCGACCGCATTCTACGCGGCGACAGCCCTGCGGACCTTCCAGTGCAGGCACCCACTAGGTTCGAAACGGCCGTCAATCTTAGAACTGCGAAGGCGCTTGGACTCACCGTGCCACCGGGACTGCTCGTAGCGGCCGACGAGGTGATCGAGTAGCGGCTCAGGTGAATGTCTCCTGTGGGTCAAACTCGGCGGTAAGGGCACATCAGCGACACGTCCGGTAGTGCCCAATGAGCAGACGTTGGCAGGCGTAGGTGGAAGGCCCCTTCAGTGCCTAAGCGGACTCTTGCGCCGCAGCAAACGGCATCTGTAGCGGTAGGGACGCGCGTTTCATCGTGCGCCCCCCGCACAGAACCGTACGGGCGGCTTTCCCGCATACGGCTCCCACCTCGGGTGTGTGACGGCAAAGCGATCGCTCGGCCAAGGATGGAGGATAATCGGTTTCGGAAGCCAGGCATCCACCAGCTGCGTCATCCGTTCCCACGTCATCCGATCCTTCTGGCTGCGACGCCGCAGCGTGCGCCGCCAGAGGTCGATCACATGATGCCGGAACACATTCAGTGCCTGACCGTTGGTCGGCACTGCGTGATAATTGAAGTAGCCGCAGACAACCCGCCCCAGCCATTTTCCCTGATTGGGGATCGGCTGGTGCATTCGCCGTCGCATCTCCTGCTTGATCTCCTGTAGCTTCGCCCGCATGCGGTCCGCTCGGGTCTTCCGTCTGATCTGGAATTTGCCCGCTCGGGTCTTGCCGCAGATGAAGGTGAAGCCCAGGAAGTTGAAGGTCTCCGGTTTGCCGAGCCCGCGCCGCTTACGGCGTTCCGCCGCATAGCGTCCGAACTCGACCAGCCGGGTCTTCTCAGGATGCAGCGATAGCGCAAACTTCCCCAACCGCTCGCGCATTTCATCCAGAAAGAACCGGGCATCGACCTGGTGCTCGAATCCGACGATGAAGTCGTCGGCGTAGCGCACAATGATCATATCGCCCGTGGCCTGGCGCTGTCGCCAGCGCACGGCCCAGAGGTCGAGCGCGTAGTGCAGGTAGATGTTGGCAAGCAGCGGTGAGATCACCGAGCCCTGCCCCGTCCCCCTGTCACTGACCGAGACGACCCCGTCTTCCAGGATGCCCGCCTTGAGCCATTTCTGGACCAGGCGGATGATGCGCCGGTCGCCGATCCGGTGTTCCAGGAAGCGGATCAGCCAGTCCTGGCTGATCTCATCGAAGAACGACCGGATGTCGGCGTCCAGTATGAAGCTCACCTTCTTGCTGTGGATGCCGACACAGAGCGCATCCAGCGCATCGTGTGCGCCGCGCCCTGGCCGGAACCCGTAAGAGAACCCGAGGAAGTCTTCCTCGTAGATCGCGCTCAGCAGCGCAGTCACTGCCCGTTGGACGATCTTGTCCTCAAGGGCTGCGACCGCGAGCGGACGCTGCCGTCCATCCGGCTTGGGAATGTAGACCCGCCGGCTCGGCAGTGCCCGATACGCTCCTCGGTGGACCCGGCCGTGCAAATCCTCGAGATTGCGCTCGATGTCTGCCTCGTAGTCCTTCCACGTCATCCGATCCACGCCGGGGGCTGCGTTCTGCGCAAGTTCGTAGAACGCCTCCTCCAAGAGATCGGTGTCGATGTGGTGGAAGAGCGTGGTGAACCTCTCCTTCTTCCTTTCCGTTGCCACTTTGCGTATGCGTTCCAGCGCCTGTGACGCGCTTGCCCGGCTCTGCGTCCGGTGCGTGCTTTGCTGGTCCGCATTCCCCTTGGTCCCCGCCCTTCGCTCCACCGGCTCCGCTGCGTTCGGCTCCGCCGCAGATCGCTCCGCAGCTGGCTGTCCCGCTTTGTTCGTCGGCTTCATCGCTACTATGGCGGGGTCCGACTTCTCGGGTCCGTTCATCATCGGCTACGGCTCCTCGCCTTCCCGATGCGGGCCGGCAACGGCACCACCGTTCCGGTCAGACCCGAGATCTCCCAGCTTCCGATACGATCCCTTTGCACGTGATGTGGCCTTAGACCCCGGCAGGGCGTCAGCACCTCGCATGGCGGTGCCGCACATGTTGCCTTCGAGCGAATAAAGACTCTCGGCCCCCGCGATATCTGATCTTTCGTGGCTCAATCCCACACCCCATGCAATCGCTGTGTACGCTTCGCAACCCCTGTTGCCAGTGGCCACGCAACACTCGCTACCAAGCGGGCGCTACCCTTACTTGGGCCGGACTTCCACCGGCTGGATCGCACCAGCTTGCGGCTGGCGCACTCATTCGATCACCTCGTCGGCGCATGCGAGCAGCAACATACGATAATCTCCGCCAATGGCAGCACCCCAAGTCAGTCTTTGTCATCATGAGGACTGCGAACTCGCTGGGTAGATGTAGCTCGACGTCACGACACCATGACCAATGATACGCTTCTGCCCTTTGACCTGCCAGCCGTAGCGCTCGCCGCCGTGATCGACAAAGGGTGCGGCAGGCCGCCGGGAAGGGGAGCGCCCGCATTCGTCGATCATGGCGACCCGCCTGCTGCGGCGTCGACGTTCCCGCTTCTCCTGAAGGATGCGCTTGGCGCCAGCTCGCACTATAAAGCATTGCACCCGCGGCCATCGAGGCCGCCATGGAGCCAAGGATGAGCATCTGCAAGACCGGAGCCGATCACATCCAGTCGCTGAAAGACGGGCGCGCGGTCTATCTCGATGGCGAGCGCGTCGAAGACGTGACCACGCATCCGGCGTTCCGGAACGCGGTGCGATCGGCCGCCTCGCTCTACGATTTTCAGGCCCGTCCGGAGAACCTCGAGCTGATGACGTTCGTGCCCGATGGCGCCAACCGCCGCATCAACCGCTCCTGGCAGATGCCGCGCGACTACGACCAGATGGTGCTGCGCCGCAAGGCCATGCAGGCCTGGGCGGGCGTCTCCTATGGGTTCCTGGGCCGCTCGCCCGACCATCTCGCCTCCTCGCTCGTCGGCCAGCGCATGGGGATCGAGGTGTTTCGCCGTCACGGCGAGGACCGCGCCAAGGCGCTCGCCGGCTATTTCGACTACATCAGCCGCAACGATCTCTATCTCACGTATGTCATCGTCAATCCGCAGGCGGATCGCTCGAAAGACTGGGGCGACCAGGTGCCGGATCTCGTCGCCCGCATCGTCGACGAGGACGCCGCCGGGATCACCTTGCGCGGCGCGAAGATGCTGGGCACCAGCGCCATCCTGGCCAATGAAGTGTTCGTGGCAAACCTGCAGCCGCTCAAGGCGGGCGAAGAGGCTCTGGCGTTTTCGTGCGCGCTGCCCATGAACGCCAAGGGCTTGCGCGTGCTCTCGCGCAAGTCCTACGAGGCCGCGGCGAAATCCGTGTACGACAACCCGCTGTCCTCGCGGTTCGACGAGAACGACGCGCTGATCTATTTCGACGGCGTCAAGGTGCCCTGGGATCGCGTCTTCGTCCATCGTGACGTCGACATGTGCCGCGCCCAGTTCCATGACACCGCCTGCCACGTCTACCAGAATTATCAGGCGCAGGTCCGGCTCTCGGTGAAGATCAAGTTCCTGATCGGGCTCGCGCGCCGCATCACCGAATCGATCGGCACCATCAACATTCCGGCGGTGCGCGAGCAGCTCGGCTACTTGGCGGCGCACGCCGGCATGGTCAATGCGATGCTGGTCGGGATGGAAGCGGCGGGCCACAAGTGGGGCGAATATTATCTGCCCAACCGGCACTATATGTATTCCGCCCAGGTGCTCACCCAGGAACTCTATCCGCAGCTGATGAATCTGTTGCGCGAACTCGCCGGCGGCGCCCTGATCATGCTGCCGTCCTCGGTGTTGGACTTCGCCAATCCGGAGCTCAAAGCGATCATCGAAAAGACCCAGCGCTCCCCGTCGATGAGCCCGGAGCGCAAGGTGAAATTTCTCAAGGCAGCGTGGGACGCCATCGGCTCGGAGTTCGGCTCGCGCCACACCCAGTACGAGATGTTCTACGCCGGCGCGCGCTTCGTCACCACTGGCCACAGCTTCCGCACCTTCGACTGGGACGGCGCGACCGGAATGGTCGAGCAGCTGCTGTCCAGCTACGATCTTGCCGGCGCGCTGGAGGCAGAACGCCGCTGATTGCGCAGCCGATCGCGGCGGTATCGCCACCTTCCCGTCGCACACGGTCGAGCATGCGGCCGGCGTCGCGACCGCGATCTCCGCCTTGGGAATTGATGTCTCGGTCGGCCGCGCGATATCGAAGACGTCAAGAGTCTTGCCGCTGCCGCGCAGCGGTGTTGCGCGTTGTATTTACACATAAAGCATCATTTTGGTTGTAAAATTGGACGCATTTGTCTTCGTCCAGCTGTGAGCTGGTTCATGCTCGCGCCGGCCCGAACGGATCATGATCCCGACACTCCAGAAGGAGGATTCGTCATGGTCCGAGAAGCGTCAAAGCGTAAACATGGCGGTTCCCCTAGCCGAAGCATCGAGAACCGCCTCTCCGACGATTGGCCCGTCTACGTCGCCTTGTTGCCCGCGGTCCTTGCGTCCGCCGCGATCGGAATCACGGCCGCGATCGCGCTCGGGACGGCCAGTTCCTGGCACCAGCGCCCTGCGGATGCCGCGGGTTTGAAAGCGGCGCCTCAGGCCGACGACTACGTCGAGGGGCTGGCAAGGCTCGGAATAGCCAAGCTCCCCGGCTACGAGCCGTCCGCGGCCGTACATCACTCCGGCCCGGGCGGTGGTCCGCTGCCGCTGACGCAATTGGCACGCGGGTGCGTGCTGCTGGGCTAGCGAGGCGCGATCCTGCCTGAGATGCGCTCGCGCTCGCCGTTAAGGCCGTAGCCCGGATGAAGCGGCGCGGCAGCGCCGCCCAATCCGGGACCGAGTTTGCCGATCGAGGTCCCCCGCTTTTCGCGGGGACGGCGGAGCCTCCGCCCGCCGATTTCGCTTCGCTCCATCCGGGCTACGCGTTGATCGAGCCGCTAGCCCGCCCGCGTGGACCTTGGTCGACCCGATCCTCTAGACTGGCGCGGCGCGAGCCCGGGTCGCGCGTGTTTTCGCGGGACGCCCATGCTGAGCTTCGAGCGATATATCGACGGCGGATCCGACCGGGTCGAGACGGCGATCGACACCCTGGTCGTGGCGGGCTGGACCGGCCGTGACGAAGCCGCGTTGCGGCACCACATCGAGGAGCTCGCGGCGATCGGGGTGCCGCGGCCTTCTTCGGTCCCCGTATTTTATCGCATCAGCGTAGCGAACCTGACCCAGGCCGATTCGATCGAAGTGCTGGGCACCGATACGTCGGGGGAGGCCGAGCCGGTTCTCGTTTCGCTGCCCGACGGCATCTGGGTAGGGTTGGGCTCCGACCACACCGATCGGAAGGCGGAGACCGTGGGGATTGCGCTCTCCAAGCAACTGTGCGCGAAGGTGGTCGGACGGGCGCTGTGGCGGCTCGAGGAGATCGCCGATCGCTGGGACCGGCTGATGCTGCGTTCGTTCGCGACGATCGCGGGCAAACGCGTGCTCTATCAGGAGGGGTCGCTTGCGGCGATGCGCACCCCCGCAGATCTCTTGGCGCGATGGCAAGACGGCGCGCTCGAGCCCGGCACGCTCATGTTCTGCGGAACGCTGGGCGCCATCGGTGGCATTCGGCCGGCGAGCCGCTTCGAGATGGAGCTCGAGGACCCGGTGCGCGGCCGCTCGATGCGGCACGGCTATGAGGTGCGCGCGCTTCCCGTGGTGAGTTGACGCGAAGCCGGACCCTTGCCTGGCAATCTCGGTTGCGGCACGTAAATCCAGGGTGTCCGTCCCCAACGGGCATCCTCGAGGCAAGTGGAGTTCGTTCGATGGCATCCGTGGGCGGCTCGAAAGTATCCAAGGCCGTGCAGCCGAAGCCGGAGGACTACGATTATGATCTCGACCGGGCGCTCGCCTCGGTGGTGAGCTTGCACTCGATCGTGCCCGCCGATGCGTTCACCGCGGAAACGCTCGGCACCGAGCGCGGCGGTAACGCGGTGTTGATCCGCGAAAACGTCGCGCTGACCATCGTCTATCTGATCATGGAAGCCGAATCGATCTGGCTCACCACGAACGAAGGCAAAGTGGTTCCCGGACATGTGCTCGCCTATGACCAGGAGACCGGCTTCGGATTGGTGCAGGCGCTGGGCCGCCTCGACCTGCCTGTGCTGGCGCTGGGGCGATCGAGTGCGACGCCGGCCGGAGAGCGTGTCGTCGTGGCCGGAGCCGGCGGACGGCAGCACTCGGTCGCAGCGCGCATCATCGCCAAGCAGGAATTTGCCGGAAATTGGGAATATGTGCTCGACGAGGCGATCTTCACCGCGCCGGTGCATCCCAATTGGGGCGGCACGGCCCTGATCGGCCCCGGCGGCGACCTTTTGGGTGTGGGATCGCTGCAAATCCAGCAAGGCTCCGAGCGGGCGTCACCCGATCACCTCAACATGAACGTGCCGATCGATCTGCTCCAGCCGATCCTGGACGACCTCCTCACGCTGGGCCGGCCTAATCACCCGCCGCGACCGTGGCTCGGGCTTTACGCCACCGAGATCGAAGACAAGATCGTCATCGTCGGGCTGGCCAACCGCGGGCCGGCGGACCGCGCCGACCTGCGGGCCGGCGACATCGTGCTCGCGGTCGCGGGCACCGAGGTGAGCGATCTCGCGGGCCTGTTTCGCCGGATCTGGTCGCTCGGCCGCGCCGGGATCGAGGTGCCGCTGCTGGTCTACCGCGACGGGCGTACCTTCGAGGTGCGCGTGCCCTCCGGCGATCGCAACCGGTTCCTCAAGGGACCGAGCCTGCATTGAGCAGGGCCACCAGGGTGGTCAGCGGAACCACCAAGGCGAGGCGGACCAGTGCCCATAGGTCGGAGCGCCTCCATACGGGGTATACGCATATCCCGGCGCAACCGTTTTGGGCTCGCCGTTTCCATCACGCCCTTTCCGGCCGCTTCGCTTGTGCTTATGGGCCGGCTTGCTCGTCTCCGGCCGATCGCGATCCATGGCGGCGGATTTTTCGGCGGGGGCGGCTACGGTGCCGGCGACGATCTCGGGCTCGCTCGGAACTGCGGCTGCCAGGGATCGCGCCGCCTCGCCACCTTGGACGCCTGCACTCGGGCCCGACGCATCCACGCGGCCGCCCGGAGGCGGCGGGGAGATTGGCTCGGAGGCGACTGGCTTCGGATCGGTGATCGCCGCGGCGGTGACGGCGCTCGGCTGGACCTCGGCCTGCGATTGCGTCTCCTGCGTCGCCTGCACGCTCGCCCGAGCCGGTGCGCCGCCTGTGAAGTAAGCGCCGGGTTCGCGCGCGGGCGCCAAATCGGTCGAGCCGGTGGGGTTGAATGCAAGGAAAGCGGCGCCCACGACCACCACGGCACCCGCGGCGGTGACGACGGCATTCATGCCCGAGCGGACCGCGCCGCCTTGCCGGTCCCGCAGAGCGTTGCGACCCGCTCGCCCCAGCGTGCGCACACGCCGGTGGCCGCGGCTCGTCAGCTCGTACCTTCCACGGCTCCGGTTCCACTCCAAGAGGCCCTGCTTTGCCGCGGTCGACACCAAGGCCAGGCGTTCGCCGCGTCCGGCAGGGAAGCCGTCGAGATTTCCGTGTGCCTTGATGTGCTCCACGGCCGCGCCGATCCGCAGCGCATCGAGGTCCACGGCGGGCGATGTTCGCGGGGAAGTTTTAGACAGGGGCCCGATGCCCATGACCAGCACCTTGGTCCGCCCCGGAGACGAACCGCCCAGAGCCGCATGGCCTCTGGAGCAGGTTCGAGGAAGGAGCGCGCAGGTTATAATCGTCGAGCGGCCGACCGGTTCCAACCCACCGGCCGCAATCGGATAAAAAGTGTCAACCAGCGGCCGTGATCGGGCGTTTGATCACGACGTTGTGGAAAACATGGAGTTTGGAGGTTTCGTGCCCCTCCTAAGTTCGCAGGATGGCTGTCCCCCGCGCCGTCACAGGCCGATGTTTAAACTCGATATCGCGTCGTAACATTCGGATGACCGCTTTTGGCACGAATGCGAAGTGCGGCTTAAACAACCTCGTAGGGCGGATTAGCGAAGCGTAATCCGCCCTCCATGGGCGCCGCGCGCTAATGCATTGGGGGTAATGCCCTTTGAACCGTGGCGGAGGCCTTCATTGTTGCCGACTTGGCAGACGAAGCAAGCTGCAGGCGCCTTATTACGGTACTTACTCGAATGCCACGCCTATTTTGTTCCCGGAACGCCGGACCACGCGGCATTGTTTGGTGGTTTTGTCGCCTTCGAACAGAAGGCAAAAGCGAGGTGGAATGTCGATTGGGCTCTCAATCACCAGGCCTGCGCCAGTTGCAGAAAGATCGCGCACTACGCAGTCGATGGGTTCGCCGTGATAATGTACGATTTTAGCCGCCTTGAGGGTGCGCCGGCGGGGGGTCTTTCTGTCCTCATAAACGGCAAAAATGAGGTCCAGCACTCGCGATCTTTTTACTTCGCCTGCCATGCCCGCATCCTTTTGCGCCGAACCGATTGTTGACGTTGCCGATTGAGATGCGGTTCAGTACGGCAGCTCAAAGAGGGCTCGCTGATCGAAGCCGGTCCAGAGCGCAGTGGTGGCAATATCGGTAGCTGGTCATGGCGCGCTTCCGCTCGATCAGAAGGGTAGTTATGGATTAACTATTCGGACAAGTGCGTAGTGCCACGAGATCACGCTTCTCGCTGCGCCGGTTTTTTCACCGACGCCTCCCCGGAAGCGATCATCTCAGCATCGTCGGCACATCACGGCCGAAGCGGACCACGCTGACGCTGTCCGCGCGGTCGAGCTTTCCCCCGCGCGAGTCGTCATCGGCGCCGGCTTCGAGCTCGCGCAGTCCCCGCAGCATCAGCGAGATCGAGCCCAGGCGCCGGGCGAGCGCCAGCATCTCCGCCTGCGGGACCGCCAGCTCGAGCGTCGCGATCTTGCCGATGACCACCCGCTGCCCGTTCTTCTCCTCGACCGTCTGATCGATGGCGAGCACGCGCACGTTGGTCAGGATGGTCTCGCTCTGAAAGTCCTCGCCGTGGCTTTTTCGAGTGAGAATGACATCGACGTGGTCGTTGGGGAGAATGAAGCCGCCCACGCCGGCCTCCGGCGTAATGTCGGTGGCGATGGCGCGCATTCCCGGTCGGATCAGCGCCGCCATGTAGCCGGAGCCGTCCGCCCGGATCACCTTGGCCTTGAGGATCGGTTCGCCGCTGGTGAAACCGCCCCGCGTGATGGACCCGGCAATCTGGCCGACGATGCCCGGGTTGTCGACCTGGCGGAAATATTCGGAGCTCGTCGCAGTCGCCGGCCAGGGTTGCCATTGCACCTGCTCGGGAGTCAGCCGGCGCCCGACTTCGATGTCGGTCTTGGCGACGAGAATGTCGACCATCGCCACTTGGGGCAGCGGCGCCGGCGGCGGCGCGACCGCCTCTCCGGATCGCATCACCAGCACGGCGGCAATTCCGCCGGCACCCAAGGCCAACGTCAGCACCGCGATCTGCGCGCGTCTCATTCGCAGCCTCCGTTGGTCCGGAGTGGATCAAAGAAACGTCAATGCATGGTTAAGAGCTTGGATCAAATAGCTTATTTCGACGGCTCAGCACGGCTCCAAGGCTTCGGCCCCCGACCGATTCCTCGTTTCGGTTTGTAAGCGGCGGCAGTTGTCGGCGAATCCGCCCTGCTGTTCCGGGTATCCAAGCAACGCCTCGGCCTGCATCTGTTCGTCTAGGGCCGAATGCAAGCGCGCTTACCCTCACACTAGGCGGATCAGGGAAAATCGAGACAGCGACCGACGTCTATACCTCCACCACCACGTATTCTTCCTCGACGGTGACCGCGAAGGTCTCGGCCCGGTACGGTCCTTCCACCAGACTGCGGCCGGGCTCGGTCCCCACCTCGTAGGTCTTGGCCCGGGTCCGCGCCGGGTCGCACCAGGATTTGCCGGTGCGAACGTCGAACTCCCAGCCGTGCCAGGGGCAGCGCAGGATCTCGCCCTGCCGGCTGTAGCGGTAGATGCCGGGCTCGCTCGATTCGACGAGCCCGATCAATCTTCCTTCGCACAAATCGCCGCCCTGATGCGGGCAGCGGTTCAACAGCGCGAAAAATTCGCCGCCGATGTTGAAGATCACGATGGCGCGGCCGTCGGCGTGCACCAGCTTGCGGCTGCCGGGCGGCAGTTCCCGCACCGGCGCGACCACGTGCCTGCTCATCCGGCGAGCCCGTACACCGTCCTGGCGTTGTCGAGAAACACCTGGCGGCGCTGCGCGTCGGTGAACGGCAGCGGCAAGGCGCGGGCCGGATCGTCGAAATCCCAGTGCGGGTAGTCGGTCGCGAACAACAGCCGGTCCCAGCCGATCCACTCCATGGTATCGAGCAAGTGCTTGCGCGGCTCCGGCTCCTCGACTGGCTGGGTGGTGATCCACACGTGCTCGCGGATGTATTCCGACGGCGGACGTTGGAGATGCGGGGTCTCGTCCCGCAGGCGGTTCCAGATCTTGTCGAGCCGCCATTTCAGCGCCGGCAGCCAGGCGAACCCGGCTTCGATCAGCACCACTTTCAGCGCCGGAAAATGTTCGAACACGCCTTCGATCACCATGCTGGTCAGCAGCGACTGGCAGCACTGCGAATGTCCGACCATCTCCTCGATGTAATACGAGGGCCAGCCGCCGCCGGTGACCGGATAGCCGCCGTAGCCGAACGCATGCACGCCCACGGGCAGATTGGCACGCTCGGCGGCCGCGTAGATCGGCCAATAGCGGCGCTGGCCGAGCGGCTCCGCCGTGCGGCTGAGGAGGAGCACCTGGGCGAAATTGGCATCGCCGGCGCGCCGCTCGATCTCGGCCGCGGCGCCGGGGCCGTCCTCGTAGTGCACGAGCACCGAGGCCTTGAGCCGCGGCTCCTTGCTGGTCCATTCCGCGACCTGCCAGTCGTTCACCGCGCGGCAATAGGCCTGGGCGAAGTCGCCGTTCTGCAGCCCCTGCCCGCTCCGCAACGGGTTCAAGATCCCGAGCGCGACGTGATTGGGGTCGAGATGCTGCTTGCGCATGAAGTCGAGATCGCTGCCGGGCTTGCCGCCGGTCGGCGGAAACGCGTCGCGGCGCGCGGCCTCGGGTTGCCCCTTCGGATAGGCCGGCCCGCTCTCGTATCCCTGGCGCGTGCGCAACCCATAGGTCTCCAGATGCCGCTGCCAGCGGCGCTCCAGGAACGGATAGAGCTCTTTCGGCGATTTCGGGTACGGGTGAATGTCGCAATCGGCGATTGCTTGCGCGACGGCCTGCCGGCCGGCTTCGCGAACGGCGACTTGGACGTTCATCGCACCGCCTCCTTAAGAAGTCGCGGATAGGTCTGCCGCGGGTTTTCTATCATGATTTTGCGCACCAGATCGCCCGGCAATGCCTCTGGCAGCGCCGCATCGCCGTCGAACTGCCAGTGCGGATAGTCGGTCGAGAACAGCAGCAGCTCGTCGCAGCCGATGTGGTCGAGAATCCGCGCGAACGCATTTCCGGGTGGCGCGTCGACCGGCTGCAGCGTGAACCGCACATTGCGGCGCACGATTTCGATCGGCGCGACGTCGGTCCAGGGTATCTCCGTGCGCAGCCCGCGCCAATATTTGGTCAGCCGCCACAGATAGGCGGGCAGCCAAGTGATGCCCGATTCGGCGAGAACGACGCGCAGGTTCGGGAACTTGCTGAATACGCCCTCGCAGATCAGGCTGGTGAGCTGCGTCTGGAACGCGACCGCCTGCGCCGCATAATCTTCGGTGTAATAGGACGGCCAACCGACCGAGGTCACCGGATGGCGGTAGGCGCTTCCCGCGTGGATACAGATCGGCAGCGCGTGTCGCTCCGCGGCCGCATAGACCGGCCAATAGGCGCGCTTGCCGAGCGGCACCTCGCCCATCGCCGGCACGAGCACCTGTACGAACCGCCGGTCCTCGGCGCGGCGCTCGATCTCGTCGACCGCCATTTCGGGATTCTGCAGCGGCACCACGATCGAAGAGCGCAGCCGCGGCTCGCGATCGAGCCACTCCCGCGCGATCCAATCGTTGAGCGCTTGCGCGAAGGCCGCCGCCATGTCCTCGCTGAACAACAGGTGCACGCCGTAGAGGCAATTGCAGATGGCGATGCTGGTGCCGAAGGGAGCGAGCGCCTGACTGCGGACGGATTCGAGCTCGGATCCGGGTCTCTCCTTGCCGGTGCGCCAATCCGGCCGCGCGCTGAGCGGCGCATGCTGCGGATAGGCGATCGAATTGAGCTCGTGCACGCCGCGCTGCACGACGGCCTCGCGCCAGTGACCGCCGAGATACGGCAGCAGCGCATCCATCGCCGGCACCGCCGGATGGATATCGCAGTCGATGCCGCCGCGCTCCAGGCTCATGGCATTCTCGATCCGCTCGGCGACCCCCGGCACGGCTCTCGGTTCTATCAGAGATCGCCGTGATTGTCAGAACCCGAACGCATACACCCGGCCGTCGGCGGCGACATAGAGGCGATCCTCGGCGGCAATCAGGGTCTGGAACCGGCGAACGCCCGCCATCGCCTCCGCAGGCCCGCCGCCGGTGAACAGCGGCTCGCCGATATCGCCCTTGAACCCGTGGAGCCGGTTGTCGCCTTCGGCGCCGACGATCCATACGATGGGATCGGAGTGCCCGTCCGTGGTAGTGACGATCGGAGCCCCGGCGCCCCGAAGCACGCCGCACCACGCGGTCGCAATGCCCGGCGGCGCGCCCGCGCGAAGTTTCAACACGGTCAGATCGTTGTCGGAAGCGGATTTCGGGCACTGCGCGCCAGCGCCCTGAAACGCCACGAACACGCCGTCGGCCGCCGGATAGGCCGCCGGCGCCGTGCGGATCGCATTCTTGGCAACGATCTCGGCCACGAGGCTGCCGCCGATCCCGCCGAGATCGTTGCGATCGAGCAGATAGGCGTGGCGGTCCTTGCCGAGCGCGAGGACGACCTTTTGCGTGCCGCCCGCCGCCGGCAGATCGAGCGGAATGGGATTGGTGCCGCCGAGATCGGCGTCGGTCTCGTCGAGCTCGCGCCCGTACGGCGGCGTGAAGAAATCGCGCTTGTCCTGCGATCGATGCAGATCGGGTGCGAGGCGAAACACGGCCTCGCCGTCGGCCCAGCTCGTGACCGAAAGCGTGTTTCCCGTCGCCACGAACAGCGAGCGCCCGTCGCTGCTGATCCCGCCTGGCGCCCAGATGCCGCCGCCGCGCCCGCGCGTCGCCCAGCTTGTGAGCTTTTGCGGATCCTTCAGGGACACGCCCAGGACCCAGCCGTGATACTGGCCGCAGTCCCCGAAGTGGCCGCCGAACGCCACGTAGACCGCGCCGTCGAGAATGGTCAATGCACTCCGCTGGTTGTGGTCGCGGGCGTTGAAGCTTTGGCGGCGAGCCTCGAGCGCTTGCGTCACGTCGACGGGCCAGCCCGGCAGGACCGCGCCGTCGTTCAGCGAGAGTCCGAAGATCCGATGCCGCGGGCCCGATGCGCTCTCGACCATGGCATCGAGGTAGAGCGCTTCGCCGGCCGGGTCGATCACCGGCGTGCCGGTGATTCCGAGCGGGTCGATGTTGCCGCAGCCGAGCGCCGAGCGCGCGACCGGCTTGCCGACCGCGCGCTGCCAGAGCTCCCTGCCGGTGCCGGCATCGAGCGCGTGCACTTTGTTTTGTTCGGTCGCGACCAGCAGCATGCCGGAGCTCGAGCCGGGCGCACGCCAATAGAGCGGCTGGGCGTAGACATGCCCGGAAACGGCGGCGTTGAATCCCCGGTCCGAACGCAGGGAGCGCGCCTTCTCCCACGTCAGCCCCGGGACGACGAAATTGCCGCTGCGGTCGGAATGGCCGTGGTAGGTCGGGACCGACGCCGGCTGGGCCGCCCCACGCAGCGGCAAGCAAATGGCCGCCATCCATGTAGCGAGCAGCAGGGCATGGAGCCGCTTCATCCAAAATCCTCTCGCTCGAGGCGAATCAGGTCTCGGCACGGGGGCACCTCGGCGCGGCTCGTTTTGGCAACGGGCGAAGGCGGCGATGGTTTCCGGCTCCGCCGATCCGTCCGTTTCCCGGGGTTGCGCCTGGATTTCCCGTTGAAAATTCGCCCGGCAGGACCCGGCGACTTGGCCGCGTACCCGAAAATCGTCTATGTCATTCAAGCACCTGGGGGAACCGGCGATGCGTCGCGCAGCGATGGGCTGGCAAGCGAGTTCGACGCGAAGGGCACCGGTCCTTTGCGCCGGCCGAGGCTGGCGGGGCATCCATGGTGCGGCAGCGATCGTTTTGGCGGCGGCGCTTGTGGTGCCGACGCTCAGCGGGGCCGCGGTCAAGGCCGGTTCTTCCACCCAGGCCGAGCACCGCAAAGGGACCAAATCCAAGCAGAGCGTCCACCATCGCCACCACCGTTTCCTGCACGGCCCCGATTATCAGCCGCCCTATGCGGACATCGTGGTCGACGACAATTCCGGCCAAGTGCTGCACGAGATCAATCCGGACAGCCCACGGCATCCCGCGTCACTGACGAAAATCATGACGCTTTATCTGCTGTTCGAGCAGCTGGCGGACAAAAAGCTCGGCCTCGATTCTCGCCTTCCGGTTTCCGCTCATGCGTCGGCGCAGGCGCCGACCAAGCTCGGCCTCAAGCCCAACGACACGATCAGCGTCGAGGACGCCATCAAGGGCATCGTGACCCGCTCGGCCAACGACGCGGCGGTCGTCATCGCCGAGGCGATCGCCGGCAGCGAGCGAGAGTTCGCCGCGCTGATGACGCACAGGGCGCAAACGCTCGGCATGGCCAACACGGTCTACGTCAACGCTTCGGGTCTGCCGGCCGATGCCCAGATCACCACCGCGCGCGAGCAGGCGCTGCTCGGCCGCACCATCCAGGAGCGCTTCCCCGAGTATTACCGCTATTTCGCCCTTCCCAGCTTCCAATATCGCGGCATGTCGATCAGCAATCACAATGCCCTGCTGCGGCAGATGGAGGGCGTCGACGGCATCAAGACCGGCTATACGGAGGCTTCGGGCTATAATCTGGTTTCCTCGGTGCGTCGCGAGGGCCGGCATCTGGTCGCGGTGGTGCTCGGCGGAAGATCGACCGGTGCCCGCGATTCGCGCATGCGTCAACTGATCGAAGATTATATCCGCCGCGCTGCGACGACGCGCACCGCGCCCACGATCGTCGAGGTCGCGGACCCCGCAACCGAGGTTCCGAGCAAGACCGCGCTTCCCCTGCCCCCTCCGAACGAGTCGCCGAACGCGATGCCGGCGCCGGCGCTCCCGGAACCCGCCGCGGTTTCGCTCGAACATACCCCTTGAGCCTGCGATGCGGTCGGCTGGCTCCGCGCCCGCCCGCCCACGATCCCGCGGCCCAGGCCGACGGATCGCGCAGGCGCTCGCTTGTTTCGCGTGCATCGCGCTCGCCGCGAGCTCGCTGGCTGCCGAGCAGCCAAAACCCAAGCTCGGCCCTGCGGCGATTTCGCTGCAGCAATCATAAATCGAGGTTGGTCGGCAGCGCCTAGTCAACGTCCGGTTTGGAGCGCATTACGGACTCAAGTCAGGCATCGCGCCAAGTCTGAGAAGTGCCAATATGAGACATCAGTTGTCTTCCACACGCGGACGCGCACCCGGTCGGTGGCCGGTACTCCGAACGGAGCGGACGATCACCCCACCCGAACAGGTACCTGCATTAGCACGACTACGGCAGCGATAATGAGAGCCCAGAAAAGGAGCGGGATTCTACTCACTGCGTTGTCGCAACCTGCGTACGAGAGCTCCCAGCACGTTGGAATAGTCATCGGTCCAGACGCGCTGAGCGGGATCGGGCGGCAGGAGCGGCCAAAATCGCGACTTGGCGAGCGCCCCGAAATCCTCATCCTTGCGCGCCACCGCGGCGACGATGGGGACCCACTTCTGCTCGGCCGCATCTTCTTGAACGTCGCCGCCGTCATAAAGGCGCGTAATCGCGCCGTTTGCATGTGCGACACCGGCGACGACGCTCCCAAGTTCGAGATGATAGTTCGACACGTGGAGCGCCACGATGCCGTTTGGCTTGAGCTTGCGCAGATAGATCGCCATCGCCTCCTTGGTGAGGAGGTGTACCGGTATTGCAGCGCCGATGAAGGCATCGACAAAGATCAGGTCGTACCCGGCATCCGGCACGTTCGCGATCGTCAGCCGCGCGTCGCCTTGCACGATGGGAATGTTCGGCCGGCACTCCGAGACGAAGTTGAACAGTGCGGGATCGCGCGCAATCCGGATGACGTCGGGATCGAGTTCGTAAAATATGGCACTGTCCTCGGGCCGCGCCTGGCAGCTCAGACTTCCGGTGCCTAGCCCAATAACGGCATAGCTGATCGGTCCGCCAACCTTGGCGCGCACAGCGTCGAACGTCTGCGCGATGCCGGCGCCAGCCTGGAACTCGGAGATCATTTCGGGTCGGCCGGTTATGCGATTTCCGTCGCGGTCGCGGATGCGCTGGGCACCCTGCCCGATGCCGCCATGCCAAAGGATTCGAAACCGACCATCGGCCGTTTCCGCGGCGGCGAGAACGCCAAAGAAATTGCGCACCACAAAATTGTTGATAACGTCGTTATACTGATAATTTCCGAGGACCAACACGAACGCGATGATAGCGGCGAACGCCAGAGGGGCCCGCCAGAAATATACGGTCAGGCCAAAAAGGGCGCCGATCAAGAGCGTTATCAGGTTGTTATCGAGCTTCAGGCCCGACGACATGAGTATTGTCAGCAGCGCCGCCGCCACGGCAAGTGCACCGAACAGCAGGTATTGCCCGGCTCCCTTCGCCGGCAACGCGAGCCCCGGCATGCACAGGACCGAGAGCGCGATCAGCAGGGGATATTCGGCCACCCAGTTGAACACCTGCGGGGCAATCAGCCCGACCGCGATGCCGCCGATCATGCCGCCGGCCGAAATCCGCATGTAGAAGGCGGTGAGGTATTTCGGCGCCGGCCGCCGCCGCGCGAGCTCGCCGTGGCATAAGAGCGCAATCACGAAGAACGCAGTCAAATGAACGACGACCAGTTCGATGATGGTCGAGAACGGGTCGATGATCATGAGGCCGGCCAGAGCCAAAATGACGAACGGGAAGGCTTTGACGACCAGCGAATGCGGAACGACCGGCCGGGATTGGAAAGCGATAACGAATGTCAACAGATAGATCGCGAGCGGCAACACCCAGAACAACGGGACAGCCGCCGCGTCGGTGGAGATGTGGAGGGTGACCGCGAGCAGAAGGCCCGAGGGTACCGCCGCGAGTCCAACGAGTACCAAACGGTCGCGCCAAGTGGGCGCGGTTTCCTCGCTGCGAGCTGTAGCGGCCGGCGGCGACAAATTGGCTGATCGCAGCAACAGCACGCCGCAGGCTGCGATCAGCAGGATCAGGACATAGAAGCCGCTGGTCCACAGCCATGTCTGCTCGCCAAGCCGCAGGAACGGCTCAACCACCGTCGGATAGGAGATGAGCGCGAGAAAGCTTCCGACGTTGCTAGCGGCAAAAAGGAAATAGGGGTCGCGTGCTGAAGGATGATCGGTCCGCACGAACCACGCCTGCATGAGGGGCCCATTGGCAGCGAGAGCAAAGAACGGCAGCCCGATGGAGACCGCAAACAACCCGAGGAGCCAGAACGCCTCGCCGCGGGAAGGCGGCTGCCCCCATCCGCCGGCGAGGTGAAGCGGCAGCGCGAGACACGCAATCAGCAACACCGCGAGATGAATGAGGACGGAGCCTCGTCCCGGCGCGAAGCGCGTCAGCAGGTGGGCATATGCATAGCCGGCAAGCAGCGTCGCCTGGAAGAACACCATCGCGACCGACCAGACAGCGGCAGCACCCCCCAGCCGTGGCAGCACCATCTTCGTGAACATCGGCTCGACCGCAAACAGCAATGCGGCACTGATGAAGATGGCGGCCGAAAAGGCTGCCAACAACAAATTGTAGGGCCACGAGTCGCTCTGCGTCATCCTGTTCGCGGGGAGCTCGGAAGCACACATGTCCCAGCCTTTGTGCGCTTTCAGCCTATGGCGAAGGACTACGATGAGGGTGGCCGCACGACCACGGCACTCAAGTGAATGCTAGCAGCCTAGCGACGTCCACGTAAGGCGGCGAAGGCTCAAAAGGAGCGGCAGGGTTTGCGCCTATGTTCGCGACTCTTCCAGGGGATTCCCACCAGAAAAGAACCGTGTTCCTGCATGGCCCTTGGGCCTCCAGGGAGGGTGGAATCGCGACACAGCTGACCTTAAATATTTCGCATGCCTCTCTTGACATGGGTCGCGTGCTCTTGCGTGATAGAGTGTTGGGAACCTACGTGCCGATTGGGAATTTCCCATGTGTTTCCCATACGGAGGAGCGCCATGCGTAGACTAATCCTCGCGTTGACAGTCATTTTTTTGGCACCGACGGCATTGATTGCGTTGACGGCCGGCGGAGGGCTGGTCGGAGACCCTGAATCCGGAGCCGCTGGGGGTGCCATCCAAAAACGCCAAATCCCTTCCGGCGGCGTCGCCGGAGGTGGCAAGGGAGGCTTCTTGGGGGGCAATGAGATCCTCGCCAAGGGCGACATGGCTGGAACCGGTGGTGGTGCCGGCGGCATGATGGGCGCCATGAAGGGTGGCAAGAAGGGCGGCATGCACGGGCCCCGATAGCGGTGGCTCGAAGCCTCGGACGTTTTCGCAGCACCTGGTCGGTCGCATGGCGGGCCCAATATCATCTGTTCTTGCAGCAAATCTGCTCACGGCAGCGGATCCCGGCGAAGCCTGCTGAAGACATTCCGATGTTTGAGGCCGACTGGCCAGGCCGGACCCCAAAGTTCGAAGATCGACCTTAATTTTCGATCGATGCCAAGCGGCATGAATTGCGGGACAGCGATACTCGCCGACAAAACGCGAGAATCGTGCGGAGGAGATCACGAGACGCCGAGTACCTGACCACAACGGCATCACGACATCCTCGGTGCTGAAGGTGGTCTATCTGCTGGCAGTCACCGCCGTCGCCTTTATGGTGCCGGCGTTTGCGACAATGCGGCTTGCCCGATGGTTCGTCATTCCAGCGTTGCTTGCGCTTCAGCTCGTTATTTTGCTGGCCTGCCGGTTTCATATTACCGAAATCGTACGCCCGGTCTGGCGATTGAAATGGTTATTTCTATTCCTGATCGGCTGCTACGTCCTTCTGCCCGCGGAGAGCCCCGGCGCAGGCGACCTCGTTCTGGGCTGGCGCGTTCCACTCGTCGGCTGGCTGCTCCCGTTGAACGTCACCGGGCTCGACCGCGCAGCACTGATGTGTCTGCAAATCCTGACGCTGTTGCTTGCCTCGACGGTTGTTCGGGTGACGGGCTCCGGAAGCGATCTGGTGGACGG
>WNGN01003434.1_pt1 | contig 21415 bp, 21 predicted proteins | sample 5400561 | NCBI WGS metagenome assembly WNGN01 (sample SAMN13153379, study PRJNA577476) | soil metagenome | isolation source: 115 cm soil or saprolite under Garry oak tree replicate 2 | place: USA:California | collected 2016-06-15 | reverse complement strand
GGGCCAACTATTCATTGCGCACTGGTGCCCTGGAGCACCATTTCCGCGGACCCCGTGCGAGCTCCTGAAGTAAGCTTTCGCTATAGAGAAGCCAGGGATCGGCATTCTGGAGTGTGCAATGTGGTCGGGTTCGGTCATTGCCGTGGATACTGTCACCGGTGGTTGAGAGGTCGAAGATTAATCTGGCCAGGTCTCTAGTGCGTTCATCAGGGGGCAGGCGTCGATTTTATATGACATATATTGTCTGATGTTGTGTGAATGTGTGAACGCCGAGCCAACCGTAGTTTGGTATTTCCGCCGCCCTCCTTGCGAAATGCCTTTCGGGAGGTGCATCCTGAGGGCAATCGGTGCAAGAGGCACATCATTTGGCCCCCTTGACGTTCCAGCGGCCAGTGTTAGCATCGGCGACAATTCAATTTCACCTACAGCACAAATGAATTCTTTGCGCAGCGTTTGGATCTCCTCCCTGATAATTAGCCCTTTTTTGTTTTTTAATTCTGTGAGACCGGCTCAGGCAGCTCAGGAGCTTATCTCCGGCAGCATTCAGGAGATGATGTCGCCAGAAGAATTTAAGGCGGCGGGTTTGAATAAACTTTCGCCCGAAGAGCTGCAAAAGCTCGATGCCTGGTTGCAGGGATACCGAGAGGCTACCGAGAAAAGGACCGAGAAGAAGGTTACAAAATCATTCTTCAACAGAGAGCCGGTTGTGAGTCGGGTTGATGGTTCATTTGCCGGTCTTCGCGGCCGTACGCTGATCAAGCTGGAAGACGGCACGGTTTGGAAGCAAGCCAACTTGGACGACCACGTCGGCCCGAGCCCCATCGATCATCCCGGAGCGGCAGTTGTGTGGTCGGGTTTTGGTTACAAAATGCGAATTCAGGGCGTGCCGGAATTCTATGTCAATCCGGTGAAAACGCCTTAACTGATTTACGTCACCGGCTGCGTCGCCGCGGCTGCGGAGAGCAATCGTGCCAGACCGAACTCGGTGTGTATTAGCCGGGCTGCGCGCTGTGCATCTTTTTCATCGATGACGACCGCGATCTTGATTTCCGAAGTGGAAACCAATTGAATGTTGATTCCACCGCGGCCGAGGCATTCGAACATTCGCGCCGCGACACCCGAATGCGATCGCATCCCGATTCCAACCACGCTCAGTTTGGCCACGCCGCTTGACGTATTGAGGCGTTTCGCGCCGACCTCTCCGACCACTGGCATTAGAATTTTACGGGCGTTCTCCAGTTCGCCCTCGTGGATCGTGAATGAAATGTCAGTCATTCCGCCGATAGACGCATTTTGCACAATCATGTCTACAACGATGTGTGCCGCGGCGACGTTGGAAAAAATCCGTCCGGCGATTCCTGGTTTGTCGGGCACTCCTGCTATGGTGAGTTTCGCCTGGTGACGATCCAGGCTGATTCCACGAATCACCACCTCCTCCATGCTGGCGCTCTCCTCCTTTGCGATTGTTCCTCTGCTCTGGTTGAGGCTCGAGCGCACCTCGAATTCGACGCCGAACTTTTTCGCAAATTCCACTGCACGCGATTGCATCACTTTGGCGCCGCTGCCGGCCATTTCAAGCAGTTCGTCGTAAGCGATCTCGTCGAGTTTCCCCGCTTCTTTCACAATGCGCGGATCGCAAGTGAAAACGCCATCGACGTCCGTAAAAATCTGGCACGCATCTGCGTTTAGGGCGCCCGCCAGTGCAATCGCGGTCAAATCCGAGCCGCCGCGGCCCAGCGTGGTCGTTTCACCTTCTGGAGTTTGCCCCTGAAATCCAGCGACGATCACGATATAATCATCCGACAGCAGTTCGTGAATTTGCTTCGGACTAATATTGGCGATGCGCGCCTTGGTGTGGTTGCGATCTGTTAAAATTCCGGCTTGAGCGCCGGTTAAGGAAATCGCGCGTCCACCGATCGCGTTCACCGCCATGGCGGTCAAAGCAGCGGCGGCATGCTCGCCGGTAGAGAGCAGGATGTCGAGCTCGCGCTCTGTCGGGTGCGGAGATATCTGGTGCGCGAGCTCGAGCAGGTTATCGGTTACTCCTGCCATCGCAGAGATGACCGCGACGACCTGGCAACCCTGGCACTGTGTTTCAAGGAGCCGGCGGGCAACTTTCTGAACACGCTCCGGCTTCCCGACGGAAGTGCCGCCATATTTTTGAACCACCAGGCGCATGTCAGATGTAGATTAAACCCAAAGGAAGGCGAACTGCGATGGTTTTCGAGCGTTGGCTACAGCCCAATTGCGTGTCGCACATCGGTCGTGGTCGCGGACACGGGCTTCAATTCTTTCATGCGCTGGATAGTCAAATCGGGATCTTTCAAGCCGTGTCCAGTGACAGTGCAAACAATGCGGCTCGCTTCTGGAATTTTTTGAAATGAGTACGCCGCCTCGCCTGAATCGCAGCATTTAAAAAGCCCGGCAATTGACGCCGCACTGGCTGGCTCGACAAAGATTCCTTCGTGCTGCGCCAGCCAACTCTGCGCCGCGAGAATCTCTGCATCGCTCACCACGTCGATCGCGCCACGCGATTTGGCGATCGCTCCACGCGCCTGTTTCCAGCTTGCCGGATTTCCGATCCGAATCGCGGATGCGACCGTTTCGGGTTTTTCGATAATGCGGTTGTAAAAAATCGGCGCTGCACCAGCCGCTTGAAAACCAATCATCGCCGGTAACTTCGTCGATCTTTTGTATGCGTGATACTCCTGGTATCCAACCCAATAAGCAGCGATGTTTCCAGCGTTGCCGACTGGCAGCAAATGAAAATCTGGCGCATCCCCGATTTCATCGATAATCTCATACGCCGCGGTCTTTTGTCCTGCGATCCGATCTGGATTGACCGAATTTACAATGGCAAAATCGCCGCTCTCGCCGAGGTCGCGCACGATTCGCAGCGCGTCGTCAAAATTGCCATCGATCGCGATGATCTTTGCTCCGTAAGCAAAAGCTTGTACCAGTTTCCCGATCGCAATTTTTTCCGCAGGCAAAATCACCACGCACAAAATTCCTGCGCGCGCCGCGTAAGCCGCCGCCGAAGCAGAAGTATTCCCCGTTGATGCACAGATAAGAGCTTTTGCGCCATACTCCAGCGCTTTGGACACAGCCACGGTCATGCCGCGATCCTTGAACGAACCCGTCGGATTAACCCCTTCGTTTTTCACGAAAACTTCACAGCCGCGGCCGACGCGTTTGCTTAATTGCGAGCAATAAATCAGCGGCGTGTTCCCCTCGCCCAGCGAAACAACCGGCGTCGAGGCAGAGACCGGTAAAAATTCGGGATAGGATTCGATTACTCCCCTGTTCCGCTCCGATTTTAATGTTGTCGAGCCCATCTGATATTTCTAGTCGAAGCAAATCCGGGCGATTGTCGAGGTGCAACTGCCGTGTAAGATCAATACCGTATGCCTGCGCTTGGCAAAGAAGATAAGCTGCGGCTCTTAACCACGATCCTAGAGAGCCGCCATGCGGATTTGCGTGAGCAGAATTTAAATCGTCAGGGCAAGGGACATTTTCATGTTTCTGGCATGGGCCACGAAGGGCTGGCGGCGGTCTCGATCCAAATGGAGCCCGATGATTATATTGTCTCCTATTATCGCGACCGGGGACTTGTGCTCGGGCGCGGCATGACCACACGCCAACTCGGTCTCGAATATTTTGCAAAACGCAATACTGGTAGCGGCGGCCGGCAAATGCCATCGCATTACAGTGACGCGGATTTACACATCTGGAGCGTGCCCACCCCGACCGGTTCACAGCTCCTTCCCGCGTGCGGCATTGCCTGGGGAATTCAACTCGATGGCAAAAAAAATCTTGTCGTGACGACCGTCGGCGATGCCGCGACTCGCCAGGGGGATTTTTTTGAAGCGATCTGTTTTGCCAAGGAAAAGAAGCTTCCCATGCTCTTTCTCGTCGAAGACAACGCCTACGGCATCAGCATGCCTACGCGCACGACCAATCCGCTCGCGTTGAATGTTCTCGAGCCTGACAACTGGCGCCGAATCGATGGACAGAATGTGGAACAGGTTTATGACGCCACAGCGGAGGCGTTCGAGAAGATTCGCGCCGGCAGCGGGCCGTTCTTTTTCTGGATCAAGATGGAACGACTTTCCAGTCATACCAGTTCGGATGATCAAAAACTCTACCGCAGAGAGGAAGAACTGCGGGACTTAGAAAAATTCGATCCGCTCAAATGCTGGAAGGATCAGCTCATCGAGGAAGGTATCATTACCGTCGAGGAATTCGCGAAGCTCGATAATGAAATCAAGGAGCGTATTCGTCGCGAATACAGCAAGGCAGAAAAAGCCGAGGACCCGTCACCTAAAGAGCTCCTTACCAATGTCACCAAACCGCCCCCGAAGATCGACAAGGAAATCCTGTCGCCCGGGAAATACCGCATCGGCGATACGGTGAACAAAACCTTGCGTCTCGGTCTCGAGGAAGATCGGCGACGGATCCTGTTCGGCGAAGACATTGAAGATCCAAAAGGCGGCGTGTTCCGCCTTACGCAGAAACTCTCAACGGAATTTCCAAAGCAAGTTTTTAATTCACCGCTCGCTGAATCGACCATTCTCGGTGTTGCGTGCGGTCTGGCCGCGTACGGAAAGCGCCCCGTATTCGAATTGCAATTCATCGATTTTATTTATCCGGGATTCAATCAACTCGTCACCAACATCTCGAACCTGCGCTGGCGATCGTTCGGCAATTGGAAATGTCCGGCCGTGGTTTATGCGCCTTATGGCGCCTATCTGCCGGGGGGGAGTTTGTGGCACAGTCAGGCGAATGAGTCGTCGCTCGCCCATTACCCCGGGCTAAACGTGGTGGTCCCAAGCACGCCAGAGGACGCAGCGGGATTGCTCTGGACCGCAATGCACGGTGAGGATCCTGTGATCTTCTTAATTCCAAAACACTTGCTTTGGGCCGAACACGAATACGCGGAGCCGATCCGGGCCGTTCCGTTGGGACGGGCGCGTCAATGCACGACCGGCTCTGACGTGACGGTAGTCGCATGGGGAAACACGATCGAGAAATCCTTGGAAGTAATCGCGAAGATCAACAATGAAATAAGTGTCGAACTCATTGATCTGCGCTCCATCGTTCCCTGGGACAAGGCTGCAATAGAGGAATCAGTGCACAAAACTCGCCGGCTCCTTGTTGTGCAAGAAGACACCGAGAACTGCAGTGTGGGGCAGATGATTATTTCCCACGTCACGAGCACGTCCGAGCTCTGGAATGCGATGATCAGTCCGCCGATTCTCGTCAGTAAAGCCAACGTCATGATCGGTTACAATCCCATCTATGAGTACGCTGCGTTGCCCGATGTGGAGCGCATCGTCGCTGCGATTAGGCGTTTGGTTGCAACCAAACATGAGCGTGTTGCTGTAGAGGCGGTCGCCGTGGCGACCGCAAAACCGGAGATTGCGCCTGAGGAGAGGCGCCCCTACATCGCGCCTAAGATCGACATCGGCAAGCGGCGCGTGCAAAGCATTACCGTTCCGGTTATGGGCGAAGGAATTCGCAACGCGAAAATTGTTTCCCTCTTGAAAAACCCGGGCGATCCCATCGCGCTGGACGATGAGCTGTGCGAAGTTGAAACGGACAAAGCCGTTTATCCGATCCAATCATCGTTCGCTGGAGTGATGGGCGAATGGAAAACGAAAGTCGGCGATACGGTCGAGATTGGTCACGAGCTTGGCACACTTTTCATGGACGAAGCATCCCTTGCAGATCAGCTCGAGACAGCCTCCAAAGAATCGACAGATCGAAAGCCTGTAGAGGCGGCCGTGTCGGTTGCGGAACCCAGTAGCCGCGGGCGAACCGCCCGCCACTCCAATATCGAGCCGGCACTTTCGCCCACCATCACGCGCAAACTCAGCCGTGTCATTCCTGCTAACCTGCAAATCGACGCGCGGTGGGATGGAATTCGAAGAGCACGCGACGGAGCGAAAGAGAAAGACGGCAAGAACGCCGCCTCTCCTTCCGTGATGATCGCGTGGTCAGTCGTGCGTGCGATGGAAAAACATGCGTCATTCCGCCGGTTAATTCTCGAAGACGATCAGATCGTCCAGAATGACGATTTCGATCTGGGGATTGCGGTCGCGCTCGAAGGCGATCGTCTGGCGACTGCGGTGATTACAAAAGCAAATAAGAAAAGCTGGCCCGAATTCGTAAAGATTTACAATAAAACTGTCGAGGCTACGCGCGGCGGTCGTGTTGACGCCATGAACGCGTCGGTGGTAATCACGAGTCTGGGCGCTTTCGGGGTGAAAGCTGGGGCGCCGATTGTCGTGCCGCCATCAGTCGGGACGCTTTTTGTTGGCACCGCGCACCGCGAATTAATTCCCAACAAAAACGAAAACGAAAGCGCAGAAGTGATCACGCTCTCGCTCACGTTTGATCACCGCGTCGTAAACGGTGCCGGCGCAGCCAGCTTCGCTAACGAGATCAAAAAACAAATCGAAGGATTTAAAATCCCGTCTGAAGAAAGACCCGGCACATGCGCGCACAAGAGCTGAGCATTCTTCTCAATTGCATCCAATCTTCTGCTGCCCTTCGTAGCTTTAGTACGGTCAATGTTCACGACCGAATCAATTAACATCAACGGAGGGAAATCTTATGGCACGAAAACTCGAAGGGAAAAAAGTGGCCCATCCCTGTGGCAGATGGCTTTGAGCAGGTGGAAATGACAGAGCTGCGTGAGGCGCTAGATAAGGCCGGTGCGGAAACGAAAATCGTTTCGTTAAAGCCTGGCAAAATCCAGGGGATGCATCACGCGGATAAAGGCGACAAATTCGATGTCGATCTTACGCTGAAGGACGCACGCTCGGAGGAATTTGACGCGCTCATGATCCCGGGCGGGCTATTAAATCCGGATGCGCTGCGTTTAGATCAGAATGCGCTTGAATTTGCCCAGCACTTTTTCCGGGAGCACAAACCGGTAGCAGTCATCTGTCATGGCCCGCAGGTCCTGATCAGCGCGGACCTTGTTCGCGGCAGGAAGATGACATCGTGGCCGGCAATTCAAGTGGATATGCGCAATGCGGGCGCGCGCTGGGTGGATGAGGAAGTGGTCGTGGATAACGGACTGGTCTCCAGTCGCAAGCCAGACGACATTCCTGCATTCAACAGGAAGATGATCGAAGAATTCGCCGAAGGCCGACACGCGGCAGCCGCTGCGGCGTAAGTCGAAGGTCATGTCACTCCGATCCTCCAGGCGCGGGAGGGGAACTCCCATCAGGGATGGATGGATCACGCCCGGCCCGAGCGTGCTGCAAAACCTCGCACGTGAGATCCTTCTCCAGCGACCGCGGGATCAAGATGACAGCGTGATTGCCGAGCGCGGCCAAATTGCCTTGCAAGTTTGAATGGCGGTTTGAACTTTGCTGACCGTTATGACTACGGCCAACAAAATCACCGTCGTTCGGATTTTGATGATTCCGGCTTTCGTAGCAATGGCAATTTATTACGGCCAAAGCATCCAGCGTGGCGCGCCGCTCGAATGGATGCGTTTTACTGCAATTGCTATTTTCCTAATCGCTGCAGTCAGCGATGGTTTGGATGGCTATGTCGCCCGCCGCTACAATCAGCGGAGTTCGCTGGGCGTTATCCTCGATCCAATTGCTGACAAAGGATTGCTGCTGAGCGGCATCATTACATTGAGCCTCAGTAACTGGAGCGAGGTCGATCCCGATTACGGCAGATTTCCAGTCTGGTTCCCGGTTCTCGTGATTTCGCGAGACGCCATCCTTTTCGTCGGTGCAGCCGTCTTGTATTTGCTCATTGGGAAAGTGCATGTGAAACCAAACTGGACGGGAAAGGTAGCGACCGTTTTACAGATGATCGCCATCGGTTGGGTCATGCTGCAGCTGCAGCTGCTTCCCATCCTTTATGTGGTAATCGTAGCTGGCTTTTTCACTTTAATATCCGGAATCGTTTATGTCACAGATGGCATCCGGCAACTGCAGGCCGCAGGCCACGCTCACCCGAAGAAAACTTAAACCCGGTCTCCTGCGTGAATGGCACAAGCAGACCACCGAATGTCGCGATCGTCGGCCGGCCGAATGTAGGCAAGTCCGCGTTATTCAATCGACTGATTGGCCGCAAGATCGCCATCGTGCATGATCAACCGGGGATCACGCGCGATCGCATCTCGGCAATCTGCGCGCGCGGCGCGCCGTTCGTGATTTGGGACACAGGTGGCGTCCTTGGCGCGGGAGAATCTGAACTAGCCACAATAGTCCGCCGCACCGTCGAACAAGCGATTAAGGAGAGCGATGTTCTGCTTTTTCTCGTCGATGCAAAGGAGGGACTCTCGCCGCTCGATCAGGAGCTTGCGCGCATGCTGCGCACAGCGCGCAAGCCGGTCGTCCTCGTCATCAACAAGATCGACAGTGAAAAACACGAGGATCTCGCTGCCGATTTTGCGACGCTTGGATTTTCGCGCAGTCAATCTGTCAGCGCCGAGCACAATCGTGGAATCACGGAATTGCTTAAAACAATAGATCAGGTTCTGCCCTTGCCTGCCGCTGAGCGAGACATCAAACATCAAACCTCAAACATCAAAGCTCCGCTCGCCATCGCGATCGTCGGTCGCCCGAATGTCGGCAAGTCTTCGCTCATCAACTCTATTGTGCAGAGTGAGCGGGCGATTGTAAGCAAGTTGCCGGGAACAACACGGGACGCTATCGACATTTCTTATCGACGAGACGGTCGAGAGTTTCTGTTCATCGACACCGCTGGAATCCGCAGACGCGGCAAACGTTCCAGCTCGGTTGAAGTTTTCAGCGTCATGCGCGCGGAACGAAGTATCCGCCGCGCCGATCTCTGCATTCTCGTTGTCGATGTCACGGCGGGCATAACGGCGCAGGACAAACGAATCGCCGGATTGACCCAGAGAGAGCGCAAAGCGGCGATTATTGTTTTGAATAAATGGGATTTGATCAGGCTGAGACGGAATCAAAAACAGACGGTCTCGCAGCTTGCCGCTGAAACGCGAGCGAGAATTTTCTTTCTAGGTTATGCGTCGGCCTTGGTAGCATCCGCCCTTACGGGGGAGCACGTCGAAAAATTATTTGGGCTGATCGAAAAGATCCGACGGGGGGCGCGGCGCCGAATCGGCACTGGAATCCTGAACCGATTGCTCCGACAGGCGTTTGAAGCCAATCCACCGCCGCTGGTCAAAGGCCGCCGGCTTAAACTCTTTTACGCCGCGCAAACGAGAGGAAGACCGGATCGAGATTTACAGCCCCCGGAGGTCGTTCTCTTCGTCAACGACCCACAGTTGTTGACTGAGACATATCGGCGTTATCTCGAAGCTCGCATTCGCAAACTTGAGCCATACCCCGGCTTGCCGATCATTTTGAGTCTGCGCGCTCGTGAACCAAGCCACACGCGGTCTGCTTAATCGAACATTTTACCCTTGGTATCTGTCTCAAAATCACATCGTATGAAATCGACGCAGGAGATTACACAGGAAGTGCAAGAACTTGGCCAATGGATCCCGGCCATCCGCCAGCAAGTTGCTCACGTTATCGTTGGCCAGAAATATCTTGTCGATCGGCTTCTGCTCGGCCTGCTCGCCAACGGTCATCTCCTGCTCGAGGGCGTTCCCGGTCTGGCCAAAACGCTCACCGTGAAAACAATGGCCGCCTGTATTCAAACAGGTTTTCAGAGATTGCAATTCACGCCCGATCTATTGCCCGCGGATTTAATCGGCACGCTCATTTATAACCCGCGCACCGGCGAATTTACGACTAAACTCGGGCCGATTTTTTCCAATCTAATCCTGGCCGATGAAATCAATCGCGCGCCAGCCAAAGTCCAGAGCGCGTTGCTGGAGGCGATGCAGGAGAGGCAGGTGACCATCGGCGAAAAGACATATCCTCTCTCCGATCCGTTCCTGGTTCTCGCGACACAAAACCCGATCGAGCAGGAAGGCACCTACCAACTCCCAGAGGCGCAACTCGATCGTTTCATGTTCAAGTTGAACATTGGCTATCCGCAAAAAAGTGAGGAACGAACGATTCTCGATCTGATGACGACTTCGGCGCCCGATTTGCGGGTGGATCCCGTGATCGAACCAAAGCAAATCATTGCGGCGCGCGACGTGGTCAACAGCATTTACATCGATGACCGGGTAAAGGATTACATTGTCGATGTCGTCTGGGCGACGCGCCAGCCCGCTGCGTACAATTTGCGGCTCGAAGGGCTTATCCGTTACGGCGCTTCGCCTCGCGCCACAATTTATTTAGCACTCGGCGCGCGGGCGCACGCATTCCTGAACGGCCGCGGTTACGTCACGCCGCAGGACATCAAAAGCATCGGTCCTGATGTGTTGCGGCATCGCATCATCGTCAGCTACGAAGCCGAGGCTGAAGCGGTGACCAGCGAGACGATTATCGAGCGAATTTTCGCCGGATTGCCTGTGCCTTGATTCGAGGTAGCTGTGGACCCGGCTGAGATTCTTAAAAAAATCAGGACACTCGAGATCAAGACGCGGGGTCTAGTCGAAACCGCGTTCGCCGGCGATTACCACAGCGTCTTCAAAGGACGCGGGATGAACTTTGAAGACGTGCGCGAATATCAGCAATCAAAGCGCGAACTAGCGGCTGAGGTCGCCTGCTTACTTGCGTTCAGTGCGATTCGGAACAACGATAAGGTGGGTCTCCTGCTTTTCACCGATCGCGTCGAACTTTTTATTCCGCCTAAAAAAGGCCGCTCGCATACCCTGCGTCTCATTCGCGAGATTCTGTTTTTTGAACCGCAGGCACGCGGCACAGAACCGGCCCTGGCGCTCGATTACTTGAATAACATTGTCACGCGCCGCGCAGTCGTCTTTTTCATTTCGGATTTTCAAGCGCCCGATTTTTCGCAAGCGCTGGCGGTGAGCGGGCAACGGCACGACTTCGTAGCCATCCATATCCACGATGAACGAGAAAGGGCGCTGCCAAACGTCGGCATTATCACGTTGGAAGATGCCGAAACTGGTGATCAGGTCGAGATCAATACTGCTGATCGCACGACACGCGCGCGCTTTACCGATTTCATGGATGCACGCGACACAGAACTATCGCGTGTGCTTCGGCGGAACAACATCGACGCCATTGCGCTGCAAACTGGAAAAGATTATTTGCCGGCGCTGCGCTCGTTCTTCAAACAACGCGAACGCCGGATTTCGATCCGTTAGAAATGCAAATGTCGATCTTATGTCGTGGCATCGGCTTCTTGCCGATGGAACATGGGCTGCGAAACCAATGCCATTTTGGCTTGTCAATCTTCGCGGCCGAAGAATTCCACGACATCGCGCCGCCGGTCGATTACTCGCTGATTTCGCCCTGGCTGGTTTTTCTGATCGCATTTGTCGTGCTTTCGCTTCTCGGCCTGGCGGTGTGGTTTTTCGCTCGGCGGCGAAAACCGCCGTTGCCGCCGAAATTGCCGCGCGAGATCGCACTCGAAGAGCTTGAGCGAATTAGCCGTCAGATTAAAAGGATGAGCCCCTATCAGTTCAGCATCCGTGCATCCGACATTTTACGAAGATACGTCACGCAGCAGTATGGGTTGCTAGCAACACGACAAACTTCCATCGAATTTCTGACTGCGCTGGCAAAGGCCTCGCCGTTTTCCGCGGACGAAAAATCGCTGCTCGAAGATTTTTTGAACCGGTGCGATCTGATCAAGTTCGCGCGTTACGAAGCGACATCTGCGGACAGCCGGTTGTTACTCGATGAAGCGATCCGTTTTGTAGGAGGAGGTCAACTTGCGACTGTTTGATTGGTGGCCGGCAAACAGCGCACTAACGTTTGCGCGGCCGTGGTTGCTGTTGTTACTGCTGGCGATCCCGTTGCTCGCCTGGTTGCGAGGGAAACGCGGCCCTGCTGCTGCATTGACATATTCATCGACGGCCAGCCTTCGCGCGATCGGGAAAAGGAGCGCAGCGCGCGCGGGCAAGATTTTACAAACGCTGCTGGTGGCAGCGCTGGCGATTTTCGTTGTCGCACTCGCGCGTCCGCAGCTTGGCAAAAGCCTTACCCAGGTGGAAGCGAGCGGAATCGACATCATGCTCGTGCTCGATGTCTCCGGCTCGATGCTTACGAAGGATTTCACAATTGGCGGTCAGGAGGCGACCCGCGTGGATGCGATCCGCGAAGTGACCCGCAAATTCATCGAGGGACGGCCGAATGATCGCATCCACGATTGGCTTTTGCAGAATCTGGAAAGAGTACGCATCGGTCTTGTCGAAGACGGCACAGCAATTGGGTCGGCCATGGCTGCCGCGGCCAATCGACTTAATGACAAACGCTCAAAGAGCCGCGTGCTCGTGCTGTTAACCGACGGTGAGAATAATGCTGGGAAAATTCCGCCGAGCACCGCTGCAGAAGCGGTAAAAGCATTGAAAATTCATTTCTATGCTATAGGCGCTGGAATCAATGGAATCGCACCGGCACCGATCTACACATCCAGAGGGCCGCTCACAGATGCACTTGGCAATATTCTCTACGAAAATCAACGTGTGGAATTCAACGAAACGGGTCTGAGGGAGGTCGCTAAAATTGCTGACGGAAAATTCTTCCGAGCGACGGACACGAAATCGCTCGAACAAATTTACAGCGACATCGACAAACTAGAGAAATCGACGGTGAGTGTCAAAAAATATCAACAGTACCGTGATCTATTTCCCCTATGCCTTATGGGTGGATGCAGTTTGTTGCTCGTGCAAATGGTTTTGTCGCAAACGATTTGGAAAAAACTGCCATGACCTTTGGCGCACCACAATGGTTTTGGGGATTGGCTCTGGTACCAGTTCTGATTGCAATGTTCATTCGCGCGGAGCATCGCGGACTCAGGCGTTTGCAGGAGTTTGTTTCGGCGCGATTGCTACCGCAGTTAGCGGGAACGGTAAATCATCCGCGACGCGTGTTGCGATACGGGTTGCAATTGCTTGGTCTTTCTCTAGCACTGATCAGTCTCGCTCAGCCGCGCTGGGGTTACACGTTTGAGGATGTGAAACGGAAAGGCCTCGACTTGCTGATCGCGGTCGATACATCTCGGAGCATGCTTTCCAACGACGTGCAGCCGAACAGACTCGAGCGCGTCAAGCTTGTCACTCAGGACCTGATCAACGAACTTCAGGGCGACCGTGTCGGTCTGATCGCCTTCGCGGGACGCGCTTTTTTGCAAGCTCCGCTAACCATTGATTACGACGCCGTAGTTGAGGCAATTAACGATCTGGATACGAAGACGATTCCAGAGGGCGGCACAAATATCTCCAGCGCCATTACTCTTGCCACGCAGAGCTTCGGAAAAAGCGCAGTAGGCAATCGTGCACTGATCATCTTTACCGACGGCGAAGAATTGAGCGGGGACGCCGTCAAAACGGCGAAAGCCGCGGTCGATGCTGGCGTGCGGATCTTTACAGTAGGTGTCGGAACCGCGCAGGGCTCCCTCATTCCGATCGGCGGTGACGAAGGCCAAACGGCTTTTGTTAAAGATTCAGCCGGTCAAGTCGTCAAATCCAAGCTAGACGATAAGCGTTTGCGTGAGATCGCGCAGGCGGCGGGCGGGTTTTATCTGCATTTGGAGAATGGTCCGCGCGCGATGCGGCAGCTTTACGATGAAGGACTGGCAAAGATGCAAGCAGCCGAGGTGGACGTGCGTTTGTCGCGCCGGCCGAGGGCGCCGCGTTAATCGCTCTGGCCTTGTCGATCTTGATTCCAGAGCGCAGGCGAGCGCGTGAAAGAAGTTACGTTGCCACGCCTGCCAGAGCAACAACTGCTGCCGTGATGATTCTAATCTGTTTCTCGCCTTTCGTTTTCGCCATCGCTCCAGGAATCGACGCGTATCGTGAAGGCAAATTCGAAGATGCCTACAGCCAGTTTCAGCAGACGTTAAAATCGCATCCGCAATCGCACGTTGAGGACAAGCTCCAGTTCGATTCAGGTGCAGCTGCTTACAAATTAAAAGACTATAACAAGGCCTTGGAATCCTTCAGTCAAGCGCTGCTCTCCAAGGACACGACCTTACAGAGCAAAACTCACTACAACCTCGGCAACACTCTTTATCAGCATGGAGAAGCACAGAAAACTGATGAGAAAAAACTTAGCGATTGGACAAATGCACTCGATCAGTATGAGCAAACACTCAAGCTTGAACCGCAAAACAAAGAGGCGAAGGAGAATTACGATTACGTAAAGAAAAAGATCGAAGAATTAAAAAACAAGAAACAACCGGAGCAGCAACCCTCCCCTTCCCCGTCCCCGCCGCAGAGAAAGAACAAAGACCAACAGAAACAGCAATCTGGTTCAGGTGGGCAAAACCAACAGCAGCAAAATCAAGAACAGCAACAACAACAGCAGCAGCAGCAATCGAGCCAGAGCCAGCAGCAAAAAGACCAGCAGCAAGCACAAGATCAGCAATCACAGAGCCAATCCGGGAGCGGGAAGGATCAAAAACAGGGAAGCAAGAAAGATGAATCCCAGGCAAAGAGCGAACCTCAGCAACCAAGACAGCAACAGGGCACGCAGTCTTCACCATCGCCGTCTCTCGGCGAACAAAAATCGAATCAGGAACAATCAGGCGAAGGTGAGCAGCCGTCTCCGACGCCTGACGAGAATGGAAACGGAATGCCATCGTCCACGCCGGGAGAGGGAGAAAGCGCCGAACCTTCAGCCACTCCAGCGGAATCGCCGCAGAAAAAATTTGCCGGCGAAGTGAAGGGAGCGGGCCAGGAGAAATCAGAAAAACCGCCAGATAAAAATGCGCAGGCGACCGAGGCCGAGTTGGAAAAGGAAGGTCAAATGAGCGAACGTCAGGCGGAAGCGCTCCTGGAATCAATGAGAGACGAGGAGGCGCGAGTTCAACTTGATGAACGCAAAGCAACGCGCCATGTCTATAACGACTGGTAAGCGAATTAGAGCTTTGATGTTCGATGTTTGATTTAAAATGGGACGCGCATTCTTGATTGGGACCGTGGCCGGAATTCTGGCGACCAGTTTCGCATTTGCCGATTCGCCAAGCGTCACAGCGGTCTTAAGCAAGTCCGAAGCCGTAGTCGGTGAAGATGTCCAGCTAGAGATTCGTCTGACCGGAGCACGCGGCGCAGATGCACCGGAACAGATTCCGGTGGATGGCCTCGAGATTCATCGAACAGGAACGTCTCAGCGCGTCGAGATAAACAATTTCAACCTTACAGCAAGCGTGAGCTACGACTATACCGTCCTTCCGTTGAGAGCGGGCATGTTTACTATTCCGCCTCAAACGATTCGCGTCGGCAGCAACTCGCTGCGCACGCCCCCGCTCACGCTGCATGTAGCTGCTTCCTCAAATCAGCAGGCTACACAAAATCGCCGTGGAGCTCGGCCAACCACCGATACGAGCAAGCTTGTTTTCGCCGAATTAATTGTGCCGAAAAAAATTGCGTTCGTCGGCGAAATGGTGCCCGTTCAGGTTCGGCTCGGATATGATCCGCGCACCCACCCACAACTGACAGAACCACCTGAAATCACCGGACAAGGATTTACTGCGCAAAAGTTGCAGCAATCCTCCGAAAATCTCGAAACGATTAACGGTAGGACGTACAATATCGTGACATTTAAGAGCGCTATCGCTGCGGTGCACTCGGGAAAGCTTGAGATCGGGCCGGTTAAAGCGAAGGCACAGGTCGTCGTTCCGCGAAGACTAAGTTCGCCGCGCTCACGTTCGCCATTCGACTTGTTCGATCAGGATGACCCGTTCTCAGATCCGTTTTTCTCGAATCCATTTGGCCAATTTGGGGAGCGCCGCGAAGTGGAAATCAGCAGCGAGCCTGTGACGCTCGACGTAAAAGCGTTACCGCAAAACGCGCCACCAAGTTTCTCGGGTGCGATTGGGAATTTTACGATGACAACCGAAGCCAAGCCCAAGAGCGTTCAAGTGGGCGATCCGATAACTGTTACATCGACAATCTCGGGACGCGGCAATTTCGACAGGGTCAATGCGCCTGTGGTCGAGGATGAGCATGGATGGCACAAATATCCGCCATCTTCCAAGTTCAAACAGGACGATGAAGTCGGAATCAGCGGAGCGAAATCTTTTGAAACGGTACTTTCGCCCAATGAAAAAAAGCAGAGCCTGCCGATGCTTGCATTTTCCTATTTTGATCCGGTCAAAGAGCAATACGTGACACTGCGCAGTGAGCCGATTGCGATCACTGTGCAAGGCGGTGCGGCTCCGACGCAAAACGTCGCCGCGTCTCGACCAGCGTCGCCGACCCCGGCTCCAGCAACCCGACCGGCGGCTACAGCGAAGCCGGCGGATATTTTGTACCAGCTTACGGAACAACCGGCAGCGACAGAATCATTCGCGCCGCTCTATACGCGTCCAGTTTTTTGGACCGCACAGTTGATCCCGTTTCTCGCACTGATCGGATTGGCGGGCTGGAAAATTCGTCAAGCGAAGGCCGACAATCGCGAGGCGCGACGCATCACGGCGCTACAGCATGAACTGGCCGAACGGATGCGCAAATTACATCGGGCCGATGCTTCGCTGCGAGAATATTATGCCGAGGCTTCCAGAGCTGTTCGTGTGAAAGCGGCGTTAGCATCTGGCAGTCGCCAGATCGACCCAAACGTAGTTGATGCAGAGACAGCGGCGGACACGTTTGGACTCAACGGCGATTCGCGGGAGCGGTTGCGCCGACTGTTCGAGCAAAGCGACGAGCTCCAATACAGCGGTGCGCATAATGGCTCGGGAAAAATTTCCTCGGAAGATCGCCGGGATGTGCTGGAATTGATCGAGAATTTGAAATGATAAGAAACGCAGAGCGCGCCTGGAGGTCGCGATCCGTCCGTGTTGTCTTCCTCACGGCGTCGCTCGCGGTTTTTCTGGCCATGTCCCTATTTGCTCAATCGGACGCTGAGTTCATGAGGGCCAACCAGGCCTACGCTCAGGGACATTTTAAGGAAGCGATCGACGGCTATGAAGCCCTCGTTCGCTCAGGACGATGGAACGCCAATTTGTTTTATGATCTAGGCAACGCTTATTTCCGCACCAGCGATTTCGGACGCGCGATTTTGAATTATGAACGCGCGCTCGCGCTGGAGCGGCATCATCCAGAAGCAACGGCCAATTTGCAGATGGCACGCGACGAGGCGCACGCGCTGGAGCTGCAGCAAAGCTGGCCGGAACGTTATCTACAATTTGCGAGCATCAATCAGTACAGCATCACAGCAGTTATCGCTTTCTGGATCGGAGGTTTTTCTCTGGTGGCGTTGATTTTCGCGCGTCGGCGATCGGCTGCGACGATCGCCTTGCTGTTCCTAGCGTTTTCAGTTTTCGCTGGAGCAATCTTCGCGATTTGGCAACTCGACCGTGGCGCTAAAGGCCGCGCTACGGCAATCGTGACGGCCGAAAATGTGCAAGCGCGAATCGCTACGGCGGACACCGCGAACAGCGTTTTGGCACTGTCTCCAGGCAGTGAGATTAAAATTCTGAGCACGCGCGGCGACTGGATCTACGCAGCGCTGCCAAACAATCTGCGCGGCTGGATTCCAGCCAAAAGCGCGGAACAGGTACGACTGTAAACACTGGGTCGCGCATGCGCATCTCGCGTGCTGGCTTAGGCGTCGTGCCGAAACAGTCTCAACACAGTATCGCGGCTCAACAGGCGGAGTGCGCTTTACGGGTTAGTCTCAAATGTAGTACAACGGGCGATGTGAAGGAGGATAGCCAATAAAGAAGTTAGTCGCCCTTTTTGTGTTCGCGCTTGCGTTTGGCTTGATGCCAAAAGCAGACGCCGCTAATGACGAAGTGGAAATTCGGAAGGTGTGGGACCGTTGGGCCAAGGCTTTCCGCGCCCACGATATTAATGGCATCATGTCTTTGTATGCGCCGAAAGTGATCGCGTACGATATCGTGCCGCCGCTGCAATACGTCGGCAAAGATGCATATCGAAGGGACTACGAAGAATTCCTCGCTCAGTACGAAGGCCCAATTGAGACGGAATTTCGCAGCGTTAGCATCGTTGCGGGAAACAACGTGGCCTTTATCCACAGTCTTGAACGCATTAGTGGTACGCTAAAGAGCGGGCAGAAATCGGAGGTATGGGTTCGTGCGACCCGCGGCTTGCGCAAGATCAACGGCAAATGGTTGATCGTCCACGACCACATCTCCCTACCTGTGAATCTCGAAGCTGGCAAAGCGGCGCTGGACCTCAAACCGTGACAGTTGGAGGCGGATTTAACTGAAAGACCTGACTATCACGTTTGCGGCGTGGCAGCGCTCTCCAGCACAATTGTAGCCATCGCGTGATGCTCAGTATGGCTGAGCGTGATTAAGGCAGTCTGCACGCCGCGCCGTTCCGTCAGCTCTTTTGCCGGCCCGGAAAAGACTAGAAACGGTTCGCCGCTTGGCTTTTTCCGAACATCGATATCGCGCCAGCCCATCGCTTTTCCAATTCCTGTGCCGAATGCTTTGGAAACAGCTTCTTTCGCTGCAAAACGGGCAGCCAAATGCCGCGCCGGAAACTTCATCGACATTGAATACTCGATTTCGCGATCGGTAAAAACGCGATGTAGAAAGCGATCGCCAAAACGATCGACTGCACGCTGAATTCGCGCGCATTCGACAAGATCGACACCGATGCCGATTACGCTCATCTCTAAAAGCCTCCGCGTCCGCAAGTCGCAGTCCAACTGCTCTCTCTCATCCGCGATAATTCTCCATCGCCGCGAGCATCTCTTTCACGGCGGTTCCAAGCCCCACCCGGACTGCACGAGAAACGATTGAGTGACCAATGTTGAGTTCAGTTAGATTCGGAATCTGATGAATGAGCGCGATATTTTTATAGTTGATCCCGTGGCCAGCGTTGACTTGCACCTTTGATTCTGATGCGGCACGCGCGGCCGCCCGCAATTTCTCCAGCTCTTCCTTTTCGATCTTTTCTGTAAACGCGTTCGCGAGTCGGCCAGTATGCAACTCCACCATCTCCACACCGAGCTCGGCGGCCGCATCGACCTGCTCCAGAGTCGGATCGATAAACAGGCTCACGCGAATCCCCGCAAGTTGCAGACGCTTGACGGTCGCACTCAGTTCCTTGTGCTGTGTAATAACATCGAGCCCACCTTCGGTGGTGACTTCCTCGCGCTTTTCGGGAACGAGACAAACTTCATCGGGCACAGTGCGTAGCGCAAAATCGACAATCTCGGGCGTATTGCCCATTTCCAGATTCAGCTTTGTCATGATGCTTTGGCGCAGACGCTCGATATCGCGATCTTGAATATGCCGGCGATCGGACCGCAAATGCGCAACGATTCCGCCGGCGCCTGCCCGCTCACAAACTGAAGCTGCTGCAACCGGATCGGGCTCCGCATTCTTGGATTGCGGCATGGTGGCGTAACGCGCCTGACGCAAGGTTGCCACATGATCGATGTTCACTCCGAGGCGCAAACTACTCATTTGTTCGCGCCAAATAGGACTCACTCGCCGGGCCTGAGCAAGTCAGAAAGATGGGGACTCCAGCGGCGCTCTATGCGCGCCGCCGACATGAAGGGAAGTCCGATTCGTCGGCGATCATCCACCTCTGCCGAGCTTCGGCGCGGCAAGCAGACCGCCGCTACACCGCTGAAACCGGTTCTAACAAGGCTGCGCTTTTTTCCGCAGCAATCACCCGGAGAAGGTGTGCCGCGCCTGCGATCTGTCGATCAATCGCCCGTAGCTTCTGCCTTCGCCTTTTTCACTGCTTTTTTAGTTTTATGGCCCGCCGTTTTCGCGCCCTCCTTCGTTTTTTCGCCTATGGTTTCAACGGTTTCTTTGGTCTTTTTGCCGACGGTTTCGGCGGTTTCCTTCGTTTTCTCTCCTACTGTCTCAGCGGCTTCCTTGGTTTTTTCGCCAGCCGTTTCAAGCCCGTCTTTAATGGTCTCGCCAGCTTTCTTTGCTCCCTGTTTTACGTCCTGCAGTGTTCCTTCCTGCGCAAAGGCGGCGAGTGCCGTCGCTGTAGTCAAGACGATAACCAGGCTTGTAATTCTCGTAATTCCCATAATTCCCTCCCTTCACTGGTTAAGAGTATCCATAAGAGATACGGATCGGGTGCCCAGGTTGCGCGCACGGCTTGATGCTGTCGGCTTACGACTGCCAAATTCGGAACAGCTACAAGTTGAGATCGGCCTTTGTCGGCGGGCCTTCCACCCAGTTAACGTCCCACGCGCCATCCACGGTGATGAATGTGAGCGAGTTCGCTGGCAGCCATGCTTCGTGAATCATTTTAGCGGGCGTGAAATTGAAACCGCCCGGGCTGAGCTCAAATTTCTTGCCGTCACATCCGAGCGTCGCTGTGCCATTGATCATCGTGTGTGACTATAAAATCTTGAACGGCGAGGCGTCGAACCCGCAGGATTTCAACATTCTCATCGTGGTTGAATATCCAAGCTGGGCTGTGTTCGACAATTTGCGCGACAAAACGGACCCCCATCATCGAAAAGGTGATGGGATCCGAAGATCAACGCCGCGCCACTGCTGTGAAACGGATCGACACCTGCGAAATCCTCGGCACAAAAACCATGCGCGAGATTACGCTAAAGTAATCACCTCATCGCGGGCGGTCTTTGATTAGCCATTTTTAGTGGCCACCATGGCCATGGCCCATAACGGGTCCTCGGCCGGATTTGGTGCTCGGGCCGTGTCCGATACCCTTCATCGTGCTCGTGTGACCTCTGCCGATGTGAGTGGCGCTTTTGCCATGAATACCGCTGCTCTTGCCGTGCACGGTTTGGGTGTTTTGCGCGTGTAACGCTGCCTGGCTGGATCGATGAGCATCGCTCACGATCCTGCCAAGGTTTAGACCGTTATCGTGAGCAATCTTGCCCCAGCCCTCGCCAGCTTGGTGCATTGCCACGAGGTCATTGAAGGTGAGATTAGACCCATTAGCAGCCAGCGCATTAGCCAGCAGGTGCGCGCTCTCCAATTCACCCCAGCCAAGCCCGGTCGATGCCCTCTCCGATTGCAAAGTAGCCACGGGAACGCCCGTCTCGTTGGAGATTCTCGTGACGACTGCTCCGTTGGAAGCAACAGCGCCGAACACGAGAAAGAATGCCGCTGTAATTAAACTCAACATTTTCATATAATTAAACCCTCATAGAGAAGTTTCGGTTTTGACGCGGCCGATGGTTCCTATGCCGTGTAAAAAATTCAAAACGACGCAGCAGCTCGCCGCACCGCGATTCTCCCACACTTGCGATTGACGCGACGATCTCACTCGCCGCCTACACGCATCACGGGCGGACCGTATAACCTCCAAAAGTAGTAGGTCGCCACCGCAAAACCGATCCCAATGACGATCGAGCGTACAACAGCCCGGTTCGCGCGATGCGACGCGAGCCCGCCAAAGTAGCCGCCCACAAGGCCACCAAGCGCCATTAGCGCGCCGTACCTCCAATCCACAATACCT
>WNGN01000722.1_pt1 | contig 21497 bp, 20 predicted proteins | sample 5400561 | NCBI WGS metagenome assembly WNGN01 (sample SAMN13153379, study PRJNA577476) | soil metagenome | isolation source: 115 cm soil or saprolite under Garry oak tree replicate 2 | place: USA:California | collected 2016-06-15 | reverse complement strand
TCGACAAAGGCGTCATCGCCGCGAACGTAGAGCTGAAAAATGCGCAGCGCGCCGGGCGCAGCCTCGGCGACTTTCTCGAGGCCGGGCTCGGAGACCGAACTCAGCATATGGGCGGCGCCGAACGCGCCTGCGCCGCGCGCGACGGCTGCGGCTGCACCCGGATCGAAAATCTCGAGCGCGCCGACCGGTGCGAGCATCACAGGCAAGCGCAATTTGCGGCCGAAAACCTCGACGGATGCGTCGACCTTGGCGACATTGCGCAGCACCCGCGGCCGGAATGCAATCTCGTCAAGTGCCATGCGGTTGCGGCGCATGGTGGTCTCGGTCTCGGCGGCGCCGACAATGTAGTCCCAGGCATTCTGGTTGAGGTTGGCGCGGGCTTTCCGTACGAACTCGTGCAGGTTCTGGAATTCTTCGCCGCTGGCGCCGAGTTCGGCGGCCGTCCCCGGCCGGATGCGGGTCGCTTCGTTCATAGCTGTCCTCCCCAGGAATGCGTGAGCTCTTCGGTTAACCTTTCGCGTATAGCTTCCTGAGCCTCGGCGCCATCGCAAAAATTGGTATGGCTGGTATCAGCGGCGGCAACGTCTCTCCGATTCCTGAGTGGCGCGTTCCAGCCGGCACCAACAGCTTCGGTCGTCATGAAGTGGGGTTGCGATTCGACCCCGGGCAATTACAAATTCGATGTGAAACGAACGATTTCCGGCTTTGCCGCGGTCGCGGAGCGTGTATATCGTGAAACGGCCGGCGCAAAGCAAGACACCGATTTAACCACCCCGTGGCGGGCAGCAACTGACAGCAGGAAGGTTCGCGAACAATGCGCAAGAACTCCCTCTTTCTCCTCGGTGCGGCTACGGGTGTGGGTCTAACCCTTCTGGTCACCGGGCCTCAGGGCTCGCAATTGGTTGCGGCGGCCGTGGCCGCGACCGGCCCCGACACCTATTCCCAGCTTAACCTGTTTGGCGAGGTGTTCGAGCAGATACGTACGAACTATGTTGAAAGGCCCGACGACGCCAAACTTATCGAGGCGTCGATCAGTGGCATGATCACGGCCCTCGATCCCCACTCGCGGTACATGAACGAGAGGGCGTGGCGGGACATGCGGGAGACAACCAGCGGCGAGTTCGGCGGGCTGGGGATTGAGGTCATGATGGAGGATGGCCTCGTCAAGGTGGTTGCGCCTATGGATGATACGCCCGCCGCGAAGGCCGGCATCATGTCAGGCGACCTGATCACCCACATCAATGACGAAGCGGTAGAAGGGCTCACCCTGGAGCAGGCTGTGAGCAAGATGAAGGGGCCGATCAGCACCAAGACCCGACTTAGAATCATCCGCAAGGGCACGGAGGCACCGATCGACGTTTCGATCATGCGCGAAATCATTCGCATGCGCCCGGTCAGCTACCACACCGACGGTGGCGATATCGGCTATGTCAGGATCACCACGTTCAACGAACAGACAACCGACGGATTGAAAAAAGCCATCGCCGACATATCGAAACAGATCCCGCCGCAAAAGTTGGCTGGCTACGTGGTCGACCTGCGCAATAATCCCGGCGGGCTGCTCGATCAGGCGGTCTCCGTGTCGGGCACGTTCATGGCGCGGGGCGAGATTGTCTCGACGCGGGGCCGCACCGCAGAGGAGACCCAGCGTTTCGCGGCGCGAACCGGCGATCTCATCAAGGGCAAACCGCTCGTGGTGCTGATCAACGGCGGATCGGCATCCGCTTCGGAGATCGTGGCCGGTGCATTGCACGATCACAAGCGCGCGACCCTGATCGGGACCCGCTCGTTCGGCAAGGGCTCGGTACAGACGATCATTCCGCTCGGCACCGGCAACGGCGCGTTGGCACTCACCACCGCGCGCTATTTCACGCCGTCCGGTCATTCGATCCAGGCGCAGGGCGTCGCCCCCGATATCGAAGTGCTGCAGGATGTGCCGGACGAGCTGAAGGCACGCTCCGAGTTGAAGGGAGAGGCGTCCATGCACGGCCATCTTTCCGCCGAGGGTGCCGAGCAGTCCGGCTCGCAGTCCTACGTTCCGCCCGCGGAGAAGGACGACAAGGCGCTTGGCGCGGCCTACAACCTCCTGCGCGGCGTCACGGTCAATGCGGGTGTGCCTTCCAAAACGGCGGTTCCGAACTAGAGCCCCGTTTCGATAAGATCGAAACGGGGGCTAGAGCGGGATGACTTTTCTTCGAATCGTCATCCCGCTCTATCTCTTTGTTTGAGCATGATCTTTTCGGAAAACCGGTACCCACTTTTCCGGATCATGCTCTAGATTCTTGATTTGACGCGTTTTCTTGACGCGAACCGGTCTCCACCCCGGATCAAGTCCGGGGCAGGCTTTCGCTTGAAAACGCTCTGGACCTTACGCGGTGGTCGGCATTTGCCGCCGCTTTCGGCGCGGGCTGAGGTCGGCGCCCGCTGATTGTTCGCGGTGGAATAGCCGCCTGATCTCCGCGGCCGGCTTTGCCGGACTGAACAGGTAGCCCTGCATTTCGGCGCAGCCGAGCGCACGAAGCAGTTCCCGCTGCTGTTGCGTTTCAACGCCTTCCGCGGTTGTCGTCATTTGACGGGCCGCGGCGATGTTGACGACCGCCTGCACAATACAGGATGACCCGTCCGGTTCTGCGATGTCGTTGACGAAGCAGCGATCGATCTTGATCTTGTCGAAGGGAAAGCGCTGCAGATAGCTCAGCGAGGAATAGCCGGTGCCGAAATCGTCCAGCGCGATTCCCACCCCGATGGCGCGAAGCTGATGAAGAATGGCGAGGGCCGCTTCGTCATCGCGAATGAGCACCGCCTCGGTAATCTCCAGTTCCAAGCGGCTCGCCGGCAGGCCGGAGGCCGCCAACGCTGCAACGATCTTCAACGCCAGCGTGCCGCTCTTGAATTGGACCGGCGAGACGTTGACCGCGAGCTTGATGTGATCTGGCCAGGTCGTGGCCTCCGCGCAGGCCGTCGCCAATACCCATTCGCCGAGCTGATTGATCAGACCGGTCTCTTCCGCAATGGGAATGAACTCGGCGGGCGAGATCATGCCGCGTTCGGAATGCCGCCAGCGCAGCAGGGCTTCGCAGCCGGTGATCTTGTTATCTCGAAGATTGACGCAGGGCTGGTAGTGAACCTCGAAGGCGCCGTCCGATATCGCCTGGCGCAGATCCATTTCCAGTATGCGGCGTGCTCTTACCCGCGCGTCCATTTCCGGTTCAAAAAACCGATAGGTCCGGCGTCCGGCGGATTTGGCGGCATACATCGCCAGATCCGCATTCTTCAGAATTTGATCGAGATCGGTACCGTGCTGCGGCGCCAGCGCGATGCCGATGCTGGCGTCGGTCGTCACCTGATGCCCGAGGCACTCGTAGGGCTCCCGGATCGTATCGAGAACGCGCATCACCAGACCGGTGACGTCGTCTGCAGTCCTGATCCCGGTCTGAACGATGGCGAATTCGTCACCACCCAGTCGTGCGACGAAGTCGGTATCTCTGACGCAACGGCCGAGGCTCGCAGCCACGGATTTAAGCAATTCATCGCCGATCAGGTGGCCGAGCGTATCGTTGACGCTTTTGAATTCGTCGATGTCGATGTAGAGCACCGCCAATTGCTCGCCCGGGGCAATGCGAGCCAGTTCCCGTTTCAACTGCTCGTGGAACAGCGCCCGGTTCGGCAAGTCAGTCAGCGCGTCGTAATGCGCAAGGTGCGTGATGCGATCCTCGACGCGCCGGCGCTCGGTGATATCTTCAAGGGTTGTCACCCATCCGCCACGTTGCAGCGGCCGGTACGAAACCTGGATCGAGCCTCCATTCGCCGTCTCCATAATCGTTTGGAAGATCTTTCCTTGCGCCATTTTGCGAAACAGCGTCGCGCAATATTCATCCACATCGCCTTTGAAAGATCCGATTTCCCTGCGGTGATTTAGAAGCTCGTGTATGGTGCAGCCAGGCTTCACCACCTCGGTGGATACGCCGAACATCTCGATATAGCGCTGATTGGCGACAACAAGCCGGTGCGACGAGTCGAACATCAGCAGCCCTTGCGTCATATTGTTGATGGCGGTGTCGAGACGCTGCTTTTCCAATTGATGCTGCTGCGACAACCTGCGGACGACCAGAAACAGCAGCGTGCTGATCGCGAGCACCGAAAATCCGGCCACCGCGATCAGAAACCTGATTTGCTCCTGCCAATCGGCCAGCGCCGATGCAACGGTCGTGGTCGCGACGACCGAAATCGGAAAATTGCGCAATATGCGGGCCGAGGCCAGCCGGTTCTGGCCGTCGATAGGGCTGACGATGCGGACCGTCCCGTGGTCCGATTTCGACAAGACTTGCTGATGGACCGGACCGGCTTTGAAACTTTGCCCGATCATCGCATCGACGTGCGGATAACGCGCCAGCAGCGTGCCGTCGCGATGGTACATTGAAATCGCCGCACCTTCTCCAAGCGCCAGGCTGGCGAAGAATTTTTCGAAGTTGGCCGGCTCGATGCCTCTTCCGACGGCGCCGAGGAATTCCCCGTTCGGTCCGGTCATCCTGCGGGCGATCACCGTGGTCCAGAGGCCGGTGATCCGGCTGTATACCGGCTCGATCAACATGTCAGGCGATCGCGGGTCCGACTGGAACATCTTGAAATAGGACCGATCCGCGACGCGGACTTCCGGTACCGGCCATGATGCGGATGCGTTGATCAGCACTCCGTCCGCATCGAAAATGTTGACGCCGCCGACATACGACAATGCGCCCAGCTTGGCCTTGAGCATCAGATGGATATCCTGGCCGGACATCCGACGCTTGTAATCCTCGCGCGAACCGATCCCGCTCGATCGCATATACGCAATGAGGTCCTTTTGAATGACCTCGAAGTCTTCGAGCTGTTGATCGAAATGACGGGCCAGCAACAGCACGGTATTTTCCAGTTCGCGTTCGCTTGAGTTCAGCGCGCGTTCGCGGAAATTGCCGGCCATGATCGTGGTGCCGATCGTGATCGCCGCAATCAGGAATGCGCCGCCAAGGACAAGCCAGCGGATCGGACCGCCGCGAATGGAATGTTTGAAGATGAAGGAGGCGGTCCCGTTTACCGTCATTGGTCTTGATCGCTGCCAAGCGTGAATACCGGAGGTAGTTTCTCGCGCCTCCGGCCCGTAACAATGGTACGGCGCCGAGATGGAGGTGACGTTAGGAATCTGAGTTAATGAAGGATTAACCGGCGCCGGGCCGTGGCAATGCGAGGCACGCTGCAACTATCTTAGCCGCCTTGTTTGTTCGCAGATGCCCCCTTCGACGTTGCCGCCACGATGGCCGCGGCGACGATGTTGGCGCCGGCGCCGGCCAGGATCGGCAGCGTGTAACTGTGGTTCAAGTCGAAGGCGAAGCCTGCGGCGGTCGGGCCGATCAGGGTGCCGAACGCCACGCTGGTGTAGAGGATGCCGATGATGCCGCTGACATTGCGGCCGCCGAAAAGGTCCGTCACCACGGCCGGAAGCACCGCGACCCATCCGCCGTAGAACACCCCAAAGACGAACGCGAAGGCGGCCAGCGACCAGAACTTCGCCGAAATCGCCCAAATCGCCAACGCCAGCGCCATGCCTATGAACATCAACAGCAGGGAAAGCTGGCGGCCCATCCGGTCCGCAAGGCCGCCGAGGAAGAAGCGTCCGGCGGTAGAGCCGACCCCGATCACGCCCAGCAGCAGAACGGCCGACGAGGGTGCAACGCCGTGATCGCCGGCATAGGGCACGAGATGAACGAACGGCACGAATACGCCGAACGAGCAGATCAGGCAGGCGGCGTACAGGCTGATGAAGCGGCGTGACCGGACCGCTTCGCCCACGGAAGCGCCTTGCTCCGCCGGCTGCGTGCCGGTTTGCGGCGGATCGCCGTCGGGGCCGAGGCCGCGGTCGCGCGGATCGTTCTCGATCAATAGCGCCAGTCCGCCTCCCACCACGGCTGTAAGACCGCCGAGCGCGAGATAGGCGCCGCGCCATCCCAAGGTCTCGATGAAGAAAGAGGCGAGCGGCGGCATCACCAGCGTGCCGACGCCTATGCCGCTTACGGCCAGCCCGGAGGCAAAACCGCGGCGCCGCACGAACCATCGCTGCACCGCGCCGATGGCCGGAACATAGGCGCAGCCGACGCCAAGTCCGACGCCCAATCCGTAAGCCGCGTAGACCTCGGGCAGACTGCGCGCAAAACTTGCGGCGGCGAGGCCAAGCCCGGTCAGGATCATACCGGTGACGGCGAGGCGGCGGGAGCCGAAGCGATCGGCGAGCGGGCCGCTGACGATCCCGAGACCGAAATAGAGAAAGCCGGCGAACGAGAACACCAGCGACACCGAGCCGCGCGAGGCCCCGAAATCCCGCTGCAGCGGCTCGACGAAGGCTGAGAACGTATAGGCGCAGCCGAAGCCGACAAAGGTCACGGCAAACGCGGCCGACACGACGAACCAGCCATAAAAGATGCGGGGATTGGGCAATGCTGCCTTGCTGCTCATGACGGCCTCCGTCGTGAAACCTGGGGACAGGTGGAACACCGGTAAAAAATATATACCGGTGTCGCTTGCTGTCAACCAGTAAATGTGCTTTATTGGTGTTCCAATGTCGAAAGACTCCAGAAAATTCAAGGTTCCCGACGAGCTGGCAAATCTCTATGATTTCGCCAATTCGCTCGATGTCAGGCATTTCACGCATCATGGCGTGCAGCATGTGCAAAGCGATGAACTGGAAGGCCCGCGCGAGCTCGGCGCGTGGATGTCACAACGCGGGTTGTTGTGGTCAGGCGCCAAAATCACCCCCGCGATGTTCGATGCCGCGCTGCAGCTTCGAGCGAGCGTTCGGACCTATCTGGAAATCAACCCGGCTGAACGTCGCAAAATCGGCGACGCCGTTCGATCCCTCAACAAGGCGATGAGGCTGTTCCCGCTGGTGGCGGAAGCGCGCAATGACGGCGTCATGGCGCTGCGGGCCGGGCGTGACGATGCCCTGGCCGGGCTGTCAGTTGTCGTCACCGAAATGTATGACGGTTCGGTCAGGGGGACTCTGGATCGTCTGAAAATGTGTGCTGCCGAAGAGTGCCGGCGGGTGTTTTTCGATCGGTCGAAACCGGCGACGCGGCGATGGTGCATGTCAACGCTGTGCGGGAACCGGACCAAGACCCGAGCCTATCGCGAGCGGCAACGCGACGCCGGCTGAGCTTCGAAGCACGAGACTCAACACTAACACCGAAGGCGACGCGCTCTTCCATTGTCGTCGATCATTCCGCCGTGAAGGCGAATGTGCGCCGGTCGGATCCTCAGGCGCGATAGTGCCCGGACTTGCCGCCCTTTTTCTCAACGAGATGAATGCTTTCGATGCGGACGCCGCGCTCGACCGCCTTGACCATGTCGTAGATCGTGAGGCACGCGACCGACACCGCGGTCAGCGCCTCCATCTCGACGCCGGTTGGGCCCGTGACCTTGACGGTAGCGCGAACGATGCAGCCGGGCAGCTTCGTGTCGGGCGTAATGTCCAGCGTGACCTTTGACAGCGCCAACGGATGGCATAGCGGTATCAGATCCGACGTGCGCTTGGCCGCCATGATGCCGGCGATGCGGGCGGTGCCCAGCACGTCGCCCTTTTTGGCATTGCCGCTCACGATGAGTTCAAGCGTCGCCTTGCTCATGACGACGCGGCCTTCGGCCACCGCGGTGCGTTCGGTGGCAGGCTTGGCTGACACATCGACCATCCGCGCTTCACCGCTGGCGTCGATATGGGTGAGGGCGGAACTGTCTTTGGAAGATTTGCGCGCCATGCGTCAGCGCGTCCCCGCCGCGCTGACGGCGTCGCCGCGCGCCAGCAACGCGCGGGTCGCGGCCGCCACATCGGCTTGCCGCATCAGGCTTTCGCCGACCAGGAACGTCGACATCCCGACACGGGCAAGCCGCGCCAGATCGGCCGGCGCGAAGATGCCACTTTCGCCGACCATCAGGCGATCCCGGGGGATCAGCGGCGCCAGCGCCTCGCTGGTCGCAAGCGTGGTCTCGAAGGTGCGAAGGTTGCGGTTGTTGACGCCGATCATCGGCGAGCGAAGTTTTAGAGCCCGATCGAGCTCAGCGCGTTCATGGATTTCGATCAGCACATCCATGCCATGCGCCAGCGCCGCGTCCTCGATATCCTTCGCCGCGGCGTCGTCGAGCGCTGCCATGATGATCAGGATGCAGTCGGCGCCGTGGGCGCGCGCCTCGACCACCTGGTAGGTGTCGTACATGAAATCCTTGCGCAGCACCGGCAGGCCGGTGGCCGCGCGGGCCGCCACCATGAAATCGAGATGGCCCTGAAACGACGGCGTGTCGGTCAGCACCGAAAGACACGCAGCGCCGCCGGCTTCATAGGCGCGTGCAAGTGCCGGCGGGTCGAAGTCGGCGCGGATCAGGCCCTTCGAGGGCGAAGCCTTCTTTACTTCGGCGATCAGCGCGTATTCGCCGTGGGCCAGCTTTGCGCGGATCGCCCGGACAAAACCGCGCGGCGCCGGTGCAGCCTTCGCCAGCGCTTCGACGCTGGCGAGCGGGTGCGCGCGTTTGGCGGCGGCGATCTCTTCGCGCTTGTAGGCTTCGATCTTGGTCAGGATATCGGACATGACAGCTTCCCGCGCTCAGCCGTTGGAGACCGCGACCAGATGCTTCAGCCGTGCCGCCGCCGCGCCGCTGTCGAGCGATTTTGTGCCGATCGCCACGCCTTCCTTCAAATTCCCGGCGCGGCCGGCGACGATCAGCGTCGCCGCGGCGTTCAGCAGCGCGACATCCCGAAAAGGGCTCGGCATTCCATCGAGCACGCTTTGCAGCGCGATCGCGTTGGCGTGCGCATCGGCGCCCTTGAGCGCGTCGCCGCCGACGCGCGTCAGACCGGCTTCCTCCGGCGTCACTTCAAAAGTGCGGATATTGCCGTTCTCGAGTGCTGCGACGAAGGTCGGGCCGGTGAGGGTGATTTCATCGAGGCCGTCGGAGCCGTGCACCACCCAGACGGATTCGGCGCCGAGGTTCTTGAGCACCTGCGCCAGCGGCTGCACCCATTGCCGGGAAAATACGCCGACCATTTGTCGTTTGACGCCGGCCGGATTGGACAGCGGGCCCAGCAGGTTGAAGATCGTGCGGGTGGCCAGCTCGACACGGGTGGGTCCGACATTTTTCATGGCCGGATGGTGCGACGGCGCGAACATGAAGCCGATCCCGGCCTCGGCGATGCAGCGGCCGACATGCTCGGGCGTGATGTCGATTCTAACCCCGAGCGAAGACAATACATCGGCCGCGCCCGAGCGCGACGACAGCGCGCGATTGCCGTGCTTGGCCACGGGCACGCCCGAGCCCGCGACAATGAACGCGGCGCAGGTCGAAACGTTGACCGAGCCGGATCCGTCGCCGCCGGTGCCAACCACGTCGACAGCGTCGATCGGAGCCTTGACGCGCAGCATCTTGGCCCGCATGGCGGTGACCGCGCCGGTGATTTCATCGACGGTTTCGCCGCGGACACGCAACGCCATCAGCAATCCACCCATCTGCGAGGGCGTGGCCTCGCCGGACATCATGCTGTCGAAGGCGGAAGCGGCTTCGTCGCGCGACAATGTCGCGCCAGTGGCGACTTTTCCGATGATAGATTTGAGGTCGTCCATCGCCTGCTTTCGGTATCGATGCCTCATGGTGAGGAGGCGCTCTTGCGCCGTCTCGAACCATGAGACTTTCTCTTCCTTCGAGACACAGCCAAGAGGCCGCTCCTCAGGATGAGGACCATTCCATAGCGGACGGAACTCTCATTTCCAATACGCTCAGTTATTGTTGGCGCCGGTGACCTGCGCGAAGACGGCCTGATTAATGGATGTGCCGATGTCGGTTTCCAGCTTGGTGACGTATTGCGCGACCAGTTCATCGGTCAGTCCGCGCTGAAGGGTCTCTTTCAGCTTCTTCATGTCGTCCGAGGCGAGGTCGACCGGCGGCACACTGACATCGGTCACACGAAAGACGATCCATTCGTTGGCGCCGGCGCCGGCGGCTTGTCCCACACCATCCTTGGCGGTGCGGAAGGCTGCCGTGACCGCGTCGGCAGGCACGCGGGGCAGGGCGGCGTCGCGCCTGAAGCTGGCGGCGGTTTCAATCTTCAAGCCGGCATTGGCCGCCTCGTCCGCGAGCTTGCCGCCCTGTTCGAGTTTTTGAACCATCTCGGTCGCCTTGGCGCGCAGGCGGCCGGCGATCTGGTCGTCGCGCCATCGCGCCTCGACCTGGTCCTTGACCTCGTCAAGGCCCCGTTCGCGCGACGGCGTGATGCCGAGAACATCGTACCAGACAAAGCCGTTGTTGAACGCGATGGGGTCGTTGTCGACACCCACATCGCTGCCAAAGGCCTGCGAGACGACATCGAGACCGCGGGGAATGTTGGCCACCAACTGCCCGTTGGGAAGACGGCCGGAGCGATCGACCGCGTCGATGGTGACGGCGGCAAGCCCAAGTTTCTGTGCGGCCTCGATGACGCTTGCGCCACCGCCGCGCTCGTCTTCCATCTTGTCGCGCAGATCGGCGACCGATTTGCGCGCGCGTTCCATCGCAATTTCCTTCTTCAGATCCGAGGCGACGCTTTCATATGAGAGCTCGACGCCCGGTTCGATCTTGTCGATCTTGACCACGGCCACGCCGAACCTGCCTTGCACCGGCTGGCTTACCTCGCCGGATGGCAGCGAAAAGGCCGCGTCCGCGATCGCGGTATCGATGATGGCGGATTTCGCGATCATGCCGAGGTCGACGTCGGAAGCGCTGAGCCCGCGCTCCTTGGCCAGATCCTCGAATGACAATCCGGACGTGAGACGAGTACGCGCCGCCGCAGCCTCTTCGGCGTTCGGAAAGACGATCTGCGACACCTGGCGCCGTTCCGGCGTGCCAAGCTTGTCGCGCCGCTGCTCGAACATCTTCTTGGCATCCTCGTCGGAGACGGTGGCCCACTTTCCGACCTCTTCAGGATTGATCACGACAAAAGATATCTTGCGATATTCGGGCGCGCGGAACTGGGCCTTGTGATCGTCAAAATAGCCGGCAAGCGTCTCCGGCGACGGCGGATCGATGGTTCCGGCCTGTGCTGGGTCCAGTTTGACGTATTCGATTCCGCGCTGTTCGTTTTGAAAGCGGCTGAGGGCCTCGATCAGGACTTTCGGCGCTTCAAGACCGGCCGAGATCGTTCCGGCGATCTGACGCCGCAGCGACACCCGCCGCTGGTCGGCGATATAGCGCGGTTCGGTGAAGCCGAATTGCCGGATCGTGGCCTGGAAGCGCCCGGGATCGAATGCGCCGGTCACGCCCTTGAAGTTGGGATCGCTGACGATCGTGCGCATGATCTCGGCGTCGGATTGTCCGAGCCCCAACCGTCGCGCTTCTTCGTCCAAGGCGGCTTCGGCGATGGTTTGCTGCAGCAACTGGCGGTCGAGGCCGAAGGCGCGGGCCTGATCCATCGTCAAGGGGCGGCCGAACTGACGGCCGATCTGCTGCAGCTTCTCGGTATAGAGCTGGCGGAATTGTTCGGCCGAAATCTCGGTCCGGCCGACCCTCGCCAGCGTCGATTGTCCGAAACCCTTGAAGATGTCGGCAATGCCCCAGACACCGAAGCTGATGATCAATACGCCCATCACCGTGGCCATGATGATCTTGCCGAGCCAGTTTGATGAGGCTTTCCGCATTCCTCGAAGCATGGGTCCAACTTATTTTGCAGGAGGGAACCGGGTCGCGCCCAAGGTGAATTCGGTTTCGAATTCCGCGAAAGGGCGTCACCGAGTTGAGAACGCATCATAAAGTGGCAGCCGCCCGGTCGCAACCTTGGCGCGGGGCCTCAGATAGGGACGAAGTGACGCCGTTAACGGCTCGGGCGCCACAAAACCGGGATCTGGAACTGGCGCGCCAGCTCTGCTAGCGCATATCGACCGAAAATTTCTCGAAAATTCCCTGGGGAATCCCGCCATGACCGACGCCATCCGGCCGCTGATTGCCGGTAACTGGAAAATGAACGGCCTCAAGGCGGCCTCGGCCGAATTCGAGGCCATGCTTGCCGGTGCCCCTGGTGTCGCGGCCAAAGCCGATCTGCTGGTTTGCCCGCCCGCGACGCTGATTGCCGCCTTCGCTGAAAAAGCCCGCGGCTCAAACACCATCGCGATCGGTGCGCAGGATTGCCACCCCAAGGCGTCGGGGGCCCATACCGGCGATCTTTCAGCCGAAATGCTGGCGGATGCCGGCGCCAGCGCCATCATTGTCGGTCACTCCGAGCGGCGGGCCGATCATGGCGAGAGCGACGTGCTGGTGCGGCAGAAGACTGAAGCGGTTTGGCGTGCCGGCCTCACCGCCATCGTCTGCATCGGCGAGACCCAGCACCAGCGCGATGCCGGGCAAGCCCTCGACATCTGCCGCGGGCAACTCGACCTCTCGCTGCCGGATCAGGCAAAAGCCGACAATCTGGTGGTGGCCTACGAGCCGGTCTGGGCGATCGGCACCGGCCTGACCCCGACGGTGGGAGATGTTCAGCAAATTCATAAGTTTATCCGGGATTTCCTGATTGCGCGATTTAACGGGGAGGGGGCTCGAACCCGCATTCTCTATGGCGGTTCGGTGAAACCCTCCAACGCCGCTGAATTGATGGCAGTTGAGAACGTCAACGGCGCACTGGTCGGCGGCGCCAGCCTGAAAGCGGCTGACTTTCTGGCGATTGCCGCCGGCTGTCGCTAGAGCTGGATGACTTTTCTTCGAATCGTCATCCCGCTCTATCTTTTTGTTTGAGCATGATCTCCGGGCAAACGCTTCGCGTTTGTCCCGAGGGAAAACCGGTACCCACTTTTCCGGATCATGCTCCAGCTAGCCGGGCGTCGCCGCCCTGGTGCGCTTCCAATAGATCATCGTTCCCGAGAGTCCGCCGTGCGGCTTGAAGGCGTAATCAGGAATCACTCCCGCCAACTGGAAGCCCAGTCTCTCGTACAAACCCGAGGCACCGCCGTCGGCCGCGGTGTCGAGCACCAGCAGCGTGCGTTTGCGCTCCACGGCCATGCGCTCGGCCGCACGCATTAACGCCGTCGCCACGCCCCGGCCGCGGTGACTGATCCGGGTCATCATCTTTGCGATCTCGGCCCGGTGCGGCTGGTTCGGTGGACAGTCGAGCAGCAGGGTCACCGTTCCGATCAGGCTTTCATCGTCGAAGGCGCCGAGCACAATCCGTTCGCCGCGGGCAGCCGCCGCGAGCGAGCCGCTCCAGAACGAGTGCGCCACCTCCACCGGCAACGGATGCATGAAACTGACCGAGCCGCCGTTCGCCACCGTCTCCTCAAGGATCTCGCTCAACGCTTCGCGGATATCGGGCGAGGCGTCCAAAGCCCTGATCTCGATCTCCGGCATCTTTGCAAGCTCCAGGCGCATGAAACGGATTTCCGAACCGACACTCAAATTCAATCATCAGGCCGCGAAGGCCGCGAGCGCGCTTTCTTGATCTGGGCAATTCGTTCGACGTCCTCGATCTGAAGATGGCGGCCTCGTTCAAGGATCTCCAACGTGTACTCTTCGTAAGAGAGCCCCAACCGTTCGGCCCTTTGCATGCGAAACAGGATCACGTCACGCGACGCGCTGTGCCAGGCCGCGCGATGCGCAGCCTTCCAGTAGAAATAGTTTCCGATCGGCCCATGGCCCCATTCGGGTTTGTGCTCTTCGTCCAGCGGCGGCCCGCCATTGTGGCGGGCGGTAACGCCGTTGGCGTGACTCGCTGGCTCGGCTGCAGGGGGTTTGGTACCGACCTCCGACATGTCAGTCAGCTCCGGGCGAGTGCGACGACATAGACGCACCAAGCCGTGGTTTCGTTGGCGAAGGTCACTTCGGATGGCGGGCCAAATCCAAGGCAGTCGCCGGTTCCGAGTTCGCGCCGCTCGCCGGCTTCGATGATGACGAGCTGGCCTGCCTGCACCCAGACGGCCTGACGAATATGCGCGTAAGACGAGGCCGGGAGCACGACCCGCTGTCCGGCCGGCAGCTCAACCCTGATGATTTCGAGAGGATGGTCGGGCCGGCTGAACACTTGCTTGCGCAAATAGCCGGTGTCGGGGTCGCGCCAGACCGGCTGTTCTGTGGCCCGGGTCAGCCGTTCCTGGCCTTCGGCCCGCAGCAGCAGGCCCGCCAGGGTCAGGTCGAACGCGCCCGCCAGCCGAACCAGGATCACGGCGGTCGGGCTGACCTCCTCGCGTTCGATCTTGCTGATCGTCGCCTTGGACACGCCAGAGCGTTCGGCGAGATCCGCCAGCGACCAGCCGCGACTTTCGCGTTCAAGACGCAAACGGCCGGCGATGCGCGAGCCGGTATCGTCTAATGAAAGAGACATATGTCTATTATGCTGGACACACGACGTGAAGGCAATAAGCTTGCATAAAGTTGTTTGGCTCAAGGACGGATTTTGTCACCGCAACCCCACCCAAGATGCGATGAAATGATTATATTCGGGCGGTTGCTGCAGGGGTGACAATCCCCCGTTTAATCGTGTAACACCGCGCGACTTCAAACCCCGCAAGCCCAATCGAGCAGCCGAACCTCGGCGCTGTTGGTTTGCGACGGAAGGTAGAGATGCAGACTGTCGTTATCGTCGTTCACCTCATGATCGTTGCGGTACTGATCGGCGCAGTGCTGCTGCAGAAATCCGAAGGGGGCGGCCTTGGCATGGGCGGAGGCGCCGGCTTCATGTCGAGCCGCGGCACCGCTAATTTGCTGACGCGTGTGACAGCGGTTCTCGCGGTGGGCTTTTTCCTGACCAGCATGCTGTTGTCCTGGCTCGCCAGCTACGACCGCAAGCCCAGCTCAATCATCGACAGTACTCCTGCCTCGCAGTCGCAACCGGCAGGTCCGGCGACGCCCGCGCCGCCATTGTCGCAGGGCGGCGGCATTCTGGATTCGCTGAAGAAGGCGGACGAACGGCAGCAGAATCAGCCGGCGCCAACGGGTCCGCAGGCGCCCCGTTCGCAATAAAGCAGGGTGGCCATGCAGGACGGTATCTACCGTCCTGCATCAGGAACCCCCATCAACATCCTGATAACGCTTTTAATTTCAGGTCACCCACAGCCTGACGGAATGTTCGCTCGGGAATGCGATTCGCTTTGGCGAATCGCGCCGGTAGCCTTAAAGGTTAAGCCCCATGGCGCGGTATATCTTCATCACCGGCGGCGTGGTTTCCTCGCTCGGAAAAGGTCTGGCTTCAGCGGCGCTCGGCGCCCTGTTGCAGGCACGGGGCTACAAGGTTCGGCTTCGCAAGCTCGACCCCTATCTCAATCTCGACCCGGGAACGATGTCGCCGTACCAGCACGGCGAGGTGTTCGTGACCGACGATGGCGCCGAGACCGATCTCGATCTCGGGCACTACGAGCGCTTCACCGGACGTCCCGCCACCAAGGCGGATAACATCACCACCGGGCGGATCTATCAGGACATCCTCACCAAGGAACGGCGCGGCGATTATCTCGGCGCCACCATCCAGGTGATCCCGCACGTCACCAACGCCATCAAGGATTTCATCCTCGACAGCAATGACGATTTCGACTTCGTGCTGTGCGAGATCGGCGGCACCGTCGGCGACATCGAGGGGCTGCCGTTCTTCGAGGCGATCCGCCAGATCAAGAACGATCTGCCGCGCGACCACGCCATCTACATTCATCTGACGCTGTTGCCGTTCATCCCCAGCGCGGGCGAACTGAAGACAAAACCGACCCAGCATTCGGTCAAGGAGCTGCGCTCGATCGGCATCCAGCCGGACATTCTGCTGTGCCGCACCGACCGGCCGATCCCCAAGGAAGAGCGGCGCAAGCTCGGCCTGTTCTGCAACGTGCGTGAAAGCGCTGTGATCGAGGCGCGCGACGTCGACAACATCTATGCCGTGCCCGAGGCGTATCATGCCGCCGGACTCGACGACGAGGTGCTGGCGGCGTTCGGCATCGAGCCGCGAATTCCGCCGCAGCTGCAGAGCTGGCACGTCATCAACGAGCGGGTGCGCAATCCCGAGGGCGCGGTGACCATTGCCATCGTCGGCAAATACACCGGCATGAAGGACGCCTACAAATCGCTGACCGAGGCCTTGTCGCATGGCGGCATCGCCAACAAGGTCAAGGTCCATCTCGACTGGATCGAGAGCGAAGTGTTCGAGAACGAGGACCCCACGCCCTTCCTCGAGCACGTCAACGGCATTCTGGTGCCCGGCGGCTTCGGCCAGCGCGGCGCGGAGGGCAAGATCCGCGCGGCGCAGTTCGCGCGCGAGCGCGACGTGCCCTATTTCGGCATCTGCTTTGGGATGCAGATGGCGGTGATCGAGGCGGCGCGCAATCTCGTCGGCATCGAGGAAGCGAATTCGACGGAGTTCGGCCCGACGCCCGAACCATTGGTCGGCCTGATGACGGAATGGCTGCGTGGCAACGAGCTGGAGACGCGGTCGAACGCCGGCGATCTCGGCGGCACCATGCGCCTTGGGGCTTACCCTGCGGCGCTCAAGCGGGGCAGCCGGGTGTCGGAGGTCTATGGCGGCGCCACCGAGATTTCGGAGCGTCACCGCCATCGCTACGAGGTCAACACCGCCTACAAGGACCGGCTCGAGCAGCACGGCCTGCGCTTTTCGGGTCTGTCACCTGACGGCGTGCTGCCGGAGATCGTCGAATACGAGGACCATCCCTGGTTCATCGGGGTGCAATTCCATCCCGAACTGAAGTCGCGCCCGTTCCAACCGCATCCCTTGTTCGCGTCGTTCGTTCAGGCCGCCGTGGTGCAGTCGCGGCTGGTTTAACGGGCCGTTCGATCAACTTGCCTTCTTGACGATCTTGCGCAGGGCATTGTCGATCCGGGACTGCCAGCCCGGGCCCTTTTTTTTGAAATGGTTCACGACTTCCGGGCTGAGACGGATCGATACCGGAATTTTGGTCGGCGCCTTCTGAGCTCCGCGCGTTCCCTGAACCCGAGCGAGTGTGCTTGGCTTCAAATCTTTCAATCGCTTGCCGCCGGGGAATTTCGTGGCCGCCGCGAAGTCTTCCTTCGTCCACACCGGATTATCGTCATCGATGGCGGGTTGCTTAACTTTCCGGGGCATGGCGTCTCATTTCCTTTGCGTGGGCGCGTCTGAGGCTGATTGGCCGATATCGGTCATTGCGAACGGTGAAGACGAGACAATGCGAAACACCATCGATGGCTCCGTATGCGCGATATCGGGGTTCGCCGTAGTCGAGCCGATCGTCCCTTACGATGGCCAAAACCTCCAGATCGATCCAGCGTGCGAGCGATACGCCATGCTTTGCGAGATTAATGGCCTCCTTGGCCGGATCGTAGTCAGCCATTATTGTATATACAATTTGTTTGCAAATGGGTCAAGATGGGCAGAGGTGCCATGTGATCATCCCCTCAAGACAGCATTCCGTCCAGTCGTTATAAGCGGCCGAACACTGAGGGAGGACTACCGATGATCTACGAAACCCGCGTTTATCGCTGTCTGCCGGGCCGGCTGCCGGCGCTGCTGAAACGCTTCGAGAACACCACGCTGAAACTGTGGGAAAAGCACGGCATCAAGCAGGCCGGGTTCTTCACCACGCTGGTCGGTGGGTCCAATCAGGAACTGACGTATTTGCTGGCATGGGAATCGCTCGCCGATCGCGAGAAGAAATGGGCCGCCTTCCAGAGCGACCCCGACTGGATCGCCGCCCGCGCCAAGACCGAGGAAGACGGCCAGATCGTCGGCAACATCGTCAATCAGCTGCTGGTGCCGACCACGTTCTCGTCGGTGAAGTAATCCGCATTTCGAAGGGGTGAGGTCGCGCCGGATGCCTCACGGTCTCGACCATATCGTGCACGCCGTCCGCGATCTCGACGCGGCGGCGGAATTTTATGGCCGCGCCGGCTTTACCGTCGGCGCGCGCAACCGCCATCCGTGGGGCACCCACAACCGAATTGTGCAATTGAAGAATTGCTACATCGAAATCCTTGAGGTCGCCGAGCCTGAGAAGATCGTGCCGCACGGCGCCCGCTCGTTTTCCTTCGGCGCCTTCAACCGCGACTTTCTCGCTTCGCGCCAGGGATTCTCGATGCTGATCCTCAACTCTAGCAACGCGGACGACGATGCGCGCGCGTTCGAGGCGGCCGGCATTGCCGGTTATGACGTGTTCGATTTCGCCCGCGAGGGCGCAAAGCCGGACGGAACGCCGGTGAAGCTGGCGTTCTCGCTGGTTTTTGCCAGCTACCCGGCCTCGCCAAATCTAGGCTTTGCGGCTTGCCAGCACCATTTCCCGGAGAATTTTTGGAACCCGGCATTTCAAATCCACGCCAATGGCGCGCAAACCGCGGCCGGCGTGGCGATGGTCGCCGACAATCCGACCGACCATCACATCTTCCTGAAAGCCTTCAGTGGCGTGCAGGACCTGCATTCGAGCTCGATCGGCGTCAAGGCGCGCACCGGGAACGGCGATATCGAGATCATGGAGCAGGTCGCGTTTCGCGACCAGTTCGGCATTTCGCCTGCTGTGGACGGCGAGGGGATGACGCTCAACGCGCTGCGCGTCGAGGTCGCGGACATGGCACAAGCCGAAGCATCGCATCGGCAGAATGGCGTTGCCTCGCGGCGCCATATGGGGCGGCTCGTGGTGCCGCCGGATGTCGCCCATGGCGCAACCCTGATATTCGAGACCGCTAAATAGGGTTGATCCCCTGGCCGGTGCCCGGCATGGTCGCGCCGGAAAAAGGATTAGAGCCTTGAACGCCAACATTTCAGCCGCGCCGGTGGTTACGGCAGGCCATGTCAAGTTCGGCAACGACTTGCCGATTTCGATCGTCGCCGGCCCGTGCCAGCTCGAGAGCCGCGCCCATGCGCTCGAAGTCGCCGGCGCGCTGAAGGAGATCGCGGCGCGCTTGAAGATCGGGCTCATCTACAAGACGTCGTTCGACAAGGCCAACCGCAGCAGCGGATCGGCTCCGCGCGGCATCGGCCTCGCGCAGGCACTGCCGATCTTTGCCGAGATTCGCTCGTCGCTCGGCATGCCCGTGCTCACCGACGTTCACGAGGCCGCGCAATGCGCCGAGGTGGCGCAGGCCGTCGATGTCCTGCAGATTCCGGCATACCTGTGCCGGCAGACCGATCTGCTGCTGGCGGCGGCTGCGACCGGCAAGGTCGTCAACGTCAAGAAGGGTCAGTTCCTGGCGCCGTGGGACATGGCGAATGTCGTCGCCAAGATCACCGGCGGCGGCAATCGCAATGTGCTGGTGACCGAGCGCGGCGTCTCGTTCGGCTACAACACGCTGGTATCGGACATGCGCGCGTTGCCGATCATGGCGCGCACCACCGGCGCGCCCGTGATCTTCGATGCCACCCATTCGGTGCAGCAGCCCGGCGGCAAGGGCACCTCATCGGGCGGCGAGCGCGAGTTCGTGCCGGTGCTGGCGCGCGCGGCGGTCGCGGTCGGCGTCGCCGGCGTATTCATCGAAACCCATCCCGATCCCGATCATGCGCCGTCGGACGGCCCCAACATGGTGCCGCTGCGCGAGTTCGAAGGTCTGGTGAAGACGCTGATGGCGTTCGACGCGCTCGCCAAGAATCTCGAAGAGAATGTAGCGCGTTGATGCGGTGGACCGGGTTGCGGCCACAATGAACCGCGTATGCCGCCGGTCCTGAATATCATTGCGCTTGCGACGTTCGCGGCGAGCCTGTCGGCACGGGCGCTGGATCCGGTGCTGCCGCACGTCGCCAGCGATTTCAACGTCAGCATCGCCGCGGCGGCAGGGTTTGCTTCAATATTCGCGTTCACCTTCGCCATCGTCCAGCCGGCGCTGGGTGCTGCGGCGGATTTGTTCGGCAAGGCGCGTCTCGTGATCGTTTGCCTTGTGCTGCTGGGCCTCGCCAATATTCTCGGCGCGCTGTCTTCGTCGTTTTCGCTGTTGTTCGCGACGCGGATTCTCGCAGGGATCGGCGCCGGCGGGGTCTTTCCAATCGCGCTCGGGCTGACCAGCGATCTGGTTGCGCCGGACAAGCGTCAGGTCGCGATCGGCCGCACGCTGGCGGGTGCGATGACCGGCAACCTGCTCGGGGCGTCGCTGTCGGGCCTGATCGGTGATTTCCTCGGCTGGCGCGGGGTGCTCGCCGTGCTTGGCTCGCTGGCGGTCGTGGCATCGGTCGCCGTCGCCATTGGTTTTCGTGGAGGCGTACTGAAGCGGGCGCCGGCAAAAGTCGATCTTTCGGTGCTCAGGCATGGCTATCGCACCATCTTTGCCAATCCGAACGCGAAGGTCTGTTACGCTGCGGTGTTTGTCGAAGGCTGCTGCGTGCTTGGCGTGTTTCCCTATGTCGCGTCGTTTCTGTTCGAACTCGGCGTCACCAGCCTTTCCATCAGCGGCCTCGTGATCGCAGGCTTCGCAGTCGGCGGACTGTTCTACACATTGAGCGTGTCGCGCTTTCTGCCGCGGCTCGGCGTCAACGGCATGATGATTTCGGGTGCCGTGCTGATGGGCCTGCAACTCGCCATCGTTGCCTTCGGCCCGCCCTGGCAGCTTCAGGCCGGCAACTTCATCCTGATGGGCTGGGGCTTCTACATGATCCACGGATCGCTGCAGGTGTTTGCCAGCGAACTGTCGGTGGAAGCCCGCGCCAGCGCGCTGTCGCTGCACTCGTTTTTCTTCTTCATGGGCCAGACCATAGGACCGATCGCGTACGGGTTTGGCATTCTCAATGTCGGCAAGATACCGACGTTGCTGGCAAGCTCCGTCATCATTGTCGTCCTCGGTTTTATCTGCGCGCGTTTGTTGAGACCGACCAGGCCGACGGACGCGGCGGTGCGATAGGCCGCGTGGCAGCGGCTTTTTTGCCGTTAGGCTTTACAGCGGCAAAGGCTTGCTTCGGTCCGTATTTTATTGTGGCTACGATTTCCCTCTATTTGACGGGGAAATGCGCGATCGACCGTGTCATCAACACCCAGGACGGTATGATGATCCGCTCGGGGTGCAGATTTTTTGATTGAATGGGATTACGATGGCAATCGTAACAAGCAACTGGCGCCCCGGCTCGCCGCGCTTTCATCGTGTTGTGCGCTTTGTCGATGAACTTTTCAGTCGAGCGGACAAGCTGCAGGCGCCCGGCTTCGATCCAAAATGGAAGGACGTCGATCTGACCACAGGAGTCCCCGGCCTGGAGCGTTTTCAACCCGTCCAGGCGTGGCTTGATCGGACGAGTCCTGCCAAGCAAAGTGGGCATCCGTGATGCGCGCGCCGCTGATCGCCATTGTTCTCTCGAGTGTTGGTGGGGCGGTTTGCGCTCAACCTGCGAATGAGGGAGCCAGAGAGCTGGAAGCCTGCTTTCAATCAGCTCGTGCCGCAGACGCGATTTGCTCCGACTCGAAACATGGTGCGGCTGAGCGCTTCGACTGCCTGCACAAGGCGCGGATATCACAGCTCGAATGCCTGGAGCACATTTCGCGAGGGACGGCTGCCGGCGCTGCAGCGCCGGAACCGCCTGCAAGATCCGCCGATGC
>WNGN01003564.1_pt1 | contig 21510 bp, 21 predicted proteins | sample 5400561 | NCBI WGS metagenome assembly WNGN01 (sample SAMN13153379, study PRJNA577476) | soil metagenome | isolation source: 115 cm soil or saprolite under Garry oak tree replicate 2 | place: USA:California | collected 2016-06-15 | reverse complement strand
ATGGGCGAGCGCGGGGTGGTGGAGCTCTACCGGCGCTCCGGCGCCGAGCGCGTCGAGTCGCACCTGGCGCACCTGTTCGACGCCGCCGAGCGCCGCATGCGCGCCGAGCTCGCGCGCATCCCCGACGGCGTCTACACGGGCGAGTCCATGGTGTTCGACGACGGTCACCACGAGGGCAGCCGGCATCCGATTCGCGTGACCATCACCGCGCGCGGCGGCGAGCTGAGCCTCGACTACACGGGCACGGCGCCGCAGACCGTCGGCTTCGTCAACGCGCCGCTCGCGTCGTCGTACTCGGCGGTCCTGCTCACCGTGCTGATGCTGGTGGACCCCGAGATCCCGCACAACGAGGGGATCCTGCGAGCGCTCCGGGTGGACATCCCGCGCGGCACGCTGCTGAACGCCGACTTCCCGGCGGCCACGACGTTCGGCAACACGCTGGCGGGCCCGCACTCCGATGCGATCTTCCGCGCGCTCGCCGACGCCGTGCCCGACCGCGTGTCCGCCGGCTGGAACCGCATGCTCGGCATGACGGTCGCCGGCATGGATCCGCGCCGGCGCCGGCGCTACGTGGACATCCTCTTCCTCGCGCTCAAGGGCGGCTCCGGCGCCGTTCGCGGCTGCGACGGGTACGACCACATCGGCCTCATCAACACGGCGGGCGGCATCCTCGCGCAGGACTACGAGATGCTCGAGATCCAGACGCCCCACCGGCTCCTCCGCCACGAATATCTTCCGGACTCGGCCGGCGCCGGTCGCTGGCGGGGAGGCCTCGGCGTGGTGACGGAGTTTGTCGTCGAGGGCGACGACGTCACCGGCGTCACGTTCGGCGACGGCGTCGAGGACGAGGCGCGCGCGTTCGGGCTGTTCGGCGGCCGGCCGGGGAGCGCCAATCGCCTCGAGCTGGCCACGCCCGACGGGCGCACGCTCGTCCCGCGCGCCAAGGACGTCGTGGCGATCCCCCGCGGCACGATCTTCCGGCAGTGGGCGGGAGGCGGCGGTGGGTACGGCGAGCCGCGCGAGCGGCCCCGCGAGGTCGTCGCCGCCGAGCTGCGCGACGGCCTGATCTCCCGGGACACCGCGCGGGCGGTGTACGGGCTCGAGCGGTGAGCGCGGCGACCATCGTTCATGTCGTCGTGTCGGGTCTGGCGACCGGCGCGATCTACGCGCTGATGGCGCTCTCGCTCGTCATCATCTACAACGCCACGCGCACGCTGAACTTCGCGCAGGGGGAGATGCTGATGATGTCCACGTTCGTCGCGTGGTCGGCGCAGCGGGCGCTCGGGCTGCCCCTCGTGCTCACGCTCGTGGTGGCCATCCTCGCCGGCGGCGCCCTGGCGTGGCTCGTGGAGCGCGCGATCATCCGGCGGGCGATCGCCGGCACCCACTGGGACGTGCTCATCATCACGGTGGGGCTCTCGCTGATCCTGCGCGCCGCCGCGGGGCTCGCGTGGACCCACGACGAATTCCCGTTCCCGTCGTTCTTCCCGTCGGCGCCCCTCATCGTCGGGCCCGCGCGCGTGGCGCCCGTCTCGCTCGGGATCCTCGGCGGCTCGCTCGCCCTGATGGCGGCCCTCTGGGCGCTGTTCCGGTTCACGCGGCTGGGCCGCGCGATGCGCGCGGTGGCGCAGAACCAGCGCGCGGCGCGGCTGATGGGGATCAGCGTGGAGCGCGTGTACTCGACGTCGTGGGTGCTGGCGGGTGTGGTGGGCGCCGTGGCCGGCGTGCTGGTCGCGCCCGTCGTGTTCCTGTCCTCCACGATGGGGCTCATCGTCATCAACGGCTTCACGGCGGCGGTGATCGGCGGCTTCGGCTCGATGCCGGGCGCCGTGGTGGGCGGCATGTTCCTCGGCGTGCTCGAGAACCTGGCGCCGCTCTATCTGCCGTCGGGCATCAGGTATTCCGTGCCGTTCGTGGTGCTCGTCGCCGTCCTCGTCGTGCGCCCCGCGGGCCTCGTGGGGCGCGTCGAACGGCGAAAGGTGTGAGCGGCCGCCGCGCCTGGGCGGTGCTCGTGCTCGCCGCCTTCGCTGCGTGGCCCTGGGTGGCGTCGCGCTACTTCGTGTTCCTCGCCAGCCTCGTGCTCGTCAACGTCGTCGTCGCCATCGGCCTCAATCTGCTCTCCGGCTACACGAACCAGCTCTCCTTCGGCCACGCCGGCTTCCTGGCCCTCGGCGCCTACGCGGCGGCCCTGGTCGCGATCCACGCGCCGGCCGTGCCCGTCGTCGTCACCCTGCTGCTCGCGGGTGCGTTCACCGCCGCCGTCGGCCTCGCGTTCGGGGTGCCCTGCCTGCGCCTGGGTGGGCTCTACCTGAGCATGGCCACGCTGGCCTTCGGCTTCGTGATCACGGAGGCGATCCTCAACCTCGACACGCTGACGAAGGGCGCCGACGGGCTGCGCGTGCCGGCGCTGCGCCTCGGCGGTTTCGGCGCGCTCGGCGATACGGGCCGCTACTATCTGACGGCGGTGACGGCAGCGCTCATGGTCGCGGCCGCCGTCAACCTCGTGCGCACGCGGACGGGCCGCGCGTTCCTGGCGATCCGCGAGAGCGAGATCGCCGCGCAGGCGAGCGGCGTCCCGGTGGCCGCGTACAAGACCGCGGCGTTCGGGCTGTCGGCGTTCTACACGGGCGTGGCCGGCGGCCTCTTCGCCTTCGTGGTCGGCTTCCTCTCGCCGGACGCGTTCGACGTGTTCCTGTCTGTGGACTTCGTGGTGATGATCGTCGTGGGCGGCCTCGGCTCGGTGCCGGGCTCCATCATCGGCGCCGCCGTGGTGACCGTGCTCTACGACTGGCTCGCCGCGTTCCAGAACTATCGGCCGCTGATCTTCGGCGCCATCCTGATCGCCTGCATGCTCTTCATGCCCGGTGGCATCGTGCGCGCGCTCGCGCGCTCAGTTACGTGGGGGGCCCCGACATGGCCGCTCCGTTAACCTGGGGGCCCCGACATGGCCCCCAGACCCCCAACGCTCGTCGCGTCCCGGGGAACCCGTGACGCTCCTCGAAAGCGGTGGCACCCCTCGATACCCAAGGAGGACGTGATGCGCCTCGTCGCTTCGCTCGTGATCGCGCTGCTCATGCTCGCGGCGGCCGGGCCGGCCGCCGCCCAGCAGGGCGTGACCGACGCCGAGATCGTGCTCGGCTGCTCGAACTCGTTCTCCGGCCCGCTGGCCTACACGGGCGAGCAGGCGACGCGCTTCGGCGTCGACCTCTACCTCAAGGTCGTCAACGACGCCGGCGGCATCAACGGCCGCAAGGTCCGCACGGTGTACTACGACGACGGCTTCAAGCCCCAGGAGGCCGTGGCCAACACGCGCAAGCTCGTCGAGCAGGACAAGGTCTTCGCGGTCATCGCGCCGCAGGGCACGGCGCCGGTGTCGGCCACCCTCGAGTACCTCGAGGAGAACAAGGTGCCGCTGCTGTTTCCGTTCCAGGGCTCGCCGATCACGCGCGGCAAGAAGTACGTCTTCAGCGGCATGACGCTCTACGACCGGCAGTCGAAGATGATGATCGACTACCTCGTCGGCCAGCGGAAGTTCAAGACGTTCGGCGTGCTCTACCAGGACGACGACTACGGCAAGGCCTTCCTGACGGCGTACGAGAAGGATCTCGCGCGCCACAATCTCAAGATCGCGGCCGCGGAGCCGGTCAAGCGCGGCGTCACCGACGTGAGTGCCCAGATCGCCAAGCTCCGCGCGGCGAGTCCTCAAGTCACGTTCCTCGTGCTGACGCCGGGGCCCGGCGCGCAGGCGCTCAAGGAGCGGCAGAAGATCGGCTGGACGGACACCCTGATGGTGTCGTCGGGCCCGCTCACCGACGAGAAGTACCTCGGGCTCGCCGGCGACGCCACCGAGGGCGTGGAGGGCCTGTCGCTCTGGCCCGATCCGCTCACCTCCGACCTGCCGGGCGTCAAGGCGTACCGCGCGGCGATGCAGAAGTACTTCGACAAGAACGAGCCGAACCGCTACTCGCTCTCGGGTTACTTCGCGGCCGTGCTGTTCGTCGAGGGCGCCCGGCGCGCCGGACGCACCCTCACGCGCGAGACGCTCATCGGCGCGCTCGAGAACGTCAAGAACTTCGACAGCGGCATCCTGCCGCCGCTCACCATCGGCCCCGACCACGAGACGCAGAAGCAGGGCTTCTGGGTGCGCGTGGAGAAGGGGCGCTTCAAGCCGCTGACCGACTGGCTCAGATCGGACTAGCGCGTGGCGCTGCTGCGCGTCGAGGATCTTTCCATCCGCTTCGGCGGGCTCGCGGCGCTGGCCGAGGTGAGCTTCGAGGCGGCGGAGGGCGAGATCCTCGGGCTGATCGGGCCCAACGGCGCCGGCAAGTCCACCGTCTTCAACGTCCTCAGCGGGCTCTATCGCCCGGACTCCGGCCGCGTGACGTTCGCCGGCGAGAGCCTGCTCGAGCTGGCGCCGCACGCGATTGCGCGCCGCGGAATCGGGCGCACGTTCCAGAACACCGAGGTGTTCCGGCCGCTCAGCGTGCTCGACAACGTGCTGGTCGGCCTGCACTCGCGGCTCCGCGCCGGGTTGTTCGGAGCGGCCCTGTGGGCGCCGCGGGTGGCGCGGGAAGAGCGCGCGGCGCGTGAGCGCGCGCTGGCGCTGCTCGAGCGCCTCGGCCTCGCCGACGTCGCCGGCCTCGAGGCGGGTGGGCTGCCGCTGGGCCGGCAGAAGCGGCTGGAGATGGCGCGCGCGCTGGCCGCCGAGCCGCGCTGCCTGCTGCTCGACGAGCCGGCGGGCGGCCTCAATCCCACCGAGACGCGCGCGCTCATGGACTTCATCGTCCGCCTGCGCGACGAGCTGCGGCTGACGCTGATCGTCGTCGAGCACGACATGGACCTGGTCATGGGCATCTCCGACCGCGTGGTCGTCCTGCACTACGGGCGCAAGATCGCGGAGGGACAGCCGCGCGAGGTCGCCACCGACCCCGCGGTGATCGAGGCGTACCTGGGCAGCGCGGAGGACGCCTGACGTGCTCGAGATCGAGGATCTCAGCGTCTCGTACGGCCAGCGCCGCGCGCTGGAGGGCGTGTCGCTCAGCGTGCGCGAGGGTGAGATCGTGACGCTGCTCGGGGCCAACGGCAGCGGCAAGTCCACCACGCTGCGCGCGGTGTCGGGGCTCGTGCGCCCGCAGCGCGGCCGCGTCGTCTACCGCGGCCGTGACCTGCGCGATCTGACGGCGGACGCCATCGTCGCCGCCGGCATCGGCCACGTCCCCGAGGGCCGCGAGGTGTTCGGCGACTTCAGTGTGCGCGAGAACCTCCTGGTCGGCGCCCACACGACGCCGCGCCGCGAGGTGGACGGGCGCCTGGCCGCCGCCTACGCCGCCTTCCCCGTGCTGCGCGAGCGCCAGGGTCAGCGCGCGGGCACGCTCTCGGGCGGCGAGCAGCAGATGCTGGCGATTGCTCGCGCGCTGATGGCGGGGCCGCGCCTGCTGCTGCTGGACGAGCCGTCGCTGGGCCTCGCCCCGCGCCTGGTGCGCGAGATCTTCCGTGTCATCGAGCGGATCAACCGCGATGGCGTGACCGTGCTGCTGGTCGAGCAGAACGCGCGCCGGGCGCTGGCGCTGGCCGCCCGCGGCTACGTGCTGGAAACGGGCCGTGTCGCGGTGGCCGGACCGAGTGCCGAGCTGGCTGCCGACCCCCGCATCCGCGCCGCCTACCTCGGCGAAGGACGTGGAGCCTGAGGGGCCCCTTCGTTTACGATCGGAAGTAAGGAGGGGCAGGCCGTGAACGAGAACTACGACAGCTATTCCGAGAAGGAAGCGGTCGAGCACAAGTTCCGGATGGCCATGGCGAGCGAGGCGCGGGCCGAGCGGGAGTTGCGGGAGAAGATCAAGAAATGGTTCTACATCGGCGCCGCGGTCTTCGTCGTGCTCTTCATCGTCGCCATGCTGTTCTTCTGAGCCGCCTCGCCGGCGCGCTGGCGCTCGCGGCGCTGGCGGCCTCCCCCGCCGCCGCCCAGCCGCGGGTGGAGACGATCGCCACCGGCCTCGAGGTGCCCTGGGCTCTCGCCTTCGCGCCCGACGGGCGCCTCTACGTCACCGAGCGTGTCGGCCGCATCCGTGTCGTGAAGGAGGGGCGGCTCGAGCCGGACCCCGTCGCGACGCTGACCGTGGCCGCGCAGGGTGAGGCCGGCCTCATGGGCCTGGCGCTCGATCCACGCTTCACCGACACCGGCCACCTGTACGTCTGCTACACCGCCGAGCGGCAGGGGAGTCTCGTCAACCGCATCACCCGATTCACGCTGCGCGAGGGGCGCGCGGGCGAGGAGCGCGTGCTCCTCGACGGCATGCACGGCGCGCCCACGCACGACGGCTGCCGGCTGAAGTTCGGTCCCGACGGCAAGCTCTACGCGACGATGGGCGACGCGCGCGAGGCGCGGCTGGCCCAGGCGAGGGACAGCCTCAACGGGAAAATCTTGAGGTTGGAAGCGAACGGCTCGGTGCCCGCCGACAATCCGTTCCCGGGCTCGCCGGTGTGGTCGCTCGGCCATCGCAATCCGCAAGGCCTCGCGTGGGACGGCAAGCGGCGGCTCCTCGCCGCCGAGCACGGCCCGAGCGCTCACGACGAGATCAATCGCATCGAGCCCGGCAAGAATTACGGCTGGCCCGACGTCGCCGGGGCCGACGATCCGGCGGCCCCGCGCCGCGGGTACGTGGACCCCATCGTCGAGTCCGAGCGCGACACGTGGGCGCCATCGGGCATCGCCTGGCTTGGCGACAGCGTGTGGGTGGCGGCGCTGCGCGGCGAGCGGCTGATCCAGATCACGCTCGACGCCGATCTGAAACTGGTCAACGTGCGGTCGATCCTGCGGCGCGTGCACGGCCGGCTGCGGGACGTCGTCGTCGGCCCCGACGGCGCGCTCTACGTCACGACCAGCAACCGCGACGGCCGCGGCAGCGCGCGCGAGGGCGACGACAAGATCCTGCGCGTCGTGCCTCGGTGATGGGGGGCCCCGACATGGCCCGTCTATCGAACTGGGGGCCCCGACATGGCCCCCAGCCCCCCATCGCTCGGAGCGCCCCGGGGGACCCGGTGCGCTCCTCGAACGCCGTGGCACCCCTCGATACGCCGACCGGCTGACTGGTGCCGCCGCCGCCGGCGCGCGCGTCGTCGCCACTGGTCATCGCGCTGGCGGGCATGGTGGCTCTCGCGGTGCCGATGGGCGTCGGGCGTTTTGCGTTCACGCCGATCCTGCCGATGATGCAGGTGGACGCCGGCCTCTCCATCGCCGCCGGCGCCTGGCTCGCCTCGGCAAACTATCTCGGCACCCTCATCGGCGCGCTCGCCGCCACGGCGGTGCGGGTGCCGATCCAGCCGGCGGTCCGTGGCGGCCTCGTCACGATCGGCCTCGCGACGCTGGCCATGGGCCTCGAGCGGCGCGTGCCGGCCTGGATCGCGCTGCGATTGATCGCGGGAATCGCGACCGGATGGGTTCTCCCCTTCGCGTCGGCGTGGGCGCTCGAGCGCCTCGCGCCGCTCCGGCGCCCTCTGCTGAACGCCGCGGTGTTCGCCGGTTTCGGCGTCGGCATCGCCGCCGCCGGCGGCGTGTGCATCGTGCTCATGCGCGGGCGCGCCAGCTCCGCGCAGGCGTGGCTGAGCCTCGGCCTTGTCTCGCTCGCGGCGACCGCCGTCGTGTGGCGGAGCTTCGTCGGACGCGACGTCCGGTCGGAGGCGAGCCGACGCACGGGCACCGGCCGCTGGGACACCGACGCCATGCTGCTGGTCGCGTGCTATGGCTCGTTCGGCTTCGGCTACATCGTTCCCGCGACGTTTCTTCCCGTCATGGCGCGCGCGGCGATCGACGATCCGTCCGTGTTCGGATGGGCGTGGCCCGTGTTCGGCGTCACCGCCGCCGCGTCCACGTTCGCCGCGGCCGGACTGTCGAGGTCGCTCGGCAACCGCCGCCTGTGGAGCCTGGGGCACGTCGTGATGGCGGTGGGCCTCGTCCTTCCGGTGATCCGGCCGGGGATCGGGTCGATCATGCTCAGCGCCATCCTCGTCGGCGCCACCTTCACGGTGATCACCATGGCAGGATTTCAGGAGGGACGCGAGGTCGGCGGCGTGCGGATGATCGCCGCCATGGCGTCGGCGTTCGCCGTCGGGCAGATCGGCGGGCCCGTCCTCGTGCGCTATGCGGTTCGCGCGGACGGCGGTCTCTCCGAGGCGCTCGTGATCGCCTGCGCCGTGCTCGTCGCCGGCGCGGGTGTCCTTGCGCTCAGCCGCCGGTCACCGCCTGCATGATCGTGATCACGTCGCCCGATTTCACGGGCCGCTCGAGGCTCGGGAGCCAGCGCGTGTTGTCCTCGTTGTGGAAGCACAGCACGTGACCGCGGAACTTGCCGCTCTCGTCGAAGAGGTGCACGCCCAGCTCGGGATGGCGGGCGATCAGCGTGTCGAGGGCGGCGGCCAGGGTGTCGGCCTCGACCGTCGTCTCGAGCGCGCCGCCGATCAGGCCGGCGAGCAGGCGCGGCAGCCGCACGGTGACGTGGGCCACGGGGTCGCGGCTACTCGGTGAAGGCGGCGAGGCAGACGACGCGGGGCGCCCCGAACGGCAGCGCCTGCCAGCTCTCGCCGGCGTCGCGCGACGCGTAGACCGTCCCGCCCGTCGTGCCGACGTAGATGCCGGGCGGATCCTGCGCGTCCAGCGCGAGGGCGCCGCGCAGCACCACGTCGTACGCGTGCTCGCCCGGCAGGCCCTTGCCCGACGGCGCCCACGAGTCGCCGCCGTCGAGGCTGCGGTAGACGCGCAGCGCGCCGCCCGGAGGCATGCGGAACTCGTCGCTCTCCAGCGGCACCGCGTAGAGCGCGCCGCGCCTGGGCTCGCGCACGAGCGGAAAGCCGAAACCGGAGGGCAGCCCGCGCTCGATCTTCTCCCAGGAGTCGCCGCCGTCGCGCGTGCGGTACATGCCCTTGTGGTCCTGGCGCCAGATGAGGTTCGGGTCGCGCGCGTCCTGGGCGAGGCCGTGCACGCAGTAGCCGATGTCCCTGGTGGTCTTGTCCTCGAGGACGACGGTGACGCCGCGGTTCTTCGACTGCCAGGTGCGGCCGCCGTCGTCGGTGCGGAAGACGCCGACCGCCGAGATCCCGCACCACATGCGCTGCGGATTCGTCGGATCGCCGACGATCGCGTGAGCACAGAGCCCGCCCGCGCCGGGCATCCACTTCTCGCGCGTGGGATGGTCGTTCAGGCCCGCGACGGGTTTCCACGTGTCGCCGCGGTCGTCGCTGCGAAAGAGTCCGGCCTCGGCGACCCCGGCGAACAGCGCGCCGCCGGCGGGCTGCACCTTCCAGATCTGCGTGAGCTTGCGCGTCCCGTCCTTCGGATAGGCCGGCCCGTCCACCTGGCGCCACTTCGCGAGGTCGTCGCTGGCCTGGATGGTGGCGCCGTAGACGAAGCTGTTGACGCCGAGGAAGGTCCGGCCGCCGTCGCGGCCGATGGCGGTGATCCGCCAGCCCTTGAAGAGCGGCCCCTCGATCGTCCACGCGGTGCGCGCGGCGTCGCTGCGCGCGAGGAACGCGCCCTTGTCGGTCCCGATGATCAGCAGTGTGCGCATGACGACGAGTATACTCAGCGCTCGAACATGTTCCAGCCGGAGCTCGAGACCCTCGAGCGCGAGGCGCTCGCGCGACTCCGGCCCGAGGACGTCGAGCGTGTCGACCGGCGCGTGCACATGTTGGCGCGCAGGCAAGCGTGTAGCGGCCCAGGAGCACCTCACCACCGCGACGGCGATGTATCGCGAGATGGACATGAGCTTCTGGCTGGAGCAGGCGGAGGCAGAGACAGCCACGTTCGCGTAGAACGAAAGGACGACGGACGATGACGACGACGAGTCCGCGATCTCAGATCATCTCCATCAGCGATCTTGGATGGCAAGAGTTTCGGCCCGGAGTCAGCTTCAAGATCCTCTGGGAGGACAAGGCGACGAAGCGGCGCGCCCAGATGACCCGCTTCGCGCCCGGCGCGCAGCTTCCGCTCCATCGACACGTCGGCGACGAGCTGATCTTCGTGATCGAGGGTGCGCTATCTGACGAGTCCGGGACGGTGACCTCCGGGAACGTAGGCTACCGGCCCGACGGCTGCGTCCACACCGTGACGACCAAGAACGGCGCGACGGTCCTCGCCGTTCTCACTGGCGATATCGAGCCGGCCGCCGAGCGGGGGCGCGCGCCCGGCTCGCAGATCTTCACGCTGAGCGAGCTGCCGTGGATCGAGACGCGCCCGGGCGTCCGCCAGAAGCGGATCTGGGAGGACAAGGTCACCGAGCGCCGCGCCTTGCTGGCTCGCTTCGAGCCGGGGGCCACGCTCCCGCCGCATCGTCACGTCGGTGACGAGCTGATCTTCCTCGTCGAAGGCGCGGACGACGCAGAACGGCGCGACGGTCCTGACCGTCGTGTGGGGCCGCACGGAACCGATCTGACGATGACCGGCGTCAGGCCGGCGGCAGCCGCACCTGAACGCCCGCCCGCTCCTCCTGGAGCGTGAGGAAGATTGACGCGTCCTGGTTCGCCCAGCCGCGCCCGATCGCCTCGACCATCTCCTGCTCGCACAGGGCCGACAGTCGCATCGGCACGCCCGTGGCGCGCGCCAGCTCGAGCGCCAGACCGAGGTCCTTCCGCGCCAGCCTGAGCGAGAACCGCGGCTCGAAGTTCCCACGCAGGTAGGTGGCGGGTAACCGGACCTTGAGGCTCATCATGTGCCCCAGGGCCGCCTGGTTGAAGACGTCCACGATGACCTCGGGGGCGATGCCGGCCTTGACGCCGACCGCCCAGCATTCGGCCATCACCAGGTCCAGCGTGAAGCTCGCGCAGTTGTGCATGAGCTTCGCGATCGACCCCGAGCCGATGCCCCCCGTGTAGAGCACGCGCCTGGCGACGGCGTCGAGCACGGGCCGGGCGCGCTCGAAGACGGCGCGCTCACCGCCGACCATCACGAGCAGGTCGCGCGTTCGGGCGCCCTCCATGCCGCCGCTCACCGGCGCATCCAGCATCTCGACGCCCTTCGTCGCGAGCGCGGCCTGCACGCGCCGGACGAGCAGCGGCGAATTGGTGGTGTGGTCGACGTACAGCGCGCCGGGCTTGATCCCCTCGAGGATGCCGCGGGGCCCGAGGCAGACCGGTTCCATCTCCGCGGGGCCGGGCAAGCACGTCGCGACGACCTCGGACCGGACCGCGAGATCGGCCGGAGACTCGGCCCAGCCGGCGCCGGCGGCGAGCAGATCGGCGGCGGCCTCGCGCCGCACGTCGTGGACCACGAGCGGGTGGCCGGCCGCCAGCAGCTGGCCCGCCATCGGCCGGCCGATATTCCCGACGCCGATGAACCCGATCCGCATAGTCGCCGGGGTCAGCGGCTGTAGAGCCGGAGCACGTTGTCCCAGAGGATCTTCTTCTTGCTCCGGTCGCCGAGCGGCAGCGCCAGGAAACGGTTCATGGCGTCCGGGTACTTGGAGTCGCCGTGGGGGTAATCGGTGGTCGTGACGAGGTTGTCGTCGCCGATCGTGTCCACGACGCGAGCGACGAACGCCTCGTCGCACTCGACCGCGCAGAAGCCCTGCCGCCGGAAGTACTCGGAGGGCTTCATGCTGAGATGCGTCATCTCGCCGTAGGGCTCGCGCCATTCGTGGTGCTCGTCCATCCGGTGGAGCCAGAAGGGCAGCCATCCGCACTGCCCCTCGAGGAACGCGAACCGGAGGCGCGGGAACCGCTCGGTGACGCCGCCCATGATGACGTCCATGCAGGCCAGCATCTGCTCCACAGAGTGCGTCGAGATGTGGGCGATGCCCATGCTCTTGAATCGGTCGGCGCCCGCGGCCTTCATGCGCGAGCCGGTGGTTTCGTGGAAGCCGACGGGGACGTTCAGCTCCTGGCACGTGGCCCAGAGCGGGTCGTAGTACGCGTCGTGCCACGGCCGGCCGTTGTAGATGTTCGGACGGAGAAAGATGGCCTTCATCCCGAGCTCGCTCACCGCGCGGCGCGCCTCGGTCACCGCACTCGCCACGTCGTGAGGCGACACCGCGGCCGCGCCGAACAAGCGTCGGGGATCGGCGGCCTGGATGTAGTCGTGGAGCCAGTCGTTGTACGCCCGGCACGCGGCCGCCGCGAAGCGCGGGTCCATCGTGTCGAAGGCGGTGACATACATGGCGGAAGTCGGGTAGAGGATCGCGAGGTCGAGCCCCTCCTTGTCCATCGCGCGCACCTGCGACTCGGGGTCGAAGTTCCGCTTGATCTCCTCGGCGTAGCGCTCGCCGAGCGCCTTCTCCTCGGCGTCGGTGAGCGCCGGCCAGTCCCCACCTGGCATGGACGCCATGACCTCGCCCTCGACCATGGTGCGGATGTCCCACCGGCGCTCGCTGAGCCGTCGTGGCGCGCGCGGCTTGAACTCGGGCTCGATGTAGCGCTCCCACAGGTCGACGGGCTCCATGACGTGCATCTCGGCGTCGATCATCTTGAACCCGTGCTTGGGCATGACGTGCGTCCTCCTTCGGCGAGTCGGCCGGCCGCAACCATAGCAGAGCGGCGCGCCCCTCCGCGAGGGCCACGCGCCGCGCGGGTATACTCGTCGCGTCTATGTTCCAGCCGGAGCTGGAGGCGCTGGACCGCGAGCGGCTGACCACCCTGCAGCTCGAGCGCATGCGCGCGACGCTGGCGCGCTGCGCGCGCAATCCCGCGTGGCAGCGCCGGCTCGGCGGAGCGCGCGCCGGCGATCTGAACACCGTCGAGGACTGGACGCGGCTGCCGTTCCTCACCAAGGACGAGCTGCGCGATGCCTATCCGTACGGTCTGGCGTGCGGTGAGGGCTACCGGCGCGTGCACATGTCGAGCGGCACCACCGGTAACCCGATCCTGAACCCGTACACGGCGGCCGACGTCGCGCAGTGGGGCGAGGTGATGGCGCGCTGCTACGTCGCGGCGGGCGTCACGCGCGACGACGTGATCCAGGTCACGCCGTCGTTCGGCCTCTTCACCGGCGGCTTCGGCTTCCACTATGGCGCCGAGCGGCTCGGCGCCATGGTGGTGCCGGTGGGCGCCGGCCGGACGTCGCTCCAGCTCAGGCTGATGCGCGATCTGAAGACGACGGTGCTCACCGCCATCGCGACCTATCCACTGCGGCTGATCGAGGTGGCGCGCGACGAGCGGTTCGATCTCGGCGCGCTCTCGCTCCGCGTCGGGATCTTCGGCTCCGAGATGTGGTCGGACGCGCTGCGCCGGCGGATCGAGCGCGAGCTGTCGATCCGCGCGCACGACATCATCGGCATGACCGAGACGGGTGGACCCGGGCTCGGCATCGACTGCCTCGCGCGCGCCGGCGTGCACGTGTGGGAGGACCACTACGTCGCCGAGATCGTGGATCCCGCGACGGGCCGTCCGCGGCCCGATGGCGAAGAAGGCGAGCTGGTCGTCTCCACGCTCACGCGCGAGGGGCTGCCGCTGGTGCGCTACCGCACCCACGACCTGACGCGAGTCGTATCGCGCGCCAGGTGTGTGTGCGGCAGGACGTCGCTGAGGCTCGATCGGCTGCGCGGGCGCACCGACGACATGGTCATCTACAAGGGCGTCAACTTCTACCCGCGCCAGGTGGAGATGGTGCTGCTCGCGCAGGCCGGCGTGAGCCACGAGTACCAGATCGTGCTCGACGCCGAGGGCGGCGGCGAGCGGATGACCGTCGTGGTCGAGACCGAGCCGGGCTGCGATCCCGGCGTGGCGGCGCGCATCAAGCGCGACCTGCACGACGCGCTCGCGCTCGGCCCCGAGATCCGGCTGTGCGCGGCCGGCACGCTCGAGCGTCCGCAAGGCAAGGCGGTGCGCGTGGTGGACCGGCGCCCGCGATGAGCCGCGCCCTCGAGGGGCTGACGGTCCTCGCCCTCGAGCAGGCGACGACGCTGCCGTTCCTGACGTATCGCCTCGCCGGCGACGGCGCGCGTGTCATCCGCGTGGAGAACCCGCTGCGGCCCGATCCCAACCGCTTCGTCGGCCGGGACGTGCTCGGCGAGCCCGACATGCGCGGCTACTTCCTGCCGAATAACTGCGGCAAGGAGGCCATCACGCTGAACCTCGCGACGCCGGAGGGCCGCGCGCTGCTCCACGACCTCGTGGCGCGGCTGCCCGTGGACGTCGTCGCGACGAACCAGCGGCCGCGCTCCTACGCGGCGCTCGGCATCGACGAGCCCACGCTGCGCGCCGTGCGCCGCGAGCTGATCTGGCTCGGCATCAGCGGCTTCGGGCCCGAGCACGACGAGCCGGCGTACGACCCCGTCCTCCAGGCGCGCGCGGGCTTCATGGCCCTCACGGGCGAGCCGGACGGTCCGCCCACGCCGTTCGGCGCGCCGATGGTGGACCTGGGCGCCGCCGAGCACGCGTACGGCGAGGTGATGAAGGCGCTCTACCGCCGCGCGAAGACGGGCGAGGGCACGCGGATCGACGTGGCGATGTTTCGCAGCGCCGTCTCGTGGCTCGTGGCGCCGGTGGCCGTCGAGAGCCTCGGCGAGCGCGTCGGCCGCCGCGGCAGCGGGCATCAGTTCTTCGCGCCCGTCGGCGTGCACGCCACGCGCGACGGCCACGTCTACCTCGCCATCGGCAACGACGCCCAGTGGAAGGCGCTGGCCGCGCTGCCGGCCTTCGCCGGGATCGATCGCCCGGAGTACGCGGCCAACGCCGGCCGTATCGCGGACGCCGCGCGGCTGCACGCGGCGCTCGGCGAGCGGCTCGCGCGGCTGACGACCGATGAGGCTCTGGCGCTGCTGCGCGGGGCCGACGTCCCCGTCGCGCGCGTCGCGACGCTGCCGGATGTGATGACGGACCCGCTCGTGGCGCCGGGACTCGTGCGCGTGCGCGATCCGCGGACGGGCCTGACGATCGCGCTACCGCCGCCGCCCGTCGGCGACCCGCCCCCGCTCGCGTTCCCGCCGCGTCTGGGCGAGCACAACGCGCGCGTGTACGGCGCCCTTGGCCTCGACACCGCTGCCGTGGCGGCCCTCCACCGCCGCGGCGTGATCTGAAGGAGGGAGCGATGGTGAGGAGACACTTCTTCGGCGCGAGTCTCAGTCCTCTGGTGTTCGTCTTCGCGCTGGCCGCCTGCGGCGCGCGCGCGCCCGCGTCCGGTGTTCAGGGGCAGGCCACAAGCATTGGTCCGCGCTGGTCGGACTCGGCGTACAAGAGCCAGGATCGCGACGATGCTTGGCACTTCGCCTACGCCGTGCAGAGCTGGGCGGCGGAGCAGAACGGTCACGTCATCATGATTCCCGCCCGTCACACGATCGTCGCCGACCGGATGTTCTTCGCCGACGAGTTCAGCCACATCCCCCTGCGTTCCTTCCGAGGCGTCCGACCCCAGGACCCGGACCAGGTCATCGTCCTCAAGCACATGTGGACGACGCACGCCTCGTCGTGGGACTACGACACCGACATCAAGTTTGTCCTGTACGGTCCGGGGTTCGTCAAGGAAGGCGTCCGGCTCGGCAAGACCACGCTGCAGAACATCGCGCCGACGTACGCGCGGATGATCGGGACGCCGCCACCCGGCGGCTCGATGGGCCGGGTGATGACGGAGGCGCTCGTTCCCACGTCCAAGCGGCCCAAGGTCATCCTGACGATCGTGATGGACGGCGGCGGGCGGACGCTCTATGAGGCGTGGCCCGATGCCTGGCCGGTCATAAAGGGCCTCGCAGCGCGCGGCGTCGAGTACACGGACGCGAAGGTCACGCAGCTCGAGACGGCGACGGCCGTGTCGCACGCGGCGATCGGGACCGGCGGCTACCCCTTCGCAACGCGCATCGTCGGCAACGAGATCTACGACCCCGGGCGGAACCAGGTGATCAACTCGTTCCCGGACCTGTCTCCGGAATTCGTCAAGGCGCCTACGCTGGCCGACGAGTACGGCGTCACCGCGCGCCACAAGCCGGTCGTGATCGGGACGAGCTTCCAGGACCGCGCCGCCATCGGGATGGTCGGCCACGGGGCCGCCCATCATCCGGGCAACAAGAGCCACATCGTGATCCTGTTCGACCGGCCGAGGACGCCGGCCTTGCGGGCCGAGTTTCCGGGCGACGAGCAGGAGCACCGCCTGATGACGAACATCGCCCTCTTCAGCTTCCCGGCATACCTCCGCGGCCGCAGCCCGACGCCGTACGTCAAGGAATTGACGGGCGGCACCGGCGTCTGGATGGGACACAAGATCGACGACACCGGAAACGTCCGCTTCTCACCGGCGTACGTCAATTTCGAGTGCGACAACATGCTCCTGATGCTGGATCGCGAGCCCATCGATCAGGCCGACGTGACTTCGCTGATCTACATGAGCATGAAGCCGACGGATTACGCCGCCCACCGCTGGGGGCTGGAGAGCCTCGAGGCGCGAGAGGCGCTGCGCGCGCAGGACGCCTGTGTCGGCAGGCTGATCGAGAAGCTGAATGCGCGGGTGGGCGAGAGCAACTACGTCGTCACCATCACCGCCGATCACGGGATGATGCCGATGCCCGAGGTGGTGAACGGCCATCGGCTCTTCCTGCGCACCCTGCTCGAGATGATCGACAAGAAGTTCGGGGCCAGGATCAGTCTCGGCGGGGGCTTCATCAACCTCTGGTTCGATCAGAAGAAGATGAAGGAGATCGGGATCGCCAACGGGGACATCGCTGCCTATCTCCGGTCCTTGACGGCCGGCGAGTACTACGGACCACCCGAGAAGTGGCCCGCCTACCTCCCGTATCGGCGTGACGAACGGCTGTTCTTCAATGCCTATACGTACGAGCAGGTCGAGGCCTACGTGAAGGCGAACCCGACACAATGGATGGTCAACCCCTACGCGACGGACGGCACCGCGGCGACCCTCGAGCACGATCTCGAGCGGCTCTATGCGACCAGGTCCGGCATGGGGTATCTCGCCCACGGCGCCGACGGCGACGAGACGCTTCCGCGCATCGACGGCACGCACTACTTCTATCGGGACGGCTCGGAGCTGGAGGCGGAGCGCGAGACGTTCGAGGCTCTGCAACAGAGCGCCCGCTGAGGAGCGTGGCCGGAACGCTCGCCGACGACTATCTGCCGGCCTACGACGTGGTCATGCGCCACGCCGTGAGGGTGGCGGCGCCGGCGCCGGCCGTCTGGGCGGCGCTGCATCGCGCCGACTTCGCGGGCGCGTGGTACGTGCGCGCGCTGCGCGGCCTTCGGCGGCCCGCGCAGGTCCACCGGCTGACGCTCGACCGGCTCGTCGCCGGCGGCTTCCTCCGAGTCGGCGAGCGGGAGGGGCGGGAAGTCGCGCTCGGCCTGGTCGGTCGCTTCTGGATGCCGTCGGGCGGACGCGTGAAGGTGAGGCCCGACGCGTTCCGTGATTTTGCGGAGCCCGGCCACGCGAAAGTCGTGTGAACCTTTGCCGTCGAGCCCCTCGGTACGGGGACGACGCGCCTCGTGACCGAGACCCGCGTACAGTGCCTCGACGCGGCGAGCCGCCGGCGCTTTCGCCTCTACTGGCTGGTGGTCCGGCCGTTCAGCGGACTCATCCGCCATGCGATGCTCGGCGCGGTCGCCCGCGAGGCGACGCGCCCGGCGGCGACGCGCCCTGTATAGTATCCGCGCATGAACGAGCCCTTCTATCTCACCGACGATCAGCGGATGCTCCGTCACCTCGCGCGAAAGATCGCGCGCGAGCGCGTGGCGCCGAACGCCGCGCGCTACGACGAGGCCGAGGCGTACCCGGAGGACTCGATCCGCGCGCTCATCGAGTCCGGGCTCTACGGCATCTGGGTTCCCGAGGCGTACGGGGGCAACGCGATGGGCGCTCTCGCGCTGGCCCTCGTGTGCGAGGAGATCGCGGCCGCGTGCGCGGCCACCGGCACGCAGTATCTCGACCAGCCGCTCGGCGGCATCCCGATCCTCCTCGCCGGCACCGACGAGCAGAAGAAGCGCTTCCTGCCGAGGCTCGCGACCGGCGAACTGTTGTGCGCGTATTCGCTCTCCGAGCCGGCCGCGGGCTCGGACGCCGCCGGGCTCAAGACCACCGCCGTTCGCAAGGGCGACCACTACGTGCTCAACGGCTCCAAGCAGTGGTGCACCAACGGCGACCACGCCGACGTGATCACCGTGTTCGCCACGCTCGATCCGTCCAAGCGCGCGCGCGGCGTGACGGCGTTTCTCGTCGAGAAGGGCACGCCCGGCTTCTCGGTCGGCAAGAAAGAAAGAAAGATGGGCATCCGCGCCTCGCCGACGGTGGCGCTGCACTTCAGCGACTGCGCGGTGCCTGCCGCCAACCGCCTCGGCGCCGAGGGCGAGGGCTTCAAGCTCGCCATGCGCACGCTCGACATCACGCGACCGGCCACCGGCGCGCTGGGGCTCGGCATCGCCCAGGCCGCGCTCGAGGCCGCCGTCGGTTATGCGAAGGAGCGCCAGCAGTTCGGCCAGCCGATCGGCGCCTTCCAGGGGATCCAGTTCATGCTGGCCGACATGGCGATGGCCGTCCACGCCTCGCGGCTCATGATCCACTACTGCGCGCGGCAGGTGGACGCGGGGATCACCGGCAACGCGTACGAGGCGTCGATGGCGAAGTGCTTCGCCGCCGACACCGCGATGAAGGTGACCATCGATGCCGTGCAGATCTTCGGCGGCTATGGCTACACGCGCGAGTTCCCCGTCGAGCGCTACATGCGCGACGCCAAGATCATGCAGATCTACGAGGGCACCAACCAGATCCAGCGCGTGGTCATCGCCAAGGAGCTGCTCGAGTGACTGCCGCCCGGCGGCTGGCGCGCTTCGTCGCCGCTCTCACGCTCGACACGATCCCGGAACCGGTCGTCGGTCGGGCAGCCCTGCTCGCCCTCGACACCCTCGGCAACGGGCTGGCCGCGGCGGGCGAGGACTTCGGCCGCGCCGCGCTCGACGTGGCCGAGGGGCTGGGCGGCGCCCCTGAGAGCGCGCTGTTGGGCCGCCGCGCGCGCGTCGCCGCCGCCAACGCGGTGCTCGCCAACGCGACGCTCGCCCACGGCCTCGATTTCGACGACACGCGCGAGGACGCAATCGTCCACACCGGCTGCGTCGCGGTGACCACGGCGCTCGCCGCCGGCGAGGCCGCCGGCGCGTCGGGCCGGGCCATGCTCGAGGCGCTGATCGCGGGCGTGGAGGTCATGTGCCGCGTCGGGCTCGCCGTGCCCGGCGCGCTGCACGCGCGGCACTTCCACCCGACGGCGATCGCGGGCGGCTTCGGCGCCGTCGCCGCCGCGGGGAAGCTCTCTCGCCTCACCGAGGCCCAGCTCGCTCACGCCTTCGGTCTGGTCGGCAGTCAGGCGGCCGGGATCATCGAGTACCTCGCCGACGGCTCGTGGCCGAAGCGCTTGCACCCGGGCTGGGTGTCGCACGCGGGCGTCGTCGCCACCTTGCTCGCGCGCGGAGGCTTCACCGGGCCCGCGACGGTGCTCGAGGGCGAGCACGGGCTCTATGCGGCGTTTGCCGGCGGCCACGACGCCAGGCGCCTCGAGGCGCTCCTCGACACGCTCGGGCAGACCTGGGAGCTCGAGGCGCTCACGCTCAAGCCCTATCCGTGCGGCTCGATCGCGCAGCCCTACATGGACTGCGCGGCGCGGCTGCGCGAGCGCGACGGGATCAAGGCCGACGCGGTGACGGCGATCCGCTGCCGGACGTCCGCCGGCCCGGTGCCGCGGCTCTGGGAGCCGCTGGCCGCCAAGCACGCGCCGCCCAACGGCTACGCGGCGAAGTTCAGCCTGCCATATCTGCTCGGCACGATCTTCGTGCGCGGGCGCGCGGGACTCGCGGAGTTCACCGACGCTGCCGTGCGCGACGCCGAGGTGCTGCGCGTGGCGTCGCGCGTGACGTACGAGATCGATCCGACCATCGACTACCCGCGCCAGTTCGTCGGCGACGTGGAGGTCACGCTCGCCGACGGACGGCGGCTCCGCGAGCGCCAGGACCGCCCGCGCGGCGGCCCAGACGCGCCGCTCACGCGCGCGGAGATCGAGACGAAATTCCGAGGCAACGCCGCGCTGGTCCTGCCGTCCGCGCGCGCTGACGCGATCATTCGCGCGGTGAGCGGGTTGGCCGCCGCGCCGAGCCTGAAAGACCTGGTCGCAGCCCTCACCCCGGAGAACAATCGATGAGCAAGAGATCCATGGCCCTCGCCGCCGTCGTCGTGGCCGCGCTTCTCGCGGGCCTCGTGGTGGCCGGCGACGCCCAGACGCAGGACGCGCGGCTCGAGGCGGCGAAGAAGGAAGGCAAGGTCGTCTGGTACACCTCGCTGGTGCTGCCCAGCGCCGAGAGAGTCGCCAAGCTGTTCGAGGCGGCCTATCCCGGCGTGAAGGTCGAGGTCCACCGCACGGGCTCGCAGCGGATCTTGCAGCGCGTGATGCAGGAGCTGCAGGCGAACATCAAGAACGTGGACGTCGTGCACACCTCCGACGCCGGCCACTTCGTGCTCCTCAAGGACAAGAAGCTGCTCGCGAAGTACACGCCCGCCGGCGTGGACGCGTTTCCCGCCGGCTTCAAGGACAGGGACGGCTACTACTACGGCCTGCGCGCCACCGTGAACGCCATCACCTACAACACGAAGGCGATGTCGGCGGCCGAGGCGCCGAAGACGTGGAAGGATCTGCTGGACCCGAAGTGGAAGGGCAAGCTGGTGACGGCCCACCCGGGCTACAGCGGCGTCATCGCCACCCACGTCCTGGCCCTCGTCCACCTGCACGGCTGGGACTACTTCAAGGCGCTCGCGGAGAACCGCGTGATGATCGTGCAGTCCGCGAACGATCCAGCGACCGTCGTCTCCTCAGGCGAGCGGATCGTGGCCGTCAACGGCGGCGACTACAGCGCCTACCAGCTCAAGAAGAAGGGCAACCCCATCGAGATCGTCTATCCCAAGGAAGGCGTGCCGCTCGTGCGCGCCTCTTCACCGACTTCACGTTCACGCGCGAGTGTCAGCAGGTGATGGCCGACAGCGAGGGCCTCTACACGGGTCATCCGGAGGTGACATACCCGGCCGACAAGCCGAAGCTCAACGAGCTGAAGCTGCTGACGGTGACGCCGGAGGAGCTCGAGAAGCGCAACGAGGAGCTCAAGAAGCGCTTCGTGGAGTTCTTCGGGGCGTAGCGCGTGGATCGCTCGGTCGCCGTCTGGGTCTTCGCCGCGCTGTCGCTCGTCGTATTGATGGCGCTGCCGCTCGGCTGGCTCGGGTGGCTCAGCGTCAGCGGCGAGCACGGCGCCACCCTCGCGCACTATCGCGACGTCTTCACCGACCTGGCGTTGCGCAAGGCGCTGTGGAACACCGTCGTGCTCGCGTTCTGGGTCGGGCTCGTCTCGGTCGCCCTCGGCGCGCCGCTGGCGTGGCTCACCGCGCGCACCGACATACCCGGCCGCGGGCTCATCCGTGGTCTGGTGCTCGCGTCGTTCGTGACGCCACCGTTCCTCGGCGCCTTCGCGTGGGTGATGCTGGCCGGTCCCAACGCGGGCATCCTCAACACGTTCTGGCGCTCGGTGACCGGCTCGAGAGAGTCGCTGCTGAACATCTTCACGATG
>WNGN01002826.1_pt1 | contig 21513 bp, 19 predicted proteins | sample 5400561 | NCBI WGS metagenome assembly WNGN01 (sample SAMN13153379, study PRJNA577476) | soil metagenome | isolation source: 115 cm soil or saprolite under Garry oak tree replicate 2 | place: USA:California | collected 2016-06-15 | reverse complement strand
CGACCGGCTGGACGCTGGCCACGCGGAGCGCCTGCAGCCCGGCCGCCTCGATCACGGGCGCGGCCAGCCAGTCGTTCTCCCACGGCATCTGCAGCATGTAGAAGATCGGATCGCGCCGGTGCGTGATGCACTTCACGCGGAAGACCGGGTTCCACTTCACGTCGCCGGTGATGTGGCTGAACTCGCCGAACGGCCCCTCGTCGGTCGTCCAGCCGATGGGCAAGAGCTCGCCCTCCAGCACCAGCTCGGCGTCGGCCGGGACTTCGAGGTCGACGGTGCGGCACTTCACCAGCTCCACCGGAGCGCCGTGCAGGCCGCCGGCGATCGCGAGTTCGTCGACGTCGATGGGCGCCTTGTACGAGGCGGCGAGCATCTCGTAGGGATGGACGCCGACGGCCACGGCGATCTCGAGCGGCCGCTTCTGATCGAGCGCGCGCTGGTAGTAGAGCCGCATGTCGGACGGCGAGACGAGGTCGATCCCGGTTTCCCTCGGGGTGCGGTACATCATGCGGTACGAGCCGACGTTGCGGCCGTACTCGGGGTCCTTCGAGACGACCAGCGTCGCCGAGATGTACGGCCCGCCGTCCTTGACGTGCATGAGGGGAATCGGGATCGACGTGAGGTCGGCGCGGTCGCCCTCCCAGACAACCTCCTGGCACGCGCCGTCCCTGACGAGTCGCGCCTCGATCGGATTCTTGATGCCGCTCTCGAAGCGCGGCGCGATGTCGCGCTCCGAGCAGCCCATCGCCAGGGCCAGACGCTTGCGCGTCGAGACCAGGGCGCCGGCCACTCGCCAGTCGGGGTAGCCCGCGATGGACTCGAACAGCGTGGCTTCCCGGGCCTGGGCGGCCAGCGCCGAGAGATGCCGCGGATCGACGGGTTTCTTGACGTGCTTGAGCTCGCCGGCGGCCTCGAGCGCACCGAGAAAATCGCGAAAGCCCTGCTTCACGACGATCTCAGGCCTTCGCCGGGACGTACCGCTTGACGGACTCGCGGATCGTCGACCACTTCGTCGGGCGGGATGATGTCGGGCACGTACGGCATCGAGGCGTGAGCGTATCACGGCCCGCGCTCGGCGAGCCGCCTATGCCGCGCGATATAGAGATCTCTACCGATCGTCAGATTTACTCGGCCGCTCGGACCGTCTACGCTCGACCGATGAATCGCGTCCTGACGATCGCTGCGCTCGGCATGCTCGTGCTCGCTCCCGCGAGCTGCACGACGATCATGCCGCCGACGACGCCCGAAGCCATCACGCCGGAGAAGTCCACGCCGCAGGAGCAGGCGCCGCCGGCGCCCGCACCGCGCGGGCCCGCGCCGCGACGTGAGCGCCTGCGCACCGTCGGCGTCGACGCAAGCGTGACGCTGGCCTAGCTCCTCCTCTCGCGTCGCGCCAGCGCGCCGACGCGACGCACGTTCCCTGCCCCAAAGTTCAGCACGACGAAGACGATTGCTCACCGTCCGGGCGCGCCCGCTCCGCTGTCCCACGGCATCGTGTTGATTTCCCGTCGTTCGAGGTGGTATATGCCTTGCTCCGTAGGCCTTGCTCCGCAGGCCCTGCTGGATCACTCAGCTCCAGAGGAGGACACGCCATGTCGCGACGGTACCCCGTGGCTCTCGTCGTCGCCGTTCTCGCGCTCACGCTCGGCGCCGGCGGCGCCACTTCACAGGCGGGCAAGGTCGCGATGCTGCTCCCGGGCAGCATCAACGATCAGAGCTGGAACGCCGCCGGCTACTCCGGCCTGGCCAGGTTGAAGGAGCGCGGCGTCGAGATCGCCTACTCCGAGAACGTCCAGGCCGCGGACCACGTCGAGGCGATGAAGGACTACGCCCGGCGCGGCTTCAGCCCGATCATCGGCCACTCCGGACGCTTTCTGTCCGCCGCGCAGCGCGTAGGACCCGAGTTCGAGAAGACGACCTTCCTGGTCGGCTCCGGCTCGGGTGGTCAGAACAACGTGATCTCGCTCGACGTCGCCAACGAGCAGTACGCGTACCTGGTCGGCGTGCTGGCCGCCCGGATGTCGAAGACGGGCAAGATCGGCGCGGTAGCCGGGCTCGAGGGATTGCCCAACATGGTCGCCAGCATGGGCGGCTTCCGTCTCGGCGCCAAGAGCGTGCGGCCCGAGATCGAGGTGAAGATCATCTATCTCCAGTCGATGGAGGATCCGGCCGCGGCCAAGGAGGCCGCGCTCTCGCTCATCGCGGGCGGCGCCGACGTGATCGGCGGCAAGCTCAACGCCGGGCACGCGGGGATCATCCAGGCGGCCAAGGACAAGGGCGTGTTCGCCGCCGGGCGTTCGGTCGGCCACACGGCCATCGCGCCCGAGCGCGTGCTGACGAACATCGACGAGCGCTGGGGCGACATCTACGTCGCCGCCGTGTCCGAGCTGCGCGCCGGCAAGCTCAACGGCAATTACATCCCGTACGGCTACAACACGCCGACGGCCGGCGCCGACCTGCGGTACTCGACGGACCGCTCGCTGAATCCCGCCGTGCCGGCCGGCGTCGCCGCCGAGCTCGAGACGGTGAAGAAGAAGATCGCGTCCGGCGAGATCAAGATCAAGCCGACCAAGGACGACGCGCGCGGCGGCGCCTGATCCCGCGCTCGACTGATCCAGGCGCGCACGGGGCAACGATGCTCCGCATGCTCGGTATCACGAAGTCCTACGGCTCCGTGCGCGCCAACCGTGGGATCGACCTCGTCGTCCCGCCGCGGACCATCCTCGGGCTCCTCGGCGAGAACGGCTCGGGGAAGACCACCCTGATGAACGTGCTGTTCGGGCTCGTCAGGCCCGACGCCGGCACGATCACGTTCAAGGAGCGGCCGCTCGCCGATCACACCCCTCGCGAGGCGCTCGCCGCCGGCATCGGGATGATCCACCAGCACTTCATGCTCGTGCCGGCGATGACGGTTACCGAGAACGTCATGCTGGGCTGGGACGCCGCCGGGCGCTGGCTGCGGCCGGCCGCCGTGGCCGAGCACATCCGGACGGCAAGCCACCGGTACGGCCTCGACCTCGAGCCGGACGCTCGCGTCGGTGCGCTGCCGCTCGGCGGCCAGCAACGCGTCGAGATCGTGAAGGCCATTCTCCGGGGCGCCGAGCTGCTCATCCTCGACGAGCCCACCTCGAACCTGAGCCCGCCCGAGGTCAGCGGCCTCCTCGACGTCCTGCGCCGGCTGCGCGACGAGGGCCGGTCGGTGATCTTCATCTCCCACAAGCTCGGCGAGGTGCTCGCCGTGTGCGACGAGGTCGTGGTCCTCCGCGACGGCGCGGTGGCCGGCCGCGCGCGCGCCGCCGACACCGACCGCGCCAAGCTCGCGCGCATGATGGTGGATCGCGACGTGAGCGCGCCCATCGCGCGCGAGGAGGGCGCCGCCGGCGCCGAGCGGCTCGTGGTGGCCGACCTCGTCGCCAGCGACGCGACCGGCGTCGAGCGGCTGGGCGGCGTGAGCTTCTCCGTCCGGAGCGGCGAGGTGCTCGCCGTGGCCGGCGTGGACGGCAACGGCCAGGCCGAGCTGGTCGACGTGATCGCCGGCCTGCGTCGCCCCACGCGCGGCCACGTGTTCGTCGACGGCGCCGACGTGACCGCTCGTGGCGTGACGGGCCGGCGCCAGGCCGGGCTCGCCCACATCCCCGCCGATCGTCATACGACGGGCCTGGTCGGCGACATGACCGTGAGCGAGAACCTCGCCTTCCGCGATTGCGACGGGCCGCCGTTCCGCCGGGGACCGTGGCTCGACTTCGGCGCCATGCGCGCCGCGGCGACCGAGCGCATCGCGCGCTTCGGCATCCGGGCCGGTGGCCCCGACGTCGCCGCGCGCACGCTGTCGGGTGGCAACCAGCAGAAGCTCGTGCTGGCCCGCGAGCTCACTCGCCGTCCAGGCGTGCTGGTCGCGGCGCAGCCGACTCGGGGCCTCGATCCCGGCGCGACCCGCTTCGTGATCGACGAGGTGCTCGCCGTCCGCGCCAGCGGTGGCGCCGTGCTCTACGTGTCGACCGAGCTCGAGGAAGCGCTCGTCGTCGCCGACCGGATCGCCGTCATGTACCGCGGCCGCTTCGCCGGCGTGATGCGTCGAGACGCCGTCGACATCACGCGCCTGGGCCTCATGATGGCGGGCGCGCTGAGCGAGTCGCCCGACGCCGCCGCCCTCTACGGGCGGAAGGTGCGTTGACGTGCCGCCGGCGAGCCGGCGCGTCGACCTCGCCGCCGTGCGCGCGCTGGCGCCGCCGCTGCTCGCCGTGCTCCTCGCGTTCGGCGTCACCGGGATCCTGATCGTCGCCGCCGGGAAGAACCCGCTGCTCGCCTACTGGTCGCTGGCCCACGGCGCGTTCGGCTCGTGGGACCGCATCGCCGTCGGCCTGAACCGGGCCACGCCGTACGCCCTCACCGGCGTCGGCATCGCGCTGTGCTTTCGCGCGCGCGTCATCAACATCGGCGGGGAGGGCCAGCTCGCGCTCGGCGGGCTGGCGGCGACCTGGGTCGCGCTCCACATGGTGCCGGCGCCGCGTCCGATCGCGACGCTCTGCGCGCTCGGCGGCGGCGTGCTGGCCGGCGCAGCCTGGGCCGGGCTGGCCGCCGGCATCCGGCTCAAGCGCGGCGTCCACGAGGTCCTCGCCACCCTGCTCCTGAACTTCGTCGGGCTCTTGATCGTGAGCGAGGTTCTGCAAGGCGATCTCGGTGAGCCCGGCTCCGGCTTTCCCCAGTCTCCGCTCCTTCCCGCAGCGTCGTGGCTGGGGCGGCTCGTCCGCGGGACCGATCTGCACGTCGGCGTGCTGATCGCGCTGGCCGCCGTCGCGGTCGGCCACGTCGCGCTCTGGCGCACGCCGTTCGGCTTTCGGCTCCGCATCCTCGGTGCCAGCGCTCCCGCCGCGGCCTACGCCGGGATCTCACCGGCGCGCGCGCTCATGTCCGTGATGCTGCTCTCGGGCGGACTGGCCGGTCTCGCCGGCGCCATCGAGGTCCTCGGCGTGCACTACCGGTTGATCGACGGCTTCGCCCACGGCTTCGGCTTCAACGCCGTGGCCATCGCGCTCCTTGGCGGCCTCAATCCGCTCGCCGTGCTGCCGGCCGGACTCTTCTTCGGATTCCTCGAGACCGGCGCCGTCGCCATGCAGCGCGCCGTCGGCGTGCCCACGCCGCTCGTGGCGGTGATCCAGGGGCTCACGATGGTGTTCGTGCTCTCGGCGATGGGACTGACCGCCGGCCGGCGACGCGTGTGACCGAGTTCCTCGCCGCGACCATCCGGATCGCAACGCCGCTCGTGTTCACGGCGCTCGGCGGGATTCTCTCCGAGCGCGCGGGCGTCTTCGCGGTCGGCCTCGAAGGCATGATGCTCGCGGGAGCGTTCGCCGGCGTGATCACCGCGTTCCTGTCCGGCTCGATGCTGGCGGGCGTCGCGGCGAGCGTCCTCGGCGGCGCCGCCATGGCCGCGCTGGCGGCCGTCGCCACGACGCGCTTTCGCGCCGAGCAGATGGTGACCGGCCTCGCCGTCAACATCCTGGCCGTCGGCCTCACGAGCTTCCTGCTGCGCGGGCTGCTCGGCCACGGCGAAGCGCCGACGATCCGCGTCTCGCCGCTGGCCGCGATGCCGGTGCCCGGGCTCGCGTCACTGCCCGTGCTCGGGCCGGTGCTCTTCAGCCAGCCCGTGCTCACCTACGTGGCTCTTGTGGCCGCCGTCGCCATCTACGTGTTCCTCGTGCGCACGCGGCCGGGACTCACGCTGCGCGCTGTCGGCGAGAATCCCGCCGCCGCGTTTGCCGGCGGCGCCGACCCGCTCCGCGTCCGCATGCTCGCGGTCACCTGTGGCGGGGCGCTGGCCGGCGTGGGCGGCGCGGTGCTCTCGCTCCAGCAGGTCGGCACCTTCACCGACGCCATGACCAACGGCCGCGGCTACCTGGCGCTCGCCGCCATCATCGTCGGCCGCTGGATGCCGTTCGGCACGCTGCTGGCGTGCCTGCTCTTCGGCGCCGCCGACGCGCTCCAGCTCCGCGTGCAGGGGCTGCGGCTGCCCGTGAGCTCGTACGTGATCCAGATGACGCCGTACGTCGTGTCGCTCGCGATGCTCGCCGGCTTCGGCCGCACGGCCCAGCTGCCCGCCGCCATCGGCACCGCGTTCGCGCGCGATCGCCCGTCGTCGTGACGCCGTCCAGGCACAACTGATCCGCCGCTGCGATACTCGCTCTCGAGGAGACGACGATGCAACGCATGGAGATCCATCGGCTGCCCACCGCCGGCCCCGACGACGTCAGCGGGCTGGCCCGGCTCATCGACGACGGCACCGTGTCCGCCCGCGACGTGATCGCAGTGCTCGGCAAGACCGAGGGCAACGGCTGCGTGAACGACTGGAGCCGCGGGTTCTCGACGGCGGCCTACGCCGCCTTGCTCGCGACGCGGCTCGGCACCACGCCCGACGCGGTGACCTCGCGCGTGCAGTTCATCATGTCCGGGGGCACCGAGGGCATCATCACGCCTCACGTGACGGTCTTCGTGCGACGAGACGTCGACGCGACCCCGCGCCCCGGACGTGGGTTCGTGGCCGGCGTGGCCAGCACGCGGGTGTTCAAGCCCGAGGAGCTCGGCACGATGGTCCAGATCCGCGAGGTCGAGACGGCGGTACGAGCGGCCATGACCGACGCGTCCATCCGAAACATCGCCGACGTCCACTTCGTCCAGATCAAGTGCCCGCTGCTCACGGCCGAGGCGATCACCGCCGCCACCGCTCGCGGGTTCCGCGTGGCGACCACGAGCACCTACGGCTCCATGGGCTACTCGCGCGGAGCCTCGGCGCTCGGCGTGGCGCTGGCGCTCGGTGAGGTGGAGCGCGACGCGGTGAACGACGCAGTGGTCTGCAAGCGCTGGGACCTCTTCTCGCGCGTCGCCTCGACGTCGGCGGGCGTGGAGCTGTCCCACTGCGAGCTGATCGTGCTCGGCAACGCGGAAGGCTCGGCCAGCGACCTGGTCATCGGCCACGACGTGATGGAGGACGCGATCGATGCCGGCGCCGTCCGGCGCGCGATGCGCGCCGCCGGGTGTGACGGTGACGGCGCCGGACGCGTGGTGGGCGTCTACGCGAAGGCCGAGGCGTCGCCCACCGGCCGCATCCGCGGCCGCCGCCACACGATGATCGACGACTCCGACATCAACCACACGCGTCACGCCCGCGCCGTCGTGGGCGGCGTGATCGCATCGGTGATCGGCGACCCGATGGTCTACGTCTCGGGCGGGGCCGAGCACCAGGGGCCGAGCGGCGGCGGGCCCGTCGCCGTCATCGCCCGGCGATGAGCGTGAGCGTCCCGCTGGCCGTGAACGGCACGCTGATGCGCGGGCTCGAGCTGAACCGCAACCTGCTCGCCGCCGGCGCGCGCTTCGTGCGCGAGACGACGACGGTGCCGCACTATCGCCTCTGGTCGATCGGCGACCGCCACCCCGCGATGATCCGCGTGAAGGAGGGCGGCGCCGCGATCGCCGTGGAGGTGTGGGACGTCCCGGCCGCCGGCCTCGCTCAGGTGCTGCTCCAGGAGCCGCCTGGACTCTGCGTCGGCAAGGTCAGCCTCTCCGATGGCGCGGAGACTCTCGGTGTCCTCGGTGAGCCTGCGCTCTGCGAGGGCCAGGTCGAGATCACGCGCTGGGGCGGCTGGCGCGCCTACGTCGCGGCGCGCGCCGGGAGATCGACGTGAGTACGCTCCCCCGCGTCACCGAGGCCGACGTCGATCGGCTCGCCGAGCAGGTCGGCTTGCGCATCGATCCCACGGATCGGCCCGACGTCGCTGCGGCGCTGGCGGTGTTGCTCGGCGCCGCCCAGCTCGTGATGGAGTTCCCGCTGCCCGAGGACGTTCACCCCGCTCCCGTGTTCAGGCCATGAGCGACGCCGCGATCGCGGATGGCGCTGCCATGACCGCTGAAGCCATCGCCGCCGACGTTCGCTCTCGCCGGCGTTCGGCTCGCGACGTCGCGGCGGCAGCCCTGGAGCGCATCGCGCAGCGCGACCGCGGGCTCAACTGCTTCACGCTCGTACGGCGCGACGACGCGTTATCGGAGGCGGCGAAGCTCGACGCGAGGATCGCTGCAGGCGCAGACCCCGGGCCGCTCGCCGGCGTGCCGTTCGCGGCCAAGAATTTGTTCGACGTCGCCGGCGTCACGACGGTGGCAGGAGCCAAGATCGAGGCCGAGGGCGCCCCGGCCACGCGCGACGCTACGGCGGTGGCCGCGCTGCGCCGCGCCGGGGCCATCCTGGTCGGCGTCACCAACATGGACGAGTACGCCTACGGCTTCTCCACCGAGAACACGCACCACGGCCCGACGCGCAATCCTCACGACCCGACGCGAATCGCGGGAGGGTCGTCGGGAGGCTCGGCCGCCGCCGTCGCCGCCGGGCTCGTGCCGCTTTCCCTCGGCACGGACACCAACGGCTCGATCCGGGTGCCTGCCGCGCTCTGCGGGATCTTCGGCTTCAAGCCGACGTTCGGGCGCGTCTCGCGCGCCGGCGTGTTTCCGCTGGCGTCGTCCTTCGATCACGTCGGCCCCTTCGCACGCTCGGTGGCCGATCTCGCCCTGGCCTTCGACGCGATCCAGGGGCCCGACCCGACCGATCAGGTCTGCGCCGAGCGTCAGGCCGAGCCGTGCGTGGTGGAGCTTCAGCGAGGTGTGGCGGGGGTGAGGATCGCGGTCGCGGGTGGTCATTTCTCGGCGCTGGCCAGCGCCGAATCGCTCGATGCCGTGGCCCGCGTCGCCGCGGCGCTCGACGTGACAACTCGGGTCACGCTTCCCGAAGCGCATCGGGCCCGCGCCGCCGCGATGATCATCACGGCCGTCGAGGCCGCCGACCTGCACCTGAGTGATCTGCGCATGCGGGCCAAGGACTTCGATCCCATGACGCGCCCGCGGCTCCTGGCCACCGCGCTCGTCCCGGCCGCCGCCTACGCGCATGCCCAGCGCTTCCGGGCGTGGTATCGCGCTCGCGTCGCCGAGATCTTCCGCGACGTCGACGTGCTGCTCACGCCGACGACGCCCTACCCGGCGCCGCCGATCGGCGCGCCCAGCACGACGACGGTCGACGGGGTCCTCGTGTCCACGCGCTCGCACCTCGGCGTGTTCACCCAGCCGCTGTCGTTCATCGGCCTGCCGGTGATCTCGGTCCCGATCGTCACGCCGGGCGCGTTGCCGCTCGGCGTTCAGCTCGTTGCCGCGCCCTTCCGCGAGTCGGCGTTGTTCCGCGTCGCCGCGAAGCTCGAGGCGGACGGCGTGGCCGCGGCGCCCGTCGTGAGCCGGCCGCCCGACTGAACCGTTCTCTTCTTTACCGGACCCGCTTCAGATCGAGCTGGACGTCGAGGTCTTGCACCGCGCTGTCGAGCATGCCGTAGAGATCGTTCCCCCGGTAGACGAGCGAGGTACTGCCACCCGACGAGCTCTTGAGAAAGACGCGATTGCCCGACGTCGTGTACGTTCCCGACGCCGTCTGCTCCTTGCCGTGATTCGTCTTCCACCGTGCCGACCACGTCTGGTCGGGATTGAGCTGCAGGGTGGCGTCGGTCCGCGCCGCGGCGATCCCGCCAGCGAGCTCCCAGGCCGATCCACGCCACGTCCCGGCCACATCGGTCGACGCGCTGGACGGCGAGGCCGCCGGGGTCGAGTCCGCCGGGGTCGAGCGGGTCCGGGCGCTGGTGCGGGCGCACCCGATGGCGACTGTGAAGACCGTTGCAACGATGACCAGGGTCGTGAACATCCGCTGTGCCATGGCCAGTGTCCTCCAAACGAGCTACCGAGCAATCGGCGTGCCCGCTGTCGAGTTTCTTTACGACCTGGCGGCGGGACGTTCGGGCCCTCGCGAATTTCGCGGGTCGACGGGTCGGGCTCGACTTTTGCTATTCACCGCGGCATGGCTCGATACCTCTTCATCATGTCCTGGCAGAACGCCGCGCGCTTCGAGATGGTCCAGGAGCGGGTGGCTTCGATGGATGGCGTCACGGTCATCCTCGATCGTCGATTCCGAGAGCGCCGCCGTCGCGACGAGCCGGCGGGCACCGAGCGCCGCCGGACCGATCGGCGCGAGCAGGACGTCGACGTCACCCTCGAACAGCTCGGCTGGGCGCTGGTCGTGCGCCCGTCCGTGACGCTAGGACTTGGGTAGCGTCAGGGTCACGTTCGCCGGGCGGACCTTCCGGAGCAGATCGGGATAGACGTACTCGCGCAGATCGACGGGCTGCTTCAGCTTGCCCATCTTGATGAGCTGGTCCATCGCGATGTTCACGTTGGCCACCGAGTCGTTGGTGAGCGCGAGCGGGAACGCGAGCTTCGGCATCAGCTCGCGGGTGATCTCGGGCGGCAGCTTGAGGAACTTCGACACCATCTGCGTGGCGTCTTCCCGGTGGTTGTTGATGACGTCGTTGGCCTCGGCGATGGACGTCATGAACCGCTCGGCGGCGTCGCGGTTCTTCTCGATCCAGCCCCGGTTCATGTAGATGAAGTTGCGGCCGGTGAAGATGCCCTGCGAGTCGCGCACGATCTTGGCGCCCTTGACGCTCATGATCGCTCGGGTCGGCCACGGCTCCCACACCGCGAAGCCGTCCAGGTTGCCGCGCTCGAGCGCGGCCACCATCTCAGGCGCCTCGACGTTGACGATCGTGTAGTCGGCCCGGTTGAGCTTGAGGTGCTTGACCACCTCCAGCCAGAACACCTCGCTGCCCGTCCCCGGCGCGATGCCCACCCGCTTGCCCTTGAGGTCGTCGAGCGAGTTGACGTTCTTGCCGCCCACGATGCTGAACCAGCGCAGCAGCGTCGTGCCCTCGGCGACGATCACGACGTTCTTGTCGATGGTGTGGGCCGTGATCCCGGCCTGCTCCGCGCCGTAGCCGGCGTTGATCTGGTTGCCGACGAGGAAGGCCACCATCCCCGAGCCCGACGGCCCCGTGTTGATCTGGACGTCGAGGCCGTTCTTCTTGAAGAGGCCGGCTTCCTGGGCGACGTAGAACTGCGAGAAGGCCGGATCGACGCCGGTGGCGATCACCATCCGGGCCGGGCTCTGGGCCGTCGCCGCACCGGCGGCCATGGCCACGACGAGGGCGAGGACGAGCACGAAGCGAGCGACGATCATGGCGGAGCCTTTCTCGGGCCCGGCCCCTCGACCGTCAGACGACCGGCGAGTACCGCCCCGCAAACAGGAAGATGCACCAGCGGAAGATACGATCGATGACGAAGCCGAGCAAGCCCAGCACCAGCAGCGCCACGAAGATGTCGTCCACCAGCATGTAGAGGCGCGCGTCCCAGAGCATCTTGCCGAGGCCGTTGTTGGCGGCGACCAGCTCGGCGGCCACGATGGTGACGAAGGAGTTGGTCATCGCCAGGCGCATCCCGGTCAGGATATAGGGCACCGTCGCGGGGAGCGCGACGTGACAGAAGATCTGAAAGCGCGTGGCGCCGAGCGCCTGGGCGGCCCGGATCTTGTTGCGCGCGATGCTGGCCACGCCGGCCGCGGTGTTGAGGACGACGACGAAGACCGTCGCATAGATGATGAGGAAGAGCTTGGAGGTCTCTGATGGCGACGTTGGCGACGAGCGTACCGTCCCGGAACAGCGCGACGGCGCGCGCGATCACCGAGCCGGGTGGTGGGAACAGCGCCGACTGCACGAGGTACACCGCCGCCACGTGCCAGAGGAGGAACAGGCTGGCGAAACCGATCGCGTAGCTGCCGTACTCGCGCAGCCGCCTCATCGCGGCCCGTCCGGGCGCTCCCGGCGCCGCGCCACTTCCACTTCTTCACGGATCATCCCGTACACGCGCCGGTAGTAGCCGAGGAAGCGGTCGTCGGTCCGGTTGCGCGCGCCTTCGAGCTCCACGTCCACCACCTCCTTGAGCCGTGAGGCCGGCCCCGCGTACATCACGCCGAGACGCGTGGCCAGGCTGATCGCCTCGTCGATGTCGTGCGTGATGAAGAGCACCGACGTCCCCGTCGCCTGCCAGATCTTGCGCAGCTCCTCCTGCATCACGGCGCGGGTCTGGGCGTCGAGGGCGGCGAACGGCTCGTCCATGAGCAGCATCTTCGGCTCGTTGGCGAGCACGCGCGCGATCTGGATGCGCTGCTTCATGCCGCCCGACAGCTCGGACGGGTGCTTGGCCTCCTGACCGGTGAGGCCGACCAGATCGAGGTAGTGATGGGCCTGCTCGCGGCGCGTCGTCTTCGGGACGCCCCGCATGCGCAGGCCGAACTCGACGTTCTCGAGCGCGGTGAGCCAGTCGTAGAGCGAGTCGTCGCCCTGGAAGACCACGCTGCGGTCGCGGCCGGGGCCGGCGATCGGCTTCCCCTCCAGCTCCATGACGCCGGCCGTCGGCTTCTCGAACCCGGCGATCATGTTGAGGATCGTGGTCTTGCCGCAGCCGCTGGTGCCGAGCAGGCAGAAGAACTCTCCGCGCGCCAGCTCGAGATAGAAACCCCGGACGGCGACGTAGTCGGCGCCCTGGCGCGAGCTGAACGTCTTCTCCACGCCACGCAGCACGACGAGCGGCGGTGTCCCGTGGCTGGACGGTCGAGAGCTCACGAGTCGTGGGGTCTCCGGTAGACGGCCAGCCAGAGGTTCGATCGCGGCGTCTTTCCGCGGGCGTCGCCGTCCCAGTAGACCAGCGTGAGCTGAGGCGTCAGCATGTCCACGAGTCCCACCTGTTCGAGGTGAGCCTGCCGATAGCCCTCGAACCACTCGAGCATGCGCCGGGGTGCGGCCGGCGAGACCAGCCAGGACGTGGGGACGTTGACGTAGACGACGAACCGGGGCGCCGCTGTCTCCACGTCGCGGATCAGCTCGTCCTGCATGGAGGCGGCGTAGGGCTGGTTCTCGAAGAGCGGGTACATATAGATGTAGCGGGTACCGGCGCGCCGGCGCGCATAGAAGTAGACCTCGGGCTCGGATCCGATGACGACGATGCGGTCGTCGGCTCCGGTGCGCGCCTTCAGGTAGCGCCCGACGGCCACCGACTCCGGGAATGGATTGCCGCCGTAGATCGCGCGGGCCACTGCGTCGGGCCCGAGCTCGAAGAAGACCGCGCGGTGAGCCCACAGGATATGGGAGACCGCCACGAGCAGGACGGCCGCCGCGATGGCTGCACCGGCGACGCCCAGCCGTGGCCTCAATCGTTCGGAGAGCGCGCGGACGGCAACGGCCGCGAGCAGCGCAAGCGCCGGCGTCAGCAAGAGGAAGTACTGCGGGCGGAAATAGAAGCCGATCACGGTCGAGAGCAACGACGTGAGCGTGAAGGGGACGAGAAAACGGGCGACCGGGCGCAGGTCACGATCCCCGACGGTCAGCACGGCGCCCACGCCGGCCAGGATGAGCGCGACGAAGCAGAACGGAACGATCATCCCGAGGATCTCGGGAAGGACGTTGAGGCCGTCGGCCGGCGAGCGTATCGATGCGTACGCCGAGGCGTAGGTCACGGTCCAGAACCAGAGCTCGCGGAACGCTCCAGCGGCGGCGAACCACAGCGACACTGCGGCGACGGGAACGAGCGCTCCGGCGAGCACCCAGACCAGCGCGCGCCGGGCGTGTGCCAGCGCGAGATAGATCGCGGCGCACAGCACGAACGACACCGCGTGCTGCTTGATGACGAGCGCGATGCCAAACAGGACGCCCGCCGCCAGCCAGACTCCGCGCGAGCCGGACGGTACGGCCCGCAAAAACAGCAGGAGGCCGATCAAGCCGGGAAGCACCGCGAAGTGCTCGGCGTTGGCCGCGGTGCCGAGGAGCGCCGGGCTGAGCGTGATGGCGGCGAACGTCGCCGCCGCCGCCACACCGGGCCAGGGGCCGAGGAGTCGCCGTCCCAGCAGGAAGACGCACACCGTCGATGCGCTGGTCACCAGCGTCAGGCCGAGGCGGATGCCGGCCGGAGTTTCCCCGAAGGTCTTCAACACTCCCGCGTACACGGCGTAGATGCCGGGCAGCTTCATGCTGCAGGCGCTCGCGTACGGCAGCGCGCCCGCGAGGAGGAGGCGAGCGATGTACGCGTACTCGCCCTCGTCGCGATCGAGCGGCACGTCGAGGAGGCGCAACCGGATCAGTCCGGCAGCGATGATCACGAGGGTGACGCCGCCCCAGGCTTTCACGGCGTCCAGAGTGGACCGCGACCCGTCGCCTCGCCAACTTCTTTGTGCGCGGTCGCGTTGGTGCGCGGCGCGCTTCGTCTCGGCGCGTCGTCGGCGCGCTTCTGCGGCCCTCGCCTACTCCCCGCTCTGCTGCAGCAACTTTGCGACGAGCCCCGTCCAGCCGGTCTGGTGGCTGGCCCCGATGCCCGCGCCGTTGTCGCCGTGGAAGTATTCGTAGAAGAGGATCAGGTCGCGCCAGTGCGGGTCACGCTGAAACTTCTCGGTCCCGCCGTAGACGGGACGGCGCCCGTCCTCGTCGCGGAGGAAGATTCGCGTGAGGCGCCGCGAGATCTCGCCGGCGACCGACCACAGGTTGAGCATGGGGCCGGCGCCGGCCGGGCACGCCACCTTGAGCGCATCGCCGTAGAAGTGGTGGAACTTCTGGAGCGCCTCGATCAGGAGATAGTTCACCGGGAACCAGATGGGGCCCCGCCAGTTCGAGTTGCCACCGAAGAGCCCGCTGGAGGACTCGGCCGGCTCGTAGTCGATCCGGTGCTCCATCCCGTCGATCCTCAGCACGTACGGGTGGTCGCGGTGGCATCGTGACACGGCGCGGATGCCGTGCGGGCCCAGGAACTCCGCCTCGTCGAGCATGATCCGGAGGACCCGCGGGAGCTGCTCGCGCGACACGATCGAGAGGAGCCGGCGCACGCACCCGTTCGGTTGCGTCATCTCCTCCACGTGCTCGCTCAGCTCGGGATGGTTGTCGATGAACCACTGCATCCGGCGCTTGAAGCCGGGCAGCTTGTCGACGATCTCGGGTTCGATCGCCTGAACGGCGAGCAGCGGGATCAGCCCCACCAGCGAGCGCACCTTGATCCGGGCGTGCTGGCCGTCGGTGTGGAGCACGTCGTAAAAGAATCCGTCCTGCTCGTCCCACAGGCTCAAACCCTCGCCGCCGAGATCGTGCATAGCGTGGGCGATGTAGACGAAGTGCTCGAAGAACTTCGACGCGACGTCCTCGTAGGCGGGGTCGTCCCGCGCCAGTTCGAGCGCGATCGCCAGCATGTTGAGGCAGTACATCCCCATCCACGACGTGCCGTCGGACTGCTCGAGGTGGCCGCCCGTCGGGAGCGCCGCCGAACGATCGAAGACACCGATGTTGTCGAGGCCGAGGAAGCCGCCCTGGAAGACGTTCTTGCCCTCGGCGTCCTTGCGATTGACCCACCACGTGAAGTTGAGGAGCAGCTTGTGGAACACCTTCTCGAGGAACTCGCGATCGCCCTTTCCACACCGCCGGCGCTCGATCCGGTACACGCGGAGCGCCGCCCACGCGTGCACCGGTGGGTTGACGTCGCCGAACGCCCACTCGTAGGCGGGGATCTGGCCGTTCGGATGCATGTACCACTCACGGAGGAAGAGGATCAGCTGCGCCTTCGCGAATTCGGGATCGATGAGCGCGAACGGAATCATGTGAAACGCCAGGTCCCACGCGGCGTACCACGGGTACTCCCACTTGTCCGGCATCGAGATGACGTCTTCGTTGTAGAGGTGCCGCCAGTCGCGGTTGCGTCCGGCACGGCGCACGGCAGGCGGAGGACCCCCCGGATCACCATCCAGCCAGCGTCCGATGTCGTAGTGGTAGAACTGCTTGCTCCAGAGGAGCCCGGCCAATGCCTGGCGCATGACGTTGCGGGCGTCCGCGGAGAGATGCGCCGGAATGATCGTCGCGTAAAACTTGTCCGCCTCCTCGCGGCGCCGGGCGGCATCGCGCTCGAAGTCGGTGAATGCGTCGCCGGTCGGCGACACATCGGTCAGGCGCAGGCGCACGGTCGTCGTCGCCCCCGGCGCGATCACCATCCGGTAACGGGCGGCCGCCTTCGTTCCCTCGAGCTTCGGGTTCACGGCGTCGGCCCGTCCGCTGACCACGTAATCGTTGATGCCGTCCTTCACGTACGGGCCGGCGTTCGCCACACCCCACAGGCGCTCGCAGTTCGTCTCGTTCTCCGTGAACAAGAGATCGGGGCCGCCGTCGCAATGGAGCCAGCGCGTGCCAAGGCTGCCGTGATGGGCTTCGATCGTGGTGGAGCGGCCGTGCACGGCGCGGAGCGCCGGGCGCTCGCCGCCGCTCGTTCCCCACGACCACGTGTTGCGAAACCAGAGCGTCGGCAGCAGGTGGAGCTCGGCGGGCTCCGGGCCCTGATTGGTCGCGCTGATCTGGATCAGGACGTCGTCGGGGCTCGCCTTGGCGTACTCCACCATCACGTCGAAGTAGCGGTCGTCGTCGAAGACCCCGGTGTCGTTCAGCTCGTATTCGGGCGCGTGGCGGTCGCGCTGCCGGTTCGTGTCCACCAGATCGCCGTACGGGAACGCGGCCTGCGGGTACTTGTAGAGGTACTTCATGTACGAGTGCGTCGGCGTCGAGTCGAGGTAGAAGTAGTACTCCTTGACGTCCTCGCCGTGGTTGCCCTCGCTGCCGGTCAGGCCGAACAGGCGCTCCTTGAGGATCGGGTCGCGCCCGTTCCACAGCGCCAGCGCGAAGCACAGCCGGCCGTGATTGTCGGAGATTCCGGCGATGCCGTCCTCGCCCCAGCGGTACGCGCGCGAGCGCGCGTGATCGTGAGGAAAAGAGTCCCAGGCCGTGCCGCCGGCGCTGTAGTCCTCCCGGACGGTGCCCCACTGCCGCTCGGCGAGATACGGGCCCCACCGCCGCCAGTGAGCCGTCCGTTGCCGAGCTTCCTGGAGTCGCAGCTCTTCGCGTGTCATCGCACCCTCCACGCTCACCTGTTCCGCATGTCGATCAACTGCTCGAAGAAGCCGCGCAGCGGAGGCAGATTCGAGAACAGCGCCTGGAACGCCTCTCGGTCGACGGCCAGCAAGTTGACGTTGCCGAGGCTGCGCACCGTCGCCGATCGCGGGCGATCGCTCACCAGCGCGATCTCGCCGAAGCACTCGCCGGGCCCGAGCGTGCGCAGAGACGTCTCGCCGCGGTCAGGGATCGTCTTCAGCACCTCGACCTCGCCATCGACGACCACGTAGAGCCAGTCCCCACGGTCGCCCTCGCGGAAGACCACCTGCCCCGGCTCGAAGTGCTCGCGGCGGATGCCGACCGGCTTGTCGGTCTTGAGCTGCACGATGTCGGGGCGCAGGATCAGATCGAGCGTCCAGTCCGTGGCCACGCGAATCTTCCTGTCGAGCCCGGGGAGCTTCATCAGATATACGGTCCGCCACAGCCACCAGGCGAGGAAGCCCGAGATCTTCAGGCCGAAGACCTCGGCCACCGCCGAGTGGTGCCCGAGCGACCCCATCTTGCCGAGCGCGTTGAACGAGAACGCGCGCCTGGGCCGGCCACGCAGGCTCGCCACGATGTTCTCGGCGACGCAGCGGGCCTCGCGCGTCGCGTGCTGGGCCGTGGGCGGCGCCGGCTCCTTGCTCTTCACGTCGGTGATGAAGGCGCAGTCGCCCGCGGCCCACACGCCCGGATGATCGGGAAGCTCCAGGGACTCGTCGACGACGATCCGCCCGCGGTCCTTCTTGCAGTCGAGCATGGCGACCAGCGGGTTCGGCATGGAGGGCACCGTGCTGACCAGCGTGCGCGTCGCGATGCGGTCGCCGCCGGCCAGCAGGGCCGCCTCCGCGGTCGCCCCGGCCAGCCTCGTGTTGAGACGGATCTCCACGCCGCGCTTCATCAGGAGCCGCTGAGCGAACTCGGCCAGCGAGGAAGGCAGCTCGGGAAGGATCAGCGGCCCGGCGTGCAGCAGGATCACGCGGATCTCGGCCTTGGGCAGGTTCCGGTAGCTGCCGGCCGCGGCGCGCACGAAGTCGTTGATCTCGGCCACCGCCTCGACGCCCGAGAAGCCGCCGCCGGCCACGACGAACGTCAGCAGGGTGCGGCGCATCTCCGCATCGCGCTCGATGTCGGCCTCCTCGAGCGTGTGGATGAGCCGGTTTCGCACGGCGAGCGCGTCGCCGAGGTACTTGAACGGGAGCGCGTGCTCGGCGAGGCCGTGCTGGCCGGCGAAGCTGGTCACGTTGCCCAGCGCGATGACGAGGTGGTCGAAGGGCAGATTCCGGTGCTGCGAGCCGAACCCGGCGGCCACCGACACGCAGCGACGCTCGAGGTCGATCTTCTCGATCGTGCGCGTGTAGAGGTTCGTGGCCGGGCAGAGCCGGCGGATCGGGGTGATCGTGTCGAGGAGGCCGATGCTCCCCGAGATCACTTCCGGCAGCATGGGCTGGAAGACCATGTAGTTCTCGCGGCTGACCAGCCCCAGCTCCACCGTCCCCTCGCGCAGCTCGCGCGCGAGGCGCTTCTCGAGGGCGAGCGCGGTGTGCACGCCGCCGAAGCCGCCCCCCAGGATCAGGATGCGTGTCGGTTGCGCCGTCTTCATGCGTCTCGTCCTCCCAGCTCGTGCCAGGCCCGCAGCGTCTCGGCGACGCTCCACGCCTGGGCAATGCAGCCACGCGGCTCGAACGGTGCGTCGCCCTCGCAGATCTCGGCGATCGAGCCCAGGCCGTCGTCGGCGACGTGATGAGCGAGCGGTGCGAGAAGGCTCCGCGCGGCGTCGGCATCACCGTAGACCTTGTGATGAGCGAGCGCGAACGGCCCGAGGAGCCAGGGCCAGACCGTCCCCTGATGATAGGCGCCGTCGCGGCTCCGCTGATCGCCAGCGTAGCGGCCCTGGTACTGGGGATGGCTCGGCGCGAGCGTGCGCAGCCCGTGCGACGTCAGCAGATGCCGGCCGCAGGCCTCGACGACGCGCCGTTGACGACTCGCCGAGAGCGGACTTTCGGCAAGCGACACGGCGAAGATCTGATTCGGGCGAAGCGTCGCGTCGTCGCCGGTGGGCGTGTCGATCACGTCGTGGCAGTAGCCGCCGGCGTCGTACCAGAACCGCTCGAACCCGGACTGCGCCCGACGCGCCAGCGTCTGCCACTCTCGCGCCGGCCGGCCGATCCGGAGCGCGAAGCCGGCCATCGCGCGCAGGGCGTTGTACCAGAGGGCGTTGATCTCGACGGCCTTGCCCGTGCGCGGGGTCACCACCCAGTCGCCGACCCGGGCGTCCATCCACGTGAGCTGGACGCCCGGCTCTCCCGACATCAGCAACCCGTCGGCGGGATCGACCTTGATGCCGTGGCGCGTGCCCTCTCGGTGCCACGTGACGATGTTCTCGAGCACGGCGAAGACGTCCTTGATGAGGCCATCGTCGGCGGTGACCGCGTGGTAGGCGCGGATCGCCTCGAAGTACCAGAGCGTGGCATCGACCGTGTTGTACTCCGGAGCGTTACCGGCGTCGGGAAACCGGTTCGGGAGCATCCCTCGATCGACGAAGCGGGCATACGTCGTCAGGATCCGGCGCGCGATCTCCGGGCGCCCCGTCGTCAGCGTCAAGCCGGGCAGCGCGATCATCGTGTCGCGGCCCCAGTCGCCGAACCAGTGATAGCCGGCGATGATCGTCATGCCGTTCGTGCCGTCGGGCCCCTCGGCCGTCGCCCTGCGCACGATGAACTGATCCGCCGCGCTCACCAGGCGCTCGATCCACGCAGGCGCCGTCCTGCTCTGCGGCTGAGCGTTCCGCCAGGTCGCCACGACGCCTTCGTCGTAGTGGACGCGACGGCGCCACGCCGCCTCGCCGTCGAGGGACGGCTCCGACTCGGTGGAGAGGACGAGCGTCACCGACTGGCCGGGAGTCAGCGAGGCCCGGAAGGTCGCCGCGTGGAGATGATCCTCGAGCGCGTCCAGGCCGCGCTCGCGCTCGCGGGCGAGATGGAAGCCGTGGTACCAGGCGTGCGCCGCCGCCGCGGTCGCGCCGCCCGAAAGCAGCCGCAACGAACGCGCACCGGGAAAGGCCGTGACCGTCACGCCGTGCTCGACGGGGCCGACGTCCATCGTCCATCCCCCTCGCGTCGAGCCGTGATAGTCGCGGTGATTCACGAGCACGCCGAGGTCGAGGACGGCGGGCTCGGGCCCCCGGAGCAGCGTGTAGCGGACGTAGGTCGTGTTCGCTCCCGGCTCCATCCAGACGCGTCGGGTGACGAGCGCCTCGTGGCACGCGTAGGTCCACACCGGCGTGGTGCCGTCGAGGCTGAAGCGCTCGAGCGCGAGATGGCCGGACGGCGCGATCGTGCCGCCAGCCCAGCGGTTCACCGACAGCTCGTGCGTGGAGCCGCCGTACTCGACGCGGTCCTCGATCTTCGCGACCAGCAGCGTCCGGCCGAGCGGCGGCTCGAGCGCCGCCACGAGCAGGCCGTGATAGCGGCGGGTGAGCGTGCCCGCCACCGTTCCGGAGGCGAAGCCCCCGATGCCGTTGGTGCAGAGCCACTCGCGCCGCTCGGCGGCCGCGAGGTCGCCCGTGGTCTCGCGCCCGAAGTCGAGCATCAGCGCAGCCGATCTTTGAGTCGGTCGCCGACGCGCAGTGCGTTGGCCATGATCGTCAACGCCGGGTTCACGGCCGCGCTCGACGGGAAGAACGACGCGTCGACCACGTAGAGGTTGTCGACCTCGTGGGCGCGGCAGTTGACGTCCAGCGCGGAGGCCCGCGGATCGTGGCCGAAACGGATCGTGCCGTTCTGATGGGCCACACCGGCGAGCGGGATGCGCTGGCCGAGGAAGAGGTTCCGCGCGAAGAGGCCCTGGTGGCAGTCGTGGCCGTGGACCATGCACTTGGCCTGGGCCTGCATCAGCCGCTCGAGCCTGGCGATGAGCCGGCGGTGGCCCTCGTCGTTGTTCGGCCGGTACGACAGCACGATGTCGCCGTTCCGGTCGAGCGTCACGCGGTTGTCGGGATCGGGCAGGTCCTCCGACGTCAGCCAGAAGTCGAGCGAGTGACGGGCCATGAGATCGAGCGTGAAGCCCGGAGCGAGCCTGGGCGCGCCGGCCTTGAGCGTCTCGCCGTCCAGCTTTCCCACGAAGGAGATGTGGCCCATCGGGAAGTCCCACTCGGGCGATCCGAAGTAGAAGTCGTTGAGCGCGAGCGTCTTCTGGAAGACGGTCGGGTTCGGGCACTTCGACAGCGCCATCAGCACCGAGTTGACGTGGCCCATGTAGTGGCGGCCGACGACGCCTGATCCGTTGGCCAGGCCGTGGGGGTGCCGGTCGCTCGCCGAGCGGAGCAGCAGCGCCGCCGAGTTGATGGCGCCGGCGGAGACGACGACGACGTCCGCGGCGTAGGCTTCCTCGGCGCCACCGCGCTCGACCAGGATGCGGGTCACCTCGCGTCCGCTGGCACTCGTCTCGAGCCGCGTCACGCGCGCGCCGGTGACGAGCCGGACGTTCGGGTGCTCGAGCGCGGGATCGACGCAGATCACCTGGGCGTCGGCCTTGGCGCGCACCAGACACGGATGGCCGTCGCACGTGCCACAGCGGATGCAGGCGCTGGCGTGAGGCCTGGCCTCGTTCAGCATGATGCCGAGCGGCACCGGGAACGGGCTGAGGCCCTGACGCG
>WNGN01000671.1_pt1 | contig 21542 bp, 19 predicted proteins | sample 5400561 | NCBI WGS metagenome assembly WNGN01 (sample SAMN13153379, study PRJNA577476) | soil metagenome | isolation source: 115 cm soil or saprolite under Garry oak tree replicate 2 | place: USA:California | collected 2016-06-15 | reverse complement strand
CCGGGTATTTCCAGAGAACATTCCTGCCAAGTGTCTTTACTTGTGCTGCTAGATACTCTTCAATCCATGAAGAATAGGCGCGATAGTAGCAGCCAAGCAAAGGGCACAGGAGCGGATTCACCAAAGTCGCGGAAGACCCCTTTGACTTTGCATGCATTGATGCTCTAGTGCATCTCATCGAGTCACACGAGGCCGCTTGGCACCATTACTTCGCAGAAAACGGGATCACTCCCTTCACCATTATCTACGAGGAATTCGTTACTGCCTATGAGCAAACAGCCATCCAGATTCTCCACGAACTGAGCACTCCAGTTCCTGGGTCATTGAAGTTTGCTCCCAGGCGGATGAGACGGCAGGCTGATGCACTCTCTGAAGAGTGGGCGCAGCACTATCATATGCTCAAGCGTGCATCACACTCCTAGAGTCGGATGCATCATATTCATTCGCTTTTACCGATTCTATGAGATGCCCTCTTTTTATGCTTCTCATATGTCCCACATTCCGCAGTTAGATGCAGAATGGCTTGTCAAGGGCTTTCACAATGCAGAGATTAAAGACTACTCAACAATATAAATTGGCTTGCCATCAGCATTCTCCAAAATAAACTTTGGAATGTGGGAACGGCGAATTTGCACTTTCGAGCAAACATTTGGGGAAACTACCATTAGGGGAGCCATGTGATCTCTTTCACACTGCCTGTGTGAGCCATCTCCCAGACAGGACCTGCTCTCACCTCTATGCTTTGTAGCAGGGTGTATCAGTCTATAAAAACGGAGAAAACCGGTGATGAAAACCGATCGAAAACGCTGTCTGTTCTGTTATCTTCTCGGGAGCGGTCTGATCGTTCTGCTCGCTGCCTGCGGCTCAAACCCAACAGCAACTGCGAGCCAGTCTGTGGCAACATCTACCCCTGCCGCTCCCCAGGTGAGCCACGCGGCGAAGCTGTCAGTACGGTTTGGCTGTAAAAGTGGCGGCAAGGTCGGCTTCAGTGCAGATAAATCTCATGGTCTAGCCTGTGTTCATACCCTGCCAAAAGCAGTACTGACCATCTCTGTGACCTACTGCAACGGGAGCATTGATCAGAACAGCAGCCTGAAGGGAACGTTTCTCGCTGATAGGACCGGTTACTATGAGTGGCACTGGATGCCCCAGCCTACTGGAGCGGGACGGCCAGGTGACGGCACAACTCGATGGGCAGATCGCCACCAGCGAGTCCAGCTTTGTGGCTGATTGATATGTATTGGTGCTGCATTTGTGCTTCTGGGCCTCCGATTTGCGGTTGACCTGCGGAGGGGCCGCTCATTTGTTGCTTCAGTGCAGCAGGTTGCGCCTCGACATCGTGTTCGGCAGAGATCTGTTGCAATTGCTGGTCGATATCGCTGTTGGGCGCACTCAGCAATCCCTGGTCGCCAAGTGCCCCGTGTTCCAACAAGATATCAAGAGCGCCAGCGCGGGCCTGCATGGTCAACACTTTATCCTGGACGCGCTGCATGGCGAGGTTCATTTCGGTCATTTCGTTGGAGATGCCAGTAACGGCCTCGTTCACATTCACCTGTGCCTGGGCTGCCTGGTACTGCGCCTTGACCATCTCCTTCTGCGAGCGGAACTGCTCGACGCGCTGCGCTACCTTCTGCTCCACCTCCTCTACGTGCGAGCTGCTGCTTGTACGCATCAATCTGTGCTGACAACGCCTCCTTCCGCTGCAACGCCGTGCGCGCTAAATCTTCGCGCCCCGCCTGCAGTGCCTGTGCTGCCTGTGTCTGGAGACGGTTAGACTGCTCTTCCACCTGTGCCTCCAGCAGCTCAATATGCTTCTCGTTCGTCACCACCTCCGCAATCGCGCGGTGCAGTTGCTGCAGTTGTGCGAGCTGTTTGGTGTACGAGTAATCGAAGACCTGCCCCGGCTCCTCGGCTGCGTTCAAGACTGCGTCAGCCTTCATGTTAAAGATGTTCTGCAGATGTAACAAAAGACCCATGATGCTCTCTCTCCTTCTCATCTATTGTTCTGTCAACATGACTTTGATGAGTGAAATGGAGCGAGGTCGCCGGGGGAACATCAAGCTGCCCTGGTATCCGCGTTGCGGCTGCCAGGCTACACCGGTGCAATCGTTTTGTTCACCCGTTTGCACGTGCAAACATGGAACTCCTACTCGTCATCTCCTTCGCACTCGCTCCAGGAGCTTGAGCGCCCGAAGCGCTTTGCGTATTGGACTGCACCACGGTAGTTATTTTTGTGGATGTCCCAGTGGACCTCGTCATCTGCCGGTACTCGTGTTCCGACCAGCATCAGCGAACGCTTCGTGCGATAGACAGGATCAAAGGGGCACTCACCCCACGAAAGGACGCGCATGGCATCGCCGCTTTCCACAGCAGCTTGCATCTCGTCAAGGAATTGCAGTGTTTCAGCCGAGAGCACTCCACGCATCTTGCCAAGAAGTTCGTTCATCTCTGCTGCAAGATTGACCTCTCCTCCAGGCATGAGCTCCTGATAAGGGGTAATGCCACGGAGTTGTTGATCGCGCACATCGGCGCGGGCCGAGTCTGTGGCAAGCAGTTCCCAAAGATTCTCTACCGAGACGTGCATATCGTGGTACTGCTGACGCGGCATCGTCCGTGTTCGAAGCTGTTGCCTGGGAGTAAGGAATGCGGGGTTCGCTACCGTCTGGCTGATGAGGAAAAAACCTTGCATGGCTTTCCAGAGACTATCTTCAGCCTTTTCATGCAATTCGGGAGTGGTGCCTTCCTGAGAAATCTGCCCCACCAGGTCGATACCGGCGCGCAACTGAACGTCTGCCAGAGCGAGCTTGCCCTTAAGTTGCTCGATATGTGCGGTGATAGTGGCTGGCACAGGTACCTTTGCGCCCGATAGCGTATTTTCGTACTGAGCCAGCAGTCCTGCTGCCCAGTCACGTGTTTCGCGCGCAGCAGCAATCATGCCTTGCAGGTGCGGTAGTGGACACGGAGCGCCTTCACTTTCCATACGCGGCCCCAGCTGCATGGGGAGCATCACATCTGAGTCGTAATTGGGGTCGTTGAGAGCCATTACAGCCCGCTCCAGGTTTGATTGAACCTGCGTACATAGGACCTCAGCTTGCTCATAGGTAACGTGGGGAAGGAAACCAGCTGTGGATGGATCAGCCGCCGCGTCGGCTGCGAGCAGCTCCTGCACAAAGACCGTGTGGGTACGAGCGGCACGCACAAACGCGAGTGCGTAGGCGACTTGCGCGTACGCATCCCATGGATTGGCACCCTGGGCAATGAGCGCAGCGACTTTTTGCTCAACCTGGGTCCAGATATCTTCGATCTGGCTGGTCATGCGCAGATAGCCGCGCACATTAGCATCGCTGACTTCATGATGCACTACTGAAGCATAGAACCCACGAGCGGATTCCCTTGCTGACTCGAAGAAACTTTTCGCTGGCATTGGAGCCTTCCTTTCACTTAAAAGATGGTTTACATGTCTTATACAACGAACCAACGAACGGTATATCCAGTTATGTGAAGGAGCCTTTAGTTTCGCTTTCAGCAGGTAGTGGTACAACCGTTAAAAGTCAACCACATTATCTGGTGGAGAGCTCAAAAAATCACCTAAAAATGAGCACAAATGAACACGTCACCACCACTTCATGTGGCTGCCGCAACTAGTCGGTCATGAGTAAAACGTGAGAAAGGTGGATTTTTACCATGTAGTTTCTTCGTCTAGCCTCATTGTCAACTGACGAAGATATTCATCCAGTAGAACATGAGCCTGAGGTTCTGTCAGTGATGGAGCAATGACTGCCTGGATGCGGGAGGTCTGCTCCAGGGCTGTGGCATTTTTGATGAGGATACCGTTCCTGGCTCCGATGCCTGTGCCGACCGCTACGGCTGTAGGCGTTGCCAGGCCCAGTGCATCAGGACAGGAAATCACCACTACTGCCACCGCGAGCGTCAGCGCGAAGAGCGCTGTTTGACTGTCGTTTGACACATAAAAGGGCTCATGGCGCGATTTGGTGGTGCGGATTTCGCATTCGAGAAGGCCTCTGGCTCTTGCATAGCTACCTAGAGCATTTGCTAGGACCGCAGCTGCTCTTGCTCGTTCCCAGGCTGATCTGGTTCTATTTCTTCTCACCAAACGGGTCCGAGAATCGATAAGATGGCCTTTCGACCGGTTTGGAGAGGTGAAAAGACTGCCAAGCCAGGCTAGACCTGGGCAGAAGACTGAACCCTGGGGGTTTGACACCTATGGGAAGGTCACGCCGTTTTCTCATCCCCGTGTCCGTGTCCACCAAGCCCTCATGAAAATCCTCAGAGCCACTTCACAGGCAACGCCATCCCCGCAGAGCCTCATGAGAGTGGGAGCGAGAAGGGAGCTGATTCGATCATGGTCTGATCGATGGAACACCAGCGCCCATTCTCACCAGGCTGCAAGGATGGGATGATGGGATGGTCAGTTGCATGAACGTGTGTGGTAGCGCGCCAGAAGGCTTCTATGGGTTCTTGAGCTGAATCATGCCCACACAGTTCTCGCCCGGGTCGATGAACCAGGCCATCCAGGCGAACCCGATATCGGCAATGCCATCATCGGTCTTTAACCCTGGCATGTCGTAGTCTTCGATCTTCACGCCGCGTCGGCGCAGTTCGCTGACCTCGGCCCGCACGTCGGCGACGCGGAAGGAAGCTTGAGTCTGCTCGTCCTTGGTCCCCACGCTGCTCTTTGTGACTACTAAATGGGTGTCGCCGCCACATTGAAACGTCACCGCGCCCGGGGTCTCACTGAGCACCGGCAAGCCAATTTTTTCTGCGTAGAAGTCTTTGGCAGCCGCCAGGTCCATCGCTAGCAGCACCACGTCGATCGGATAGTTGCTTAGCATCGTGTCCTCTCCTCCTCATACGGTTGATGGTCATCGACTTTCCTCACATACTCTGACGAACTCACCCGCTGTGCCCCGTGGAGTTGCCAAGGAGAAGGCGAAGACGCGTCTCCTTCCAGAGATGAGCAAACAGGGCCATCACAGACATGAGGAACTCCTTGCCTCCTGATCATATCACACAACTCCCTATCACCAAACGGGTTCGTGAACCAATAAAATGGCCCTTCAGCCATATATGTTGGCATTCGACAAAAAACTGAGCAAAAAAAGATGAGTTATGAGTGTCTTGAAACAAGAAAATGATGTCAGGCCAGATTATGCGGCAGAACCAGTCTACTGAAGGCCCTTGGCACCGCGGTAGATTTCATGACAGACCGTGCAAGTATCCTGACAAATGACACACATCCCTGTCTCGCAGCATTTCTTGTTGTTGCTCCGATATATAAGCTCCATTTAAGATAGTCGCGCTCAACTGAGCTGTACTTAGATCAGTCGCCCATAGGACAGCATTACGAAGGTCGGCTCCGCTGAAGTTGGCTTCGCTGAGAGTGGCTCTGCTGAGGTCGGCACCACCGAGTATGGCTCCAAAGAGGTTGGCTCCTTTGAGCCTGGCTCGAGTGTATGAAAAATTTGTAGATAGACACATGTACATGCTCGAACGAAACACTCCTGATGAAGGCGCACAGGATCGCTCTCTCATGCTTCTTCCGCCATGCAGGGAAACCTCCTCGCACGCCTTCGGTCAGCTCACAACTCAACGATGCCGACTCCGCCATCAACCACGACGGACATGCCGTCCACGACCACCTGTGTCGCATCGAGCGCTCCATTTACCAGTGGGATGCCGAACTCCCGAGCTACGATCGCTGCGTGTGACATCGGGCCACCAACCTCGGTCACGGCAGCACTCGCAATGCTGAAGAGAGGTGTCCAGATCGGCGTCGTGGTATGGGCCACGAGCACATCACCTGACTGGAAGCGATGAAAGTCCCCCGGTCCCGCGATAATCCGCGCGGTGCCACGCGCACGACCAGGGCTGCCTGGTGCGCCTACGAGGATGCGTCGCCCATCGCGTTCTTGCGTGCCGCGCCCAAACATCATCGTCGCGCCGGGAAGACGACGATGGTCAAGCTGCAGGTCCTTAGCCCAGGACGGATCGGAGAGGGGCGGGATGAAGGGAGGCGGTGCCAGCCGCTTTTGGCTTTCGCGCAGCAGACGCCGCTGCGTCACCCGTGTGGCAAGATCGACTGGAGGGGCCAACAGTTCGGCTTGTTCCAGGTAGAAGACATCCTCTGCTCGCTCCACTGCTCCTCTGCGCGCCAGCCGCTGGCCGACCTCAAGAAAGGTCGCGCGCAGCATCGCCAGGACGCGCTGGAAATGGAAGACGGCGTCATCAACATGGGCGGCGTAGCCCTGCCCGACGCCCAGCAACCAGCGCGAAAGGTGGCCACGCGGTCCACGCAGCGCGCGCACCAGGACCTCTGCCTCCGCCCGAGCACTTCGCGTGCGCCTCAAGCGTTCATCAGGGCCCGTCTCACTTTGGCGAGCCACCGCCAGGAGCTGGGCCAGGAGCTCTGGCAACTCACGCAGTGTCGGGTGGATGGGATCGGCACTTTCCATGAAGTGGCCGAAGCGCGCCAGGTAGGCCTCGACCTCGCAGGTGGTGGCGGCTTGGCGCAAGGCCCGCTCAGCCTCAAGCAAGAGGCTGTCGTTGCCGCGAAAGAGGACCGCCGGGTTGGCCAGATTGGGAACTCCCAGTTTCCCGATGAGCTGCTCCCCTAAGGCCGCTAGCGCCGCGTCCCACGAGACCTCCCACCACCACCACCCCAATGCTCCAAGCAGTCGGTCAACATGGGCTTGCAAGGAGGCATCCGCAAGCTGAGAAGGATCGGTCCTCTCCAGCGCATCCAGCATCGTCACCTGTTCGGGCCATCTCCTGAGCACCCGCCGGTGCCCATTGAGTGTCGTCCCTGCCGGGATGCTCAACACGATTCCCACGAGACGGACTGCCAGCGGGAGCACCTGGAAGTCGGCGCGCATGTAGAGCCACCCATTCACCAATGCGGACCAGGGCACGCGCTGACTGGGAAGCTTGCGCTGGCGGGCAGCGATCATGGTGGCAAAGGTCGTCGTCGCCCCCAGTGGCGAGAGCGGTTCGGTCGCCCATTCGGCGGCTTGCAGGTCCTTGAACCACTTTGCGCCTGGCACCGGGCTCTCCCAGTGGACCGAAACAGGTGGCAGAGTGGTGATCGGACGGGACTGGACGATCCAGAAGCGATCACCGGCCAGGCACCACTCGATGTCCTGGGGCGTCGCATAGTGCGCTTCGATCGCGCTGCCCAGGCGCACGAGCTGTGCCACCTGTGTGGCGTCCAGGACCTGGGCGCGCCGCCTGTTCGCCTCCACGGCACGCTCCTCTGTCCCGCTGGGAGTGGGTGCGGTCATGACCGTCTTGTCGGCGACCACCACCTGCTTGAGCGTGCCGGTGGCTTTGTCGGCAATGAGGTGATCGGGGGTGACCAGGCCACTGACGATGGCTTCCCCCAGCCCCCACGCCGCGTCGATCACGATCTCGTCTCGCGCTCCCGTCAACGGATTGGCGGTAAACAGCACACCCGAAGCGTCAGCCGGGACCAGCACCTGAGCCACGACAGCCTCGCTGACAGTGGCTGGATCGATGCCCTGCCGAGCGCGATAGGTCAGGGCGCGGGGAGTCCACAGGCTGGCCCAGCACCGCTTCACTGCCTGCAAGAGCGCCTGTTCACCGCGGACATTCAAGTAGGTCTCCTGCTGGTCGGCGAAACTTGCGCCAGGAAGATCTTCAGCCGTGGCAGAGGAGCGAACCGCCAGCGGGACCAGTGCCTTCCCCGCCGGGCTGAGCGCTGCATAGGCCTGCTGGATCGCCGCCGCCACCGTCGAGGGGATATTTGCACGTTCGAAGAGCTGGCGAATGGCCGCTGAAACGACTTCAAAGTCGGTGGCAGCACCTCTGCGAGCCCTCGCAACGATCTGCTGCTGGAGATCGTTGTCCTGGACGAATGCCCGGTAGGCTGCGGTGCTCACTAGGAACCCGGTGGGGACCGGGAACCCGGCTCGCACCAGTTGGCTCAGGTTGGCCCCTTTACCGCCGACGGTAGCAAGCGAGGCTTTCTGCGAATGGAGCGGAAGAACGAGATCATCCAGAGCGAGAGTATCCAAATCGAGAGCATCCATGATGCCCCTCCTTTCTGTATCAGGCACCCTGCCACGCGTGCCTAGTGCCGCCAGGAAACATGCGGCGAGGACCACGGCTCCTCCCGAGAAACCTCGTCTCCATGCTCCTTCCTATTCTCTAATGGCCTGTTAGGCCCAACCGTGCAATTTATCACGTGAAGGCTGTTGCCAATGAAAAACCTGCTCAAGAAACTCCTTTAAGTTGCGAAAAATGCGTACCCTATGGCTGTGAGTTCGTCTCTTCATAAGACAGACCTTATTTTCTCTATCCTCCAACCACCTCCCAGGCGGTTTCACGTTTTGCCCATCGTCGATCTGGAGGCGTCGTGCGTGTTTTGCGTTTGTCATGAGATGGAAACCGGAGGACTTCGCCGCGAAGCTCCAAGGAGCGGGTCGCAGCACATGGAGGCGCATTCCACACGGGAGATGCCGCTGTCCAGAAAATGCTGTGGCGCGATCGAAAGCACCCCAGAAAATGTGCATTTCAGAGTATTCGCAGCTCTCACCTGATCTCCTACGGGATCACGGCTTGCCGCACGCTCAATCCGTGTTTTCCTGTGAGCACTTCTTGTGGTGTCAGAGGATGCTCCCAAAGACGAGATTCCATTCGCCGAAATTGAGACCTTTAACGGGCACCGTCACCGTTTTCATGCCTTCCCCCTACCTGCGCCTCCACGTCTTTCGTCGCGAGAAGAAATTGCACTCCCTTGTAGCGTGGGAGCAGCTCCTGGACCGCAAAACCCACTTCTTTCAGAAAGAGCGGCAGTTTTCCTGCCTTGTTATCCTGGATGTATCTGGCTTCGTCAGCCTGGGCGAGTGCGCCGAGGGCAAAAAAGGCTCTGAGGGCGAGTCCTTCCGGTTTCCCAAGATCAGTGAGCAGAAACCTGCCGCCAGGCGTGAGCACGCGATATATTTCTTGCATGGCCTGTTGTTTGATCTCGGTCGGCAGGTGATGGAACACCAGGGTACTCATCACGAGATCAAAGGAGGAGGTTGGAAAAGATAAGTGTTCCGCCCTGGCTTGCATGACCTCCACTTCAAGCTGGTACTGTGCGATTTTCTTGCGTGCGATCGCGAGGGCACGCTCGTCGGTATCGACCCCCACCACCGGGGCTGAAGGATAGCGAGACTTCACCACAATCAGTAGCGTGGCTGTTCCACAGCCCACATCCAGCAGGTGTTCGCCATCCTGGATGTGGGCTCGCTCGATCACTCTCTCAGTGAGTGGTGTTCCCAGGCCGACGACTGCAAGCAGCGTGTCAAAGAAAGGCGTGAGCCAATCTTTGCCCAAGGCTGGAACTGACTTATAGCTCATGACTCCACCTCATTTCGCTTTCCTAACAGCAGTGTGCAGAAGCACCGAGCCATATCATCGTTTGCCAGGGTCCATACCACAGCATGGCGTTTACGTGTGATGGTGAGACATGTCGTGCTCTGGCGTATTCATCATGCGAAGCATGGGTATGCCACCAGTCCGGATAAACCGCACCACCAGAATGGCAGCCAGGAGCAGAAAGATGATATTCAGGATGCTAGTGTAGTTCCACTGTACCCCCTCGGTGATCGCAACCACATTGCGGTTCTGTGGAATGATGCCAAGTGCCTGGAAAAGAAACTCGACCACGTAGCCTGCTGCTGCCATGGTCACGTAGAAGGTCAGCAGGATATAGCCCATGACGCGCCAGCCGTAATACTTGCGATAAATGTCAAGAATGGGCAAGATAATCAAGTCGGCAAAAATAAAGCTGACGACCCCGCCAAAGCTAATTCCGCCTCTCCATAAGACGGCTGCTAAAGGCACATTGCCAACGGAACAGACGAAGCTCACCATCGCTACTAAGGGGCCGACCAGCGGGCCTTCAATTTTGGCGATCGTTGGGTTGTTGGAGAAGAAAAACGCATTCCAGAACGAGTTGGGAACCCATGCGGCTAACGCGCCGGCAATGAGCAGCCCGAGCCCTATATCGACCCACACAGACGCCCAATCCATCACGAAAAAGTTGCTGACCGCTGTCAACCCTCTCCGACTCAACAGCCGTGAAAAAAATGAGCCACCTGAGACGCTCATATCCATCGCGGCGTGCCCTTCCATTCTGCCCATCATGCCCTTTTCAGCCTGTGCTTTTGCCATCTGTACGAGCTTTGGGGTTAAGGTCAAACGGAAAAGCACCCCAATGAAGATCACCATTAAAATGCCGCCAACAAACTCCGCTGCGGTGAATTGCCATCCCAGGAGGACAATTAAGATAATGCCAAGCTCAATGACCAGATTGGTGGAGGCCAGTTCAAACGCCATCGATGAGACAAAACTTGCGCCCTTTTGAAAGATGGAACGAGCAAGAGCAACGGCCGCGTAGGAGCAGGAGCTTGAGGCAATCCCAAAAAGCGTGGCAAAGGTGAGGCATTTGGGGCCATCACACCCCAGCGTCTTTGCCATGGCGTTATGAGACACAACCGCCTGGACGATACCCGAGAGGATAAAGCCGAGAAGTAACGGCCAGAGGATTTCCCAAAACATGCTGAAGGACGTAAATAAGGCTTGACCGATGCTCGTGACGATCTGCATAGCAGTTCACTCCTCCCAGGTTCTGTATGCTGGTTGGGACAACAATGAAGTGCTCCTCCGATGAGGCCTGGGATGACAGGACAGGCTTCGTTCCGTCTGGTCTTGCCATCCCTCTACCTTACGGGACACGTAGTGTCACTACTTGACTACCGTGTATCCGGTATCGTCGAGCACTTCTTCGATCTCCGCGAGCGTGACGATCTCGGGATCGTAGTCGATGTGGACGGCTTTCGTTGGGATATCGACCCTGACCTGACTCACACCTTCCAATTTTCCAATCGCTCCCTCGATTGCATGCTGGCAGTGCTCGCAAGAAATGTCTGGGGCTATAAGTGTCGTCGATTCCATGATGTCTATCCTCTCTTCATTCAGGTGAATTATCAAACCGCGCTGTAAGACCCCGGGATTCATCCCTGGGGAGACAAGGCGCGCTGCCACCAGGCAGAGGAAAACCTTGCATAACAAGAACAAACGTGCTATAATGGCTCTATCGTACATTGACAACTGAATCGTGTTTCGGCGGGTTCCAGGGTGAAGTACCCTGGGTAAAAGCACGAACGTATTTGACCAACGTACACTCTCTCAATCTTTGCCGACCGTAAAAACCACACGGTCGATGAACGCAACAGGTTCGAGAAGCTACCCTGGGGCGGAGGCGAAAGCCAATGCCTGTGGAGGCAGTGTAAGACGGGACTGGGTGAGAGCCCAATCTCGCAGCTTCCAACGAAGCAGGAAGGCCCTATCGCGAGGTAGGGATGCCCCTGCGTTTACGCATGGGGAGATGTCACCTTGAACGTCATCTGTACCATCCATCTCTCCAACGCTGCTCTCGCAGCAAGCTACACGGCTTCCAGGATGAACGGTTCTATTCAACTCCATGCTTCCAATACGATGGTCGCAGCCGACTCTCCTCTGGAAAAAGGGAAGGGAGCTCCCTACGGATTTCCCGCAATCGCGTAGAGTTGGACCAACTCTTGAATGACTTCCTCTTCGCGATCCCCTTTCATCCCCTCCGGGACACAGGTGCGTAAATGCCCCTCCAGGATAAGCGCTTCCAGTTTCTCAATGGCCTTGCGCACCGCGTAGGTTTGACGCAAGATGTCAACGCAGTACTTATCTTCCTCCACCATCTTGCGTATCCCTGCCACGTGTCCCTCGATGTACGAGAGTCGTTTCAGGACATCCGGTTTCCGTTCTTCTTGCATTTCACGTCTTCCTTTCATGCAACACGCTGCTGGCTGTTTCTCGTCCAAAACGTCGTAAACGCAGCGAATTGCTGACCACCGTCACCGATGAGAGCGCCATCGCTGCCGCTGCAAAGATCGGGGCATTCTCCTTCAACAATGGGATCAATGGCGAAAGAATCGCGGTTGGGATCAGGACAACGTTGTAGGCAAAGGCCCAGAAGAGGTTCTGCTTAATGGTGCGCAGCGTCGCGCGTGACAGGGCCAGCGCGGTTGCCACACTCTTCAGATTGCCCTTGACCAGGGTGATATCCGAAGCTTCCATCGCGATATCCGTACCCGTACCCATGGCGATGCCGGCATCAGCCTGCACCAGCGCGGGCGCATCGTTGATGCCATCCCCGGCAAAGGCCACGACCAGCCCTTGCTCCTGCAAGCGCTTGACCTGATTGACTTTGTCTTCCGGCAGGACCTCCGCCAGGACGTTCTCGGCGGGAATGCCCACCTGCGCGGCGATGGCCTGTGCAGCGCGCCGGTTATCACCAGTAATCATCCACACGGAAAGCTCCTGCGCGCGTAACTGCTTGACGGCCTCGGCGGAGCCAACTTTGACGGTATCGGCCACTGCCACCAATCCCGCGACTTCGCCATCAATGGCGACAAGCATCGTCGTCTTGCCCGCCTGTTCTAGCGCGACCAATTGTTCTTCGAGCGCATGATAGGCGATGGCACGCTCGTTCAGCAGACGACGAGTACCAACAAGCATCACATGGCCTTCGACGCTTGCTTCCAGGCCACGTCCGGTGATGGAGGTAAAGCGTTCGGGCGATGCGCCGGGCGTCAATCCTCGTGCTTTCGCTCCCTCGACAATCGCAGAGGCAAGGGGATGCTCCGAACCTTGTTCCGCTTCAGCTACGAGACGCAGCAGCTCGTCTTCTTGCCTGCCGCCAACCGCGACGACATCAGTCAGTTCAGGCTTGCCTTTGGTGATGGTGCCCGTCTTGTCGAGCAGCACGGCGCGCACCGCCTGAATGCGTTCCAGGCTCTCGCCGCCGCGAATCAGGATACCTTGCTCCGCGCCCTTGCCCGTTCCCACCATGATCGCGGTCGGGGTCGCCAGTCCCAATGCGCAGGGGCAGGCGACGACTAGTACGGCCACCGCAGCCACGATGGCGACAATCCAGGGATTACTGGTGCTGACTATACCGGCAGCCGCGGCGTTTGACGCGGTGACATTGCCAACGATGGCCCAGCCGATGAAGGTGAGCGCCGCGATGACCAGCACGATCGGCACAAAAATGCCCGAAATGGTGTCGGCCAGGCGCTGAATTGGTGCCTTCGAGCCCTGCGCCTGCTCCACCATGCGGATGATGTTAGCCAGCACCGTATCGGCTCCCACTTTGGTAGCGCGCATGCGCAGCAGTCCACGCTGGTTGACCGTCGCGCCGATGAGCGCGTCTCCCTCAGCTTTTTCGACGGGAATGCTCTCCCCGGTAATCATCGACTCGTCTATGGAAGAGAGGCCGGATAGGACGACACCATCGACAGGAATCTTCTCGCCAGGGCGCACGACCAGCACATCGCTCACCTGCACCTGCTCGATAGGCACCTCGACCTCGCGTCCTGCCTTCAACACGTGGGCAGTGCGCGCCTGCAAGCCGATGAGCTTCTTGATGGCTTCGTTGGTCTGCCCCTTGGCACGCGCCTCCAGGTACTTCCCGAGGAAGATCAGCGTCACGATCAGTGCAGTCGTATCATAGAACGTGATGCCGCCAACGACGTGCGGGAGAAATGTCGCCACAACGCTCATCATGTAGGCTGCGGTCGAGCCGACCGAGATGAGGGTATCCATATTGGCGCTGCCGTGACGCAGGGTCTTGATGGCTCCACGATGAAACTCCCAGCCGACGATGGCCCAGACCGGTGTGGTAAGCACCAGTAGGAGATAATTCTCTCCCGGGAAGCGATTCAGGAAAAACATACTGAGGATCACCACCGGCAAGGTCAGGATGATGCCCAGGATGAGTACATTGCGTTTGCGCGTAATCTCCGCCAGTCTGCGCTGGCTCAGCTCATCTGCTTGCGCATTCACCACAGGCGCTTCTGAGGAAGCAACGCTACCGCTTGATGAGCTGTCATGCACGTGCGGAACGGATGCAACCTGCGGCGTAGCTTTGTATCCGACTGCCTCAACTGATCTCACCATCTGCTCGATCCCGGTTTGAGACGGGTCATACGTGACGGTCGCCTGCTCCGTCGCGAAATTGACGCTGGCATCCTTCACTCCCGGCACCTTTTTCAGCCCCTTTTCGATGCGCATGGCGCAGGAAGCGCAGGTCATCCCTTCCAGATTGAAGGTTACATGCGACTCAGTTTCTGGTTCGACTGACGCCGACTTTGGGGTCGGCATGACCAGTGGGATGGCCTTGTACCCGACCGCGTCTACCTTCTGCACCATCTGCTCAGGACCTGTCTGAGATGGATCGTATGTAACCGTAGCCTGCTCTGTTGCGAGGTTGACGCTGGCGTCTTTCACGCCCGGTAATTTCTTGAGTCCCTTTTCGATGCGCATGGCGCAGGAAGCGCAGGTCATCCCTTCCAGCGCGAGAACAGCGCGGTCTTCTCCTCTTATCTGGGCTTGAGGTACCTCGACGGTTTCTGCTAGAGCACGATCGGTTTCGGTAGCCATGTCAATTACCTGTGTCTTCGTTGTTTGGTTTACCCATACCCCCCAGGTGGGGGTGTACATAGTATACCGTATATGTGATCCATATGTCAAGGGGTTGAAGAGATCAGAACGATGTCTATAACCAATGGTGCTTGTTGAGGAGGTCATAGCAACCCTGGCGCGAGCATGCTGTGTGTGAGTGCAAATTTGTGCCGAGCGGCTGCCGGCGTGCGCTCCTGGAACAAAGTGCCCACTTGTATCGTCTCATCCTGTAGGGAAAAGACGGATGGCTCCTCTTGCGTTCACTCTTTCAGTTGGCTGCTGTATCATTGTTCTTGGAGATCTCGACATGCGTTGCAGGCTCTCTTTAGTGCTCATGTACGTAAGCCTCTTATTGCTGGTTGGCTGCGGAAAGAATTTTTCTCTCTCTCACAAGACCACTCCTTCTTTCCTGACACCCCATACGGGACAGACACCCTACACACTTGCCCCCTATACTGAGTTTGCTTTGCCGCAACTGAGTGAGAAGGACTGTGCCAGCGGGCCGCAGGGGATCACCGTTGGACCTGATGGCGCGCTCTGGTTTACGGATAGTGCCGACAAGATCGGGCGGATCACCACACAGGGGCAGGTCACCGAGTTTGCCCTGCCAAAGTTTGTCAGCTATCCTGAGAAATTCCCCGCTCAGATCATCGCAGGGCCCGATGGAGCCCTCTGGTTTACCGAAACTGGCGATCAGATCGGGCGCATCACCCTACAAGGCAAGGTGACCGAGTTTGCTCTATCATCTCCTAAGGCTGGATATGAGATGGGGATCACCGTCGGGTCAGATGGCGCGCTCTGGTTTACCGAGCCTGAGCTCAACAAGATCGGGCGTATCACCACGCAGGGACAGGTGAGCGAGTTTGCTCTCCCAATTGCTCGGATGGGACCAGCAGAGATCACAGCAGGGCCAGATGGGGCCCTCTGGTTTACCCAGCCTGGACCCAACCAGATCGGGCGCATCACTACACAGGGACAGATCTCCGAGTTTGCTCTGCCGTCTTCTCTTGACCCCCCTAGCAATGGTGGTGGGATTACGACCGGGCCCGATGGAGCCCTCTGGTTTACTCAGGGCTGGGGTCCGCTTGGGCGGATCACCACGCAGGGGCACATCACCCTGTTTTCCCCACACTATACAGGCGGGCCCGGGAGGATTGTCGCTGGGCACGATGGCGCTCTTTGGATGACGGAAGTCGACCCGCATGCTGGTCTGATCGGACGTTTCAGCCCGTCTAGTGCGCGAGTGCCTGAGAGCAGGAAAGTCTCTGCCGCCACGTTCCCTTGTCCGGTGGTGACCCCGATTCCCACAGCACCTTCCACACCCTCCCCATCAGGATCGTGATCATGCGTACTTCTCCCTCTGCTCGGCCGTTCTCCGCATGCCAGTTTCATCCTGATGGATGATCGTGCTCTCATGCAAGATCGATTTCAGTTCTGGAACGATATCTCCACAGGACAACAGGAGGAGGAGTTGTGCCCAGATCATGCTGGATGCTCCTTTTCCCGAGGAAGGTTCTGGTCAGGCAAGCCTGCAAAGCGGTAAAACGCCCGAGAGTGTCCTCCATTCAAGATGAACAGGATGCCAATCGTGACCAGTTCGCTTGGATAGAGCTTCGCTTGTGCGTGCTTCGAGTGTGTTTTCATTGTGTCATCGACAAGATCAAAAATCTGGATGATACTGTCCTCACTCAACTAGCACCACTGGTTAATGTACGCTCGCACCCACAAAAGGTGCTGGACTTTTTTCTTCCTCTTGCTCATCCATAGGAAGCCGCACATGGAACGCGCTTCCTCCGGCTGGGCAGCTTTCAGCCCAGATAACGCCATCATGGAGTTCGATAATGTGTTTGCACATCGTCAGGCCAAGACCGAGACCATTGACCTCCCTGATCAGGCGATTGTCCACACGATGGAAGCGCTCAAAGATGCGCCCAAGATGCTCGGGAGGAATACCCAGGCCGTGATCACACACACAGATTTCCAGGACGCGCCCTGGTTTCTGCGCCACCATCGGAGCATTCTTGAGATGCGCATCTTTGGTGGATGCCGGCGTTTCGTTGATCTGATCTGGTACTTCACCCACAGGCAAGAGGGAGGCAACAGGGTGCACGATCATATCGATGGCTCCGCCTTGCGGGGAGTAGTTCATAGCGTTCTCTAACAGATGGTCCAAAACCTCCCTCAGACGGCGGTGATCGGCCATGACGATTGGCACATCCTGGGTGGGTACACCGAAAGCATCTTTGAGGCGGAGATTGAAGGTAAAACGCCCTGGCGAGTGCCCTGAAGCACGTTGCTCTGCGACCGTAAGGGCCTCATGTGCAAGGCGGGCTACGTCTACAGGGAAGCGCTCGATCCTGATAGCGTCTGTCTCTAACTGCGAGATTTCCAGAAAGCGCTCAATAATAAGCTCAAGGCGATCACTGGCTGCCGAAATCGCTACCAGGAACTCATGTCGTTCCTCGCGCGAGATGCGACGCTCATGACGGAGTAGTGTTGCGGCATAGCCCTTGATAGCTGTGAGCGGACCGCGCAGTTCATGGCCAACTGTTGCCAGGAGTTCTGCTTTGAACACCTCCGTTTCCTGTGATACCAGGGGGTCGTTGGCCGGTTCATCCAGTGTTGCCATCTTACTCCTCAGTATGTTTCATTGGCGCGATCTGCCTTATGAAGAAAGGCGGCTTCCTGCAATTACTTCCAGCGGCGCCCGACACTCGGGGAAAGGAAGAGTGCAGGGGCCGCCTTCTTCGTTGCCTATGGTTGCCGCTTCTCAACAGAGGTGCCTAGCGTATCGGGTTGAGTGTGATGAGCATCAGCGCGACCAACCCGGCCAGGATCAGTATGCCGATGATGACCGAATAGACATCGCGATGGATTCGCTGGAACATATTCTTCTCACTCACCTTTCTTCAGCTTGCGTTGGCAGCTGTGCTGTCTCTTCGTCCGTTGTGTGTTGGTGTATAGCCTGATCGACTTTCGCATTGCGCCGGCGCGGCCAGGTGTCATGCACCCGCCCCATCTGGGAAAAGAGGATCATCATGGCCACGCCTGTCACTGCCAGCCACAGGAGAGTGATTCCCTGACCGGGTTCAAACAGGCCGGTCAGCCCCTGACCAAGACTGTAGACTCCGACCACCGACACGATCAGGAACAACAGGAACTCCGCACCTGCTCGATGGCTCGTTTTCCTTGTCGTCGACTGCCTGTTCATTTGCCACCCCCTACTGCTTCTACGCCTCCATGCGTTGCCCCATGCCGTTCAGCAAAAGCGGGTTTGTCCAGCTCGCCTGGGGTTGGATAGCGGTAAATGAAGCGATAGAGCTTGAGGTATCTGGGGATATCTCGTATGCCCGGAACCAGAGGCACGACAAACAGTAGGATGGCTGCGAACAGTAAGTTCCACAGCACGAACCCCGGACCGGTGACCCCGCCGGGAAAGTAGACGTGGAACACGGCCGGAATGAACAGGTACCACGGCCCGACAGGGAAGCCGCGCTCCTTGACCATCCCCCACTGGTCGTCTGTGAGTCCTTCATCGACGGCTGTGTTGAGCATATTGGGGTGGTCATAGAGCCAGATGTTCACCAGGTGGAACGAATGGCCCGGTTCAACCGCCTCCAGGTACTGCTCCAGGTAGCCACTCTGGGCGAGCTGCAGATCCGCCTTGACCACCACCGGAACCGGGCCGAAGTCCCCCTTCAGGGTGTCGATCTTGGCGAAATCAGGGCTGGCTATGCCCTCCATCTCACCACCGCCCGAGGCAGTGATCGTGCCCAGAGCGTTCTCATAGTTCGAGGCCCAGGCCTGACGCTGATCGGGACTGGCCGCGTCATAGGTAGCCATCGCGGAGCGGACGTCTGTCCCGAGGAATGGCGCAGCCTGGTGGAGTGGTCCTAGCACGAAGACCTGCCCGGGATCCCCCATACCGAACTCAGCGGCATTACCACTCGAGGTCGCAGTGCCATCGAGTTCCTGGGTGAAGGCCAGGATGGCTCCGCCGGGGTTCTCCTTCGCGACGCCTGCGATGGTATCTTTGGGCCAGTTGGGAGACCCGACGGCAGCAGCAAGCACTGCTACCACCACTAAAAGCACAACAGCGAGGATCGGGTACTTCCAGAACACGTGGCGGACCAGGCGTTCCGGGGGCCGGTCGCTTCCCTGGGCCGCTGAGTCGCTCGCTGCGGGTTGTTGGATGTTCTCTTCAACTGCCATATTAGTTCTCCTTCTGATTGGACAGGGGCTTGTTGAGCCCTTGCAGCCGGATCAAGACAATGTGCGCCAGGATCAGCCCAAAGATGATCACCGGAATGACGGCAACATGGATCGTCAGGTCCGCAGTGAAGTTGGCCGGACTGAAGAGATTGAAGAAGAACGGCTGGACGAACAACATATCATCCGAGTGCATGGACACGAATTGCGACTCCCAGTCTCCGCGAGCGAGCAAGCCGAAGAGGTTCTCACCCATGGCCAGCATGAAGATGGAGAGACCAAGCCACCAGTTGAAGATGCGTCGCCCGCGATAGGAGCCGGTGGCCCAGACGCGGAACAGGTGCAAAAGCGCAAAGAAAAAGAAGCCCTGTGCGCTCCAGTAGTGAAACGACTTCAGGAACACGCCGATGGGACAGGGAGTGAGCCTTTTGCAGAACTACATATCTAGACTGGGATAAACCAAGATGGTACAATGCGGCCCAGAAGGGTGCTGAAGCGCCCTGAAAAGGATGGATGAAAGGGATGAAAGACCGCCCTGATCGTGCCGCGCGATTGCAGCTTATCGAGTCGATGTTTGCAGGTTACTCGTGGCAGACCGCTGCTGCCCAGAGCCAGTTGAAGATCTCTCGCTCGACTGCCTACCGCCTCGTCCAACTTGCTCACAACGAGGAGAAAGCTGGATTGGCTTTCCTGGATGATCGCCATGGTCATCCGTACAAATTGACCGAGCCAGTGCAAGCATGGCTCGTAGAGGTGTGCAGCAAAGACCCACAGATTCCTTCCAGCCGGATCCAAGCAGAGTTGAAGACTGGCTTTGGCATCGCAGTCAGTGTCGGTCACATCAACCATGTCCGGGCGCAACATGGAGTGACCAGGCAAAGGCACGAGCAAGCTCAGACGCCAAGTAAAAAAAACTGACTGAGCTGCAACCCAGCTGGCAAGAAGGGGTGGGCAGTTTACTGCTGCTGGCCGCAGCTCAGCAAACGGGACTCCTTGAGGCGCTGGTTGCGGCCATCATGGAAGTGGCTGATCCCAGGATCCCGGGATTGAGTCCGCCCAATCCAGCGGTGGTAGCCCGTCTGCTCCTCATGTTGCTGTTTCTGCCGGTGGCTGGCCTGGCCCGTACCTGGGATTTGCGCAGCTATACGGGGACGATGTTGGCCGTGGTGACAGGCCGTGAGCGAGCCTACAGTCAGCGCTACACCGAGCGGTTTCTCGCGCGCCTGGCCCACGCTGGAGCAGCCGAACGCTTGACCGAGGTGATAGCCAGGTGGACCTGGTCGCTGTGGCAGGAGGAGCAACCCGGTGCAGAGCAGGCTGCTCCTCCTGATGTGTTCTACGTGGATGGGCATCGCAAGGCCGTCTACAGTGATGTACTCGTTCCCAGAGGTCCGGTGGGCAAGCTTGGCGGGAAAATCTTGGGCTGCCGCGAACTGGTCGTCTTACACGACGCCCGAGGGCATCCCCTCTTGGCGACGACCCATCGGGGTGATCAACATTTGACGCTTGGACTGCCGTGCATGCTGCACCGCTACGAGCAAGCGACAGGTCAGGCACTGATGCAGCGGGTGGTGGTGGACCGGGAAGGGATGGCCGCTGAATTTTTGGCACAACTGCAACAAGAAGGACGGCAAGTCGTCACGTTGCTCAGAGCCGATCAATACGAAGAAGAGGCTTCCTTTGAGCAGGTAGGGCAATGGCAGCCCTGGCGATACAATCGGCATGGTCAGCTGATCTGTGAAGTGGCCTCGGCCCGCTTTGCCCTGAGGCGACCGGATCCATCCGATCCTCCTTTAGAGGTCGAGGTAGCCCTTATCCGAGACTGGCGCAAGGTGCTGGTGGTGGAAGGAGCCGATATCCAAGACTGGCAGGCGGACCTCACCTCCCAGCCACTGCGCTTCTGGGAGGAAGGATGGCAAGCGTTGCCTGCGCCACCTCGTCCCACTACCCCCAAACTCATCCCGGTGATGACGACGGGGCAAGGCATGGGAACGATGGAACTGGCCCAGACCTACTTCCACCGCTGGAACTGCCAGGAAAACAGCATTCGAGACTGGTTGATTCCGCTCAATCTAGACACGAATCATGGGTACGCGAAAGAGCAGGTCGTCAACTCGGAACTGGCTAAACGTCAGGTGGTGTTGGAGGGGCGAGTTCACCGCCTGGAACACCTGGCCCAGGCTAGCCGAGCACGCCTGACCCACTTCCGAGACCAAGACCAGCACCTCCAAGAGCAAGCTCAGGCCTATGAACACCAATGGATGGAGCTCTCGTTGCAGGTCCTGCCATTCGAAGCCACGAACCAAACAGAGGAGCGGGACTACTTTCCTTTAAAAGCACGGCAACTCGCGGCAGACTGGGAGGTGCGCCAGCGCAAAATCAAGCTGGAAAAGCATGCGGTGCGGCGCCTTCGCATCTTGAACAAATGTGAGGGCTATTGCCAAGAACTGCGGCAGGTGCTCAGGCGACAAGAGGATCTGGAGGCGCAAGCGCGAGAGATGTACGAACTTGATCACGCAAAGGATCAAATCATGACGCTGTTGAAAGTAGGGCTGGCCAACCTGGGCATGTGGGTAAGAGACCACTATTTTGGTGAGAACTATCGCCACTGTGGATGGCAGCGTTTGTGGCCCTTTTTCCAATTGGGCGGCTGGATCACCACGACGACGAGCGAGGTGCAGCTCGACGTGTGTGCCTTTAACAACCGAGCACTGAGGCGTGATTTAGAGGAAGTGGGTCGCAACGTCAACTCCAGTGGAGCGATTTTACCTGATGGCAGACGGTTAGTGGTAAATGTCGGGGAGCGG
>WNGN01003823.1_pt1 | contig 21554 bp, 19 predicted proteins | sample 5400561 | NCBI WGS metagenome assembly WNGN01 (sample SAMN13153379, study PRJNA577476) | soil metagenome | isolation source: 115 cm soil or saprolite under Garry oak tree replicate 2 | place: USA:California | collected 2016-06-15 | reverse complement strand
TGCTAAGATGGATATTCTGGCCCTGGAGATGGGGCTACTCACGCCGCTACTGGGGCTCGGGGTGGGGCTACGGCGACCGTGCCTACTACATCCTCAGAGAACGATACGCCAGGGGAGAGATAACCAAAGACCAGTACGACCAGATGATGCGCGACCTACAAACGCACAGCCAACCTCTCTAGAGGCTTAGTGACAGAGCGACACATGTCGCGTCCCTCCCCATTTTTTATCAGCGGCTTGTATGACGCCTCGCTCGTGTCTGGTTACATTATCCTATTCTGCATTGAAACGACGTTTAGTCTAAGTCGTGTCTGCAATGTCTTCTCCGATAATACCGTTTGAAAGGAGGAAAAAGCGCAATCATGACGCGGCTTATCTAATCATATTGCTAACAATCCTCGTCGGGGCCTTCGTCTTCATAATGGCCACAGTAAATTTCCTGCTTCGAAGCATCCCCGTCCCATAGCGACTTTTCTATTCTCGGTCTCGCTCGTTGGAAATTACCGCAATCCCTACCAAGCCGTCTCAGCGCCATTGTCTGCCGGGACATTGTGTCCCGATTTTAGCTATCTTTCCAGTTAAGCCTAGTATGGTCGAATCTTTCCAGCGCTTAGAAAGGTGAGACGCTGGTGAAGTTGAAGTCCTTCGCCAAGACGCCCGGTGACAGCATTGCTGTCCCTGTGAAGGACGTATTTCTTACTGGCTCCGTGAACCTTTCGACGTTACTGAACAGTTCTAGTAGGCTCTGGTTGAATCTCAAGTTCTTGACCGGCCTCTTGATCTCTCCGTTCTCCACTAGGAAGGTCCCGTCCCGAGTCATTCCGGTCAGGGTCTTTGTTCGGGGTTCGACTTCTCGGATATACCAGAGCCGTGTTAGCAGTAGCCCTTTGTCCATCTCCCCCACTAGCTCTTCAGTCGTCTTGGTTGGGCCGTTGCCGTGGATTACCAGATTCGTCGGTGTCTCGCCAAGCGGGTTCGGCAAGGGCAGCTCGTGTCCGGTTGGCCTAGCATCCTGGTATCTGTGAGCCGAGATTCTGCTAGACGCTAGGGAGTGCAGTATGCCATTCTCGACCAGGGTCAATTTGCTCTTCGGGTATCCCTCTCCGTCGAACGGGGGCCCAACCTGCAGAGGGTGGTAGACATCGTCTTCGAGGGTTATATTATCGCCCAGTATTTTCTCTCCTATTCTCCCCGAGAGGTAGCTTCTACCTTCCTTGTACTGTCTCGTACCGAAATCAGGAGAATAGCCCGCGCTGGCGGAGACTATGAAGAAGAACAGCATCTCGCTCCAAGCATAGGGGTCGATGACGACGTCAAACTTGCCCGGCGAGACCTCCGCCTGAGCTTTGTTGAGCTTGGCTCGTTCTAGAGCTGTCTCTGACAGCATCTTCGGGTCTAGTTCGGAGATGTCTGCGAACGTGCAGAGTGCGAATCCGGTCTGGTTGCCGTTGTCAGCGTCCATTGTGAGTGAGAAGTAGCCGCCTGTTCCTCTGTAGTGCGACTCCAATCCCGCAGTATTCAGGATCAATCCCTCGTCGACGCTGGTTCCTAGTACCCCTGAGGCGAGGAGCTTGTTGGTCCGGGCTAGCTCGATCGCTCTTCCCACATAACCTGCCTTTGTCTCGGCAGACTCTTCCACTGTCCTTTCATGATACCGGTTTACCGTCTGGTAGGTCTGTCGCCCAAGCATCGGCAGATAGTCAGGGTCCTCGGGAGCTGTCTTTAGCTGCGAGACAGCTTTCTCGACCGCCTTCTGGATGAAGCTCTCTTCGAGACGGCCGGTGGTTGTCCGTGCCTGCTTCTTGCCGGATGAGAGTCGCACTGAAAGCGTTCGGTTCTTTGTGAACTGTGACTGTCCCAGCTCGTTGTTTCCAAACCGGAGATACTCACCCGTTGTGGAGATTAGGCTGATCTCGATCTCTTCGGCGCCTCTAGCAAACTTTCGGACGATGTCAAACACGCGATGCCCCCTCTCGGTAAGAGAGATCTGTTTCTGGAGACTCTGTGACATGGCTAGGAAGCTCCGAAGACTCGTATGTTCCTAAACCTGGACGGTGAGGCGCCGTGGCCTGTGCCCATGACCTGCTGCGGCTGTCCTTTTCCACAGTTCGGTGTCCCCCAGAGGGTCCAGCTCTTCCTGTTGCAGACAGCATCGCAGGCGTTCCAGAACTCGGGCGTTATCCCGGAATAGCCCGGTCCCCTGATCAATTCTCCTATGCTGCCGTTCTTTATCCGGTATCCCTTCTCACAGTTGAACTGGAAGTTGTACCGCTTCTGGTCGATGCTCCAGCCGTAGTTTGCGACCATTAAGATTCCATCCTTCGTGTCCTCTATCAGCTCGTCATAGTCCCAGTCCCCAGGCTCCAGGCTCACGTTGGTCATTCTGATGATGGGAAGCTGGTAGGTGTCGGCTCGCATGCAACCATTGCTTCGGGGCTCTCCCACGCTCTGCGAGGTCCCCCGCGACATCAAGTATCCTACAAACTTGCCCTTTCTTATCGCATACTTTCTCTGAGACTCAACCCCTTCATCATCGTATGCGAATGTTCCCAGGCCTTGCCCGTGAGCCAGTGTCGCATCCATTACGATGTTGACATGCTCGCTGCCGTACTGCAGCTTTCCAAGCTGGTCAGGGGACAGAAAGCTTCTGCCGGCAAAATTCGCCTCGTATCCGAGCACTCGATCGAGTTCGATAGGGTGACCGCATGACTCGTGAACCTGTAGGCCCAGTTGGTCTGCGCTGATAATCACATCGGACCGTCCCTCTGTCAATCCTTGCGCTCGGGTTAGCTCTAGAACTTCTTTCGTCATGATTGGAGCTTTTCCGGGAAGATCCATCGCATCAATGAGTTCGTAGCCCTCCAACGCGTACTGTTGCTCGGATCTTCTCTGTATGCCCGAAGGTCCCTTCGCTGCGACAATGATCTGCGCGCCAGTCTGGGCAAGGTCCTGATAGATCCTAGATCCTTCCGAGTTTGCGAAATACTTCTCGATCTTTGTCGAGATTATCTGGCCCCTTCTAGCCACGACGCCCTCTGCTTTCATTCGGCTGGTTGCGTCTCTGAGAACTTCGAATTTCGTCTCGGTAGGAACGGTCAAGGAGTCCTTCTTTCTAGGCGATTCCCAATTGGCCACATGGGTGGGCTCTTTGGCGAGAGTAATCTTCGATCCGATCTTTGCAGCGCCCCTTGCCAGTGAGAGCGCTTTCCTTGTCGTCTCCCGGATGTTTTCTGGATCTACTTCGTCGGTGCTGGCAAATCCCCAGCCAGTGTTCTGGTAGAGGACTCTTATTCCGGCTCCGAGGTCATTCGATTCCTCAGATGCAGGGTTCTCGTTGATCATGCTAACAGTCTCTATCACCGTATTCACGAGACGAATATCGGCGTAAGTCGCGTTGTCTCGCGAGGCGGTCTCAAGGCATACTTTTGCCAGCTGCTCTCCTAGATCCTTTGTAGAATTCACGTCGGCTTCCCAATTCTCGGTTGGCTTTAGAGCTTTCCGGCCCACATCACGGCGCGATGGGATGGTTACCATTGAGTCTTCTTTATTCCGAGCCGATACGCACCATAGTTTGTTGCTAGGTGTACTGGAGGCGTTACGAGAACCACGAGTAACACGGAGATCGGTTCGATCGGGAAGAACAGGTACCCGAGAACGAGGCCTCCAACGATAAAGTCGAGCTGATCGAGAACTGGAAAGGCTCTGCCAGGTTCTACACGAAGCCTACGCTTTATGAAGGCGCCGAGAAGATCGCCTAGAACCGCTCCCAAGCTGATCATGAAACCTCCAACGACAAGTCTGGGGTCGACGAGAGCCTCGCCCCAGCCGAGTATTGTTCCGGCGAGAATTCCGGCAAAGACTCCTCGAATTGTCTTGTGGGAGCCGAAGATTGGCTGGCCGTCGGAGAGTTTCCTGCCTCCGTCCAGGGTTGGGCCTCCGCCAAACAGAAGGGGCGCAGCATTGGCCACATAGGATGGACCGATAAACAATAGTGCGGAGGTGAGTAGTCCTACCATTCTATTCCAAACGCCAAATGTCGCAAGATGTTCATGGTTAATAATCCAGACTAGGCTTCGTCGATCCCCTCGTCTGTTATCTTGAAAGGACAATGACTCCCAGAGACATCTAGCCTATTCTTCTTCTCGAGAAAACAGTCTCGAACATTTGGCCTCGGCGTCTGAGTCAATCTCAGAATTAGATCTGACCAGTGTCTAAGGGTCCGAGTAGCAACAGGCTCGACCAACCATTCCCCTCCTGTGGGCGAACTGTGGACCTGTCCAGTCAACAAGATCCATACGGCAAAGCGGGACGAGAGCGCATCGAGCTGCGCCAGTTGACGGTTCAGTTCTCGATCGCGCCCGAAATATCCCTCGGACTTGACCTGTCCCCCTCTGTAGAGTCCGGTAATTGAATCGACAACCAGAAGCGTCGGAGTCTTTGTAAGGAGGTTCTCAATGTTCTCCACAATGCGCCCCTGTTCATCGAAATCTTCCGGCCGAAACAGGACGATTCTCTCCGCTAGTTCTCTGCCACCAGCGAGCTGTCCCATCCTATTCGCTGAGAATGACTGGTCAGCATCGAGATAGAATACCTTGTACTCCTTTCGAGCCGCTTCTAGAACACACTGCATCGATAGAATCGTCTTACCCGTTGCCGCTTCTCCGTAAAGGAGGCTGATCTGGTGGAGGGGCAAACCCCCTCCTAGTAACCTGTCTATTCCGTAACAACCGATGCTTAGGAAGTCCAATCTTGAATGCACGACCCGTCATCGGTTGCCGGGTAAGAAGGTTAGCAACCCTACGGGGTCCTAGACCAGGTTTGCGGATTATTTTGCCACATGGCTCAACAAGCGAGTTTCGTCTACCCATATGTCCATGTACGTGTTGATGCGCCAGGCTCGCCGTTGAATAATACATTAAACAAGTCTTCTCGTTTCGAATACGGATTGGACCCTCCTGCTAGACCAGTCACACACAGGCTCGGACAAGGTCACACTCTTCTGCTGAGCGGACCGGTGCAGTTCAAGCTCTCAGAAGGCAGAGCCGAATGCTTTGGAGCACCCATCGATCCGGGTACTTGGATAACAGTGGAAGAACTGCAGCGAGAACCAATACTGGCCACTGAACCCGCCACCCTTGAAACTAGATCCGGTCCCGGCGGCTCCTGGAAGGAACTGCTCGAGTCAACCATACCGACAAGCTGGACAGAGGCGGCTCACGTCCTCCACCGACAACAGGGTGTGGCCGTAATAGTCGGAGACGTTGATTCAGGCAAGTCCAGCCTCTGCACATTCCTAGCAAACATGTGCGCCCGAAATGGACTGAAGGTCGGAGTGATAGACGCTGACGTTGGTCAGGCCGACATCGGACCACCGACAACAATCAGTTCCTCACACGCGTCCGAACCAATCCTAACTTTGCGAGACCTACGACAAGAGACAGCTTTCTTCGTAGGTGACACCAGCCCCTCATCAGTACCAGACAAACTCACGCGGTTGATCGTCCATTTGAAGGAAGACATCGCGAGATCCAGTGACTTGGTGCTCGTGAACACCGACGGCTGGATCGGCGATTCGGTTGCCCTACGCTTCAAAGACGCGTTGCTCCGCGAGACTCAACCTGATCTGGTCCTCGGGCTGAGTAGAGATGCAGAAATCGACCCTGTCCTAAACATCGTCTCCTCTACAACGCTGAAACTGCCGAGTTCTGTTTACGCAAAAATACGTTCAAAAGAAGAGAGAAAGACTGCCCGTGAGGCAGGGTACCGACGGTTTCTCCAGGGCTCCAAAGCGATGAGGATCAGCCAAAAGAATACTACCTTGAGAATGTTCGATCGGCCAGAACAGCAAATCCTACACTGGGATAGGAAGCTCAATGGATTCCTTGCTGGACTGCTAGATGATCATCAGGAACTCCTCGACATCGGAAGAATAAGGGAGCTGAAAGATGGTTATGCTCTCGTAGAGACGAAGGCTACGGAAGAGCCAAGATTTCTCGAGATCGGAAATCTCATACTCTCTGCGAGATACGAAGAGATAGGCTATGGGACGCTACATTGAGTAGGAGTCTGGAATCGAGTATACGTATATTGTGTGCTCGTTATAGTTCTCTTTCTTTGATGGCTTCCAGCCATTGATCATAAAGTCGTGGCTCACGATCCGCGCACCGGGCCGAGCCTCTGCTCGCAGTTTCGGCTTCAACCTCTCGTTAGCGTAGGTCGTCAGGTAGAGAGTTATCAAGGTGGCCTCTTTGAGATCGGCCTGGAAGAGATCTCGGTTGTAGACGCGGACCCTGTTTCCCAGATTCAGCTTGTCCACTTCGCCCGACGCGGTCTTGAACAGATCCTCTCTAATCTCATAGCCGAACGCGGCCTTTACTCCGAAATCTTTGACGGCGGTTGATAGAATGCGCCCATCGCCGCACCCTAGGTCAACCAGGACATCATCTTTAGTGGCTCTCGCGACTTCAAGCATCTTACGAACGACGTCATGTGGAGAAGAGACGAATGGTGCGCAACTCATCAGATTCAGACTCTTGTAACTGAAAAGTGGTTGAGGCGAATCAAACTATTTAAACAACTCTCCGAGAGAATCGCCGAAGACTCTTTTCATCTGGCCCCTTATGATGAATGACGACACGAGGATTCACGAACTCTCCAAGGTCATAATGAAGGAGCCCGTGTTAATCCAGGGTCTCCCCGGACTCGGCTACGTGGGAAAAGTCGCCGTTGACTATTTCATTGAGAAACTAAAACCGAAAAAGTTTGCGGAGCTGTATTCCAGCTATCTCCTCTTCCCGGACGGCAACCTCGGCATCAACATCTCAGAGGACGGGACCTACTCTCTTCCCAAGTACGAGTTCTACGCGTTCAGCGAGACGCAGCCTAACGCAATATTCCTCACTGGGGACGCTCAGCCCAGTGTGACTGGCCAGTACGAGGTAGCCAGCAGAGTTCTCGACTTCGCACAACAATTCGGATGCCGGATGGTATTCACAATGGGCGGCTACGGGACCCGCTCAGGCAACGACGTTGGGGCCGTGTACGGAGTCGTTGGAGACGCGACGATTGGTGAACGATTGAAGAAGCTGGGGGCCAAACTTGCAAAGGGTGGGGCTGTGACAGGGGCTGCGGGAGTGATTTTGGGCATCGGACGGCAGAGAGGACTTCAGTGCGCAGGACTCTTGGGCGCGACGACCGGAGTATACCCAGACCTTGAGGCGGCCAGAGCTGTGATACAGATGCTGACAGGGCTGGTCGCTATGCCAGTCGAGCTTAAGGATCTGGATACTGAGATCGAGGATATGCGGAAGAAGATGGAAAAGTTCCGTCGAACCGATCTCGAAGAGTCTAAAGAAGGCGAAGAAGAGAAGCCGGAAGAAGGAAAGGACCGCTACATTACATAGCCAGTACCTGAACGTGATTCGCGTTGCAGGAAGCAACCTCCGAGCAAGATGGAAGAGTTCTCAAAATCAACCTTCTTCAGATGGACAACGCAGTCCTCGCCTTGTGCTATGAGGGAACCATTAAGATCGGGACACTAGCTATTGCTACTCCCGGTCTCAGAGACGGCGCTGTGGGCACATCATCCGTGCTCCTGGGCGGAAAATTCCTCATCGCGGCGCGAGCCCTCGCGGAAAGATCCGCGGCCGTATTCAATAAGATGAGCCTCGTCTCACTGAACACAACTCTTGCCGAGGGAGAAGCCCTGCGAAGGTACTCGTCGCTACTGGACAAGGTTAGAACAAAATAGACGCGGTTGTCCTTCGAGGTCAAAGGTTGAACAAGAACCCAAGGGTGATCGTGATGATAGTGGCGGCGAAGGCGAGCGCCGCCACTGCATCGTCAAGCTTCTCGACGCTCATCTCACTGTCACTGTCAACCGAATCATCGAGAGGACTATGGCAACCCTGAGAGACCTGTCCGGCCTATTCTTCCCCATTTCCCATCACCATCACCGAGAATCTTCTGAGCCATCGTTAACCCCGATGTAACAATACAGCCGGACACCGATCGTCCAAGATTCTTTAATAGAATGGAGACCCTTTCACAAGTTGGGCGTCGCGTGGCCTCTAGTTGAGAGACGCCGTTCTAGAAATGGTGGAAACTAGCGCCAAGCGTTCAGCTTGCTGGTGGGAGTTTGCTGGGTTCCTGACCCGTTGTGGCCGGTAACCCATTCGGGAACGATCACTGCTCTGATTAGCTCTTGGATGGATATTCCTCTCCGTTTAGCCAGCTTCTCCAGCTCCTTGTATATCGTATCGTCGAGAGTTTGCATAAACTTGGGCAGCGCAAGCACCACGGTTTCTTCGGATATCAGTATCATTTCGAGGGTTGCGATTTAGTGCTGATGTAACTTCGAGAATTCCGATGTAGTGACAGCCACCCACCAGACGCGGAGAAGGCTTCGCTAGTATGAAATCCTGATCTCTGCCGGAGTCTCTCCCAAAACGTGTCTTGATGCAGACTCTACCCTAGATCTATACTGCTCTCTGGTGTAGACTCTTACGAGATTCATGAATTCTCTGAGGACGCCGATGATCCTAGAGACCTCGGAAAGTTGAACGATCTCTTTCCTGCCGGATGGGCCTCGCTTGAACACTGGTATATCGAGGGGTTGTATCTCGACCGCATTGTGATAGGGCACTGATGGGAGGGTTGGAACGTCGATGACCACCTCTTCCGGGCTGACCTTGGCCTTCCTTGCAATTTCAGTCTCGATGTCCAACCGGACGGTATCCTTTGTGATCACGTTCGAGACAAGCTCATCGGGAGCATAGACGGTCTTCTCGTAAGCGCATTTCAGAAGCCTTCTCGCTTCCAAATCCTGCATTATTCTCCTAGACTTCTTAGACTCTTTGAGGTCGGTCCAGACCTTGTAGTCATCGAGGCGTAGATAGTCGTCTGGCTCGTCGAACGATAGCAGATCGAGCTCATCCCTCGCAGCTTCGAGCGCCTGTACTATCATGATCTGGACCGCTCTTGATGCTCTGTGAAAGTAGATGGTCCTGAAAGATTCTAGTCTGGCGAGAAGGAAGCTCTCCAGAGTAGCTACGGCTCTGCCGTCTACTGAGAGATTCCCATTAATCACGTCCATAGTGTAGAGGAGTCTGTGAACATCCACCGAGCCGTAACCGGCTCCTGTGTGGAAGGAGTCTCGAACGATAAAGTCCATCTTGTCAATATCGACACTGCTGCTGATGATCTGGTCCAGATAGGGCCTCTTCTTGTCCCTCAAACGCCCTACCGCTAGCAGTCCGATCTTGTGAGGGTTGAATCCGGCCTGGTCAAGCCTGTCTGCGACCTCTGTCTCGTTGACAAGCCAGGGCACAAAATCCTCGTGGGTCTTCTTGAGATACCGGACCATCAACGGTTCAAAGACGTGCGAGAATGGACCGTGACCGACGTCGTGCAGGAGAGCTGCTAGGCGCATTTGTTCCTGGTCATGCGCGTCGAGTTGGGTTGGGAGGACCTCGGACAAGGCACCAGCAAGATGCATTGCTCCGAGAACATGCTCGAACCGTGTATGGTTTGCCGCAGGGTAGACAAATTCTGAGCCTGCAAGCTGTCGAAGCCTGCGGAGCCTCTGGACCGGCCGGGTATCCACGACTGTCCTCTCGGTCTCGCTTACTCGAATGTAGCCGTGAATCGGGTCCTTGATGAAGCTCCAGGCCCTTGACATGCAGGGTCGATGCTCGCTTCTGCCTATTCTAAGCTTCTCAAAGCCGATGAGATGTGAAGTGTCAAATCGTTTGACATGTGGAGAAAAACCTCCAATCGTCTTCTGCACATTTGAGGCTGGTCGTTAAGTATCAATGGACCTTAGCGAACCACTCTCCGGCGGACGGATGAGAACATGACACGGATCTCAATTGAACGTCTGACGAAGCACTACGGGACACTCGTCGCTCTGGACAATGTCTCCCTCGACATCGGCTCGGGCGAGGTTTTCGGACTCCTCGGCCCGAATGGTGCCGGGAAGAGCACTCTTCTGAAGACACTCTGAAGAGCTTCGATCTAGACGAGAAGCGGAACAGTCTAGTGGGCAGCCTGTCGAAGGGGATGAAACAGAAGGTCGCCCTGATAGCGACAAGCCTCCACAATCCCGAAGTTCTCGTCCTCGACGAGCCTCTGACAGCCTTAGACCCGAAGACCCGGGTATCAGTGAAGGATTGGATCGGTTCTCAGACCAAGAGAGGAGTCACGACTATCTTGTCGACACACGACTTGGACGTGGCCCAGTCCCATGCCGGAAGAATTGCAATAATCGATCACGGAAAAATAGTCGCGGTCGGAGACATCGAGAGCCTGCGAAGAATGGCGAAGGCTGAGAGCGATGCTAGGCTTGAGGACGTATTCCTGCGGCTCACTGCGGAGAAAGGTGAAGACCCGATTCGAAAGTGAATCTTGGATTGTCGCTTGGGACTATTGGTACTTTAGTTAGATACTGGGTGAAGGGCCGGTTCACAAAGGCGACCCTCGTTGGCTTGGCCGTCGGCGAGACTTTTTCGATAGTCTTCGTCCTCTTCGGCAGTTCCACCTATCTCTCATTCTCGAACAGGGTCGGCCTGACGACAGGTCTGTCAGAAGTGGCGGGTAGCCTGCTGCTCGCATTATACCTCGTCGGATTGATCCAGAGCGGCTTCAATGGAAGTGGTCTTCCAGTCAATTCCAGCGACGTGGACTATGTGTTCACCTCCCCGGTTCCTCCACGAGAGGTGTTCGGGGCCAAGATCCTGTTGAATTCTCTCACCACTGTCCTGTTCGGGTTTCCTCCGATTCTGGTACTCTATCTTAGATTCTCAGCCTACTACCGGACAGGCTGGTCTGCCGCGCTCCTCGCCGGGATGGTGACTCTCGTCTTTCTAGTAATTGGGCTGCTACTGAGCGCGGACATCACTCTCTCACTCGGGCGTGGGATTGGACAGAGGAAGAAGCTGTGGAGGAACCTGTTCATCACCCTCGTTCTGGTGATCAGCCTTCTACCCATCACTCTGATCATCCCCGAGGTCCCTGGAGTGATCGCTGAAGCTGCTCAAATCTTGCCGAATGGGCTGGCCGCCACGATAAGCGTCGGGCTTGTCAGCGGAACGTCCGGGACGATAGGCTACCTTGTTGATCTTCTTCTCCTGTCCGGCTGGCTGGTTGGATTCCTACTTCTGGGCGTGAGATTGTCGCGCGGCCATTTCTATGAAGTGCTTGAGGTCTCGGTGCCCGGTGCTGAAAAGTTCGACGAAACAAGGCAATCGTCTCGACTGAATCCTCGGGGCCGCTCTCTATGGTCTGTTGTGAGACTGAAGGAGCGGATTCTGATCAGCCGTACCCGCGAGGCGAGAGCATTGTTCGTCAACGCAATGTTCTTGTCGGGCTTTCTTGTCATCTACGCGTTGTCGGGCTCTTTCCAGTCTTCGCCTACCTCGTTTCTATTCATCCTCTTCATCATCGGATCATTCGGGTCCGGTACCGCTTCCAGATGGATCGAGAAAGAACGTCTATGGATTCTGAAATCATCACCTGTAAGCATGAGGCGTTATGTGAAAGAGGTGTATCGCGCTAGACTTGCGCCCTTGCTGTTCTATCTGACGCCAGTGACTGTTGCGGTGGGGGTTCCCTTGGTCTTGAGCCAGCTTGGGCAACCTTCGCTGTTGCTGGGAGTGGTTCTGGCGCTGCCGGGCGCGCTCGAGATTGCGGGTATTACCATGGCGGGCGGGATGTACTTCGCATCGAAGTACGGTCAGAGTTCCGCCGACGATATTCTGTCGTCTCAGGCGCAGGAGCTGGCGGATATTAGACGGTTCTTGTTTCAGACGGTGATTAATCTGATAATGGTCTCACCACTAATACTGCTGGTCCTGGCCTCTGAGACGCTCGCGTCCTCTCTAGGGCCGGGGAGCCTACCAGCCCTAGCGGCCAGCCTGGTCATAATCTCAATCGTCTTTGCAGGTTTCGCGATCAACGTTCTATTGAACAAGGCTGGGGACGCGGTGAGCAGACGCGAGGACCTGTAGCGAAGGCCGGATTTCCGGAGAACGGCTGTTCATCCGATAGATTTTTCCAGGCTTAGATCTTGACGAATCTTGTGACGAGGGCGATAAAAGCGCCCAAGATGATGAGTATTCCCCCGATACCCCAAGCAAGGTATCCGAGTATCAGGAGTATTATGTTCAAAGCGGGATTCTTGATTTGGCCGGCTCCTGCGAAAGCGACCACTCCAGCGATTATGGCGATGACCAATCCTGTGAGAAAACCGAGCGAAGGGATCCGAAAGGTTAGGTCGAAGAGCCCGCGTAGGCCGCCTACAACATCTAAAACTGCTCCGAGAATTAGAACTAACCCGCCGACGATGAGGAGAAGCCGTGCCAATGAGTAGAGTGAAGACTTCGAGGTCATTGCCGAAGTGCATTCGTTAGAGGTCGCTCTTTGAACGTGTCTGTACTAGCGTCGTCGAGCGGTTTTACCCCATAGTCTATTAGCAATACTCATACGTCGCCCCCTTCGATTTCAAACCAAAGGGGAGCTGAACAGGCTAACGGATTCGAACCCATTCTTGGATTCCGACATTGAATGGGAACCGGACAGAGGGCGAGTCTCTGAACGGGAGGTTATTGTATGGAAGACGAGGCCGTTCTGATGAGTGTACGGTCTGTTCTAACAGTTGGTATTATTGACGCCCCTGTATCATGTATCGCCGGCGAAGACGAGACGGCAAACGAGAGGAGGGCATGATCGTAAACGCTCTCCTATGCGATCAAGAGGATAACCCGTTCGTGGAAGCTTTTTGCGGCCCTAGCCCTGGGCATGACACTTGCCGCTACGTTCTTCGGTGGGCTGAACGTCGCGGCTGACACTGTCGGCAAACAAGCCCTCGATGCTCAACTAGTCAATACCCCAGTCGACGTCAATCTCTATCCCGGATATTCTGGCATCGGCTATTACTCTGTGGGGCCATACCAGGCCTCCTCTTATTACAACGTAACTAATGCCGTCAAGGGTATCGACGGTGTAACTGCGGCCGAGTCTACAGCAACTGCTTACTCCAACAACGGATCGTATCCAGGTATCCGAGTTATTCAAGATAACTCGCTTCTTTACGCTCACGTGGCACTCGTCGGCGGACGCAAGACCCTGCGAGCTAATGAGACTCTCATAAACGTCAATTCCTACCAGGCACAAGACTTCCCCATCAATAGCACCGTCCTGTACCGCATAAGCGCATACTCCAACGGATCTAGGACAATAACGTACAACGTGACTCTGAAAGTGGTCGGAACAGTCGCCCTAGACACTGTTGCCAAAAACACTTTCGGAATAGGTCTCTCCTATCTTTCTTGCCCAGGCCCTGGCGTGTGTATTACTCCCACTATTGCTAAGGAGCAGAGCATATTCATAGCCAGTTGGCAGCAGACCTTTGCTCCAATTATTGACTGGGTGTACAGCCAGTATCAGAGTCAAATTCAGAATCAAACTAAGATCGTCTGCTTCGGGATTTGTTTCCCCACTTCAATCAGCACTTCTGTAAACGTATATCTTGACCGGAACCGGCTCATCAGCCCGTTTGGAGTAGAGAACAGTATTTCACAGATTCAACAAGTAGAAGCCAGGGTATCCATCGCTGCCGCAGAATATGGTTTCAGTTCGCGGGATAATCTTCTTTCCCAGCTACAAGGGTTTTCGCAGGAGATTTTTTCGCTACGCTTGCAGTTCACTATTGTTTCAATACCAGTATTCTTCCTGGCCTGGTATGTAGGGCGGACGGTCTCTCAGTCATCGTTCAACCTGCGCCGCAAAGAGATAGGAATTCTATTGACCAGAGGATTCACGCGCGGACAGCTGTTCAAGCACTTTCTGACTGAAGGTTTGATGATAGGAATCGTCGCGGGTGTCGCAGGCGTCTTACTAGCCTATGGGCTGAACCCCACCTTCATCTGGGCTCTGGGCGGAGCGTCTGGAGGAGGTGCCTTCCTAACCTCTGACGCAGTCATTGTTACGCTCGTGTTTGCTGTGATTCTCACCTTCTTCTCAATATTCTCACCGGCTCGTCAGGCGGCGGCTATGGACCCTGCTCAAGCACTGAAAGAGTACGTCTACCTGGAGGAGACCAGACCGAGAAGGAAGCGAGGGGCAATAGTAGCCTTCTCCCTCGGGTATCGACTGGACTGGCCCAGCGGTTTCATCGCGGATTCGCCTCCCTCTCCAGAAAAATCATCGGCGACGTTTCGGTTCTCGCCTCAAGAAGCGTGTTCAGGAACCCTCGTAGAGTTGCAGCGCTTGTTTTCATAGTTGCCCTGATTGTAGGGTACTCGGTGTGGGTCATAGGTGACTTAGCCAGCCAGCAGGATTACAACTACCGCCAGGCAGAGGTCCAGAACGGGTCTGACCTTCGCCTCTCAGGGATGAACTCGATCGCGAACGCGACTCGGATCGCCAGTAATATTACCACTTGGAGCAATATTACGGGGGCAACTCCGGAGACCGACTTCTCAGCAAGCACTCCTTTCGGAAGCCTCCAGATTAAGGCGATAGACCCTGCGACATGGAGACAGGGAGCGTACTACGAGTCAGGCTGGTTCAGCGGCGATATAGACGGCGTCTTCTCAAACCTCGAATTGAACAATCAGACTATCGCCCTCGACCACGGAATCGCTTCGTATTATTCCATTCCGATCGGAAGTAGATTCACGATCTCTTATTCCTACACGACAGGAACGGGCACTCTAGTTAGCGGAAGGGCGAACGTGACAGTGGTCGGCTTCTTCGGACCCGACTATTCTCGATCTTCCGGTCCCTTCGGCTACTTCCAGCCCGAAGGATGGTCCTTCGTCCCCCTTCGACTACTCAATCAGAATGTCTCTAAGATTGATGCGCCAAGCTTTGTCCTTGCCCGCGTCGCATCGGGCGTATCCCTTGATCAGATCACTCAGTCCCTACAGAGGGACTATCCATCCCTTTCGGTCTCAGCCGCTCAATTCTCTGTTGGAGGAGTTCCTGGAATAATCAGTGCCGGAGGCCAGAATGTTCTCCGACTTGGAACAGCCTTCGCTGGCTTGGCCTCGAGCATCGGAGTGGGTACGGTAGCATACACCGGCTATAGAGAACGGGAGAAGGAGATTACTATGATAGCCGTTCGCGGATTATCCTATCGACAGCTCCTGGGACTCCTGATAACAGAGTTCCTACCCCTCGTCATATTCTCTCTCATCCTTGGTGCAATAGTTGGACTGGTAGTGATCTGGGGTGACGCGCAGGGGCAGAACTCGTTGAACCAGGGATACTTTGCAATCCTCGCTGCACGCAGAATCATCTTTCCAGAATGGGCACTCCTAAACGTCTTCGCAATAATTGCCCTGTTGTTTGCTGGAGTCTTTCTGCCTGCGATTCTTGCAGCTAGAAAGGACCTCTCAAAGATGAACCGAACAGTGAGATTCGCTTGACCTCTGTTCCGGTGACAATCAACTCTCTCGTCCGAGCCTACAAGCTCGGCAGAATAGAAGTCCAAGCACTCCGTGGACTCAGCCTCAAAGTCGAGGCAGGTGGAATGGTCTCAATCATCGGTCCCAGCGGTAGCGGAAAAACTACTCTGCTCAACATTCTCGGTGGGCTCGATCGTGCGACTGCGGGGACGATTACTGTGGGCGACACGGCCGTGACTGCCCTTGCGCCCTCCGAGCTGGTGGGCTACAGACGGGAGGTTGTGGGGCACATCTTTCAGGCGCTAAACCTGATACCGACGTTGACGGCTGAGGAGAATGTTGAGCTACCAATGATGGCCGCAGGTGTTCCCAGGTCTACTCGATCCTCAAGGACGAAGGAACTTCTCAACACAGTAGGGCTCCTCGACATAAGAGAGCACAAGCCTGATGAGATGAGCGGTGGAGAGCAACAGCGAGTCGCTATAGCCGCGGCACTCGCCAACGATCCCCCGCTCCTCCTGGCCGACGAGCCCACAGGGGAACTCGACAGTGTCAACGCGAAGATGGTCACGGATTTTCTGGTGAAGGTAAACCGGGAATTGGGCAAGACTGTTATCATGGTTACCCATGATCAGAACGTTGCGAGAGCAGCCGACAATATCATGAGAATAGAGGATGGTATCATCAAGGCCTCCTTGACTCCGAGCCAGATAGCCGGTGTGGAAGCGTCCGGGTCCTATCTGGATCAGCTGCGGAGACGAGTCGTCGAGCTTGAGGATCAGATGAGACGGCTGGACGAGGATTTCAAGGCTGGCCGGATCGGAGGAGACGAATACGCTGAACAGAGGCTTCGGCTAAAACAGATCAGAGGAGGAGTCCAGGATGAGATGCAACGCCAGGGAGTGATTGGCTGACAATCACTACCAGCGGTTAGCCTGATAGAATCGTACGTTGGACCGGTTGGGCTAATTGCCGAGGTGGGCCTTGATCCTGGACTCTATCTGGTATTTTGGAACGGCCCCGACGATCCCGTCAACTGCCTCGCCGTTTCGGAAGATCAAGAGTGTGGGGATGCTCTGGACCTCAAACTCGCCCGATGTCAAGGGATTCTCATCCACGTTTAGCTTGCCGAAGGCGACTCGGCCCGCGTATTCCTTGGCTAGTTGTTCTATGATGGGAGCGACCATACGGCAGGGGCCACACCAGGCGGCCCAGAAGTCTACAATCATCAACGGGTATTTCGATATCTCTGAGGAGAAGCTGGCGTCTGAGAGAAGGATGGGTTTCCCGTCATTCTTGGCGGCGGTCTCAAGCTGTGTGCGAGCCCTCTGCATCATCTCGACCAGTTTCCTCTCCTTTATTCTCTGAATCTCCATTTCTTCGTTAGACATGACCAACATTAATCCATCCTAGAGAATCGGCCGGACACCATTCCTATGACTCGGTCTCTCTTAAGCTCCTCGTCAATGCAGCTCCATATCAAGCGCTCACGCCCAGCCAGCTGATCATCTTCTTTGCAAGCAGGTCGAGTGGAAGAGCACCCTCATTCAAGAGCTCGTCGTGAAATTTTCGGATTTCGAACTTTCGCTTCTGCTTCTTCTCCGCCTTAGCTCTGATCTCCCTGATCTTCATTTCGCCGATCTTGTAGGCGAGTGCCTGACCCGGCCACGCGATGTAGCGGTCTACTTCTGACACCATGTCCTGTTCTGTGGTGGCCGTGTTTTCTTTGAGAAATCGGATAGCTTGGTCTCGGGTCCACTTCATGCTATGAATGCCTGTGTCCACAACCAAACGAGCGGCTCTCCATGCCTCCTGGGTAAGTCTGCCAAAGTCTGAGAGCATGTCTTTGTAGAAGCCGATCTCCTTGCCGAGTCGTTCCGCGTAGAGCGCCCAGCCTTCTATGAATGCTGTGTAGCCGCCGTTGCGTCGGAACTTTGGCAGATCTCTCAGTTCTTGCTGGAGTGCGAGCTGTAGATGGTGGCCTGGTACTGCCTCGTGGTATGCGAGTGCTTCCATCGTGTATTTTGGCCGGGTCTCGGGCTTGTAGGTGTTGACGTAGAAGTATCCGGGTCTCGAACGATCTTCCGGAGGCAGATAATAGTAGGCGGCAGGAGCTGCGTCAGCGCGGAACTCTTCGATCTCGCGGAATCCATACTCTGACTCGGGCAGCCGGCCGAAGAGAAGCGATAGTTTCGCGTCCATCTGCTGGAGTATCCGTTTGAATCCGTCTAGAAGGTCTTGACCAGTCGCATAGAAGTTTGACTTATCGTTGCGAAGCGTCTCGTTGTACTGTTGGAGGGTTCCCTTGAACCGGGCCTTTCGAAGTATGCCGCGGATCTCTCTGTTTATCCGGACAAGCTCCCGCTTGCCTATCGTGTGGATCTGGGCAGGCGTAAGTTTGGTGGTCGTATGATATCGGATAGCGTAGGCGTACATCGCTTTTCCTTTCGGGAGGGACCAGATGCCTGGGTTGGTGCGAGATTTTGGAAGATAGTCTTCCTTGACGAACTTTAGGAGTTTAGCATAAGCGAAAACGACAGAATCGACTATCTCCTCATCCAACTCCTTGGCGATCCGGTGTGCATCGTCCGATCCGATGCTTGAGGGGATTTCGTCAACGGGCTTGTGCAGTTCGCTCTTGTCTGGCGAGGCCACTACCTGGGTTTCTAGTTGGGGGATGATCTTCTCGACTACGACTCTGGGCTGGACGATCTTCTTTTCCATTCCAGCTTTCAGGTTGGCGATCGTCTGGTCGAACACTCTCGGGAATTGTCTAAGGCGGCTGATGTAATTGTCATAGTCCTGTCTGGTCTTGTAGGGATGGTAGGTGATGAGCTGGGGGAGGTCGATGTGGGGTCCGCTCTGTTGGCTGATCGGGGTGAGGTAGGGTTCGTACTTGGCGCCTTCGATCTGTAGGGCGAGTTCGCGCTGGAATAGGTTATAGTTGAGCCGGTCGGCCTGACTTGTGGGTCTTCGGAGACTCTTCAGCTGTTCTAGGTATTTTCGGAGCCGGTCGATTCTCTGGTGATAGGCTTCTGCTGAGACATCGTCCAGCTTGTCGTCGTAGCGGTGGTCGCCCAGGTAGGTGGCGTAGGTTGGGCTTTCATGTAGAATGAACTCCCAGTAATCCTCGTAGAGATGATTGAGGCTTGCTGCTGCGTCGTGTTGACTTGCTGCCACGTTCTGTCGCGAGACTGTTCCTTGGCGTTTCAGGGAATTATTGTCATGTGGGTCTTGGCCTCTACTTTGGTCCCGATGAAGCGGTCGCTCCACTTCTGGCTCATCTCGCCGTGAGTGCCCAGCCCTACAACTACATCGAGCAGCAGTAGGAGCCAGTAGATCTTGCTGATGTTCCGGATGAAGCTGCTACGCAGGTCCATGGACTTCCCGTCCACCCTTTCGACTCGGAGGCCCATGATCTCTTTGCCGAGGGTTCTGCCGTACAATCCTTCGGCGAGGAAGAAGTAGAGGAAGAGGACGAGAGGCAGAGCCCATCCAAGCCAGGCTCCCCACCACGCAGCCCACCAGGGAGGGAATGCCGACACCGCTGTGACCGGGAATCCCAGTCCCAGGAGGAAGGGAATAGCGAATATTGCGGCGATTACCGCCACAACCACGGTTACCACGGCCGCGTCGATGAGGATCGCAAGTACTCTCCGTGCCCAGTGGTTCTGGACGCTCTTGTCGTCCCTCAACAACTCAAAGCCCGTAGGAGACTGCACTCCCATAGTTCCGCGTAGAGTAGCTCCGCACTTGGGGCAGAGGCCTGCTTGTTCTCCGACGTCGCTTCCGCATTTCCAGCAGTATACCATTGAATTCTCACGTTTCCGTTAGCGTCTGCCGGGGTTAAGCTTAACGGTCTCGTGCGGACTAGTCCTAATGCTCACTATCCGCGGGCCAATAGTTTACGCCGTTCCCTCACGCACCATCCTCCGCTGGTTTAAGGGAGAGTTACCGCCTCTGTACGAGTGAGATAGGACTCAGCGGGACACACGGGCGATTGATATGAGATTGTTGGTCGTCTCCAATAGGCTTCCCTTCACAGCGAGCAGTCAGGAGGGGGAACTGGTCTTCCGCCCGAGCCCAGGCGGTCTCGTCTCCGGCTTGACCGCGTACTTGAACTGGGCGAGAAAGGACGCGTCCAGCATTGATCACCTATGGATTGGATGGCCCGGAATCGAGGTCGACGAAAAGTCTCAAGACAAGCTGAGAACGAAGGTGGCCAAAGAACAAGCCTATCCCGTATTTGTCGATGCTAATACGATGGACCAGTTCTACCATGGGTTCTGCAATAGCACGATCTGGCCCCTGTTCCATTATTTTCCGACCCATGCCAGGTTCGACGAGCAGGACTGGGCCCAGTATGTGAAAGTGAATGAGATCTTCCGAGACTCTATTCTAAAAGTGGTCAAGCCCGGGGACACGGTCTGGGTCCACGACTACCATCTGATGCTGCTGCCGAGGCTCTTGAGAGAGAAGATTCCGGACTTGTCCATCGGCTTCTTCCTCCACACTCCCTTTCCCTCCTATGACATCTTCCGTACCCTACCCACGAGAATGCGGCGGCAGATCTTGGAGGGCATCCTTGGAGCTGACCTCGTAGGATTCCATACGATCGACTATACGCAACATTTTCTGAGATGCATACTCCGTATTCTCGGAATCGACAACAACTTCGGCCAGCTCTTGATCGAAGGAGAAAGAGCGGTCAGGGTGGATACTTTTCCCATGAGCGTCGACTACCGACAGATCCGTGATATGGTGAAGAGCGATGCTGTGCAGCGGGAGGCAGAAGGCCTCCGGGCAACACTTGGAAACATCAAGACAGTATTGTTCCTGGATAGGCTAGATTATACGAAAGGGATCAAGCATCGGCTTGAGGCCTACTCGGCCTTTCTTGTGAAGCATCCCGAATGGCAGCGCAGGGTGGTCCTGCTCTTGTCGGTCGTCCCATCTAGAATTGGGTCGGAGCACTATCAACAGATGAAGGAGGAGATCGACAAGCTCGTGGGCGGTATTAATGGTAAGTTCGGGACGATCGGCTGGACGCCTATAGTCTATCGATACCGCTTCCTGCCCCACGATCAACTGCTGAGACTCTTTGCGGTGAGTGATGTCGCCTTGGTGACTCCTTTGAGGGATGGGATGAACCTGATTGCAAAGGAGTACGTGGCGTCTAGAGCCGACCGGAGGGGAGTTCTGATTCTTAGTGAGATGGCTGGCGCGGCAAGGGAGCTGGGTGAGGCGTTGATAATCAATCCTAACGATCAGTCCGAGATTGTGGATGCGCTGAAGGCGGCTCTGGAGATGCCTGAGGATGAGCAGGTGCGTCGTAATGAGGTGATGCAGACTCGGCTGGAGCGCTATGATGTTATCCGTTGGGGCCAAGACTTTGTCGACGAGCTTCGCTCTGTAAAGGCGCAGCAGGACAGGTACAGCGCCCGGTTGATGGACAAGTCGACTAGAGAGAGGCTTATCAAAGACTATGTTGGGTCTGAGAAGAGGATTCTTCTTCTAGACTATGATGGTACGCTGTCGCCTTTCAAGGAGCGGCCCGAGACAGCGGTCCCCGGAGCCATACTCGTCGCCATCCTCAACACGCTATCTGAGGACCTTCGGAACAACCTGGTGATAATCAGCGGCCGCCACAAGGCCCTCCTCGAGAAATGGTTCGGCTCTCTAAACATCGGAATAGTCGCTGAGCATGGAGCATGGATCCGGGAGAAGGGCAAGGAGTGGGTTCCGGCCGTGAAGGTTGAGAGCGACTGGAAAGAGAAGGTTCTGCCGATCCTTAAAAGTCACGAGGATAGGCTCCCGGGCTCTTTCACCGAGGAGAAGGAGTTCTCGCTCGTGTGGAATTTCCGAGCGGCTGATCCGGAGCTTGCTTCTGTCCGCTCGAAGGAGTTGGCTGATGAGCTTTCCTACTTCTCCGAGAACACGGAGGTTCAGGTGTTGCAGGCGAGCAGGTCGATCGAGGTGCGTAACATTGGCATCGACAAGGGCACCGTGGCGAAGCTTCTGCTCTCACAGGAGAACTTCGACTTCGTTCTTGCCGTCGGGGACGACCAGGCCGATGAGGACCTCTTCAAAGTCCTCCCGGAAAAATCATACTCCATCAAGGTCGGACTCGCAAAGTCGTATGCAAAG
>WNGN01003538.1_pt1 | contig 21661 bp, 22 predicted proteins | sample 5400561 | NCBI WGS metagenome assembly WNGN01 (sample SAMN13153379, study PRJNA577476) | soil metagenome | isolation source: 115 cm soil or saprolite under Garry oak tree replicate 2 | place: USA:California | collected 2016-06-15 | reverse complement strand
GAGCCGGCGCCAGAGACTGTCGAGTCTGAAGCGCCGCCCGCGCCCGCGCCCGCTGTCGCGGCGCCGGCCCCGGCCCCGACGGCAAAGCCCAAACCTGCAGCGAAGTCTGCCGCGAAGGCGGCTCCCAAACGCCCTGCCGCAGCCACGAAGTCCACCGCGTCCACAAAGAGCTCGCCAAAGAAGAGGAGTTGACGCAACCCGCCGTCTCGGTCGAGCGCCTCGAGAAGACGCTCGGAAAGAACATGGTTCTGCGCGGAATCTCATTTGAAGCGCAGCCCGGAGAGATCTTCGGATTGCTCGGCCCGAACGGGGCCGGCAAAACGACCACGCTGCGCCTCATCGCCACGCTCCTGTCGCCGGACGCCGGATCCATCGAGGTTCTTGGCTTCGACACGCGGACGGCGCCCGAGGAAGTTCGTCGCCGGGTCGGCGTGGTCACCGCCGACATCGGCGTCTACCCGCGGTTGTCGGCGCGCGAGAACATCGCTTACTTCGCCCAGCTGAGCGGCCTTGACGGCCGCGAGCTCAAATCCCGCGTCGGCGCCGTGATCGAGCGCCTGGACATTGACTCGTTTGCCGGCCAGCGCGCCGAAAGCCTGTCATCAGGGCAGAAGCAGAAGGTCGCCATCGCGCGCGCGATCGTCCACGACCCGCCGCTGCTCATGTTCGACGAGCCCACCTCCAACCTCGACGTGCTTGCTTCCAGAGAGGTGCGCGAGTTCATGGTCGAGTCGAAGGGCCGCGGCAAGTGCGTGATCTTCTCGACCCACGTGCTGCATGACGCCGAGCGCCTGTGCGACCGCATCACAATCCTCCACCAGGGTGAGGTTGTCGCGAGTGGTTCGACGGCCGAGGTTCGTGGCAACCGGCCGGAGCTCGAGGATGCCTTCTTGAACCTCGTCGGGGCGGAGTGATGCGGTCGACGTGGATTGTCTATCGAAAGGAGCTCATCGAGATACTCCGCGACCGGCGCACCCTCATGGCGATCGGGCTGGCGGCGCTCGCGACGCCGATCGTGCTCGGAGTGATATCGCAGATCTCGACCAAGACGGCGACGCAGACGTACACGATCGGTTTTACGGGCAACATCCCGACCGGGCTCGACGAGCTGTTTCGCGTGACCGGGATCAGGCTGGTACAGGTAGACGATCCAGCAAGGGCAGCCAAGCAGCAGGTCGACCTCGCGGTGGCGTTCCTGCCCCATGAGGTCGACGAGTACTACGACCCCACCCGGCAGAGCGCCCAGATTGCCGACATCCGGCTCCAGACCGTGCTCGGCCAGTACAATGCCGCGAAAGCGGCTGCTGCGCTCCAGAGCCGCAACATCGACCCCGGCATCCTCACCCCGCTGCAACTGGTCGCGCACCCGCTGAGCTCGCCCATCAAGGCCGCATCGAACGCCTTTCTAAGCTTCTTCCTGCCCTACATCCTCATCACGATGATCCTGACCGGCGGCTTCTCGGCTGCCCTCGACAGCACGGCCGGGGAACGAGAACGCAGGACCCTCGAGAGCCTTCTGCTGACGCCGGCTCCAAGGAGCCGCGTGCTGCTCGGCAAGATCGGGGCCGTCACGACGATCAGCCTCGCCGCCGCCGTAGCCGCGATCGGGTCCATGTTCGTCGCGCTATCCCTGATCTCGCTGCCCGGGCCATCGGGCTCTACGCACATCACCCTCAATCCGGTCGCCGTGCCGCTGATGGTCCTGGTCGCGCCGCCGTGACGCTGGCGCTGGGGACTCTGGCGAAGACGTTTCGCCAGGGCCAGGCCTATGTCACGCCGCTGTACTTCATCACGATCTTCCCGGCGTCCATCGTCCTCTTCATCCCCGATTTCAATCCCAGCCTCGCCTACTACCTGATCCCGATCCTCAATGCGGTGCTGGTGCTGCGGGACGCCATCGTCCACAACACGGTGGCGTGGCCGGCGCTCGCGGTGACGTCGCTCAGCCTGCTGGCGACCGGGGGCCTCGCCTGGTTCGTGGCCCTCCGGCTCTTCACACGCGAAGCCCTCCTTACTCGCTCTTAGTGGCAAACTGGGTGTGAGGACCACAATGCGAGAGGACCAGCTTCGCAGCCTGGAGCGCCGCCGGATGTACACGATCTTCGCTCCGCTGGACGACAACGAGCCGCTGCCGCGCGAGCTCTTGATGGAGGCTCGGCGCCATCGCGGGCTGGGTCGGCGCGAACTGGCCGGCGTGCTGTGGCTGCCTACTGTGGTGGCCGTTTTGTATCTCGCCGGCCTCGCCCACATGAGCGGTGTCGCCGTGCTGGCTGTCATCGCGGCGCTGTTGTTGGGCTTCGTCATCTTCGCCATCTCCGGCGAGCGCCAGCGCGTGAAATAGCGGCCGTCCGGAAGCCGTACTAAGCTTCAAGCCATGACGCAGGCAGTGATCGCCGCCCTTGGCCGCTCCGCGATCGGCCGCGCGCGCAAAGGCTCGCTGGTGGACGTGCGCCCGGATGACCTCGCCTCCTATGTGGTCACGAAGGTCCTGGAACAGGTGCCACAGCTCGAGCGCTCCGACATCGAAGACCTCATCTGCGGATGCGGCCTGCCCGGTGGCGAGCAGGGTCACAACATCGGCCGCATTGTGTCGGTGCTGAGCCGGCTCGATGTGCCCGGTGTGACTGTCAACCGCTACTGCTCTTCATCTTTGATGACGACCAGGATCGCTGCGCACGCCATCGAGGCCGGTGAGGGTGATGTGTTTCTGTCCGTCGGGGTGGAGTGCGTGTCGCGTTACGGCAGCGGCTATCCGGACGCGCCGGACACATTCAACCCCAGGCTCCTGCCCGGCAATGCCGAGGAGTACCCCGACATCTACATCGCGATGGGCCAGACCGCCGAGAACGTGGCGCGACGCGAGAAGATCAGCCGCGAGGAGCAGGACCGCTACGCGGTGAAGAGCCAGGCCGCAGCCGTGAAGGCGCGCGACGACGGGTTCTTCGACCGCGAGATCATTCCGGTTCCGCTCCCGAACGGTGAGACGTTCAACAAGGACGACGGGCCGCGGCCCGGCACGACCATGGAGGTGCTGGCGACGCTCAAGCCCGCCTTCCGCGAGGACGGCACGGTGACCGCGGGCAACTCTTGCCCCCTGAACGACGGCGCCGCGGCCGTGGTGGTCATGTCCGAGCGCAAGGCCAAGGAGCTGGGCATCAAGCCGGTGGCCCGCGTCGTGTCCACGGGCTTGACCGCGCTCGAGCCCGAGTTCATGGGCCTGGGCCCGATCGGGGCGTCGAAGCAGGCGCTGAAGCGCGCCAAGATGACGATCGACGACATCGACATCGTCGAGATCAACGAGGCGTTCGCCGCCCAGGTCATCCCTTCAGCAAGGGGCATCGGGGTCGACCCCTTCAGCGACAAGCTCAACCCGCACGGCGGCGCCATCGCGCTCGGCCACCCGTTTGGCATGACCGGCGCCCGCATCCTCTGCACCCTGCTCAACGGCCTGCGCGAAAAGGACAAGACGTACGGGCTGGAGACGATGTGCGTCGGCGGCGGCCAGGGGATGGCGATGATCGTGGAGCGGCTGAACTAAGCCACGACGATCCAGCGCTGCAGCTCGTCCGCTGCCAGCGCATCGCCGAGCTGGATGCGATAGCGGCCCGGGCCGGGAATGAAGACGGTGATCTCGCCGGTTGCGGGCCTCGTGAACGTGATGCCCGACATGGAGAGCTGCATCGGCCGACCAGAGGCGTCGAACACCTGAGGAGAAAAGTAGTCGCGCTCCAGTTGCCGCTCTTCTGCGGTGCGTGGCGGTGGTGGAACGTTCGGGTCGGTCCTGCTGCCGCCTGCCGCCCACATTTCGTTAACGCGGTCGAGGGCCGGCCCGTCGACCTTCCACCGAATGGTCAGCGTGGTCGCGCTCGAGCGAATCGATGTGAAGGTGTAGGTGGCCTGCGGCAGCCGAACCGGCGCCGGCAGCGGGAGTGTGCGAGCGGGCTCCGCGACCAGGGTTGCATGCAGAGTCCAATCGCCACGGATCTCGCCAGTGCCTCGCAGCCACAGCGCATCGATGCTGGTCACATGCAGCGTGAGGCGTGCGCCAACGGTGGATGCGGGCCAGGCAAGCGGCGTGAATGGAATCCAGTTCGGTGAGCCGACTCCGCTGGGAACATAGGAATGACCGAACTGGTCGGTCAGGCTAAAGTCGCCCAGCCCGTAGTCGCCAGGATTCATGCCGTATCCCTTCGGATTGCCGTCCAGGCCCTTTCCATCCACGGATACGAACAGAACCGTTCGCAGGCCGTCCGCATAACCGGCAGCCAGGCGCAAGGTATGGCCGGACGAAGTCGCAGAGTCGTTGATCGCAGTCACCTGCCCCGCGTTCAGTCCAAAGGTGGCGAGGATCTTGCTCGACGGGCCGCCGACGCCAGGAGCATCAGCCAGCGCCCGGCTGTAGGTCGGCGCGAAGTAAGCTGCAGCCAAGTTCGCGAGCATCACGACCGCGATGATCGTCGTGACCGCGCTCAGGCGCACAACCCAGCGCCGGCTCGCCCGCGCAGGTTCCCTCTGCGTGCGGGCAGCCGGAATGCGCAGCTCCATGATTCGGCCCAGCGCTCGCGAATCTTCGGGCCCGACGATGAGCGTCTCATCGAGAGAGCGCAAGCGCTCGGCGATCTCTTCAAGGGTGATGGGCCGGGTCATGAAGACACCTCCTGAGGGCTGGATGAGAGGCGCGCCCGCAGGCCGTCGCGCCCGCGGAGCAAGAGCTGTTTGGCAGCGTTTTCGCTGCAGCCCATGATTCGGGCGACGTCGCCGATCGCCAGGTCGTCGCAGTAGCGCAGCCAGAGCGCCGCACGCTGGCGCGACGGGAGCCGTCGCATGGCGGCGACCAGCTCCGGGTCGATCTCAGATCGAAGGCTGTCAGGCGCAGGCGCATCCCAACCGGCCGGGAGGGGTATCCACTCTGGTATCCGCCGACGGCTCAGGCGGTAGACGATCGAAAGAAACCAGGGTCGAAACTCACCGGTCCTCGTCGATCGGTATCGCCATCCGCGTAGGGCGGCTTCCTGGACGATGTCCATGGCCTCGTCCGGGCTTCGTCCCACCTGACGCGCGAGCAAGAAGGCCGTCCGGCTCACCTGCCTGAAAGCGGCCTCGAACTCCCGCGGATCGTCAGGGACGAGAGTGACGGTCGGGGTCCGGCCGGCATCAGATGCCGGTTGGGCGATCACATCTCTTAGACCTGTTTTCCCCCCGGAAGGTAACGTGCCGAGTGGGACCCCGGCCGCCGGCTAGACCTTGGCCGGCTCCGGTGTGGCCCTGAGCAGGCCGTCGAGGGCCCGCCGCATCAGTTTGATCAGGGTCGCCCGCTCCTCTGGGCTGAGGTCTCGCAGGATCTCCTCTTCCAGTCGCTCCCGCGCTTTCTCCGCGTGGTCGACCGCGGTCTTCCCCGATTCGGTGATCTCGACGAGGTGACGCCTGCGGTCGTGCGGGTCGCGCTTGCGCACCGACCAGCCGGCCGCCTCCATCTCGTTCAGGAGCAGCACCACGGCGTTGGCGTCGATCAACATGGCCGTCTCCAGCTCCTGCTGGGACACGCTGCCCCGGTCGCGGACGTAGCCGAGGACCATGAACTGCTTCAGGCGCATGCCCAGGAGCTCCTCCGAGGTCCTCCGGTTCAGCGCCTTGCTGATCTGGGTGACGAGGGCGATCAGCCCCGCCCCGCTCTCCTTCTCCATCTCTTTCGCCTCTTCTGATCCTAGCACTAGATGAGAACCATTCCCACTTTCCAGATAATCCATGCAATAAGGATGATAATGGTCCTGTTATAGTGATCGTCACGAATACCGGTTCATCTGTGGAGGCGTTATGAAAATACATTCTTCGGCAATCCGACCCCCTTTGAGCGACCGGCGACGCTGGATCGCCCTGGTCGTGGTCTGCCTCGGGCAGCTGATGATCGTCCTCGACTCGACGATCGTGAACGTCGCGCTGCCCGCGATCCAGCGGGACCTGCACTTCACGCAGGCCGACCTGACCTGGGTCGTCAACGCCTACCTGATCACATACGGCAGCTTCCTGCTTTTGGCGGGGCGCGCCGGCGACCTGATCGGCCGGAAGAAGGTGTTTCTGGCCGGCGTCGTCGTCTTCACCATCACCTCGGCCCTGACCGGGCTGGCGCGCGATCCCGCCACCCTCGTCGCGACGCGCGCGCTGCAAGGGTTGGGGGGCGCGTTGTCGGCCGGCGTCATCATCGCCATCATCGTCACGGGCTTTCCCAAGCCGCAGGAGCGGGCCCAGGCGATGAGCGTCCTGACGTTCGTCGTCGCCGGCGGCGGTTCGCTCGGCCTGTTGGCCGGCGGATTGCTGACCCAGATGATCAACTGGCACTGGATCTTCTTCATCAACGTGCCGATCGGCGTGGGTACGTTGCTGCTCGGCTGGTGGCTGATCGAGGAGAACAAGGGCATCGGCCTGAGCCAGGGCGTCGATGTCGCCGGCTCCGTGCTGATCACCTCGGCCTTGATGCTCGGCGTCTACGCGATCGTGACAGCGGCCGAGCAGGGCTGGACCTCCGCACACACGCTCGGATTCGGCGGGGCGTCGCTTGCGCTGCTGGCCGGGTTCGTCCTGTTCGAGTCGCGCGTGAAGAATCCGATCATGCCGCTGCGCATTCTCAGGCTCCGTTCGCTCACCGGCGCGAGCGCCGCACGTGCGTTCCTCGTGGCCGGCATGTTCACGAACTTCTTCATCGGCGCCCTCTACCTCCAGCACGTCAAGGGGTTCAGCGCGATCGGCATCGGCCTCGCGTTCCTGCCTTCGACGCTGGCGCTGGCGACCCTTTCGGTGGGCGTCACGGCGAGACTCATGGCACGCTTCGGCGCGCGGAGCCTGCTTGTCGTCGGTCTCTTGACGATCAGCTCAGCGCTCTTTCTACTGTCTGGCGCTGACGAGCAGACCAGCTACTTCCCGAGGATCTTCGCCGCCTACTTGTTGTTCGGGCTCGGGGCAGGCATGTCGTTCATGCCCATTCTCACGATCTCGATGTCGGAGGTGCCCGCCGCCGACGCCGGCCTCGCCTCCGGTTTTGGCAACCTGTCGATGCAGATGGGCGCCTCAGTTGGCCTCGCCGCACTGGGCACGATCTCGACCGACCACGCGAAATCCCTGGTCGCACAGGGCGCTTCCCTGTCCACCGCGCTCACGGGCGGCTACCAGCTCGCGTTCTTGCTGGCCGCGGCCTCTGTGGCGGCCGGCTTGCTGGTCGTGCTGCTGGTGCTTCGTTCACCGAGCGCGCCGCGCATCCAGCGCATGCCACAGACGGAACGAACGGCACAGCTGGAAGACGCCGCCTAACCACTTGAAGATCGAGGGCGCCGCGCCGTGCGGCGCCCTCGCCTCGATCAGGCCCTCGGCTCGACCAGGTATCGGTCGAGGAACTGGCCCATCCGTTCGAGCACGAGCTGCCGGCTGTCTAGACGCACAAAGCCGTGGCCTTCATCCCCCAGCGTGATGTACTCGACCGGCCGGCCCAGTGCACGCAACCGATCGACGAGCTGGTCCGACTCCTCGCGCGGGACGCGCGGGTCGTTGTCACCTTGAATGACGAGCAACGGGCAGCGGACGTTTTCGACGTACGTGATCGGCGAGCGCTGGATGAGCTTCTCGCGATCCGTGTCGAGGTCCCCGATCCAGAGCTTGTTCCACCGGCGCCAGTTGGGAGGGTCGTTCTCCAGCATCGTGAGGAGATTCACCGGTCCGACCAGATCGACTCCGCAGCACCAGAACTCGGCCAGCCTCGTCACACAGGTGAGGGTGGCGAAGCCTCCGTATGAGCCGCCCAAGACTCCCAGCCGATCCGAGCTCAGCTCCGGATGGGCGCGCATCCATTCCGCGACCGACCGTAGGTCGGCGAGATCGATCCCACCCCAGTCTCGATGAATCCGGCGCTGCCATTGCTTTCCGTAGCCCGTGGAGCCGTGGATGTTGGGGACGACTATCGCCACGCCTTGGGCCAGCAGATCGAGCAAGAACGGATCGTCCATCGATGGCCGCGACTGGCCTTCGGGCCCGCCATGGATCACAAGGAGCGCCGGCATGGGGGCCGCCGAACGTGCGGGGCGATACAAGTAGCAGGGGATGTCGCCTTCGGTGCCCTTGATCCGGAGCGATTCGGGCCGGGTGCCGTACTGGGGGAGTGCCTCTCCCGTCACCAGCACGCGATCCTCGCCGGTGGCCAGGGTCAGCACCCTTATCTCCTCCGGCCCGGCCAGCGGAAACAGCGTGTATGCGGCCCGTGTGCCGTCTGACGCGACGACCACGTCGCCGACCTGCCCATCCGTGGCGCGCTCGCCGATCGGGCCAGCTGCAAATCGCCACCGCAGGCGTGAGTAGCCGTCTTCGTTGACGCTCCACACCACCCCACGTCCATCAGAAGATGCAGCGGCAATCTCGACGTCCGCGTCCGGCTTGTCGAAGATCTCGCGACCGCCACTGTGGAGGTCGAGCGCTTCCAGGTGCAGGTAGTCGCTGTCGTGGTCGGTGATGGCGAGCATGCGCCCGTCCGCGAGCCAGCCCGCCGGCACGTTCTGCATCTCGCCCTGGTGCGTGGTCACCTCGATGACCTCACCCGAAGCGTCTTCGACCGCAAGGAGGTCCTGGTCGGTGTTCTGCGCGACACGCATCACCGCGAGCCAGCGGCCGTCAGGAGACCATGAGCCGGCCACATGCCATGCCGGGCCAGAGACGACCAGGCGCTGATGCCCCGTCTTCGCGTCGGCGATCGCGATGTCGACGTCGCTCTCGTCGCGAGCGTTGGTGCCGATCGCGACGCTTGCGCCGTCGGGCGATGTCGCCAACTGCGACAGGTGGTGCTGAACCCGGTCGGCTTCGCTGACCGCGAACTCCTCGACGAGTCCATCCTTGCGCCGCACATAGACCTGCCATCGCTCGCTGCCGCCTCGATCGGCTGTGCAGTAGAGCTCGCCAGACTGCGACCAGGACAGACCGTGCACCGAGGCGCCCGCGATCGCGAATGCGGGGCGCAGCCGGCCCCCACCGACCGAGATCTCGCAAACCATCGCCGGGCCTTCTTGGCGCGACGCGATCGCAAGCGTCGATCCATCCGGCGACAGCGCCACCTGCGATGTCCCGGAGTAGCGCCGGACCGTGTGATAGGGCGGGTAGACGATCGGTGGCGGTGGCGCTGCCTTGGACTGAGTCTTGGCTTCGGTCATCGCTCGGACCTCCTGCTGTAGAACCGGCACGGCGGGGATTCGGCGGTGGTGTGGAAATTCCAGTGCCGGCACCAGGCGGTGCCGTCGAACATGCGACAGGTGCCGCACGTCACCTTCGGGTGCTCCGCCGGTGACTTCTTCATGTGGTGCTCCGGGCGCTCGCCGGCGAATCCAGCCTTCACAACAACAACTCTTTCAAGTAGAACCCAAAGTGGAGCCTAAGGCCGAATTTACTTCGGCCGTCTCTTATGCCCCTTCCAATCCCAACCAGCGTGGCCGAGGAGAGGGGAGGGTCCGCGGCGGGGGATAACTATCCCCCCGCGCTTTGGTGTTCTCGGGTCGCTCGCCGGCGAATCCAGCCTTCACAGCAACAACCCTTTCAAGTAGAACCCAATGTGGAGCCTAAGGCCGAATTTACTTCGGCCGTCTCTTATGCCCCTTCCAATCGCCACCCAGCGTGGCCGAGGAGAGGGGAGGGTCCGCGGGGGGGATAACTATCCCCCCGCGATTTCATAGCTGGGACCTCACGTCCCAGAGCTCTGGGTAGAAGCGCTTGCCTAGCGTCGAGCGTAGGTATTGGGCGCCGCTGCTGCCGCCGGTACCGGGCTTGGAACCGATCTGGCGCTCGACCATCAGCAAGTGCCGAGCGCGCCAGTGCGCGAACGCTTCGTCGTGGTCGAGCAGCTCCTCGCACAGGTCGAACAGGTCGCCGTATCGCTCCCGGTCGTGGAAGATCTCCAGCAGCGAGGGCGACCCGCGCCGCTCGACCAGGCCATGGAACGCATCGGCGAGCGACGGTTCGTCCAGGCGCCGCTGCAGCCGGAGCATCTCCTCAGGGCTCGCCTCCAGGCGCGCGAGATATTTGGCGTCCTTCGATCCGGACAGGAACTCGATCTCGCGGAACTGGACCGACTGAAAGCCGCTCGCCGGCGCGAGCTGGGAGCGGAACGCGAGGAAGTCCTGCGGCGACATCGTCTCGAGCACCTCGATCTGCTCGACCAGCAGGCGCTCGATGACATGCACCCGGCGCAGGTGGTGGCGCGCGAAGAAAAGATCGTCGCGATCCATGCTCGTCCGCGCCGCCTCGAGCTCCCGCAGAACCACCTTGAACCACAGCTCGTAGACCTGGTGCGCGACGATGAAGAGGAGCTCGTCGTGCTCGTGGCTCAGCCCATCCTGCAGCGCGAGCAGCTCCGAGATCTTGAGATACGTCCCATACGAGAGCTTGCGACCCTCTTCGCCGAATCCAGCCTGCACTTTGGTCATCGCATCAGCCGGGAAACTGTTCCTTGTACCACCTCGGGACGAGCCATGGAGGCGATACCAGGCCGAGAACAAACCCCGCCACCACTATCGCGAATCCCAGAAGGCCCAGCAGCTGTAAGTGGTAAACAACAGCCGGGCCGAGCACAAGGAGTCCCGCGCCCATGATCATCCATTCCGCGTGGGCCCCGCCCCAGAAATAACCAATCCGCCGCCTCCGCGGCAGCCAACCCATCCACGATGCGAAGCCGGCCAGCACTCCGAGGCCGCCGAGAACGACGTTCCAGAACATCAGTGTCGGAAGTGGCGCCGGCCGGTCACCACCATTGCGATGCCGGCCGCGTTGGCGGCCGCGATGACCTCGTCGTCCTTCATCGAGCCGCCGGGCTGGATCGCCGCGGTGACCCCAGCACGGGTTCCCTCTTCCAGCCCATCGGAAAAAGGAAAGAAGGCGTCGGACGCCATCACGGAGCCGGCCGCCCGCTCGCCGGCGCGCTGCACGGCGATCTGCACCGCTTCGACGCGCGACATCTGGCCCGCTCCAACGCCGACCGCGGCGCAGTCCTTGAAGAGAACGATCGCATGCGACTTGAAGCCTCCGGCGACCGTGCGCACGTCGTAGTCGAACAGCCCGCGGGCTCCCTCTTCCGCCGCGAGCACGACCATTGTCTTGCGGCGGGCGAGGGTCTCGATCGCCTCTTCGAGCACCGCGGGTGCGATGACTACGTGGGTGACGATCTGAACGATCATCTCGGCAGTCGACCGGTCCAGCGGCCTGTTGACAGCGACCACGCCGCCAAACGCGGAAACCTTGTCGCACTCGTACGCCATGCGATACGCCGTCGCGATGTCCTGCGCCACCGCCAGCCCGCAAGGGTTCATGTGCTTGATGATCGCGGCGGCCGGGCGGTCGAAGTCGTTCACGAGCGAAAGCGCCGCGGCAGCGTCCTGAATGTTGTTGAAGCCAGGCTCCTTGCCCTGCAGCTGCTCCGCGCCGCCAAGGCCGCCCGGGTGAGGGCCGAACCTGTAGAAGGCGGCCCGCTGGTGCTCGTTCTCGCCGTACTTCAGCGCTTCCGCAAGCTGGCCTGCAAATGACAGCTCGGGCGGAAAACCCTTGTCGTCGGAAGCACGCATGAACGCCGCGATCCACGAGTCGTACGCGGCCGTGTGCGCGTAGGCCTCCGCGGCCAGCCGCCGCCTCATCGTGAGGTCCGCCCCCGCGCCCTGCAGGGCGCCAAGCACCTCCGTGTAACGCTCGGGCCGCACGACGACCACGACGCCCTCGTGGTTCTTGGCCGCTGCCCTGATCATGGCCGGCCCGCCGATGTCGATCTGCTCCACCGCCTCCTCGAAATCGACGGCCGGCCGGCTCACCGTTTCGACGAACGGATACAGGTTGCAGCAGAGCAGGTCGATGGTCTTGAGCCCATGCGTTTCGAGAGCAGCCATGTGCTCGGGCTTGTCGCGCCGGGCCAGCAGGCCGGCGTGAACGCCGGGGTGAAGGGTCTTGATTCGGCCGTCCATCATCTCGGGGAATCCGGTCAGGTCGGAAACCGGATGCGCATCGAGCGCGGCATCCGCGAGCGCCTTGAGGGTGTTGCCGGTCGCATAGAGCTCGAAGCCGAGACGGTGGAGCCCGCGCGCGAACCCCGTCAGCCCGCTCTTGTCACTGACCGACAGCAGGGCTCTGGGCAAGTTTTGCCTCCAACAATCGGATGGCCGCGGGAAGAATCCTGTGCTCGGCTTCGTGGATTCGCCCGCGCAGCGTCTCCACCGTATCGCCTTTCAAGACCGGGACCCGCTCCTGGGTCAGAATCGGGCCGCCATCGAGATCCTCGGTCACGAGGTGCACCGTCGCACCGGTGACGTCGACGCCGGCAACCAGCGCCTGCTCGACCGCATCCATTCCGCCGCCAAACTGGGGCAGGAGCGACGGGTGGACGTTGATGATGCGGCCTCGAAACGCCTCGAGGAACGGCCGCGTATGGATTCGGTCGTAGCCCGCGTCGACGACGAGCTCGACTCCGTGTGCCTTGAAGAACTCGCGCATCGTCTCATCACGCTCCTCCTCCGACGAGAAGCGCTTGAGCGAAAGCTCTCCGAGAGGGATGCCACGCTCGCGCGCGTAGGCGGCGCCTCCGCACGATGGACGGTTGGTGGCCACGGCGACAACATCGAAATCCCGCTCAACGAGGTTGCGGAGGTTGGAGCCTTTGCCCGAGACGACGACCCCCAGTCTCATGACCGGGCTAGCTGATCACCACGCGTTCGCCCGTCTTGTGCTGCACTACCTCGCCCACCACCTGGGCGCTGCGCGGCACCTCGTCCGGATCGACGACCATGATCATCCCCAGGCCCATGTTGAACGTGCCGAACATCTCGTCGTCGGCGATGCGGCCGCGCTTGCGGACCAGCTCGAAGATTGCCGGCTCCACCCAGGAACGCCGCCCGAGGCGGGCGCCCAGCCCTTCGGGCAGGCACCGCGGCAGGTTGCCGTAGATACCGCCGCCGGTGATGTGCGCGGCGCCTTTCCACGCGATCGAGCCCAGCTCTTGCAGGTACGACCGGTGTGGCTCGAGAAGCTCTTCGCCGAGGGGCCGACCGATTTCCGGATACACGTTGGTGAGGGGAACGCCCTCGAACACCTTGCGAACCAGCGAGAAGCCGTTGGTGTGGAGCCCGCTCGACGGGAGCCCGATGAGCAGGTCGCCCGCGCGAATCTCCTTCGGATCCCTCATGAGGCCGGGCGGGACCATCCCCACGATGAAGCCCGCCAGGTCGTAGTCGCCAAGCGCGTACACACCCGGCATCTCGGCCGTCTCGCCGCCGAGCAGCGCGCAGCCGGCTTCGCGGCACGCGATCGTGATGCCCTCGATCACCTGCGTGAACACGGCAGGGTCGAGCTTGCCGGTGGCGAAGTAATCCAGGAAGAACAGCGGCCGCGCGCCGGCGGTCGCGATGTCGTTGACGCAGTGGTTGAGGATGTCGACGCCGATTCCCAGGTGCGAGGCCGCCGCGATCGCGACCTTGATCTTGGTGCCGACGCCGTCGGCGCTCGCCGCCAGGTGACCGCCGCCAGGTAGGGCGAAAAGGCCCGCGAACGGCCCTACGCCGCGCGCCACCTCTTCGCCGTGCGTCGCCGCGATCAGCGGCTTGACGCGCTCCAGCACTCGCTCGTACGCCTCGATGTCGACGCCGGCCGCGGCGTACGACAGCCCTTCCCCGGCCATCAGCTTTTGAGTTCGATAAGCGAGGGGGAGGGCGGGCCTGCGATGTGATCCGACTTGGGCGGCATCTCGAACTGCATTTGTCCCTCCCGCGCTTCGCGCGGCGGCCCCAGCGGAAGACGACTCACGTATTGGTTCCGCTTGGCAAAGGCGACTCGAATTGCATCTTATCCATCGAGAGCTGCTGCGGGACCGGCACGGGGTAGGAGCCGTCGAAACAGGCCCGGCAGAACTGCTCCGCCGTGCCGCGCCCGATGGCGCGCATGAGACCCGGGATGGACAGATACGCGAGGCTGTCGGCGCCGATATGGGTCCGCACCTCCTCCACCGTGCGCCCCGCCGCGATCAGCTCCTTGGTCGAGCCGATATCCACTCCCATGAAGCATGGGAAGCGCATCGGCGGGCTGGAGATGCGCATGTGGATCTCGCTTGCGCCAGCGGTGCGCAGGCGCTCGATGATCCGGCGTGATGTGGTGCCTCGAACGATCGAGTCGTCGACCGCGATCACGCGCTTGCCCTTGATCGACCGCGGCAGCGCGTTGAGCTTGAGCATGACGCCCGCCTCGCGCAGCGACTGATCGGGCTGGATGAAGGTGCGGTTGATATAGCGGCTCTTCATCAACGCCTCACGGAAGGGTATGCCCGCAGCCTCCGCATAGCCGATCGCCGCCGGCGTACCCGAGTCTGGGAACGCGATCACCATGTCGGCTTCGACCGGTGCCTCTTTCGCGAGCTCGTTGCCCATGCGAATCCTGGCCTCCTCGAGCTCGCAGTTCTTGAGGATGGAGTCGGGCCGGGCGAAGTAGATGAACTCGAACACACACATTGCATGCTTGGTCGAGGTCTGGAAGGCGAGGTTGTGGACCCCGTGCTCGTCCATCACCACCATCTCGCCGGGCTGCACCTCGCGCACGAAGGTCGCATTCACGGTGTCGAGCGCGCACGTCTCGGACGCGATGACATGGGCGGGCTGGCCAGGCAGAGGGATGAAGCCGATGCACAGCGGCCGGAACCCGAACGGGTCGCGCAGTGCGATCAGCTGCGTCGGCGTGATGATCCCGCATGAGTACGCGCCGACCACGCGCGCGAAGGTCTTTCGGATCACCTCCTCCCACGTGCGTCCATGCGTGTGCTCGATGAGCCTCGCCATGACCTCCGTATCGAGGCCCGAGTCAAACGTCGCGCCCTGCTCTTCGAGCTGCTTGCGCAGCGCCTCCGCGTTCAGGAGATTTCCGTTGTGCGCGATGGCGCCGGGTCCGAGCTGCGGGTGATGGAACGGCAGCGGATGCGCGTTTTCCGCCCGGCTCGAACCGGTGGTCGAGTAGCGGGTGTGGCCGAGAGCGAGGATCGAGCCCTCGCCCATCTCGCGAACCGTCTGCGGCGAAAACACCTGCGCCACCAGACCCATGCCGCGATGCACGCGTACGTTGGTCCCGTCCGACACCGCGATGCCGGCCGACTCCTGGCCTCGATGCTGCAGCGCGAACATGCCGAAGTAGGTGATGTTGGCGACGTCCACCCCGCGCGCAGCGCAGATCCCAAACACCCCGCACATTTAGTGGAGGAGACCTCCTTCCCACGCCTGCCGCATCTCAGCCAGGGACAGCCGGAACTGGCCCTCGAACTCAACCGTCTCCCCTCCCGCCATGCCGAGGAGAGAGATCTCGACGTGGTGACGGCGCGCGAGGGTCTGGAGCTCGGGCATCGCGCGCGACGGCGCGCTGACGATGAAGCGGCCGGGGGTCTCGCCAAAGAACGCAGCGTCGAGTCGAAGAGGGGGTTCGGGCCGCATCGCCGGACATCTCACGCCCAGGCCCCCGAGCAGGCAGCACTCGGCCAGGGCCACGAGCATGCCTCCCTCGGCGCAGTCGTGCGCTGAGCGAAGGTGGCCGGATTTGGCCGCGGCCAGGATCAGACGGTTGACGGCCGCCTCACGCGTGAGGTCGAGACCAGGCGGGCGACCGGCGACGGTTCCATGCTCGACCTTGAGGTACTCGCTGCCGCCGAGGTCGTTGTGGCTCGATCCCACCAGCAGCACGAAGTCGCCCTCGTGCTTCAATCCCGCCTCGAGGCGGCGGCCGTAGTCGTCGATGATGCCGATCATGCCGACCACGGGAGTCGGATGGATAGGGGACCGGCCCTCCGAGTCGTTATACAAGCTCACGTTCCCGCTGACGATCGGGACCTCCAGCGCCCGGCACGCGGACGCCAGGCCGGCGATCGTCTCCTCCAGCTCCCAGTACACCTCGGGCCGATCGGGATTCGCGAGGTTGAGACAGTCGGTGACCGCGAGCGGGCGGGCGCCGGTGGCGACGATGTTGCGTGCAGCCTCGGCCACTGCGTGCTGCGCGCCGAGGTTGGGATCCAGGTGGCAATAGCGTGCGTTGCAGTCGGTCGTCATCGCCAGCCCCAGGCGGGTGCCCTTGATGCGCAGGAGCGCGGCATCTCCCCCGGGTGGGACGATCGTGGAGTCGCCCACCATGTGGTCGTAGCGGCGGAAGATCGGTCGGCGGCTGCAGAGGTTCGGGCTCGCGAGCAGGCGCAGCAGCGATTGGCCCGCATCGATGAGCGGCGTCAGCGAATCCAGGTGCAGGGAGGGCGGCGGGTCTGGCGAGATCCCGGCCAGCCTCCGGAGCGGGGCGCCGTCGGTGAGCAGATCGATCGGCAGCCTGGCCACCAGCTCTTCGCCGTCGAAGACCGTCAGCTGGCCGTCGTCAGTGACGTCGCCGATGACCGCCGAGGTGAGGTCCCAGGTCTGGAAGATGCGCTCCACCTCGGCCTCGCGGCCGCGCTGGACCACGACGAGCATGCGCTCCTGCGATTCCGAGAGCATCACGTCGTACGGCGTCATCGCGCGCTCACGGCGCGGCACGAGCGAGACGTCTATTCGCGCCCCTGCTCCAGGAACCCGCCCGGCGCATTCGGCGACCGACGAGGTCAGGCCGGCTGCGCCCAGGTCCTGCACGGCGACCACTGCGTCGGTGTGGCCGAGGTCCATGCATGCCTCGAGCAGGCACTTCTCGAGGAAAGGGTTCCCGACCTGCACGGCGGGTCGGCGCTCAGAGCTGGACTCGTCGAGCTCCACCGACGCAAATGAGGCGCCATGGATGCCGTCCTTACCGGTGTCGGCGCCGACGAGCATAAGGCTGTTGCCGGTGCCCTCCGCTCGAGCGCGCATGAGCCTCTCGACCCGCACCAGCCCGACACACATGGCGTTGACGAGCGGGTTCTGCTCGTAGCACTCGTCGAAGTACACCTCCCCGCCCACCGTCGGGATCCCGATTCCGTTCCCGTAACCGCCGATGCCGGCCACGACGCCGTCGAAATGGCGGCGGGATGCGGGCAGCGGACCAAACCGGAGCGAGTCGAGCAGCGCGATCGGCCTCGCACCCATCGCGATGACGTCGCGGATGATTCCGCCGACCCCGGTGGCGGCGCCCTGGTATGGCTCGATTGCGGACGGATGGTTGTGAGACTCGATCTTGAAGACCGCAGCCCAACCCTGCCCGACCTCGACCGCGCCCGCGTTCTCGCCCGGGCCTTGCAGCACGGCTTCTCCACTGGAAGGTAGGCGCCGCAGCAAGGCCTTCGAGGTCTTGTACGAGCAGTGCTCCGACCAAAGGACGCCGAGCATCCCCAGCTCGACCGCGTTCGGCGGCCGTCGCAGCTTCTCCACGATCACGCGATACTCGTCCGGCGTGAGAGCTACCTCGCGCAGCCGTCGGGCATCCACCGTGTCGAGGCTCAAGAAACCAGCATCCTCATTGCATTGCCCGCGACCGAGCGAAAGAGCTTGACGCCGTCCGCGCCGCCAAGGTCGGCCTCCGCGCAGCGCTCCGGGTGCGGCATCATCCCGAGCACGTTGCCGCGTTTGTTGATGATGCCGGCGATGTTGTGAAGTGAGCCGTTGGGGTTCGAGCTGGGTACCACACGGCCGCCAGAGTCGCAGTAACGGAAGACAACCTGCCCGTTCTGCTCCAGGCGCGAGAGCGCAGCGGGTTCGGCGAAGTAGCTGCCTTCACCGTGCGAGATGGGAACGCGAATCACCTCGCGCTCAGAGCAGACGGATGTGAATGGAAGGTCCGCGCGCTCGACCATGAGGTGCGTCCATTCGCAGCGATATTCCAGCGAGGAGTTGCGGACCAGCGCTCCTGGCAGCAGGCCCGCCTCGCAGAGGATCTGGAAGCCGTTGCAGATTCCCCACACGAGCCCTCCGCGATCCGCGAACTCGCCGATCGACTCCATCACCGGCGCGAATCGCGCGATCGCACCGGTGCGGAGATAGTCGCCATATGCAAAGCCGCCCGGCAGGATGACACAGTCGCAGCCCTTCAGATCTGCGTCCTTGTGCCACAGGTACTGGAGCTGCGCGCCGACCACCTGGTCGATGACCCAGCCGCAATCGCGATCGGACCAGGTCCCTGGAAAAACAACGACTCCGAATTTCATCGATGCTTGTTTCCCTCGTGGTCGAGCTCGAAATGGAAGTCTTCGATGACGTGGTTGGCCAGGAGCTGGCGGCACATCGCCTCGACTCGCTCGCGCGCCTCGTGCATGGTTTCGGCCTCCAGGCTCACCTCTATGTACTTGCCGACGCGGACATCTTCGACCTCGCGAAACCCGAGGGTCATCAAACCATGCTTGACCGTGAGGCCCTGCGGGTCGTTGACGACGGGTTTCGGCGTGACGATGACCCTGGCAGTTGCCCTCACTATTCGTTGCGCGGCTTGGGTGGAAACAGCGGCTTGCCGACGAGGCGATGGTATGCGGTGAGGTATCGCTCGCGCGTCTGCGCGACGATGTCTTCCGGCAGGCGCGGCGGATCCGATTCCTTGTCCCAGCCCGACCTGGTCAGCCAGTCGCGAACGAACTGCTTGTCGTAGCTCTGAGGCGAAGTGCCGATCTGATAAGTCGCCATCTCCCAGTACCGCGAGCTGTCGGGGGTCAGCGCCTCGTCGATCAGCACCAGGTCGTCGTCGATGAGCCCGAACTCGAACTTGGTGTCGGCGAGGATGAGCCCACGCCGCTCGGCGAGCGTCGATGCGAACTTGTACAGCTCCAGGCTGGCGTCGCGAAGCTTGGTCGCGAGCTCGTCGCCAAGCTCCTTCTTGAGCTGGGCGAATGTGATGTTCTCGTCGTGACCGTTCTCAGCCTTGGTTGCCGGCGAAAACGTCGGATAGGCCAGGCGCTCGCTCTCGCGGAGCCCAGGCGGCATCGGGTCGCCGGCGAGCGTGTGCGACTCCTGGTATTCCTTCCATGCGCTGCCCGCGAGGTATCCGCGGACGACGCACTCGAAGTCGATGCGCTTCGCCTTGCGCACGATCATGAAGCGGCCCGCCAGCTCGTCGCGGCGATCGAGTAGAGCAGCCGGCAGGTCGGGCACCATGCCCGACACGAGGTGGTTCTCCTGGAACGAGTGCGTTTGCGAGAACCAGTAGATGGACAGCTGGGTGAGGACCTTGCCGCGGTCGGGAATCCCGTTCGGCAGGACATGATCGAAAGCGGAGAGCCGGTCGGTGGCGACCATGAGCAGGCGGTCCGGACCGAGCACGTAGGTGTCGCGCACCTTGCCGCGCGAGAAGAGCTCGAGGGGAAGGTCCGTCTCGGTTAATGCCGGCCCGGCGATCATCGGCCGTTCACGATAGCGGCCCAGCCAATCGAGACTCAATCAATGAGCGACACCAAGGCCAAGCCTTTCGTATGCGAGGTCGGTGTGCTCCAGCCCCGCCCAAGGATCGAATACTTCATCGAGGCGGGCGCCGATCCGCTGCATGACGTCGGCATCTTTCTCGAGAATCTCGCGGAAGCCGGAACCCTCCTCGTCGAGCGCTCGCATCGCGGCCTGCTGCACCACCAGGTACGCCTCTTCGCGTGACATGCCGCTGTCGAGGAGGGCCAGCATCACGCGCTGTGAGAAGACAACGCCGCCGCCGAACTGAAGGTTGCGGAGCATTCGATCAGGCCGCACCTCGAGACCCTTCAGCACCTTGGCCATCTCGAGCGCCATGTAATCGACGGCGGCGCACGCGTCCGGAAAGATGATTCGCTCGGCAGACGAGTGGCTGATGTCGCGCTCATGCCAGAGCGCGGTGTTCTCGAGAGCCGTGACCAGGTGCCCGCGCACAACTCGCGCGAGCCCGCATACGCGTTCGGTCATGACCGGGTTCCGCTTGTGCGGCATCGCCGAGCTGCCCTTCTGCTGCTTGCCGAACGGCTCGAACGCCTCGCCGACCTCGCTGCGCTGCAGGTGGCGGATCTCGGTCGCGATTCGCTCCAGTGTCCCGGCCGCAAGCGCGAGCGACGACATGAAGCTCGCGTGGCGATCCCGGGCCACGACCTGCGTCGAGATGGGGTCTGGCTTCAGGCCCAACTCTGCGCATACATACTCCTCGACGCGCGGATCGACAGTGGCATGCGTGCCCACCGCGCCGCTGACGCGACCCACCGCGACGTCGTCGGTGGTGCCCTCGATACGGGCCCGAGCGCGATCCAGCTCGGCGACCCAGCCCGCCACCTTGAAGCCGAAGGTGGTCGGCTCGGCCACCACACCGTGCGTCCGGCCCGCCATCAGGGTCTTGCGGTGGCGCACCGCCAGCTCGGCGGCGGCGTCGCGCACGCTGGTCAGATCGCGATCGATGATCTTCGACGACTCGACGATCTGCACCGCCATGGCGGTGTCGTTGAGGTCCTGGCTCGTCATGCCGAGGTGGACGTAGCGGGCCTCGGGCTGGCCGATCGACTCGTTGACGACCGTCAGGAAGGCGATCACATCGTGGCCGACCCTGGCCTCGACCTCGGCGATCTTCGCCGCGTCGAATGTGGCTTGGCGGATCTTCGGAAGGGCCGATTCGGGGACACGGCCGAGCCTCGCCCACGCCTCGGTCGCGAGGATCTCGATGCGAAGAAACAGCTCAAACCGGTGCTGGTCGGCCCAGACCGCCCGAATCGCAGGCGGAGAGTATCGCTCGATCAATTAAGGCGCCGGCTCCCAATGGACACTGGGGACAGCGCGATTATAACGGGCGCCATGCGAGCAGATGTTGGGGCTGCGTCACCGGGGCCTACAAGATGCTGTGGTACCAGAATGTGTCGTGAGACCATCCGAGCCTCGCGCCGATAATCGACAGCTAAATGCCGCCTATGCACCTTCCGGTGCCCTGTAACCAGTTCGGGCGACGCCTCGTTTGAACGGGCGCAGGCTGAAGAGCCAGTGAGCGACCTGCAGCGCGACGACGAGCGCGAGCTCGTCGAGAGGGCCAAGCGGGATCCCCGTCAGTTCGGGGCGCTCTACGACCGGCACTTTCAGCAGATCTATCGATTCGTGTATTCAAGAGTGAGGGAGCAAACAGCGGCAGAAGACGTCACTTCGGAGATCTTCATGAAGGCTCTGAAGGCCATGCCCCGATACCAGGACACGGGGCGACCGTTTGCTGCCTGGCTGTATCAGATCTCGGTCAACGCCATCGCCGACCGCTACCGGACCCTGCGGCCGTCATCTCCGCTGGAGGACTTCCACAACCTTTCTATCGCCGAACCACCGCTCGAGGAGCAGGCCGCGCACCGTGACGAGATCCGCCGGATCTGGGCCCTTGTCGAGGCGCTGCCCGTCCAGCAGAAGACGGCGCTGGTGCTGAAGTTCCAGGAGGACATGAAGATCGAGGACATCGCGGTCGCGATGGGCAAGACGGCGGGCGCCGTCAAGCTCCTCATCCACCGCGGGGTGAGCCGCTTGCGCGACGAGGCCGACAGCCTGAGGCCGGCGGAATGAGCATGCAGCACGACCCTGACCTCGACGACGTCCTGCAGGACCAGGAGCTCAGGCGCGTGGCCGCACTCCTGCGCGAGGCGCGCATGACCGAGCCCCCGCTGGACGACGCGTTCCGGTCCGCGCTGCGCCGCCAGCTCATGAACCAGGCATGGGGCATGAGCGGGGGCGGCGTGCCCTGGTGGCGCAAGGTGTTTGGGCCGACCGGCATGGTCTGGGCTACG
>WNGN01000661.1_pt1 | contig 21667 bp, 22 predicted proteins | sample 5400561 | NCBI WGS metagenome assembly WNGN01 (sample SAMN13153379, study PRJNA577476) | soil metagenome | isolation source: 115 cm soil or saprolite under Garry oak tree replicate 2 | place: USA:California | collected 2016-06-15 | reverse complement strand
ATTTGGGCGGGGGCGCCTGGCGAATGCGGTACGTTCCCTGGTCGATCTGCTGACCGGCGTGCCCACCATCATTTTCGGGCTCTTCGCCTGGGTGCTGATCGTCGTCCCTCAGCAAACCTTTTCAGGGTTTGCGGGCGGGGTAGCGCTGGCAATCATCATGATTCCGATCGTCGCACGGACGACCGAGGATGTGCTGCACCTGGTGCCCAGGGAACAGCGTGAAGCCTCGCTCGCACTGGGTGCTACCGAGGCGCGTACAACCTTACGAGTGGTCATCCCTGCGGCTCTCAGCGGCATCGTCACAGGCGTCGTGTTGGCCATGGCGCGTGTGGCCGGTGAGACGGCGCCCCTGTTAATGACGGCCTTTGGCACCACCTTCTGGAACACGGGTATCGGGAACCCGATGGATGCCCTGACGCTGCGCGTCTACAATTTCACCTTGAGCCCGTACCAGACGCAAGTCAACCAGGCCTATGCAGGTGCATTAGTCTTAATTCTGCTCATCCTCATCACTTCGTTTACGGTGCGTTGGTTCACCGGTGGATTCAAGCGCAAGTTCTGATGTATGAGTCATGGGGTCTAGCATAAGGCGCACTGTGGGAATGCGCCCATGAGAAAGGAGTGGACACAGGATGGCCTTCACTGTTCAACACCTGGATGCCTGGTATGGACGGAAGCAGGCGCTCTTTGATATCAATCTCTCGATTGAGCCGCAGACGGTCACTGCGATGATCGGGCCTTCTGGGTGTGGCAAGTCTACTTTCGTCCGCTGTCTCAATCGCATGCATGAGGAGGTGCCAGATGCTCGTGTGAAGGGGACTGTGCTGGTTGATGGCTTCGACATTTACGCCCGGTCCATCAAGCCAAGGCATGTGCGACAACATGTCGGCATGGTCTTCCAACAGCCGAATGTCTTGCCCACTCGCAGCATATTTGACAATGTGGCGATGGGGCCGCGTATCAATGGTATGGCACATGGCTCCGCTCTGAGAGAACTGGTAGAAAGTAGCCTGCGTCAAGCGGCCATTTGGGATGAGGTAAAGGATCAGCTTCATGTACCGGCTACACAATTATCGGGAGGACAGCAGCAGCGACTTTGCATCGCGCGCACGCTTGCGAACAAACCGCAGATTATCCTGATGGATGAGCCCTGCTCCGCCCTTGATCCTATCTCTACCCTGCAAATAGAGGAACTTATCGAAGAACTCAAGCAAACATATACCATCATCATTGTGACGCATAACATGTCACAAGCAGGGCGTGTAGCGGACCGCACCCTATTTTTTCTCCTTGGAAAATTGATTGAAGAGGGAGAAACCTCGGAACTGTTCTCTCATCCGCAAAAGAAAGAAACCGAGGATTATATTTCGGGGCGTTTTGGGTGATGGAACGAAAAGGGTGGGTGTAAAAATTGTGTACTACCTATGGGCGTTGTTGGGCAAAGTGCGTACAATTATCCAGCTAGAATCGAGGATCGAACTGTTATGAATGCTTCAGCAAATATACATGGAGACGGAAGTGCTGTATTTCCCGATGGCGCAAACATTTTTTCGCGTAAAGTAGCGCGCAGCGGGCACATTTCCTATGAGGGTCGTCCATACTTTATCAGCAAAGCACTCGCGGGTCGCTATATCCGACTGGTGGTACTTGCAGATCGTCTGATCGTCGATGCATCTATTCCATTACACAAAGAGTATCCACTGGTGTAAAATATAGTGGTGTACGCTTGAGAATACCCTTAATGGAGGTGTAATGGAGACCAGTCTCAATAGATCCCAACAGTCGCCGATTGAGCAATCAGGGGCCAGCGGTGCTCCTGCAAGCGACCCAACCGCTGTGCCTGAGGAAAAGGTGAGTGGAGAATTTGATCCGCGCAAGAATCTGAATCCAGATGCACAGACTAAAATACAAATCGAGAACTTGAATTTTTACTATGGCGCCAAGCAGGCGCTGTACGATGTTGCGTTGCCAATACGAGAGCACCAGGTAACGGCGCTGATTGGTCCTTCAGGTTGTGGTAAATCAACCTTTTTACGCACACTCAATCGCATGAATGATCTCATTCCTGGTACGCGTACAGAGGGTGAGGCTATTATGGATGGACGGAACATTTACGATTCAGCGATCGATGTGATCTCTTTACGCCAGCGCATTGGTATGGTATTCCAGCGTGCTAATCCATTCCGGAAATCGATCTTTGACAATGTTGCCTATGGCCTGCATATCCAGAGGAAGTCCAGGGAAGCTATTCAGGAGACAGTCGAACAGAGTTTGAGGGAGGCTGCCCTCTGGGACGAAGTGAAAGATCGCTTGAAAACATCGGCAATGGGCCTCTCTGGCGGTCAACAACAACGCCTATGTATTGCTCGCGCCTTAGCAGTCAGACCAGAAGTGCTACTTATGGATGAACCCTGTTCCGCGCTTGACCCTATCGCAACGCTCAAAATCGAGGAATTAATAACTGATTTAAGTAAGGAATATACAATTGTGATAGTGACGCACAACATGCAGCAGGCGGCGCGTGTTTCACAGTATACAGGTTTCTTCCTGGTTGGAAAGCTTATCGAGTATGCTCAAACGGTCGATATCTTTGAACGCCCAAAGAGGAAAGAGACCGAGGATTACGTCAGTGGCCGTTTTGGTTAATAACTATAGATGTTGCGGGCGAGAGGGGAGTTAGCTGTGGCACGGAAGATTTTAGTCATAGACGATGAGTCAGTGTTAGTAGAGACGATCGCCTACAATCTGGAGCAGGCAGGATACCAGGTTATCACCGCAGGGGATGGTACAAGTGCGCTGCAAGCCGCTTATCGTGAACTGCCAGACCTGATTATCCTGGATATCATGCTGCCAGAAATGGATGGATTAGAGGTTTGTCGCCAGTTGAGGCGTGAGAGTAGTACTGCTACGACGCCAATTATGATGCTCACTGCCAAGGGCGACGAAATTGATAAAGTAGTCGGGCTTGAAGTCGGTGCGGATGATTATGTGACGAAACCCTTTGGACGACGTGAGTTATTGGCACGAGTTCGCGCATTACTGCGGCGGATCGATTATGCGCCTCTTGATGCTGAAAAACCTGCGCAGGAGGCTACCAATGAGACCTCAAGGGCCAATCGCGAACTGGTAGCTGGTCCTTTGCGTATTGATCTGGCTGGGCGACGTGTCAACTGCCGGGGCCAGGAGATGGAGCTACAGCCCAAGCAGTTTGAATTGCTGACGTACCTGGTGCGTAACCGGGGGACGGTGTTGACTCGTGATCAGTTGCTTCACAACGTGTGGGGCTACGATTACGCTGGAGATACCCGTACAGTTGATGTACATGTGCGCTGGCTGCGTGAGAAGTTGGAGGAGGACCCCGCGAATCCCCGCCTGATTCAGACTGTGCGCGGTGTAGGTTATTGCTTTCGATGGTAAACGTTTCTCGAAGAGTTGGAGCAGAGCAATGATGCCCCAATTCTTTTTATTTTGTCCTACGGTGTTTCCCTTTTGATAAAGTTCGTTAACGCACGTTCTTTCTAATTGATGATTGCTAATTGATGATTGAGTGATACAATAGAAATAGGTAACCAACAGTGGGACCCTGGTACGGGAGAAAAAACGATGCCATTTCTGGGAATAGATATCATACCGGTCGCAATAACCATCTTCTGGATATGGATGCTTATCGACTGCATCACGAATAAAAACCTCAGAGGCGGAAGCAAGATATTCTGGCTGCTGATGATTTTCTTTACCCACTTTTTCGGTGCGCTGGTTTACTTCTTATTGCGGTGCACACAAAAGAACCCGATTACTGCGTTTACCTACTACTACCACCAGATCAGCACCTTTATCAAGCAAAGCGCGGCACAGCCGGCACCACCACCTCGTGTGTACCCTTACCGTGAGTATCAACAGGGGTACCAGGAACAACCGCCGCCACAATATCAGCCGCCAGAACAGCAGGTACAACCGATACAATACCAGCAGCAAGAGCCTCCGCTTACTACTCCACCCAAAGCTGAGTATGATGAGCAACTGACCATTACATATCCAGAGATGCCGCAGCAGAAATAGCGGGGAGTGAACATCTCAAGCCCCTGACGACGTCGTCGCATGTGGTATCATGGGAATGACTCGTGTATTATCGTTCTTCCCTCGAAAAGGAGCCAATCTTGTCGCGCTTAACCTCGCAACTGACACTTGCCCCAGATGCCGCTATCGATTTACATATGCATACTACCTACAGCGATGGTCGCTGGCCAGCGCAACAGCTAATTGATTACCTTGTCAACGAAGGTTATGACCTCGTTTCGGTGACCGACCACGATCGCGTTGATATGGTTGCCAGTATCCAGGATCTTGCTGCCGAGAAGAACTTGCCCGTTCTTGCCGGGGTGGAAATGAGTACTCAATGGAAGGACAAGATGGGGCATATGCTCTGTTATGGTTTTGATCCAGAAGATAATTATTTACGCGAAATCACCGGGGCTGTCGTGCGTTTGCAACTGGAAAATACCTACGAGGTGCATGATGAACTCTTGCGTCGTGGGTATGCCTTTCCTCGCGAGGCGGAGGTGTTAGCCGAGAATGGCGGCAAATTACGGAGACCCGTGGATAATGGCCGGCTTTTACGTGAACATGGATATGTTACCGACTGGCAAACCGCGATGAAGATGATACGTGAGGCGGGTTTCCGCTCCATTATGGCTGATATGGAGGAAACGGTGGAGGCAGCGCACCGCAGTGGGGCCTTTTGCCTGATAGCTCATCCCGGCCGCCGTGAACAGAGCTTCACGTTTTATGATATTGCCTTGCTTGATGAGCTGCGCGCCGAGATACCAATTGACGGCATCGAGGTCTACCACCCCTACCATAGTCCTGAGATCGTGAAAGCTTACCTGGAATATGTGCACAAGCATCACTTGCTGCTGAGCACTGGCTCTGACTCGCATTGTATACCTGGGCGTATGCCTGTGAAACATCGTGCTGAGATTAGCCAGGAATTGCTTGAGCGAGTGGGCATTCACGTGAAATAGCAGTGAATTGGATAGAGGCAACAAAACGCACTGGACTGCCCATGGTCCGGTGCGTTTTGTTGTCTAACGATTATTTCAAGTACCAGTCGGTTGTGGTGATGCCTTCTGGGTAATGGACTTTCTTGAGGATCACTCCACCCGGGTTGGAGAAATTGGTGATGGGCCTGCCTTTTTCGGCCAGGAGCATACTATCGTGCCAGATGGGGGCGGCACCATCGACGCCTGTTACGTTCACCATGGGTGAGTTGTCATTGTTGCCGGCCCAGACGCCCATAACGTAGTCTGTTGTATAGCCGACCGTCCAGTTATCTTTGAAGTAGCTGGATGTACCAGTCTTGGCGGCGGCGGGACGGACGATGCCACGATGCCTTGCGTAGCACTGTTGACGAGTGTGGGAATAGAGTTGCAGGACATTGCAATCAAAGAACTCGTAGAGGCGCGATTTGTTGTCACTGAGTACATTCGTCATGATGAAGGCGACTTGTTTGCTGATGATACGCCTGCCCACCGGGACGAAATGATAGATCAGATGCCCTTGCGTATCCGTCACCGTATCGATGGCATGTGGAGTAACTCGTACACCGCCATTGGCGAAAACGCCGAAGGCAGAGGTCTGGTCGAGCAAGTGAATACCGAGGGTTCCAAGTACCATTGTGTAATTGGGCGATCCATTATAGCTAGTAATGCCCATGGCTTGCGCGGTTTGCAGGGCGTTGTCCACGCCAACTCTCGTGAGCAGCTTTACCGCTGGCACGTTAAATGAATTCTGCAGGGCATAGCGGAATGAAACCAGGCCGTGAAAGCGGTGATCGTAGTTGCTTGGAGAATAAGCGGGCAGGCCGCAGCACATTCGTATAGTCAGCGGGGTATCGAACACTGGCATACCAGGACTGATGCCTTTGGCGAAGGCTGTCGCGTAAATGTACGGCTTGAACGATGAACCCGGTTGACGGTAGCCCTGGGTTGCGACATCGTAGGCCCCATAGTGCGGATTATTGGGATCAATGTTGCCGAGCAGCGTGCGAATGTCACCGTTGTGAAAGTCGATCATGACGACGGCTGCGTTGGACATGTGGTGTGCTGCAGCCAATTCGGCGATGTGCTTCCGTGCAATCTTCAATATCTTATTCTGGAGTGGCAAATCGAGGGTTGTTGAGACGACCAAGCCAGAGCGGGAAAGATCAGTGAGTTTCACATTCAATGCCTTTGCCAATTCGTTCAGTGCATAGCTGGTAAAATGGGGCGCCAGGATGTTGTGAATGATGCCATGTTGCAGGAAATGGGGCTTTTGTATTTCGGCAAGCGCGGCCCGTTCCTGGAAGGGAGTGATATAACCCTGAAGGCGCATTTCTAGAAGTACGGCCTTTGTGCGCATTAACGAGGCCTGGGGATGTAAAAATGGGTCACGCTGGCTAGGATTGCTGGGAATACCGGCGAGCATTGCCGCCTGGGCAATATCGAGCTGCGCTGCGGCGCTTGTTGTGGGTGTATCTTGTAAGTTGAAATAGACGAATGCCGCTGCCTCGGCTCCGTATGCTTGCTCACCATAATAAATGGTGTTCAGGTACATCGAGAGTACCTGTTCCTTGGTAAAACGCCGTGTGATATCTGGTGCCAGGATGAGCTCCTGCAGTTTGCGTATGGCGGTATCGTGGTCGCCGACGATGGCGTTTTTGATGAGTTGTTGGGTGATGGTGCTGCCACCGGAAACAATATGTCCCTGAGTCAGGTTGTCCAGTGTCGCACGAACAATGCCGGTGATATCAAAGCCTGAATTCGTCCAGAAGGTCTGGTCTTCGGTGGCAACCTCAGCATGAATGAAGTTGGGGGAGATTTTTGAAAGCGGCACAGTCGTTTGTAGCCCTTGGTCGACCGCCTGGTAAATGGGGGTACCATGTTTGTCGTACATCTTCAGGCTGTCTTTGGGCAGGATGTCGGGCAGGGTAATGACTTGCTGGTGGAAGCGGGTCTGAGTTGCATTAACAGCCGCTGTGAAGCCCACCACGAGACTGGCGAAAACGACGATGGCGGCCAATACAGCTAAGGCCATGGGCAGCATCGTCCACTGTGTACCTATACGATCGATAACAAGATATTGCAGGTTTGTGCGATGCAGCTTTTTGCGCTTTATATGACGCTTTGTGCGCCATCCCCTCGGATTTGGATTCAGATGAGGAGCAGGATAATAGACGCCTCGAGTATTATTTATGGGGCGCTCGTCGAGTCTTTGTGCTGCCGCTGCACGACTGCGCTCAGGAAGTTTCGCGGGTATCCTTGGATGATTATTGTTCTGCATATGTATCCCCCTTTTTTACTTTCCTCCTCAACCCTTTAGCTTAGAATCAATAGTGAAACGGAGTCGAAGACCAGGAATAACAGTATGAGACAAATGGGTCGCATACAATAGACATTAAAAAGAAAGAAACGACAATATAGATGAGTTATAGTTTATGAAATATTTATTCGGGAGTTCTATAAACTGAGCAAAATATTGCCGTTATTGTTGTTAAGATGGCCAAACGTGTGATGTAACAGCAGCTTTATGTCATTTCTGCTGCTACAGCGACATGTTCCTCTTATTGAAACGTTTGTTGTTTGATGAGAGTAACGAATTTGGCGAAGGATGAAAGGCCGTTCCCCTGGGTACATTGTAACAAAAATCTATATAGAATGCAAATTTACCACCAGCCGTCGCCAGGTTGTCCGGGTGGCGGTGGATTGAAGGCGAAATTAAAGACGCTAGGGCAATAAGGATGTGCCGCCGATGTGCCCCTACCAGGTTCAAGGGTAGGTGTAGGTGTAAGTGTAGGCGTGTCGTGACCCAGTGTTGGGACAGGCGTTGGTCGTGCAAAGTTTGGGATCATGCCGGGGATGAACCAATCGGTTGTTGATACACCGTCGGGGTAGGTGAGGGTTGACTGTTGTAGTCCGCCCGGGTTGGTAAAGTCGCGGATGGGGTGTCCCTTTTCGGCAACAAGCATCGAGTCGTGCCAGATGGGGGCGGCACCCTGGACGCCTGTCACCTGGTACATTGGCGTATTATCATCGTTGCCTGCCCACACTCCCATAACATAATCCGTGGTGTAGCCCACTGTCCAATTATCACGGAAATTCTGTGTTGTGCCGGTCTTGGCGGCAGCGGGACGAACGACGCCGCGATTGCCGTTATAACAACTGGTCTGAGAGTTGGAGTAAAGTTGGAGCACGTTGCAGTCGAAAAATTCGGGGATGCGAGCGGTGTTGTCACTTAGCACATTGGTCATCATGTAGGCCAGTTGCGAGCTGACAACGCGCTTTCCCGGGTCAGACTGGCGCTCGTAGATAACTTTGTTGGTATTGCCTGAGACAACCTTGCTAATGGCATAGTAGTCAACGTGTACCCCGCCATTAGCGAAGGTGCCCATGGCCGAGGTGTGATCGATAAGGCGGATGCCCAGGCCGCCGAGCACCAGCGAATATCCAGGGGTACCTTCGTAGCTGGTAATGCCCATCTCTTTTGCGGTCTTCATTGCGGCAGCGATGCCGACATGGCGCAGCACGCGTACGGCTGGCACGTTAAGGGAGTTTTGAAGAGCGCAGCGCAGGGTCATATGGCCGTGAAAACTCAGATCATAGTTTGTTGGCGAATAGAACGCTGGATATCCACCGAAATTATCGATAGTGGTAGGCTCATCCGCGATGGCCTGTGCTGGCGACGCTCCCTGCTTGAAGGCAGTCACGTAGACGTAAGGTTTGAAGGAAGAACCGGGTTGACGGTAGCCCTGTGTCGCAACGTCAAACTGCCCGTTGATGGCGTTGTTGTTGTAGTCAATGCTGCCGAGCAGGGAGATAATGGCTCCGGTGTGGTAGTCGATCAGCACCTCTGCCGCGTTTGTCAGGTTGTGGGCGACGCGCAATTCGGCGATGTGCCTCTGGGCAATCTTCTGTATCTTGTCCTGCAAGTTGATGTCCAGCGTCGTGTAGACAATCATGCCGGAGCGCGATAACTGGCTGCGATCTTTGAGCTTGAATAGCTTTAGAAGCTGGTCCAGTACAAAATCGGCGAAATGCGGCGCGCGATTGACCTGACTGGAGGCCTTCTTAAAGAAATGGGGACCTTCCGCCTCTTTGATGGCTTCGAGCGCATCCACTTTGGTGATATATTGTTGGCCCACCATCAGACCGAGCACGCTTTTAAAGCGCTCAAGGGCGGCTTTGGGATGAAGCAGTGGATTATAGGCGGAGGGATTGCTGGGAATACCTGCAATCATGGCCGCCTGGGCGAGGTCCAGTTGCATCGCGGCGGGTTTGCCTGGTTTATCTTGCAGCCCGAAGTAGACGGTGGCTGCGGCATCAATACCATAAGCCTGGTGGCCGTAATAGATGCTGTTGAGATACATTTCCAGGATGTCGTGTTTTGTATAGAGACTGTTGATCTGCGGGGTCAGCACGACCTCTTCGAGTTTGCGTATATATGAAGCCTGATTGCCTACGATCAAATTCTTAATCAATTGCTGGGTGATGGTGCTGCCACCTTCTACGACCTGTCCACTGCGGAGATCGTCGAGGGCGGCACGAAGTATGCGCAGGATATCGATGCCTTGATTGGTCCAGAAGTTCTTGTCTTCGGTGGCTATGGTGGCATTTTTCAAAACGGGTGCGACCTCGTCGAGCGACACTGTTGTATGAATGCCCTGGTCGGTCATTTGCATCAAGAATACACCCTTGCTGTCGTACATCTTGAGGTTATCGAGCGGCAAGAGATCGCGCAGCGTCACTACGCTGTGCTCGTATTTATTCTGCGTCTGAGTATAGAAGCGATAGGCAACGATCGTACCAGCCGAGCCTACTGAAAGGAAGACAAGGAGCAGCACGAGGGCGATGATGCTGATGGTTGTCCAGAGGTGGCGACGCGAACGATATTCTGAGTCACGGGCAGCGCGCAGGTGTTTACGTGAGAGATGGCGCAATACTTTGCGCCGCCGCCATTCCTTTTCAGCTGCTGTTTTGGGTGGCTTTGGCCTGGTTGGGAGCAGAGTGGCGACATTCCTCCCTATGACTTGAAAGCTAGCGGGAGGGGCTGCTACGCGGGTAACCGGGATGGGTTTTTCGTGTAGCGGTTGAGTGCTTTCATCGCCGTTCTTGCGTTTGAGTATGTCGCGTGTCAGACCGCCGTTCCAGGGGGAGTAGAGGGCCTGGCCATCCAGGTCCTCATTCAAGGGCGACCCGGAGGAGTGAGACCCGGAGGAGGGCGACCACAAGGGATCGCCCCTACTATGGTCCGACGAGGCGTCGTTGTTGTTTTCGTGAGGGTCTGGTGTGGGTTCATTGTCATTGTTGTGAGTGGTTTCGATTATGTCGGCGTAGGTCTGTCGTTTGGTGATGCGGGCTTTGCGCATGCGTCTGCGCGCAAGGTAGGCCAGGGCTCTTTGTTGGCGGAGGGTGAGGGTGATATCTGTTGATGTGGTGGAGTCTGAGTCCGGGTTGTTATCGCCCTTTGCAATGGAGGGTGTTTCGCTGATGTTGACAGAGTTGGACCCTGGCAGGTCCGTGGTTTCATCTGTATTTTTGTTATTATTATTGGATATTGGGGGATCTGCTGGCATTGCGGTTACCTTCTGGTTTTGGTCGCTGGTTTCATATATAACATAACATATGTCGTAGTGGTTACACAATATGTTTAGTGTGATGATGGGTTGATAAAAGTTGGGAGTGTGTGGAGGGTTATTGTACGGAGGGACGACCTCCTCTCAACAGTAGGTTTTTTGGGGCGGATCGTCACAATCGTAGGGGCGGAAGAGGGGCGCAGTGGAGTGGGGACGCTTGCGTCGCCCATGGGGGGCGGGTGGGAAGCGGCAGGGGAACAGGACGCAGGGCGACCCAAGGGTCCCCACCCTTCTTCCCTGCCACTCCCGCCCCTACGAGACAACCCGGCCCTGCGTGGGACGCGATAAATCGGGTCTCTACGCCATTATAGGTGGTTGGGGTTGTAGGGCTGCTTCGATGAGGGCGGGCAGTAATTCGTTGGTGAGGGCCTGTATCTGGCGGAGGCTTTCGGCCCAGGGGATGTCCTGGTGATCACGGGCGCCGCGAATTTCTGCGAGCTGTAGTACGCTTTCGTCTACCATGTTACGGAAGTAGAGAAAGGCGCGGACTGCGTCAGCGACGGGTACCTGTGAGGTGCAGGTAATTGTGCCGTACTCGCGGCCAAGTTGGATGGCTTCTTGCCGTAGCTCGTCGGGTGAATCACTATATGTGAGAGCACGTAGGAGCAGCTCGAGGACACGCCGTCCAAGGAGGCGATAGGCTTCGCGGGCTGCCTCGTTGAAGTGCTGGTACCAGGGGAGGTCATTCAATGTGCCGTCCGTAAAGGCGAAGCGCACACGGCCAAGGACGCTCTGTACGAGTAGTTGCGCGGCGGGATTGGGTTTACGTTCGGCTTCCTTATGTAGGCGCGCCTCGATATCGGCGCGCCGGAAACGGCGGTGCCCACCACTTGTGCGGATTGAGGGCAATTCGTTGCGGTCTGCCCAGAGCCGCACTGTTGCCGGGTGCATACCCAGCATGTCGGCGACTTGCCGCAAACTTAACCAGTCTTCCCCTGTTTGTGATGACGACATGGCAGGCATCTCACTTCCGGTTTGATCAGGGATGGCCTGATCAAACCTATCACATTCATTTCTTATAGTATTGCGGATGTTTTATGAAGATTTTATGAGATTCTGTGCAGTCCGTCAAGGAACTGTGAACCGCGATGTTTCAACGCATTTCGGGGAGAGATGTTATCTCCACGCGCTCATCGTTCGCTGCTTGCGTGTTCTTCTCTGCGCTTATGTAATCAAGCAAAGCTCCTTTATATAATGATTTTAGCGAGTAAATTGCTCGATAATTTTTAAGTGGGTGACATTCAAAGCTGGTTGGACTCGGTGCTCGGTATTTTCGGCCAAAAGGGAGTAAATTGCTCGATAAATTTTTTTATTGGATGAGGTTCAAGGGTATAGAGAGTAGGGCCTGCGGTGCGAGAGATAGTGGTTTTCATGTGATGCGTGCTCCCTTTTTTGTGTTGGGTTGCGGTTTGAAATGTATTATTTGGGCTAAGTTTATTATACATGATAGGGGAAGGGGGATTCGCAAATGTCCTCAAAAGCAGAAATGAAGATCGCGTCATTCTTCTGCCCGCGTCAATTCCTCATCGGTCTTCTGCCGATGCATACGACGAAGACGCGCCCGTTCTATAATTGCTTTCTCTTCATCGTCAGCGGGCACAAGGGGAGGAACCGGCGTTGGTTTACCATTCTCATCCAGTGCTACATAGACCACGTAGCTGCTGGCAATTTGACGGACTTCGCCGGTGATCACGTCCTCCGCCATGACCTCTACGCCCACTTCCATACTGGTGCGGCCTACGTAGCGCATCTCACAATGGATCGTCACCACGTCGCGGATATATGCAGGGGCCAGAAAATTAAATGTCTCCACTCTGGCCGTGACCACATCAGGATTCTGGCTGTGCTTGAAGGCGACAATGGAAGCAGCCTCATCCACCATACGCATAATGACGCCACCATGCACATTCCCATGTGCATTCGCATCTATCAATTCCATGAGCCTCCTGCTGGTACTCCGTGAGGAGGCTATACTGCGTCCCTGTGCCAAATCTATTTTAGGAAGAGCCTGATGTCTCTTTGCTATTTTCTCGAATGGGTTCATAGTGCTCTCATCCTTCCAGCAGGTTATTCGACGAACCTGTTTACCGTTTGTTGAAGATATTCCGCTCAAAGTGTACACACGTACCTTCCGCAATGGGAATGCGTGCGATTGGAGCTCCAAGCGCTTCCGCATCGTCGCGCACGGGCAAGACCGCAACCTCGTCGCTTTGCTGATTTGCTACTACCAGGAAACGGTTGCCAGGTGCAATTGCGAAATTGCGCGGCCATCGACCACCGCATGAGCGAATGGCAATGCGGGCCAGTCGCCCATCCGTTTCTACTTCAAAGATGGTTATGCTGTCGTGTCCCCGATTGGAGACGTACACACGGTCGCCTGCTGGCGAGATGTGGATGTCGGCTACGATATTCTCTGGCGCGGCCGGTGGCAACGTCTCAACGATTTGCCTCTCGCTTAACTTGCCCTGCGCTGCATTATAGTTGTACACAGCCACGGTGTTGTCAAGCTCATTGGCAACGTACACGCGCTGGCCACTCGGATGGAAGACCTTGTGCCGCGGACCAGCACCAGCGTGCGTGCTGGTCCGCGTATGCATATGCAAGCGACCCGCAGCCGGGTCAAACGCGTACACCCTCAGCTCATCCGTGCCCAGATTGGCCACGATTGTAAAGCGCTGATCCGGTGTGAAGGTCGCTGAGTGCGCGTGTGGACCCTCTTGACGCTCAGGATGCGGTCCATTGCCATAATGCTGATCCAGATCAGTCATTTCCCCTAGCGTACCATCTGCCAGGATCGGCAGCACGCCTACGCTGCCAGAGCCGTAGTTGGAGACCAGCAACCACCGTCCGCTTGCATCGATCTCGAGATGGCAAGGAAGGTCTCCTCCACTCAGTTGATGGTTGAGCGGCTCAATGCTCCACGATTCATGTATACGGCGGAATGCCCAGACGGTGCCGGGCGTGCCATCCTTCTGCTGGTTCGTCTCGCTCACTGCGTATAGCGAGCGCCCGTTCGGGTGGACAACCAGAAAGGATGGGTTGGTGACGCCAGCAAACGAACCACGCACGCCCAGCTCTCCTGTTGTGTCATCGAAGGTACATACATAAATGCCCGGTTGATCGGCAGAGGCATAACTGCCGATATACAGCACGTGCTGTGAAGTGTTCATAGTTTCCTCCTTAGTAGGATGTAGGAGTGGATAGTGTATGTTAATATTAGCATATCGGCATAAATCCAGCCCTGCAACGCTACTGCGTAGCTACCTGCGGTCAGCAGGGCTGAAAGGAGAAGGGAGAGAGATAGCTGAAACTATAACCATGGTTGATCATGAATGCTTCTGGCCTGAAGAGGTGAACGCCGGCGAGGTCACCTACCCACCGGGTGGCACCTTTGGCCCTCGCCTGCAACGCAACCTTCAATTGATAATGCTTTACTCTGGGCATATGACGATCTGGATTGACGATGTACCGCACATGGCATCTGCCGACAGTGTGCTGGTGCTTTTTCCCGGACACAAAGAGCGCTTCACGTTTGCGGAAGAATGCGAGACCTGGCATAGCTGGTTGCATATCTTTATTCCGCAGCTTTCACAGACGCTTCTCGCCCGGCTGGCCCGTTTGCCGTGGCCGCTGCAACTCTCCTCAACCATGGCCGACCTGGCACACGAAGCACTCGCGTTGCGGAATACTCCACTTTCCACTGCACCAATATTGCTGAAAACGCTGGCTGTACAGATGATCTGGCGCTATATCGGTGAAGGCGAACTGCAGATGAATGGTACCTCGACGCCAGCCGACCCGGCTGTCGAGACGGCACGTCACTTCATCCACGCCCATTTACGAGAGCCACTGACGCTCGACATGATTGCGATGGCAGCGGCAGTCAGTCCACCGCATCTCATCCGCTTGTTCCGGCAGCAGTTGAACACCACACCAATGGCCTATCTCTGGGAGCGTCGCGTGGCACAGGGCATCGATCTCCTGAGACAGACCGGACTTAGCGTCGGCGAGATTGCCATACGCTGCGGCTTTCAAACGAGCTATCATTTCTCGCGGCGCGTGCGGCAAGCGATGGGGCTTTCTCCTATAGAAGTGCGACAGCAGTCATGGGAGTGCCGCTGAGATTGTTGGGGAGCGACCGCAAGGGTAGCAGCGGCAGCACGACAGCCTTGTCATGCTGAGCGCAGCGAAGCATCTCTCTGCCCAGCGCGAGAGACCCTTCGCTGCGCTCAGGGTGACAAGGGACCCCTGTCATGCTGAGCACATTCGCTACGCTCAGTGTAAACTCCGCGAAGTATCTTCCTGCCCAGCGAGAGACCCTTCGCTGCGCTCAGAGCTTGCCCTGAACGAAGTGAAGGGGTGACATCAAAGGGTTGCCCAATAAGTTATTGCTATGAGCAACGCGACAGCCGCACAGCAGCTTCCCCCAATCATCAGCGTGAGCGGTGCGCCAAGAGATTGTGCAACCCAACCGGCAAGAAGATTGCCAAAGGGGGCCAGTCCTAAGGCGGTCATCACCCAGATGCTTACTACTCTTCCTCGCATTTCCACTGGCGTAAGCATTTGCAATGTCGTATTCGTGACAGTCGAGGACATCACTGTACAAGCGCCTAACACGATCAGCATCAACAGCGCAACATTCAAAATGTGTGCAAGGGCGAAGGCGACGCTCGCACAGCCACCTGACACACACAGGATGACCAGGAGGGGCCCTCTACGCGCCAGACGTTGACTCAGTGTCAACAGGATGAGAGCCCCTATCATGGCACCGATACCTGATGCTGAATTCAGCACACCCAGGCCTGCTGCACTTATATGAAAAATGTCGCGTGCAAAGATGGGCAAGAGGATCGTATACGGAAAGACGAGAAAGGCAATGATGAATTGGAGCAGCAAGACGACCTGTAATGATGGGCGCTTCCTGACGTAGTTCAGCCCCTCGCCAAGAGACTGCCACATACCTTGCCGCTGGCTTACGCGCTGAACCCGTGCGGAGTGTATCAGCAGCAGTGGAATAATCACAGCCAGATAGCTGAGTGCATTGAGATAGTAGGAGCCGGCGATGCCAAATACGCCGATTGAGATACCACCAATGGCAGGACCAATAACCCGTGACATATTGAACTGTGTGGAGTTTAATGCAATGCCCTGCTTGAGTTGTGCTGAGGGCAATAGATCACCGATAAAGGCTTGCCAGGCCGGGATACCTACGGTATTAAATGTTCCATTGACGAGCGCCAACAGGATGATCTGCCAGACGGTGATACTATGCAAGGTGGTCAAGACGCCCAATAGTGTTGCCGTACTCAGAAAGATGATTTGAGTTCCAATCAAGAGAAAACGGCGATTTACCCTATCAACAATGACGCCACCGAAAAGGGACAAGACAATGTTCGGTAATAGTGCAGCAAACCCAACCAGGCCAAGCAGGAGGGCTGAGTTCGTCAATTGCAAGACCTGCCAACTTTGCCCAACCGACTGGACCCAGAAGCCGATGCTTGAGAGTAATGAGCCAAACCAGAATAAACCAAAGTTCTTGTCGCCCAGGGGCTGCAATGAGACAGGCAGGGTAAGCTGCCGCCGTACCGAATGAAGAGGAGTTGCCATGAAGAATAACTGACCATTCTAGCTTCTTTTCAAGAGAAGATGTGAGGATTTTAAAAAATTTACGAAACTGTTGGAGGAATGACTCTTATAGTCGTCCTGGCTACCAAGCCCAAAAACGTGCGCAAAGCAAAAAAAGGCTACTTGATGATGATTCTCATCAAGTAGCCACAGTGCTACACGGAAATGCTAACAGGCATCATTGCTTCTGAAATAAGCATAGCACGAGAGTAAGGGGAAAGCGATGGCTGAAATTGATTGGAATGTGTCTGAAATGCGCAAACCTTTCACCAGAATAGAAGATGGCCTGGTGGAAATCCCCGATCCCGAGGAAAAGTACGAGGCAATGCCTCTGGGCGCGTGCAACGTTAAGCGATTAGTCGGAATCCTGCTTGCAGAGAGTGATATGATCCTCTGTGAAGGTTAAGGAGGTTTCCGGATAAGCTGATAGTACCCAATAAAATCGAGTGAGAACGTAGTGCAAGAAGGAGATCACAGGAACTATGCAATACAGACACCTGGGGCGCGCGGGAGTGCGTGTCAGTTCAATTGCTCTAGGCAGTTGGTTGACTTATGGCAGTTCGGTAGGAGAAGAGTCCGCCGTTCAATGCATCCATAAGGCCTACGACATCGGCATCAACTTCTTTGATACAGCCAACGTGTATAACCAGGGCTCGGCCGAAAAGGTCGTTGGCCGCGCCCTGAAAGACTTTTCGCGAGACTCCTTTGTTCTGGCCACCAAAGTGTATTTTCCGATGGGTGAAGGACCAAATGATCGCGGGCTTTCTCGCAAACATATTATGGAGCAGTGCCACGCCAGTCTGCGACGCCTGGGAACGGACTACATCGATCTGTACCAGTGCCACCGCTACGATCCTGAGACTCCCCTCGAAGAGACCCTGCGTGCCCTTGACGACCTGGTCACGCAAGGCAAAGTGCTCTATGTCGGTGTGTCCGAGTGGTCGGCCACGCAGATTGCCGATGGCGTATATACGGCACGCGAGCTCAACCTGGACAGAATTGTCTCCAATCAGCCTGTCTACAACATGCTCCAGCGCTATATTGAGCCGGATATTCTGCCGCTATGTGAGCGCGAGGGTATTGGCCAGGTGGTGTTCTCACCGCTCTCCCAGGGTATTCTCACAGGCAAGTACAAGCCTGGTCAGCAGCCGGAACAGGGCACACGTGCAGCCGATCCACAATCAAACACCTTTATGCACAACTTGATGCAAGAGAAGACGCTGACCGCCGTCCAACAGCTCCAAACGCTGGCACAGCAGGGCGGCTATTCTCTGGCGCAGCTGGCGCTGGCCTGGGTGCTGCGCAAGCCGATTATCAGTGCGGCGATCATTGGTGCCACACGCCCTCAACAGGTCGAAGAAAACGCCAAAGCCAGTGAGATTACACTTACTGATGATGTGTTAGAGCGCATCGATAAAATACTTGGTGATGAAGTGAAGTACCACCAGTAAGGCCTGGTGCGACGTAATAAAGCATAGTGAGATCACAAGAGATGGTTGTAATCCTCGTGGGAGCCGATAAAGAACCAAAAAATAGTATCGCCGTCTTTTATCCCTACTGCTCGATAATGTAGTCCGATTCGCGTGGACCAAATAGATTCTTCACGGTCAATACACTCGAAGTGAAGGCTAGGGTAATAAGGATCCTTTTTGAAAAGGCGATAGGAGGCTTTTGCTTGCTCTTGTACATCAGCAGGCAATCGATCGAAACGTTTGCGAAATTTACTCGTCCGTCTGTTTCTCACTCAACTGCAAAGCCACCTTCTTCGGTTTTTCCAGCAGCGATTTGCCGTCGCGCTTCTGCGGCGAGACGACGTAATCCATTTCGCACATGAGGAGTATTGACAATTCTATGCCATTCCAGTTCATCATAAGCATCACGTACTAAGGAGTTAGCTTCTGCCACCGCTGCCGCCTTATCTAACATAATATGGTCAGAATGAAAGGTGCTAGCACGTTCAGACGAGAGAAGCACACGAGCGTAAGCCTTACCAGTCTTCTCATCGATAATGAAGGTTGCGCTCATTTACTCGCCTCTCTTTCTTCAATGGCTTTAGCAGCGTTGTAGTTATCTAAGCCTGTTTGCAGAGCTTTGATAATATCTGGTACTAACTGTGGGGCTACAACTAGTTCGCTAATACACTCAAATCGAACAGAGCCTTTCTTAAGCAGATACTCTCTATTTGCTTCGGCTGAACCCATATATGGTGGAATTTGTGTCTGAAAGAAAAAGAGTGTAATCTCATGCCTCCCAGGTTGTACAATCACATTATCAACATACTGTTTATGTATAGTATCAGGAATATGCAAATCAACAGGAAGTAGGACGCCTTCTGATGCCTGGTCTTGTTGCTCTTCTCCACTCATAGGTGTCTCTTTCTCAGCTAATGTATTTCTCTGTCTAACTATAAACCATATCGACAAGAATCGCAACTTATTGTTCAGAACGGAGCAGATGATGGTATTGTGGAGTGTTCTTTAGATACAAAGAAGCGGCATCCTGTAGAGTTCCAAACAGCTTTGTTCGAGGCCATGTCATACTCTGAAGGTGGTTCCCTTTCCTGCTGTCTTTCTCGCTTTCTACCGGGAGCCTCTTCGCTCAGGTCTCATTGTACATATGCGGACGTGCTCTCGCGTGATCTTCAGCTCTTTGTGACTGGCTTCCAACGTTCGAGAGCGCGTCCAAAACGAGGGGAGAGGCTACCGGCACTATTGGCACTATTGGCACTACCGGCTACCCGGTGGTAATCGTTCCGTTTGTATTGACGGTAATGGCGACGTTTGCCAGAGGACCACTCCCCGGGCCTGACAAATGGCTGCAACCATTCGTGGGATCAAAAATCGCGCCATGCGCCGGGCAGACGAGCCGCCCACTGGTAGGATCATAATTGACCCATACGCCCTGGTGGGTACAGGCCCGTTCACACGCCACGAATTTGCCATTGGGCAGGTGGATCAGTAAACTCCCCTGCCCATCGGTGGGATTGGTGAAGCTGACCGCACTGTTGGTGGCCTGGGTGGTAGAACCAATCACCGTCCCCGTCGGGATGGGAGTTGGCTGCGGAGTCGGTGAGGGTGGCGCCGTTTGTGTTGGTGAAGGCGTAGATTTTGTTGTGGGCGACCCGGAAGGGGTAGGTTTTGTTGTGGGCGACCCGGAAGGGGTCGGCTTCTTGTGCGGCCATTGCCCGTCCCCGTACTCATCCCCGTCCCCGTCTCTGCCCCACTTTTTTTTGATATGAGTGGTTGAGGTTGAGCCTTCGTGATCGTCAATCTCCAATGGGGACGGCTTCGTGCTTTCAGGCGCTCGGGCCAGGCTGATCCCACCTATCGTGACCACCGTGATCACACCCGCAGTGCCCACGGCAAGTAGCGTGAGGAGCTTTCTCCGACCGAACTGTGTAGGTGCTGGCTCACGATGGGAGCGTGGCCCGGATTTCGCCAGGCGCACCGGGGGACGCCGGGTGAACTTTTCGGGCGTAGGTGGCGATGCCAGGGGCCTGGCCGATGTAGCAGACCACAGGACGAACGGGTCAACGCCCTCCATCGAATCGGGATCCCCTTCCGTTGGAGCAATGAATGCTGCTTCTATGGGAAGCATTTCTGTTGGGGTGTCGGGGGAAGTCGAGGGGGAAGTCGATGCCCCTGGAAGCTTCATTGGCCCGCTCCCTGCGCCGTCCCTGGCTGTTTCTGGTGATTGGTCTCCACGTGACGTATTCAATACAAGAACTCCTTTCAATGTTCCTCTATTTCTGCTCATCTGTCATCAAGGTTTCATGTGACGAGCAGATCTAAACCAGGTTACAAGTGGCAATGTACCTGGGGAGTTGGAAGGGCGTCAAGGTGCTCTGCATGAAATAGGACTGGTAGGAAGAGAGGCATCTGGATCCTTAACTACAATTAGGAGATCGACTCTTGTTTGACAGTCAAAAACAACTGCTACCTATTGGTAGTCAGCTACGTATAGTTTATCGGAGACTTTTTGACGGGTGAAGGAAGACAGACTTTGGAAGATGAACATGCTCCAGGCAGAAAGGAAGGAGTGACATGGAAGCCCTTTTCTATCAGACACAGGACCTCGACCTTCCAGCAATTGCTCAGGCGCTGGTGCTTGAGTACCAGGGGAAGGGATTTGAGGCACAACACTTTGGCGATATGTACAACGTCACCGTTCAATTAAAGCAGGAAAGCACCTTGAGGACGATTACCGGCTTTAACAAGGCGCTTGCGATCTCTCTGCAGCGTGTCCAGAGTGGCACATTGGTGAGTGTGGGGGCGCAGGACTGGGTAGATCAGATCGCAGTTGGAGCGGTCGGTCTGGTCATCCATCCTCTCCTTATTACAGCCGCAATAGGAGCGCTCATGCAATATAACGCCTTACACGAGGTGCTCAGATCGATTGACTATCAAGTCCGGCGGCAGCAGCCACAAGCCCAGGTCAGCATGCCTCCCAGCAATCTTTGGATGCCTCCCACGTATCCTGGGGTGCCGCCTACAAATCAGTAGTGAGGTGATTGGCGACCTGTCTCAAGTGGGAAGTTGGTTCTATCACGTCAGCCAAAGCGAAAGGCCCTCTGAACATCAAGGGTCTTTCGCTTTGGCTTGCATATCGGCTTCGTCGTTCTTTCTCACTCGTGCTTGAACCAGTTTTTCTATGAGAGCAAGAGGCAGTTTTTCATTCAAGGGGAAACGGACCGTTGCTTTGGTGGTTTCATAGCCTTTTAGTTCACTTTTGTGCTCCTCTACGACGGGAGTTGGTACATATAATCCAATATGTTTTTTCCAAAGTTGAAAATACACCAGTCGACCTTTGTAATCGTAATAAGGCATTCCGTAACTGATGCGCTCCTCTGCACCGGGCGCAGTGGTCCTGATAACTGCCCGAAGCTCTTGAAGCTTTTCCTGCACTTCTTTTGGGGCTTGTGCAATATATTCATCCACATTTTTTGCAGGTTTCATCTACAGTACTCCTTTTGAGACAGGAAAAAGTAGTGAGAAGAAGTATATAGTCTCCTTACCTCGCCAAAACATACTGCATCCCACCTACTTGTTTGATCATCCCCTTTAATTCCATCATCATTAAAGTAGAGCTGACAATGGTCGTAGCCAATCCCGAATCACGTATCAATTCATCGACATGGCATGGCTCGTGGCTGATCAGCTTCAAAAGCAAGCGTTCATCATCGTTGTCGGGAAGAACAGCTTGCATCTCTACATGCTCAGGGATCATAAAGAGATTTAAGGCTTCGACAATCAACGCTCATTTACCTCAGTAACCTGGATGCCCTCACAGCCGATCTTGCCCGCCTCTTAGCTATCACTCTTCCAGAAAACAAGACCCTCGTTCTTGCCTAAATCAAGCGTTAGGAGTATTCCCCAG
>WNGN01003142.1_pt1 | contig 21677 bp, 14 predicted proteins | sample 5400561 | NCBI WGS metagenome assembly WNGN01 (sample SAMN13153379, study PRJNA577476) | soil metagenome | isolation source: 115 cm soil or saprolite under Garry oak tree replicate 2 | place: USA:California | collected 2016-06-15 | reverse complement strand
ACAAAATCTATTCTATTGAAGTCATCGAACATCTTTACGAACATCAAGTGGCAGATGTTCTCTCGCTGTTCCACAAGCTGACGAATCCAGGCGGTCAGCTTTTTCTTACCACACCTAATTATCGAAGTGCGTGGCCGCTTATCGAATGGCTCTTGGACAGGTTCGCGTTGGTCGCGAAGCTCGACGAGGTACAGCATGTAACGCACTTCAATAAACGAAAGCTGTCCTCGATGTGCGAACGTGTCGGATGGAGAGTAGGTCACATCGGAACTTTCAATGGACTAGCGCCATTCCTGGCGCCGATTTCTCGCCAACTCGCGCTGGGCACAGAGAAGATCGAATTTCTGTTTAATCGACTGCTTCCACAGAATCTCTTGTTTTGCTGGTGCACAAGCGAGGTTTGACCCGCGAGTCCTGACTGCTGAACGTCTCGCTTGGCGATACGCTCTCGCTCTCGCCAGCGCGAGATCGGTCTGGCTAGAGAAGCGTAGCCGGCAACGCCCTGACGCGTTCCTGAAATTGCTGAATATTCCTTTTGGGGATGTTCATGACGTAAAAGATCCTTACTCTTCCGCCGAACGAAAACGAAATGGAATCCGCAGTCGCAAGCTCACTGAGGGGTCGGAACATCGCGATTCTCCTCTTTGTCTTTGGATCGCTTTCCCAGATTAGCTTTAGATCCTTTCTTTGGGGCACATAATCAACAATGGCCCTCTTATTATGACTCCATACATCCTGCTGGGTCATTATGATGACAGGTGTGCCGCCACAAAACGACAGAACCCTCGTGTCGTCATAATCATGCAAAAACAAGTGGACCACTGTGGTAGCGTCCCTAGGGGAGATGAGTGTGTCATAAGTGGCATCTGGAGCGCCTTCAGCCCGGTTGAACTCATCGCGTTCGAGACGAGGTGGATTTGAAGGCTGCGCTGCGCCGCTCACGGCGCAAATCACTAGACTAACGAACGATAAGCCGAGTAACAGAATTCTCGGTGTAAGAAATCGGGCTTTCTCCTCGGGCAAGTCCACAAGCCTACCTATCGGTTCTAAATAGATCCCCGTGTGTGGGAAGCGGTGTTCGCTGCGTCTCTACTTTGCCCTGTAAAGCTCATAAGCGCCGCTTTTCTTAATAACGTCGCAGTTCTGGCAGTCTGAATTTGAGCTAAGGACAATCGCGCCGGACGGAGGTTTCGCTCGCTCGGCAATCCGAACAAACTCGGATATGGACCTGCCTTCCACGGTCGCATACCAATACGCGTCCATGTAAGCAGGACCCCACTGGCCGTTCTCCAGATAGATTGGCCGCTCTGGCCGTGCGACCGCGACGTCATAGAGTGGCTTGTACAGAGCGTCGAAGGCAAAATATCGCTTTGGTCCTTCACGCCAAAAAATGACTTGGAAATCGACAGCTTGTGCAACGGTCGCTGCCAGTAAGACCGCAAGAATGCTCATTCGGATTCCACGCGGCAGGCCATGGCTAGCAACCACGGCACGATCTGGTTCGCCATGGTGCGTTGTGTCAGTTGTATCGCTCACACGCTGCTTTGGTTCGTCGGGTGCAAGCAGCCATTCCAGCGCCGGCACTGTAAGGACCAGCAGGAAGACGGCGTAGCCCATCAGCCGCGGCTGGTGAAAGGGCCAGTCGGTGATCGCGCCTGGCAAGATGGAAACTGCCAGTCCATAGAGCACAAAACGCCACCAGGGCTCGTGCCAGCGGCGGGCAATGACCAGCAGGAGACCAGCCATTGCCAGAATGAAGGTAGCAAAAAGTATCGCTCCACCAGAACCTTCCACATGATGAGGCCAATGACCGTCTCCTGTCATAAGCAAAGGAGTCAAACTCTGGTCCTGCAAGTAGCACCTGACGAACTCAGCAAACTGAGATCCAAGTTCTTTCCAAGGTACGTCTGACCTAATGTATGTAACTTCCCAGAGTCGCTTTGTTAGCACGCCAGGATGAGACCGATTGAACAGAAGGAGGGGCACTAATGTGACGCCGTAGGCGAACCAGATCTTGACTACACCGACGAGACGGCGTTTTGTGGTCGCTAAGAAGAGTAATCCGAACGCGTACAGCGGCGCCAAAGCGCGCCCGCTGAAATAACCATACGTCACTAACGCGAGACTGCCGGCGACCATTGCAATGTTTCGCCAGCTCCACGTTTCTTTGGATTGAATACTGTAAGCCGCAAGCAAGAACACGACAATCGTGAAAGCAGGCAAATGCGCATCGAAGACCAATCGGCCCTCTTCGAACAGCCAAGGCGTCAGTAGCGCACTCCCGGCAACGATGATACCGATCTTACGCTGGCCAGAAATGCGGGTTGCCAACGCGCCAAGCAGTAAACACGCCGCGAACATCCAGAAAGCAGCGAACGTTCGTGCCACGGGAATGCTTGGAGGAAGGAATCGGAACGTGCATGCCAACAAATAGATCGCAAGGGGGTTCATATAAGTTGGGCTACTGACTGCGTACTGCTGGAACATTACGGGAAACCGCGGACCGAATTCGCCTGCGCCGGTTCGGGAGACGAGATAAGCGTTGTAGGCGGTCGCTGACTCGTCGACTTGGAAACCTGGTGGATTCTGTGAATTGCCCCAGGTGTAGAAGCTAAAAAGGAGCACGACGGCAGCAACGCACAGCAAAATTCGTAGGGTCTTTTGAACCACGCCGGGGACTCCTAGTCTCAAGAGGATATTGTTCATCGCGGCTTCGTGTTACCTGTTCTGCAGAACGATCACAGATACTCGCGCAGAAGTGGTGTTTAGGACAAAGAGTTTGTCTTTTGCCAGCGCGAGCGCCGATGGACCATACAGTTTGTCTGGAGGCGTCGGCATTAAGGTCCCGAGTCTGTTCCCCTGAAGATCAAAAACGAGTATGGTGCTCATGTGTGCGCTCGATGCGTACAGGCGGCCTGTCTCGGAATCAACGGCCAAGTCTTCATAGCCCACTCCCTGTCCCCATTCGGGCACTGCCCATTTGTTCAGAAACTTCCCGTTTGAATCAAAGACCTGTATGCGGCTGTTTACCGGATCGGCAACGTACACTTTGTTGTTAGCAGCATCGAGCGCGACCGAACTAAGTCCTTTGAACTGTCCATCGCCACTTCCGCCGCTGCCCCAGGTCGCCAGCACCTGACCATCGGGACTGAACTTCACGATTCGATTGCGACCCGAATCGACGACATAAATCGAATCATCAGGACCAATGGCGATCTTTCGCGGCCCATATAATCCAGGCGCCCACGCAGCGACGAAGGTCTCGTCAGGTCCGAGTTTCTGAACGCGGTGCTTGGAGCCTATCTCAGCGACGTAGATGTTGCCCGCGCGATCGATTGCGATTCCATTCGGCGCTTCAAATTTTTCTATGCTCGCAACGAAAGTGCCCTTTGGCGAGAATTTCTCGATACGCCCGTTATCTGTATCGGCGACAAAGATATTTCCCACAGTGTCCACTGCAAGGGCGCGTGGGTCGTCAAACTGACCTTTTCCACTTCCTTGCCCACCTTCAAATGCGGTCACCGGCGGCTCTGTCAGATCAATCCCTGCCAGCATGACGATCCCGATCGCGCTCTGCGTAACGGCCAAAGCCAATAGAATGCAGGGAATTGTCTTTGATGCGCCCGCAATTTTTCTGTCGATGAGAAGGAACCCGGCACAGAAAAAGAATAACAGCGGCGGTAGGATGAGGCGAGGCGTCCAATAACCTTTACCCGCGCTCTGGTCAGTGAAGGGAATTGGGAGAAACATGAGGAGAAAATACGCGCCTCCGAGGAAAGCGAGCACGTCCTCGCGCTCGAGTTCCCCCTTGTAGAGGTCTTTCGCCGCGCGGAAAACAAGCCAAGCCGTGCCGATCAAAGCGAGCACCGTCCAGAGCGCACCCAGCGACACCGAAGCTTGCATTACCGGGGTCTTCCATGGCCGACGAACCTTGAAGTCTGGGATAAGGTAACGGCCGATGCTCTGAGAGCGGGGTAAAACCTGGAAAAGATTCATCGTATCGGTGAAAACGCCCATATGCGACAAACCGAGGTAGCTGTGTTTGTGTGCCACCTTGAGATCCTCGTGCGAGTATTGCGGTGCTCTATGGTCGGGGCTCCTCCAGTACTCTGGGGCTTTGAAAAGAGCTAGATCGGCAGACTTAACGCCAAGCAGATCGCTATAGTTCATCTCAGGTTGACCGGGCGCTCCGCCCTTCGGAATCCAATGCTTCTCGGTGTTGTAGCCATGGACACGGCTGCTTGCCCAAAAACTATGAAGCGCCAGCGCTGAGGGAAGCGTCAGACTCAAGGCGCAAATTGCGAGGAAACGTCTTGGTTCCCATGTGCGGCGTATGCAGATTCCGCCGAGAACAAGAAAGACGGCGGGAATGAGCGCCATAAAGCTGTATTTTAGCCAGACTGCCAGAGCCAACGCCAAACCAAAAAGCGTCGCGTTCAACGGAGTCGAGGTCTCGTCACGCAGAAATTTATCGAAGCAAAAGAGCAGCAGCACAAACGCAGGAATCGTCGTCCAGTCTGTGCCAAGTACTGTCGCATGGATCACTCGGACCGGGAGAAAAGTCAGCAAGAAGACAAGACCCAAATGAATGAAAGGGGAGCTAAAGCGGCGCTCTGTGTAAATAAAGAACCACCACAACGCTAGCGCATTGATCGTCGCCTGGATGATTGAGAGCGTGATTGGAAAAGCATTGTTGCGTCCGATAAGCAGAAAAAGTGCATGACCGAGCAGATAGTACGTGGGCGGACTGGTAGTAGAGAAATCGAAGATTTTGGACCCATTAAGCAATCGCTCTAAGATCCACGGATAGTCCGGCCCGACGTATCCTCCCCGAAAGGCTGCCAAAATCTGTAAAAGAAGCGCCCCTGCAATGGCACATACCCACAGAATTCTCAGCCGCGAGGCGGGTCTGGTCGTGGCTTGCCGCCCCTTCATCGGCAATGTCCCGCGTTCAGTTGAAATTGGTTCGTAGTCAATGGCTGTTTGGGCGGCGGCTGGTGGGCACCAACGGTTTGCGTTTTACAAACGGTTTTTAACCGGTCGAATATGGCAGTTAGGCGCACATAATCGATCTGAGATGCTTGCGATTACCTCTTCTGCAAATCGATCACAGATACTCGCGCGGAACCGGCGTTCAGGACAAAGAGTTTGTCTTTTGCCAGCGCGAGCGCCGATGGACCATCCAGTTTGTCTGGCGGCGTCGGCGTTAAGGTCCCGAGTCTGTTCCCCTGAAGATCAAAAACGAGAATGTTGCTCAGATGCGCGCTGGACGCGTACAGGCGGCCTCTGTCAGGATCGATGGCTAAGTCCTCAAAGCCCACCGCCTGTCCCCATTCGGGCACTGCCCATGTGCTCAGAAACTTCCCATTTGAATCGAAGACCTGTATGCGGTTGTTTATCGGATCGGCAACGTACACTTTGTTGTTGATAGGATCGACCGCGACCGAACTAAGGCCTTTGAACTGTCCATTGCCACTTCCGCCGCTGCCCCAGGTCGCCAGGACCTGACCATCTGGACTGAACTTCACGATTCGATTGCGACCCGAATCGACGACATAAATCGAGTCATCAGGGCCAATGGCGATCTTTCGCGGCCCATATAATCCAGGCGCCCACTCAGCGATGAAAGTCCCGTCAAGTCCGAGTTTCTGAACGCGATGCTTGGAGCCTATTTCCGCGACGTAAATGTTGCCTGCGCGATCAACTGCGATCCCATTCGGGTCTCTAGTTGCTATGCTGGTAACGAAGGTTCCGTTTGGCGAGAATTTCTCTATTCGCCCGTTACCGGTATCGGCGACAAAGATATTTCCCACAGTATCGAGTGCAAGGGCGCGAGGATTGTCAAACTGACCTTTTCCGCTGCCATGCCCGCCTTCAGAAGCTGTGACCGGTAGTTTTGGCGAACCCTCAGGTGCAATGCTTGGCCGGAGGGAATCCGAAATTTTGTAAATCACTGAATTCCGAAATACGAGTCCTTTCACTAACGGCTGTTTGTCATACTTAACCTCCATGCGGGAGCTACCGTAAACAGCCAGCACATCGATAACTCCTGCGGCGATAATACAAACTGTCAGTGCGCCGCCTAGAACTCGGCCTAACATGGCTGGAGTCTTTGACCTCGACAAGCGCCAGCAGCCATAAGCTACAAACAAACAACACAGCACCACTGCGGCTGCTATGAAGACAGGAGCGTTCCAGAGTGGCAACGCAGCTAACAGCAACCCTGAGAATACAAAACCTTCTGCAGATCTCAGTGCAGGCCGGGCGCTCCTGATAAATGTTGAGGGGAAACCTATCTTGAGCGGATTTTGGCTAGTAGCTTGCTTCGGTTCCCGCAAAGCTATGTTGTCATCGGAGCTGGCACCGGCCGCCGAAGGCCTTCGACGATACTGATCAACCGAGAAGATTAATACAAGGAGGAATATCCCGGTCGCGAAAGGCACGTGTCGCTGGTCAACAAAGGCAATCTGCTTCCAAAATCCCCAAGTTTCGTGGCGATGTGCGTACCCGGTGGCAAGAAAATTAGTTACACGCTGCAAGGAGCCGTGGAAAAAGAAAAGGGTGGCTCCCAGCCGTCCTACAACACGAGAGTTGAAGAGCAGTTCGCCGAGTGCCATCACTAGTGCGAGCGTGCTCGTAAGGCCGAGCACGCTAAGAAGATCCACACTCCAAGCCAAGTTTAGTCCAAGGAATTCCAGATTGCCGGCCTGAAGATAAAATAGAAACTGATACCTAGCTCTATGGGCTAGCGTTTGCGGGAGCTCCGTCGGGAAGCTCTGACCAAGGGCGAAAGTTTGAGCAATGGACAATTGTGGAGCCGAATCCCCGATCTCAGCCGCGGAGACGCGCAGCTGGCCCTGCTTGTTGACATAAAGTGTTCCGACCAGCAGGATGCACGCCGCAGCAAACAGTGCTCCTAGCGCAATCCAGTCCCACCTCGGCGATCCCCGCGGAGGCGGCGCAATCATGCCCGCTTTTGGAGCCTTTCTGGACAGCCAGAAGATTGCGCCAGGCGCAATCACGAAAAACAGGAGCTCGGAAAACAGCAAAGGTTCACTTGTATGGGCAAAGGCCAGGCCAGCCCAATACGTGATCCATGTGCTGAGCAAGATGCCAACCAGTATGGCTGCTGCACAGCGGTGAGGCACGGATACAAACCGGTAAAAGCGCCGGCAAAGAAGGTCGCCCAAGGCAATCGCTAATCCCAGATAAATCAAAGCTAGCATACCTGCTTACCTCTTATTTAGAATAAAATGGGGCCCGAGCAATAGGTGTTATCGGATAGATAGACTAGTACTTTTACAAATCGATGACGCTCACACGATTGCCAGCCATGTTCAGCACATAGAGCTTTCGATCAAACAAAGCCAGAGCTGATGGCTCTTCGAGTTTATCCGGTGGCTTTGGCATCAAACTGCCAATCCTGGTTCCGTTCAAATCAAAAACAAAAACGGCGTTCGTGTGTACGCTCGAGGCGTATAACCGGCCCGTGTGCGAATCGATGGCCAAATCTTCATAGCCTAGCGCCTCTCGCCATTCGGGCACTGACCATTTGGTCAGAAACTTCCCGTTTGAATCAAAGACCTGGATGCGGCTGTTTATCGGATCGGCCACGTACACTCTATTGTTGATAGAATCGACCGCCACCGAACTAACTCCTCTGAACCGCCCATCGCCACTTCCCTCGCTGCCCAAACTCGCAAGAACCTGACCATCGGGACTGAACTTCACAATGCGATTGCGACCTGAATCGACGACATAGACCGAGTCGTCAGGACCAATAGCGATCTTTCGCGGCCCATATAACCCAGGCGCCCACTCAGCGATGAACCTACCATCAGGTCCGAGTTTCTGAACGCGGTGCTTGGAGCCTATCTCCGCGACGTAAATGTTGCCCGCGCGATCAATTGCGATTCCACTCGGCGCTTCAAATTGCTTTATGCTCGCAGCGAAACTGCCGTTTGGCGAGAATTTTTCGATGCGCCCGTTACCAGTATCGGCCACCAGAATGTCTCCGTTGGGATCAACCGCAATTCCAGTCGGGGAATCCAATTCTCCTTTCCCGGTTCCCCTGCCGCCTTCAAACCTGTTAGTCACATCTACAGGCGGGGAACCGGGCTGAGGAGTGGCGGGTAACGCGCTCACACGTCGCTGAAACTGTTGAATGTTCTTGTTAGGGATGTTCAACACGTAAAATGTCCTTACTCTTCCCTCAAAGGAATATGAAAGCGAATTCTCCGTTCCAAGGTCGCGGAGTGACTGGAATATATTGATTATTCTCTCCGTCTTCGGGTGGCGTTCCCAGATCAGCTTCAAATCTTTGTTACTGCGAGCATAACTCGCAATGGTTCGTTTATTCGAGTTCCATACATCTTGCTCGGTCTGGACAATCTCGAAGGGATACTCGGCACAAAAAGACAGGATTTTGCCGTCATCGTAATCATGCAAAAACAGATGGATGATGGAATAAGCATCCCTCTCGCAGATCAACGTTTCATAGGGAGGATCGGGCATTCCTTTAATCCGATTGAACTCGTCGCGCTCCAAGTGGGGAGAAGCGGGATGTTCTTGACCAGCAACAACATGTTTTAAGAAACGCGAGACAGCCACCTCCCCTTGTGCGTAGTAGCGGATCCCGAATGGATTTTTGGTTTTGCTGTAAATGTAGCGAACGGATGGTACCAGGCCGTCTAGCAGTATCAACATTGCCACAGCACCAAGAACAATTTGAACGCTTGGCCATGGCCGCAGCTTCAATAGCCCGGCAAACGTGAAGCTCATCAGGATTATCCAGAATGGAATTGGCAGAAGCAGGCGGTTCTCTATGGATCTGGCGATAAATGCGCCCGCAACTGGAATTATGGCCAGCAGCACGATTTCAAACCGCTTCTGCCAAAGCGCCAGCACAAAGCCGGGCACTAAGAGCCAGTAATATGGCAGCGGAATAGGCAATACATCGGGAATAAAGAAGCGAGGACCAGGTATAGTGAAGAAGCAGTCGTAAAGCTGCTTGGTAAACGGCGTTATGCCATGCGGAAATGGAGTTGACTGCATCGCATGCCAGAAATCGCGAAGAAAGCTGGATTCGTAGTAAGTGTAATTTTCGCGGTTAAAGACGACATAAAGGAGGATTGTGGCGGCGCTCGCGAGAAAGCCATACACTACCAACGCCAGCGAGCTCCAAGTGGCGGTTTGTTTCAGGCTCCGCCAATAAAACAGAGCGTAAAGCGGCGCAGCAATCGCAAGCGCCAGGAGATATTGCTTCCCGGATATCGAGCTGGCCAGACAAAGCCCTGCGGTGACGCCGCCTAGAGAAACGCAAGAAGCCGACTCGTTTTTGAATCCTGCATAAAGAAAGTAGAGCGACGTTATCGACAGGGCCGTGGCCATCGGGTAGCGGTAGCCGGCAAACGTGTAAATGAACGCGAACGGGAGGAAATTGAGAATCAGCGCTGCGACAGAGGTGACGACGTAAGACTCAAAGAGCAGGTCAACTAATAGAATTGTGAATACAAATGTAGTTAGCCAGATGCAAAATAGCGCTGCCTGGTACGCCAGGATGTTAAAGCCGAATAACTTGAGAAAGCCCCACACATAGTAATGAAACAGGGTTTCTCGCGAGATAGGGAAATGAAACCATGCTGCCTGGTATGGGTGCCCAATGACATATGTTTTCAAGTACCAGAGATCCCAACCGGACTCGTCAAAAAGCGCATCTCCGTTCCAAGGCGCGGTGCGAAAGTTCCAAAGGTGCGACACTACGAAGAAGAGAATCCAGAACAGAAAGAACGCTGTTTTTAATTTTATTAGAGATTTGAACCCGGTTGCGGGCCGTTCGCGGCCGGGGAAAAAGGCCGCCAGCAAAAAGAGCATGCTAAGCAGCCAGCCGATCGGTTGCCACGGGTCTCCCCAAGTGGCCTTCCGGTAGTGCGCCGCCCCAGATGAAGCGCAAATCGCCAGACTAATGACTGACAATCCGAGGAGAATGATCCTCGGTGTAGAAAGCTGCGATTTCCTCAGAGCTAACTTCATAGCCTTAATGTCATTCTGAGCGAAGCGAAGGATCTCAGCTCAATTTTGGAACGATCGCACACCGTAACCAGATCAGAGTGAAATCACAGGGCTCAACATGACAAGCGCCATTTGTGAGATGAATTCTGGCCGTTTACAGATCGCTGACGCTCACGTGGTCGCCGAACATGTTCACGACATAGAGCTTCCTATCTGTCAAAGCGAGCGCTGATGGGCCTTCGAGTTGATCCGGTGGCTTTGGCGTCAAACTGCCAATCCTATTGCCATTCAAGTCAAAAATGAACACTGCATTTATATTGGTGCTTGATGCGTATAATCGGCCCGCCTTCGAATCTATAGCCAAGTCTTCAAAGCCATATGGCTTTCCTCTCCACTCAGCAATTAGCCATTTGGTTAAAAACTTCCCATCCGAGTCAAAGACCTGTATCCGACCGTTACGTGGATCGGCCACGTAAACTTTACTAGTAGCGGGATCAACCGCGACCGAGGCAGGGTCGTCAAACTGGCCGTCGCCATTCCCTTTGCTGCCCCAGACGGTCAACACCTCTCCGTTGGGGTTGAACTTAACAATTCGCGTACGGCCCTGATCAACGACGTAGATGGAGTCATCCGGTCCAATCGTGATGCGGCGCGGTCCGTAAAATCCGGCGTCCGGGCCTTTCCACTCCGCGATGAATGTGCCGTTAGGGGCCAACTTTTGCACATGGTGATTGCCAGCGTCCGCCACATAGATATTGCCATTGTAATCAACAGCAATGCCGTTGGGTGCTGCTAGTTCTCCCTGCCCCATGATGCCTAGAAACGCACCCGTAGGCGAGAACTTTTCGATTCGCCTATTGTTGGTGTCGGAGACCAAAACATTCCCGTTGCCATCAACAGCAATTCCAGCCGGCAAATCAAATTCTCCTTTCCCTGTTCCCTTGCCGCCTTCAAACATGTTGCTGACACTCTCAGGCAGGGAACTGAGCTTGGGCGGCGGTGTGTCAGGCACCTTGTAAATAATCATCCCGTTGTACTGAGTGGCATCGTATACCTTCGGAAAATAAGTCGCGTATAACTCTTGATTTGGTCGCCTGATAAACTGAGCCTGGACGTAGCTAATGCCGTTCGCTTTCAAGAGATGGTACACTTTCCAAGGGTCCTTGCTCTCGAAGAGTTCAGTATAGACCCTGTCGCGCTTAGCAGCGTCGTAACCGGCTCCCCACGAATAGTACGGCCAGCCATAGAAGACCCGCCGCCCAGCCATCAGGATAGGATGATTAACAAATCGATCCGTTAGAAAGATATCCCGCGGCGTTGTATTTTTTTTCAGCCAGTCGATCAATGGGTCATTCCGATACGTTACTTCGCTCCAGCCGGTATTGTGAATGGGAAAGAAATCGATGACGCCGCCCGGAATGACTAGCAGGAACAGAATAGTCGCAACGAATTTCCCAGGCACCGTAGTCCCGGCCAATGAGAGACGCCATAGACGCCAGAGACCGAAGGCGACGAACAGGTTCGCGACGATTGTCCAAGTGTGTATAAACTTTTGGTTGGCGAGTGCCTCAATCGTGAACTGGAAACAAAAGGCAACCGCCAGGAGACTTGAAACTGCCAGGAACAGGCGCCTTTGCAGGCTATTCGCGAAAACCAGCGCCAGGGCGATTAACAGCCACTTAAAGCCAAAGGTGAACCCAAGATACTTCGCTACGTTCACTGCCGTGGGGTGGTCAATGGTATAGCCCCAATGAAGAAGACGCGGCATGGGTGTCCTTCCGCTTCCACCAGTGAGATACAGCATCTGCGGCAGCGCGATTAGGCCTGCTGGGATCGCGAGCGTCAGCATCTGCAGCCGCAGTGGGAACAGGATGAATAACAGTCCCAAAACAGCGGCTGCGCCGATATAGACTGCGCTGTTCCACATCGGCAGGAGACCAAGCAGCACGCCGGAAAAGATGAAACCAGGCAACGTATCGCGAAAGCGCGCGGCCGGAACGACTAGTTCTTCTTTTGGTTCTGTCGCGATGGTGGAGGCGGAAGTTGTTTGATCTGCGGAAACCGCAGGAACGACTACTTCTTCTTTTGGTTGTGTTGCGACCGAAGCCGAGGCGAACTCACCTCTTGGTTCTAAAACGTTTTCGGACCGAGTGGCGGGCTCGGAACCGAAATCTGCTGCGATTTCAGGAGGCGGATTTGGCTGCGCCGCAACCGGCTCAGGAGAAGGCGGGGTTTTAGGCCGCTTCGGTGGTCGCATGCGGTAGCGGATGACCAGAAAAATCAGAACGAGCAGCAGGATTCCTATCGCGCTGGCGAAATGGCGCTGGTTGAGATAAGTCACCTGCGACCAGGTGCCCCACTGGTCTCCACGATACGGGAAGATGCTCGGAAGAAAATCGCCGCGTTGTCTGATGGCTTGAATCGCTGCTCGGACTGAACCTTGTTTCTGAAGGAAGGACACGTAGGAGAGCGAGCCGAAGAAGAAAAACAGCAAAGAGCCCAGGCGCCCCACCGCGCGGGAATTGAAAACGACCTCCCCGAGCGTCATCGCCAATATGAGCATTGCCACCAACGTGACGATGCTTAGCAGGTTAAGACTCCACACCGGATTGAGCCCGAGAAATTCAAGATTTCCCGCCTGAAAGTAGAAGAGGAAGTGGTAACGGATGCGGTCCCCTGAGAAATGCGGATATTCTGTGGGAAAGTTATGCCCCACGGCGAAGCTCTGCATGATCGCAGTGTTTGGCCCGAAATCGCTGTACTCGGGGTTGGAAATCTGCAGCTTGCTGCCGCTGGAATTGAAGGAGGCAAACATCATCCAGGATACGAGGACCACGTATCCGGCTATAAGTAGCCAGTCAGCTATGCCTGAACCCTTAGGCCGTGGCAGGTATGTGCTGGCGGCAAAAGTGTTGCGACTCTCGCCGTGAGCGCGCTTTATGACTTTGTGTTTCCACTTGCTCCACGACAGGACGGCGATCGATGCGATGGCGAACAAGAGATTACCCCAGAGGAGCGGCTGCCGGGCGCGAGTGAAGAGCAGTCCCGCCAGATATGTAAACCACGTGCTGATTAGCAGCCCTGAGAGTATGGCTGCTGCACACCGGTGTGCGACGGATTCGAACCGGTAAAAGCGCCGGCAAAAAAAATCGCCCACACAAATAGCCAATCCGAAATAAATCAGCGCAAGCATACCCAAATTCTCTGTAATTTAGCGGACAACACAGGCGCAAACCCTAAACGGGCGATTTCTTCCGTCAAACGTGCCCCAAAGCTTTTTTCGACTGCAGGTAGAAGGACCGGTTGCCCCAAAAATACTCGCGACGCAAAATTTTGCGTTTTGCAATTCTCCGGTCGCGCCGCCATTTGACTCCGCTCATGAATTCCTTGCAAACAGCGAACGCCGCTAGGGCTGGATTTGGTCAGTCCAAAGGAATTGCCACATGGCCGTTGCATTGATCGCAACTGAGACGGCGAAAAGGAAAATCTCGCTGACCGTTATTTTTGCCGGGCCATTGCCTGCCAGCAGAAGAAACATCCAGGGAAGGAGAATCATCGCGTAGCGGTACGAAAACTGCCAGCTTCCGGGGTTGCCATGACACCAGAGGACGAGCGTCAAGATGGCGATCGCCGCCCATGCGGTCACCTTGTATCTGCCGCCTTGGCGAAAAAGGAGGCAAAGAAAAGGGCTGGCAAGAAAGATTGAGCAGCCGAACCCGTTTGGTTGGATGTACGGAAAGTATTGAATGCTCTCGAACCCTTGAAACACCATCGTGTAGATGTTCCACGGAATTGCGTAGATCGAGAACAGTCCGTGCTCGTACCAAGGTTCGTCGCGCACTTCCGGGATGTGAATATAGCCAAAATCGAAAATGGAATGGAACCGCGCGAAGTTATAAGCAGCGGTCAGAAGCGCCAGCGTTACCGGCACACTGAGAAAGCGGATGAGCATTGGTCTGTTTTCCCGAAACGCCCGTTTGATCCCGCGAATGCGAAACCAACTGAATCCGTTTCCATTTGGCTGACGCCAAAGAAAATAAAGATAAAGTGGCAGACTGATCAGCAGCTCGGTTCGATTGCCAAAAGCCAGAGTGAAAAACGCTCCAGCTACGAAAGGAGACGGCCGCACCAGGGAAAAATAAAGCGCTGCGGTTTGGCCCATGAGAGCCAGACCGAGAGCGATTTGCCATGCGCCGCCGAATCCGAGATTACACCATGTCCAGGTTCCAAAAATTGGAAACAGCGCCATCAAAATGCGACGGGCTAACGACGTGCTCTTGTGGCTGGCGTAATCGGCTCCGAATGCCTTCGCGAGTTGAAAAAAGAAATAAACGCACAAACCAGCAATGAGCGCTGCCAGGACATGTCCCGGAAAGTTATGGATCAAACCTGCTTTCTGCAGGACGGCAATCGGAACCATGCTAAGCACTGCTCCCAGCGGAAAGGCTGAATAATATCTGTCTCCGTGCGGGATCATTTCGTTGAGCCACTCGGGCGGCTTTTCGCGAAGCCCCAGGTCGCCACGTAGCAAAGCCGAAGCGATCTCGTTGGTGTAATCCAGATCGCGCAGCGTGGCATTCGTCGAAAAATAGAAGGCAAGCGCGGCGAACAGTGAAAGGCCGGCTGCGATCCAAAATTGTCGGACAGTGTCACGCCTCTCGGGAGTCATCATGATCCTCACTTTCACTTTTCAAACGAATGCCGTCCCAGGAGTTTTTCCCAAGCAGCTCTAGTCTCGGACGGGACGTTTTGGTCAGGACCGATCAACCAGGAAACCGTCGCAAGCGAGTTCACGGTGATCGAGAGACAGACGAGTCCGATAATTACATGGCGTGACCGGACTAAGGCCATGCTGCCCGAGCGGAGGAAGATAATGAGGCAGACGATTAGGAAAGGATAGAGATCAGCAGCGTAACGCTGGGCGAGCGCAAAAAACGATAAGATACAAAGAAATTGGGCAAAGAGAGCCGTAGCCGCGCTGCGCTCGAATGCGTCTGCGCCTTCGCGTCGAACCAGACATGTAATTCCCATGATGGCGCCGAAGACAAGCCAACCAGAACACCACAGAAGAGGGATATATACCTCGCTGAAGTCGTTGGAATATAGCGAGGGATAATCATAGAAATGGCGGTCTGCCGCTAGGAAAGGCGGTTCACGTTCGAGGCTTGGGAAGCGCACACCGAAATAGTCAGCAAAACTGTGGAGTATCCGGCGCGGGCTGAACACTCCAAATTTATGGGCAAACTTGCTATGAACCGTGTTGATGTAGTAGTCGTAGTAGTTCACTCCGGTGAGGCTGCCGAATCTTGCGTAGTTTAGCCAAATGTAAAAGATGAGTGCCGCCCCAAACGGGAGAACCAGCGCCGTGAGATTAGTTACTCGATTATCGCGCGGCAGCCCAAGAACAAGTAACGGCGCGATCAGGATAAACGGCGCACCAAACGTCACTCGGGAGAGCAGAGCGCCGCCGGCACAGAGCGAGAATCCCAGCAGTGCGCGCGTCAGGAACCCACCCTCGGCCTTTCGCGAGCGGAAAACGAAAAAGATCGCGCCCAACGACAGGGCCAGTCCCCAGATAATCGCTTCATCATAGATGGAAAGATTCCCAAGCAGCAAAAGCAACGGTGAGCCGAATGCGAACCCGATCACGCACGCGTTGCCAAGCCAATTGCGAGCACGCGATGAAAGCGGGGACGATTTCAACGCCATGCGCACCAGACCGGCGAAAGCGAACAGCGCGATGATGCCTGCGCAAAATCCTGAAATCCGCGACCATTTCCCGTGTCCCGCTGGGTAAACGAAATTTAGTGGAATACGGAGCAGCGCCGGAAACGGGCCAAAGTACATGCGCACCTTACCGTTCACGATCATTGCTTCATGCCCGATCGCCTCCACATCGACGTCCACATCGCCTCGCAGAAAATGTTCTGCCTGCGAATCATAGGCGCTACCGAGCACCTCCTTAACAAAGATCTGCCGTCCGCCGGTCGTAGTGAATAGCCAAAGAAGGCCGCTCAACAGCAGCGTAAGCGGCAAAAGCTGTGGCGATCGGAACATGGGCTTAAAGCCTGTGCGCCCAGCCCCGAAAGCGTTCTGCGTTGGCACGGTCTCAGCGGAGTGCAACTCCGCTGGGCGTACAGACCTCAAGGTCTATGTTCCGAGCCCTGCACAGCATGAGCAAGAAGGTAAAACTTACTTTTTGAAATCGAGGGCGCCCTTCTTGAGCGCGTAAATGTAGCCCACCATCAGAATCGTGATGAAACTGAGCATGCTCCAAAAAATGACGCTGCTCTGTTTGATTGCATCGCGGTAAACAACTGCCCACGGATACATGAACACGATCTCGATGTCGAACAGGATAAAAAGCATCGCCACAAGATAGAACTTCACGCTGAAGCGCGGCAACCGTTCCCCCTGCGGAATCATTCCGCACTCGTAGGGTAAATCTTTGGCTCGGGTGCGCTTTCCACTCTTGCCTACCAATACGCTGACGAGCAGAGCGGAAACCGCAAACAGCATCGCGACGAGGATTTGCAGGAGAACCGGCAAATATTCGCGCAGCATCCGGGAACCTGGCCTGAAGCCAATTCGTGTCAAAGGTCGGCCTACCTTACGCCGGCGAGATGACCATTCTGCTGGGCAATCGCGTTGGCCAAAGCCGACGGCAAGCCCTTGTACTTCTTGCCATTCTTCTTGACCGCGCCTCGTGCCACGAGATTCTGCAATTTCTCGTAAGCTCGCAGGCGCAGCATTTCTTCGCCGCCGCTCGCAGCGTTCCGAGCCCGAAGGTTCTCGTGCACGATGTCGAAAAGCTGCTTAAACTCAAAAGAAGAACGTCGGGAGAGGACAGCAACCAGCTCCTCAGTTACCAGGTCAGGAACACGACGGGAGAATGCATTTTTCTTTAGGATAGCCATAGGGCGGAAAGGATAGCATGTTTTTCACAGACTGCAGCAGTTTTCTTCGCTTAGGCTGGAAAGGCCAAGAAGCGCCGAAATGACACAGCGGGAGCCCTGTTTGGAGTTCCGCGTTTACGCGGCTGCGCGCAGCAACCGTCCGAAGGGCGAGACTCCGAACCAAGTTCCATCGCTTTTTCAACAGTCACCTATGGCGTCGGCGACGGACTAGCTGTCGGCCGGGGCGTGGCCGTCGGGGACGCAGCCCAGCCGGTCACAGTGGCACCAGCCTTTTGTCGTGCTCCTGCGCCAAGGCTGCTAAAAATAGCAAGCCCGATTGCCGATTGATCCAGCGTGATTGGTCCAATTGACTCGGCCACGTAGCCGTCCCGATCGTATCTTTGCGAGGAGACGATAGGGCTCAAGTGCTTCGTAATGACCTCCGGCGATGGGAGCTTGGTAGGATCGACGGAACCAGCTATTGCCGGCACGAAAGCCGCAGCCATTAGCAACATTGGACGAAGCGAAGCGTCAAGTCGGGAATACAGCAGGCCAGTATCGACGTAGGCAAAAAAGTTCGTCGGGGCCGGCAGTAAGGGCGAGGCAGCTTTGTAAGTTTCGGAATCTGAAAGCTCAGACGAGCTGGTCCCGCTGCGTTTCATTGCCTCTTCTACTGAGACTGGGTTAAGACCAGCAATAAGAATCCGATCGGACACGGCGATGGTTGGCGTGATTGCGATCAGACTCGCCGCCGACTGCTTCGAAAAATAGCGGACGCCGTCCTTCGTCGTATCCGTCCACGTGGCACTTTCGTCAGTTCGTATCAGGGCCTCCACGATTTTTCCGGCTTTGGCCGCGTCGATTATGGGCAATGTCAGGAGCAAAGATGGCCAATGTGCGCTCGACGGCCAGTCCGCCAACGAGCTTAGCTCGAGTCCAAATGCAGCTTTCCAATCGTCAGCAGCGATCCCGCTATCGGCGAGAACCTGAAAAATTTTGGCGCCAGCCAAGGCCGCCACCTGGTTTAGGGTGTCGATTTTCTCCCCGAGGTTGAGAAGCATCGATAGATAAAAAAACGTCTCTTTCGTGCCGAGCGAGACGGAAGATCGGGTGAGTGTGGTACCATGTTCTAGCTTCGGCATCCCGAGAAAAAGCCCGTCGTGTATTTTCCCGTTTTCAAACCGCATCGAACCGGCGATGCAGCGCATCTTCTCGAGCATCGTGTAATCGCTGGGAGCTGGCCGTGATCGAACAGCAGCGCGCAGCGCTGCAAGCCGTTCAGAAAATATCTTTGGCCGTAGATAAAAGAATGCCGCATAAGTCGAGGGCCGGTGCGCGATCGCTGCGCGATATGCTGCGTCTTTGTCGAGTGCGTCCTCTTGATTTTTAGCGCGGTGATCCGCGCGATCGAGCAGTGCCTTTAACTCCGTCAGGTCCGTCGCCGCAAAAAACCAGGGACGATCATAGGTCGTTGCGAGAGTAAACGGTGCCGCCGTGACCAGCTCGATTTCATGGCGCTGATATTGCAGCTTCTCGCGTTTCGCGCTCGGAGTTTGTTCCAGAAATGTCGAGCGCCATCTGTTGATGAGCCGCTCCGCTTCTTCCTGACTGCCACCAAAACGGAAGCCGCCTACGAACCTTGGGTTGTTATTCTCTATTGATGTCAAAGCCAAGAAGGCATGCTTCGGGTCGAGTTGTTCGATCTCCTGCAGCGTTTGGGAAGCCGCGTTTGTTTTTGGAAGCTTGCTCAGTCCCGCAAGTGCGGGACGGAGAAAATCCTGCACCGCCGGTTCGCGGTAGAGCTGATAAATATCGCAGTGCCGCCAGTCATCGCGTGTTCGATTAAAGTCCGGCAGGTGCGCCAGAAAAATTGTTTCTCGGGGCAGAAGCGCGCTTACCGGAGCACCTGAAAGTTGCAGGGAAACCTTCCAGTAGTACCAACCAGCGAACGCGGCGACGGCTAGCGCGATGATTAGCAATGGAATTCGCTTCATAAACAGGGCTGCGTCACAAGCGTGGATGGATACTCAATGCTGGACACGGGTTCAATGGCAAACTCATCGAGTATCTAGAATCCAGTATCCGCTTCGCCTTTACGCCCGCGGATGAAATTGCCGATGCACAGCTTTAAGCCGCTGTTGATCGACATGCGTATAGACTTGCGTCGTGGAAATATCGGCGTGGCCCAGCATTTCCTGAATGATCCGCAGATCGGCGCCGTTGCCGAGCAGATGCGTTGCGAAACTGTGCCGAAGAAGGTGTGGGTAAACATTTTTCGCCAGTCCCGCGCGTCGCGCGTGCTTTTTCACGATTTGCCAGATGCGTGCTGTGGTTAATTTCGTGCCGCGCTCGGAGAGAAAAATTTCGCTGCCACTACGCGGCTTCACAAGTTTCGGCCGCTCCGCGGAGAGATAGGCTGCCAGCGCTTCGCACGCTTTTCGTCCCACCGGCACCAGGCGGGTCTTGTTTCCTTTTCCAGTCACACGCAGAATGCGCTCTTCGAAATTGAAATTCTCCAGGCGCGCATTTGCCAGCTCGGAAATGCGCAAGCCGCTTGCGTAAAGCAACTCGATCATCGCGCGATCGCGCAAACCGTGAACAGCTTTCGTGTCGATCTTTTCGAGGAATTGCTCCACTTGCAATTCATTGAGCGTCTCCGGGAGATAACGCTCGATGCGTGGGAGCGCCAACGCCTCAGCCGGGTCGCGTTCAACGATCCCTTTACCTGCCAGGAACCGGAAAAAAATCTTCAATGCCACCACGATCAGCTTGATCGAAGAGGCGGAGAGGCCCGCGCGTTTGCGACCAGCAAGATATTCGCTGATGACCGGCAGAGTCACAGCGCGCGGATTATTGATTTTCTTATTGACCACGCACCATTGCGCGAATTCGCTCAACGACCGTTGCGTGGAGAGCTGGTAATTTTCAGAAAGACCGCGCTCGACTGCGAGGAAACGGATAAACGAATCGATCGAGTCTTCCACGAGTCAAAGCTAAGTGAGGAGTAAATAGTGACTAGTGAAAAGTTGGGAAGCCGTGCCCGACCGCGACGTTATTGACAAGCGAAGGTTAAATGCTGGATGTTTCTTCTGCCATGAGCCTGGACTTAAACAGCATCCTGAGAGATTGGTCGCACGAGAGTGGCAGCATCAAAGTGCGCAAGATCGCCGGCCTCGATGGCCGCGAAAAATTGCAACTGCGAGTCGATCTCGGCGTGTTGCAAATGGAATTGAACGGGCGACCGGATGGCCGGCGTCCGCACAATTGCGAATCGCTTTTGGAATATCATCAAAAGCGGGCCGCTCGCATCCAACAGAAAGGCGAGGCTTACGAGCTTACACCTGAGCAGTGCGCGGAGCTCCAACAGGAAGGCATCCAGTATTATCATCGCTACCTGAGCCTGTTTCAGATCAACGATTTTGAAGGCGTCGTGCGCGATACGCAACGCAATCTCGACCTTTTCGCGTTCGTCGCCGAGCACACCGACCGGGAGGAGTTTTCCTGGAGCCTGCAGCAGTTCCGGCCTTACGTGCTCATGATGAATACGCGCGCCAAGGCATCCATTTTTCTCGGGCAGGGAAAATTCGCCGAGGCCATAGCCGAGATTGAGCGCGGTCGCGAAGGAATTGTAGATTTCTTGCAACAGTCAAATTTTCCGGAGCTGGTGTCGAAAAGTTCGGAGATCGCATTTCTCGACGAATGGCTCGAGGAAGTGAAGGCGAAACGTCCGCTTTCGAAGCTGGAGATCATGCAGCGCGAGATGGAAACTGCGATTGCAAAGGAACTCTATGAGCGCGCTGCCGAGTTACGCGACGCGATCAAGCTGCTGAAAACGCAGAAGCGGGCGTAACCGCGCGGCTGCAAGCGGCCATACCGATCAACGGCCGCGAACTATCTGCAGATATGAAGACTGCATTGTATTCGCTCGTCGTATGTGCTTTTAGCATCCTTCAGATCCGCGCCGATCTCACGATCGTGTATTCAACGGCGGTCGAACCGGCGAGACAGGCTCAAAAGCCGGACGCCACTCCCAGTACAGTTGCTGCCGTTGAAAACATGACGATCAAAGTTAAAGGCGACAAAGCGCGCATTGATACTCCACCGCATATGACTGCAATTTTCGATGGAACAACCGGCGAACTAATCAATCTGTTGAACGACCAGAAGACCGTCGTCCGGATTTCGCCGGATAAAATGAGAGCCATCGCAGAGACGTTAAACAAGTTCAGCGACAACAAAGGAGGCTCTCAAAAGCCCAGACTCACACCCACCGGACAGAAGGAAGTGATCAATGGTTACAACACCGAGCAATACACCTTTGACGGACCTGATTTTAAGGCGACCTATTTGATCGCGCCCAATTATCCCAACGGCGCTGCAGTCCTCGCGCAACTTCAATCGATCAAATCTGAATTTTGGGACGCCGCTAATACGAAAATGCCCGACTTTCGCGATTTCCCCGGCTTGCCGATCCAAATGCGCATAATTGTTGGCAAACAAAACGCAGCAGGCGGGCATGACGCCAGCGCTTCAGGCCATCCTACGGAAATTACCAGCACGATCACAGGGGTGAGCCTCAACTCGATTGCCGATAGCGAGTTTACGGTTCCTGCTGATTTTAAAGAAACAAAGCTGCCAGATATCTTTAACAAAAACGCGGCTCCATCTGTGTCGCCCAATCCCTAGCGTCCAAAATAAAGCCCAAGGAACGACGGCTGCCCAAGCCGTCCCTCCTTCCTCAAATCAAATGCTCGCGACTGTCGGAGCGGA